>ENA-UEQJ01000002-UEQJ01000002.1-human-gut-metagenome-genome-assembly--contig:-NODE-2-length-160561-cov-49.359344_pt1 | contig 160561 bp, 145 predicted proteins | sample MGYA00242937_ERZ507938 | MGnify/ENA primary metagenome ERZ507938 (study PRJEB26167, sample SAMN06115437) | human gut metagenome | host: Homo sapiens | place: China:Gansu | collected 2015-07-03...
ACATATCCAAGTCTTTTACTTGGTCTGTGCCGATTAAATCGGACCGGTGTCCTACAAAGGGACTTTTTCAGTGCCCCCCCCCTGGCTATACGAAGGTTTTCGTTCCCAACCTCGCTAAATTGGTTAACAAGATTCCGTCGGAAGTGGAAATCAATGCCGACGTGAATGTTGACAAGACAAAAGAGCATCATATCATACTTGGCAAAACATATCACAGCAGTGTTGAATATGTTGCCTATATGCCGTTTGACTTCGGTGCCGGGTCGCACATCATATACCGCGACGGAGTTGATGGCCTTGCCGACGACATCAAGGACTTCTCCGACAAGGTTAAAAACCTTAATCTGGAGATTGATGCCGACATTTACAGCACTGTGCCGTTTGATGTGGCAGTGTCGATAACACCGCGCGATGTTGAAGGCAACGATCTCTCGGATGTGATTGAATACACGAAGACCGTGAATGTGTCGCCGGGAGCGGAAGGACAGGCTGCCCAGAAACGCACCATCACGCTTAAAGAGAAAGAAGAAGGCGCTATCGGACGACTTGACAAAATTGACATTGATGTGGAGGGCAACACCAGCGACGCTGTGACCGTTCTGAAGCCTACGCAATATGTTCTTGTGGGACTCAAGGCGCGTCTGCCACAGGGTGTGACAATCAAAAACTAACCTAAAAAGCAACAAGATGAAAAAAATATATATGTTGGGGCTTGCGGCTTCGCTTTGCCTGCCATTGGCTGCGCAGACTCCCCGAAACGGATATTTCTCAGAGAATCTTCCGATGCGCCACAATCTGAACCCGGCGTTCGCTCCCGAATATGATTATGTGGCGATACCTGCCATTGGCGGCATATCGGCTGGTATGAACAGCAATGTGGGAGCAGACAACTTCCTGTTTAAGAAAAATGGCGAGGTGGTTACAGGCTTGCACAGCAGTGTGGGCAACGATGAGTTTCTGAGCGGCTTGAAGAGCCGGAACTATATGGAAGTGAACTCCGGCGTCAGTGTGGTGTCGTTGGGTTTCAAGGCTCTTGGCGGTTTCAACACCATAGGCATCAACGTGAAGTCGGCCACGTCGGCTACGTTGCCCTACGAATTGTTTGAGTTTGCCAAGATAGGTCAGGTAAACGGCGCTCCCACATCTTATAATATAAAGGACACGCGGGTGCAGTCGTCCAATTACCTTGAGCTCGCTTTCGGACATTCACGTAACCTTGGAGAAAAATTTAGAGTTGGTGCAAAGGTGAAATACATCGCCGGTGTCGCTTATGCCGACGCGCGCATCGATGCCATCGACGTGGCTATGAGCGCCGACAAGTGGAGCGTGCGCGAGCAGGGAGAGTTGTTTACCACCGACGCAATCGACATTCAGTATAAGCCCAACGGCGAGATTGACGACATCTCCAAAGGTTCGTTTGGCGTGGCTGGCAATGGTTTGGGATTTGACTTCGGCGCTTCGTACAAGCTGCTCGACAACCTCGTGTTGTCGGCTTCGCTCACTGATGTGGGCTTCGTTGCATGGAAAGGCTCTAACGCGTCGGTAAATCCAGACGAGTTTGTGTATGACGGTTTCCATCACCTTGTGGCTGAAAAGAATCCCGATGGAAGTTCGGCTCTCAGCCGTGAGGGCGACCAGCTGGAGGAAGACCTGCGAAAATTGGTGCGGTTTCAGAATGAGACTGGAGCAAGCCGCACGCAGTCGTTGCAAACGATGCTCAACCTTGCCGGAGAATATTCAATCCTCAATGATAAAATCGGATTCGGATTGCTGTGGTCTACACGACTCGGAACTCTTCGCAAATGGACAGAGGTGATGGCTTCTGCCAACTTCCGTCCGGTGCAGTGGTTCAATGCAACGGTCAACTTCTCAACGTCGAACCTCGGCCATTCATTAGGAGCTTTAATCAACTTCTGTCCTAAGGGCTTCAACTTCTTCTTTGGCTCGGACTATATTCCGTTTAAGTATTCTAAAGAGGGAATCCCTTTGAGTACGGCAAAATTCAATGTTGTGCTTGGTATGGCGATTACATTCAATCACGGCAAGTAACTGCTTGAAAAATAAATAGTTTGCTCTGCGGAAATCGGTGTCGCCGATTTCCGCTTTTTTTGTTGGCGGAAAAATTTTTTTGAGGAAAATGCAAAAAAAGTGATGAAAAAATTTGTAGATACGAAAATTATGTGTACTTTTGTAATGATTTCAAATGTGATATGTAAACAACTATGATGACAGAAGCAATCGCGCACCTGACAGCGCACAACATCAAACCGTCGGCACAACGAATTGCCATTATGGAGTATCTCCTTAGCCACAGGACGCATCCCACGGTCGATATGATTTACAACGACCTCATAGGAACAATGCCGACCTTGTCGCGCACCACAGTCTACAACACGCTGCGCTTGCTTGGCGAGAACGATGCGATTCTCGAGCTGACAATCGACAAGCATATCGCGCACTATGACGGCGACACGTCGCCGCATTCTCACTTCCAGTGCAAACGTTGTGGCAAGATAATCGACATTCCGTTGCAAAAGGTTGATGTTGAACAAAATGAGCACGATTTTGTTATACAAGAAACGGAAGTTTACTATCGAGGCTATTGCCGCGAATGCATTGAAATCATGAAAAAAACAGAATTAAAACATTGATAAAATAAAACAAATTAAATCCTTACAACTATGGCAAAGAAATTTATATGCACAGTGTGCGGTTACGTACACGAAGGTGAAACAGCTCCGGAAAAATGCCCACAGTGCGGTGTTCCAGCAAGCAAATTCAAAGAATTGAAAGAAGACGAAGGCTTGTCTTTCGTTACAGAGCACGTGATTGGCGTGGCTAAAGGCTGCGACGAAGAGATGATCAAGGACCTCAACGCTCATTTCAACGGCGAATGCACAGAAGTGGGAATGTATCTCGCAATGTCGCGTCAGGCAGACCGCGAGGGATATCCTGAAGTTGCAGAAGCGTTCAAGCGTTATGCTTGGGAAGAGGCAGAGCACGCAGCGAAGTTTGCCGAACTGCTTGGTGACATGGTTTGGGACACAAAGACCAACCTTGAGAAACGAATGGCTGCAGAGTCGGGAGCCAATGCCGACAAGATGCGCATTGCAAAGCGTGCGAAAGAGTTGAACCTCGATGCTATCCATGACACTGTTCATGAAATGGCAAAGGATGAGGCTCGTCATGGACAAGGCTTCGAGGGCTTGTACAAACGCTTCTTCAAGAAGTAAAAACCACAGACTGTATTTCTGACAATATGGTGTGCCGACCGACATCGGCACACTTTTTTTATGTCTGTGTGTATCTTCGGCAGATAACCCATTTTCCCCGGGTCGGTAGAAATTTAGTGGGAGCTAAATTCTACCGATTCAAAGGTTATGCCGAACGTTTGGCTCAACGTATATCCATCAGCCCCAGAGCCGCTGCATTGATGAGCTTCTGCGTCGTGGTATTTATCCATATCTTCAATATTATTCAAGTAAATCTTTCCCATATTCGCTGAGTGTATACTGCTGATTCCTACTTGTCGGTTTTTCCGGAATAGTCATCAGCAAAATTCTCATTTCAAGTAATTTGTCTAGATATTTGCGACGTTTTTGTTTATATGAAATCTTATCACCGCCTTCCAACATAATTTGAGCAGAAACCGCAGATCTTGATTTAAGAATGCATACCGCTAAATGTTCTATTTCTATCTTGGACATATCTTGGACATATCTTGGACATTTGACCATTAGATTCCTTGTAACACGCTGAATGTCAATTTGTGTAAGGACGTTGTTATCTTGGACAAAATCTTTCCTACATGGAATGTCAATCAAAAAATAACTGCGTGATTCGTCTGTTTCTATCGTCGCTTTAGGAGATCCATTCTCCAACAGTTTCTTTTGGATGGTTGGAATGCCAGTAGCTCTACCTTCTGTTAAATCCAACTCTTTCAGGAACTCTCCCAATCGGCGGTTTCTGTATCGACGTGAACGAAGAGATTTTGCTTCCTTAATGGACTCTAAACTAATAGATCGATCAGGCCCAGAATAGCTAAGAATGCTTATTTTATCTGGCTCTATGGTTATTTCGACAGGTTCACGTTCCTTATAATCACGATGATACAATGCGTTCACAACAGCCTCTTCAAGTGACTGGAATGGATAATTGTATACCTTTATAGACTTCTCATTATCGGTAGGCTTGATGATTCGTTCCTTAACAATATTCGTACGCAAATAGTTAAGAGTGTCTCGTATCATCATTGGCACTGGTCCTGTGATTGCAGGTATTTCGATGAAATTATCAGGATTGTTTTCTCTCCCTTCTGGGAATACAACTATTTCCACACGTGTTACAGGAAAAAATTTTTCAGGTCTTTCTGCAAACATCATGGCAGCAACATTTTTTACCAGGCGTTTCTCCTTTGGACCATCAAGTAGTTCCATCTGTTCCAGGATTTTTTCCATGTCAGATGTAAAGTCTGCCTTTGCGAGCTTACTGCCAATAGAGGCTAAATGGGCTTTTACCAATAGAGGAGAGATGTCGTCAACACTTATGTCCTCATTGCCACGGTCATCATAAGGCACTCTGTTAGCCATATCACGAAGCCTATCAAGATTTTCTCCTTTAGCTTCAATTGAAGATGTTCCATAGCGGATATAAAATACAGGCTTCTTAAGTTTCGCTGTAACATCAGCAGGCGCAGTATATGGGCGATTATGTCCGGAAGTGACCCATATAACAAGTATCTTCCGTTCATCAATCTCTTCCACAGATATTCTTGGATAATATATAGGATCCATCATTGCGTTAAACTGAAGCATTTCACGCTGAATTTTGTCTAGCTGATTATCTTCTAGTCCCTTAACGGGACGAACAGCAACTCCGTTTTCTTCTTCAACTCCAACTAATATATAACCTCCACCAAGATTATCTATGTCGTTGGCGAAAGCACATATCGAATGATATATAGAAGCAGGATTCCATCCTGCTTTGAATTCTATTCTATTTGACTCAACCTTTTGCTTGCTCAGCAGATCATCAATGTTAATTGGTAATGCCATATATCGTATGATTGCATTTGTTACTTAAATATATAATAGCCATACTATAATCGTTAAGCGTTCCGTACTAGTTCACTCATTTTTCCTGTAGATACTTGCTATCTTTCAAGTGCTTTGAGCGAAGGTTGGGAGGCGTTGGTGCACCATTTGCTAACAGTGGCAGGATCTTTTTCGACCTATTCCGCCAACCATTTTGCAGGTATTCTTTTGTTCTACAAGAACTACCTTTATCCGATTGAGATTCTTATTGTTCATTGACTTTTAATTTGTGCTTGATTTCAAAGTTACAATGTTTATCCGAAACTCCATCATAAATACATAAAAAGCTGAATAAAAATCATTATTTTCATTGCGTTTAACCTCAATATCAACTAATATGTGGGTTGTGTCAACAATTGTCGGACACAGAATCGAGCAGGGAGAGAACTACTTCGCGTTTTCTTTTACTCGATTTATGTCTGTGTGTATCTTCGCAGATAGCCAATTTTTTATGTCTGGGCATACGGTTTGTTGCGAGGACTTGGATGGTTAGTACATTTTTTTGTACTTTTGCACCAATTATCAAGATGTTTGGAACAATGAAACAACGCATATACAAATTACTGCTCATTTATGTGGTGCTTGTGGCAATCTTTGCCTTGCAGCATCCAGTGTTTATCGCTTGCTACCACTCTTTGTTTCGCGGAGTCGGACTTGGTGGCGTTTGCGCCGCCACTTGGCATGGCTTGCGTATGGATATGGCTATGGCAGGCTACCTTGCCATTGTGCCGGGACTGCTTGCTGCGGCGTCGGTGTGGACGGCAGGCAGGGCAATGCGATACGCCGCCTGCATTTATTCGGCGGTGGCAGCTGCAGTTGTGTCGCTGTCGTTTGTGGTCGACTTGTGTCTTTATGGCTATTGGGGCTTCCGTCTCGACGCCACGCCGGTGTTTTATTTCTTCACGTCGCCCGCCGATGCCGTGGCGAGTGTCAGCGGTTGGTTTGTGGTTATGGGATTGCTTGCCGCCGCGGCCTATGGCGCAGGGGTGTATTGGGTTTTACAGAAAATCTTGACGGCAGACGTTCCGCTTCTGCCCACATTGCGTTCCCGGATAGTTGCCACGGCGGTGGCTATAGTCCTCACAGGAGTGCTCTTCATCCCAATCCGAGGCGGTTTTACGACGTCGACAATGAACCTGTCGGCCGCATATTTCAGCCAGAACCAGCGACTGAACCACGCCGCGATAAATCCGTTGTTCAGTTTTATGCATTCAATGGCACATCAAACCGACTTCGCGTCGCAATATCGTTTTATGGACAATGCCGAGGCGGAACGTCTGATGGAGGCTTTGCGCGACAAGCCAGTGGCTGATGCCGACTCGGTGCCGCGGCTGTTTACCACGGACCGTCCCAATGTGATTTTCATAATCCTCGAAAGTTTCAGCAGCCACTTGCTGCCGTCGCTCGGCGGTGAGAATGTGGCACCCAATCTTGACGCAATGAGCAGGGAGGGCGTGACTTGCACTAATTTCTGGGGCAACAGTTTCCGCACCGACCGCGGTCTGGTGTCGATAATCAGCGGCTATCCCGCACAGCCGAGCACGAGCATTATGAAATTTGCCGAGAAGGTGGAGCATCTGCCGTCGATACCGAAGGCAATGAAGCGAGAGGGCTATGACTTGAAATATTATTATGGGGGTGATGCCAATTTCACCAATATGCTGGCATATCTGGTGTCGGCAGGATTCGACAAGGTGGTATCGGACAAGGATTTCCCGCTGAAAGACCGTACAGGCAAGTGGGGAGCGCCCGACCATCTGGTGTTTGAACGGATGCTCGCCGACCTTAAAGCCGATCCGAATCCGCGGAGGCCGATATTCAGAATCTTGCAGACGTCGAGCAGCCATGAGCCGTTTGAGGTGCCGTTTCATAAGTTTGACGACAAGGTGAAGAATGCATTCGCCTACACCGACGACTGTCTGGGCAAGTTTGTGGATGAATTGCGGAAATTGCCGATGTGGAAAAACACGGTTGTGCTGCTTGTCCCCGACCATCAGGGAGCCTATCCGCATCATCTTGACGACCCGTTGGCGCGCCACCGCATACCGCTCGTGTTGGTTGGCGGTGCTGTAGCCGCACCGATGAAAATCGATGTCCCCGCGTCGCAAATCGACATAGCGGCCACGTTGCTTTACCAGCTTGGCATTGACCATAGTGAATTTATATTCAGCAAGAATATGCTTAATCCGGCGTCGCCGCATTTCGGATATTTCACCGAGCCGTCGTTTTTCGGAATGGTGACCGACACCAACCAATTGGTCTATAACCTTGACGGAGAAAAGGTGATGCTTGACGAGGGCTCAGAAAAAGGACGCAATCTGCTGCCTGGAAAGGCATTCCTGCAGAAGCTGTATGATGATCTTGACAAACGATAATCCATTATGATAGACTGGCTGAATACGATAGACACACAAGTGTTTCTGGCACTCAACGGCTTACATGCGCCATATTTTGATGTCTTCATGAAACTGTTTACAGGCAAATGGATATGGGTGCCTATGTATGCAGCGGTGCTGTTTGCCGTGGTGCGCAATTACCGGTGGCGGCAGACGCTTGTAGTGCTGGTGTGCGTTGCGTTGGCGATTACGATAGCCGACCAAGTGTGTGCCACGCTGATACGTCCGGAAGTGTGCCGGCTGCGCCCCTCCAATCCAGAGAATCCGTTGTCGGAGATGGTGCATATTGTCGGGGGCTATCGAGGCGGTTCCTACGGCTTCCCGTCGTGTCACGCAGCCAATTCGTTCGCTCTTGCCTCATTCTTGACATTGCTGTTTGCCAACCGCAAACTCAGTCTTTTCATTTTTGCGTGGGCGGTGCTTAATTCCTATTCGCGCGTCTATCTTGGAGTGCATTATCCAGGCGATTTGCTTGTCGGAGCAATTATCGGCACTGTGGCGGGTCTGGTTATGGCTTTTGCCGCCGGCTATGTGGCAGACCGTGTGGACAGACCGCATCTGAAGCCGAGTGTCAACACTGGTGTGGTCACATCGGTCGGGGCGTTTACGGTGGCTGTGATTGCCGTGGTTTCATGTTTCGTGAAAATGTAACAGAATTGTTGCCGGAATGACATAAAAATGAAATGCTACGAGTGCTATCTTTGCACTGTAGCATTTACAAAAGCATTTTTCCATTAATAGAGATAGAGAGGCACCGCCTGGATAGGTAGTGCTTCCCGTTATTTTAATCCGTGCGAGCGGATATACTCGTTGACAGCGTCGACAAGGTTGCCGTTGAAATCAGAGCGGCTGCCGCAGTCGGTGATTGCCGTGAGCGGATGGCGGTCGATGATGCTGTCGAGCAGCTGCTGCATTGTCGGAGCCGATTTGAGGGCGGCATATTCATCGTAGGTGTACGACAGGAAAGCCACCGTTTCGCCGATGCCGCGGTTGTCGAGCAGGAAACCATTGGTCAGCGCTTGCGGACGGCAGTTGCCGCGCAGATCGGCAGGGTCGGGGTATGACACGATGCGTTGGCGCGACGCGTCCATTATCACCGGCACGTTTTGGGAATAGTCGCGTGTGGTCTTGTAGATAATCACATGGGGCATGGAGCTTGCTGGTTGCAGAGCTACAACGGGACGCTCCTCGTTTACGAGCGGAAGCGTTACGGGCTTGTTGGCGCAGCAAGTCACGGTCGCCGCCAATGCCGTTCCAACCAATACGGAGGCACAGGATTTTATCTTTGTCATATTACATTTGGAATGTTTTGAAATCGCCGTCAAACGGCTTTTCTGAAATCAGGGGTTCGAGCGACGGCATGATGCCGGGGGCAGCCACCACGACCGACACGTTGCGGTCTGTGCGGAAAAACTTATGGACGGCGCCAGCCTCTTCCGCAATGAGCAGTGCAGCGCACACGTCCCATTCGTGCAGATTCATCTCCCAATAGCCGTCGAGCAGTCCGGCAGCGACATAGCAGATGTCGATTGCGGCGGCGCCAAGACGGCGCATGCCTCTGACGTAGGGCAGCACACGCACCAGGTTGTCGACATTGCAGTCGGTTGTGCGGTCCTTGTCGACAGGAAATCCGGTAGACACCACCGCTTTGTGAATGTCGGTCTTCGTGCTGCAACGGATTGGGCGGTTGTTGAGGAAAGCCCCTTTTCCGCGCACGGCGGTGAAAATTTCGCCAAGATATGGCGCATAGACAACGCCAACAACAGTCTGCCCTTTGTGCTGCACGCCTATCGACACGCAGAAATTAGGCAGCCCGCTGCTGTAGTTTGTTGTGCCGTCAAGAGGGTCGATCACCCATAGCCAATCGTTCATGCGCTTGTCGCATCCAGCCTCTTCCGAAAGCACGGAGTGTTCGGGATAGGCGCGGCGTATTTCCGAAATGATGGCTTTTTCCGATGCTTTGTCGGCATTTGTCACCACGTCGCTGTCGTTGAATTTAGCCTCGATGTCGAGGCGGTCGCTTCTGAACAATTCCAATTGAATCCTGCCGGCTTCTTTCGCCCAGCGGATACAGTCGGCAAGCAGTTGCTCGTATGTGGTCATAGCAATGAGTGAATGAAATCGATATTAATCGTTGTCTTCCTCGATGATAGGAATCTGGCGTTTGAACACCTCCTTGAACGAGATGATTGACTCAGTGCGCGCCAATCCGAGGTTCTGCAACTTGTCGTGGATGATTTCGAGCAGATGGTGGTTGTTCTTGGCATACAACTTTATGAACATGTCGTATTGACCCGTTGTGAAGTGGCATTCCACGACTTCTGGAATCTCTTTCAACCGAGCTGCGACCTGGTCGAAATGCGAAGGGTCTTTAAGGAAAAATCCCACATACGCGCAGGTTTCATAACCGACCGCAGAAGGGTTGACCAACGACTCCGAGCCAATAAGCACGCCCGTGTTGATAAGTTTCTGTATGCGTTGGTGGATGGCCGCGCCCGACACGTTGCATTCGCGTGCAATCTCGAGATAAGGTTTGCGCGCGTTGACCGAAAGCATTTGAAGGATTTTATAATCCAAAGAATCTAATTGTGAATTAGCCATATGTGTATGATTTTTATTTTCGTTTTTTTTTATCAGCTGCAATGCATTATCTTTGCATTTGACAAATAAAAGTGCATTGTTGTGCATTTGTTAGCAAATATACTTCAAAAAAATGAAATTCTATGAAAATTTTGAAGATTTCTTCAGAAAATAAATATTTCGGAGATGTTGTTGGCCTTTATGAGGCGGCATTTCCTGCAGATGAAAGACGGGAAGTGGCAGAATTTTCCCGGCTTGCCGACACGGAAAAGAAGTTTCACATCAATGTGTTTGTCGGAGACAATGACGAATTTATCGGGTTTCTGACAAGTTGGGAGTGGAATGATTTCCGCTATGGTGAGCATTTTGCCATCAGTCCGGAAATGCGTTGCGGCGGAATTGGCGGAAACGCATTGCGCTGGTTTCTTGCGTCCGACAGCCGTCCGCTGGTGATTGAGGTTGAGCCGCCGACAGATGAGATGGCATGCCGCCGCATAGGGTTTTATGAGCGCAATGGGCTTCGCTTGTGGAACGACGTTGAGTATGTGCAGCCGCCCTACAGCCCTGACCGCCATGCGATAGAGCTGAAGCTGATGACTTATGGCGGGATTTCGCTTTCTGCCGGCGACAAATATGTGAAGCGTATACATTGCGATGTCTATGGAGTGAAGTAGAAGATGAAACTTATACGAATGATGCTTATATGCTTCGCTGCCGTCATGATGGCGGCATGCGGAGGCAAGGTCGGAGGCAAGCCGACGCTGATGGTCAGCATTCCGCCGCAAAAATATGTGCTTGAACGCATAGCCGGCGACAAGTGGACTGTGGGCAGTATGATTGAGAAAGCGACCTCGGCGGAGAGTTACGATCCCGACATGTCGCAGATGATGGATTTGGAAAACTGCCGGGCATATTTTGTCATAGGAAATTTGGGCTTCGAGCGGTTGGCTGCCGGCAAAGCAAAGACCGTTGTCGACTCGTCGAAGGGCATTTCTGTAATTGACGGACACAGCCATCACGGCGAGATGGAGGCCGACCCACATGTGTGGATGTCGGTGGAGAATATGCGCATCGTGGCAAAAAATATGACCGACGCTCTTGTGAAAATAGACAGCAACGGAAAGGATTATTATCAGGCGAACTACAGAAAACTTGATGCCGAGCTGGCTGCGTTTGCCGACTCGTTGCGGCAAGTGCTGGCGCCGGTGCGCGGGCAGGCATTTGTGGTGTGGCATCCGGCGTTGTCGTATTTTGCACGCGACTATGGTCTGGAGCAAATCGGCATTGAATATGAGGGCAAGGAAGCTCCTGCGGGATTTTTGGCAGAAAAAATGAAAGAGGCACGGAAAAAGAATGCCCGTGTGTTTTTTATGCAGACGGGAGCCGGCAGCCGGCAGGCGGAGACGGTGTGTGCCGGCATCGGACTGCGCCGCGTGGAGATAAATCCGCTGAGTTACGATTGGAAAAAGGAGATGAGGAGGATTGCAGATGGAATCACATCAGAATAAGATAATTTCGGTAGAAAACATTACGGTGGATTTCGGCAATTTCCGCGCTCTTGACAATGTGAGCGCAGAAATCAATGCCGGCGATTTTGTGGCGATAACAGGTCCGAACGGTGGCGGGAAAAGCACGTTGCTGAAAACGATGCTCCATTTGCTGACGCCCACGAAAGGACGTGTGCGCTATTTCAACGGCGATGAGGAAGTTGACGGCCTGCGTTTCGGATACCTGCCGCAGAAAAGCAACATCGACAACCGCTTTCCGATAACGGTGGAGGAGGTTGTGGCTTCGGGGCTGCTCGGAGAACGTCGGAACTGGCGCGGAAAATTTTCCGACGCCGCCAGTGAAAAGATTGAGGCGACAATGAAGATGATGGGCGTCGACGGATTCCGCCGTCAGGTGATAGGCACGTTGTCGGGCGGTCAGTTGCAGCGCACGTTGCTCGGAAGGGCAGTAATCTCCAATCCCGACATAGTGGTGCTCGATGAGCCACTGTCGTATGTTGACCACGCATTTGTGGAGCAGATTTATGGTATTGTCGCCGATTTGGCGAAGTGTAGCACGGTGGTGCTTGTGTCGCATGAGATGACCGTAATCTCAGAAATGGCAAACCGTCACTGGATTGTCGACCACGCACTCCATCAATGTCACGCCGCCCATCACTACCTGAAAACCGAATGCGACATATAGTGGCATTTGCTCATTTCAAAATAAATTATTAATATTGCAATAGAAAGGGATCGCAAACCTTTGTGATGCTTGTATACAAACATTGAAAAACGATATCTTATGAAGAAAGTAATGCTGGTTTTTGGCACACGTCCAGAAGCTATCAAGATGTGTCCGCTGGTGAAGGAATTCCAGAAGGACGCTGAAAATTTCAAGACAATTGTCTGTGTGACTGGTCAGCACAGGGAAATGCTCGACCAAGTGCTTACTATTTTTGACGTAAAGCCTGACTATGACCTCAATATAATGAAGCAGGGACAGGATTTATATGATGTCACTGCCCGGGTGATTCTGGGTATGCGCGACGTGCTGAAGGAAGCGCAGCCAGATGTGGTGCTTGTGCATGGCGACACAACAACGTCGACTGCGGCTGCTCTCGCTGCGTTCTATCAACAGATTCCTGTCGGGCACGTGGAAGCGGGATTGCGCACCCACAACATCTATTCGCCGTGGCCTGAAGAGATGAACCGTCAGCTGACGGGCCGCATCTCGTCGTTCAACTTCGCTCCGACCCCTCTTTCGGAAAGCAACCTCAAGGAGGAAAAAGTGCAAGGAGAGATTGTCGTTACGGGCAACACCGTTATCGACGCGCTCCACATGGTTGTTGACAAACTGACGCACGACGAGGTTCTTGCCGCAGAGCAGAAAGCCGTGCTCGCAAAGGCAGGCTACGACATAAGCCGTCTTGACAACGGCAGAAAACTGGTGCTTATCACAGGCCACCGCCGTGAGAATTTCGGTGATGGATTCATCAATATGTGTACGGCCATCCGCGACCTCAAGGACAAGTATGCCGACGTTGACTTCGTTTATCCGATGCACTTGAATCCGAATGTGCGCAAGCCAATTCATGAAGTTTTCGGCGAAGATTTGAAAGGTTTGGGCAATATGTTCTTCATCGAGCCGCTTCAGTATCTTGAGTTCGTGTATCTGATGAGCAAATCAACGATTGTGCTCACCGACTCGGGCGGCATCCAGGAAGAAGCTCCCGGTCTGGGCAAGCCTGTGCTCGTGATGCGCGACACGACAGAACGTCCGGAGGCGCTGGCTTCGGGAACAGTGCATCTTGTGGGCACCGACTATCACAAGATTATGGACGAGGTGAGCAAGCTGCTTGACGACAAGGCTGCTTATGATAAGATGTCGAAGGCTGTCAACCCTTACGGTGACGGCAAGGCATGCCGCAGAATTGTAGACTTTTTCAAAAACAAGTAAGCAGACTTGAATATAACATCAGCCGCCCTGCAATCGCAATTGCAGGGCGGCTGGATTTTTATGTGGCAGGGTTTCTACAGGATACCCTGTGCCATCATTGCCCGCGCCACTTTCATGAAGCCAGCCACATTGGCTCCCTTCACATAGTTTGTGTAGCCGTCGGCTTCCTTGCCGTATTTCTGGCATTGGGTGTGGATGTCAGCCATGATGCCGCGCAGCTTGGCATCGACTTCCTCTGCGGTCCACGTCAGTTTCTGTGAGTTTTGTGCCATCTCAAGTCCGCTGACCGACACGCCACCGGCATTTGCCGCCTTTCCTGGCGCATAGAGGATTTTTGCGTTGACAAACTCATGCACAGCTTCCGGCGTGGAAGGCATGTTGGCACCTTCCGACACGGCGATGCATCCGTTTGCAAGCAACGTGCGCGCGTCGTCGCCGTCAAGCTCGTTCTGTGTGGCAGACGGCATTGCGATGTCGCACTTCACGCCCCATGGGCGTCCGCCCTCAAAATATTCGCAGCCGTATTTCTCAGCAAATTCGCGTATGCGTCCGCGGTAGATATTTTTAAGTTCGAAGATAAAGTCGAGCTGTTCCTGACTCAATCCTTCAGGCACGTAGATTGTGCCGTCGGAGTCGCTCATTGTTACAACTTTGGCGCCGAGTTCAAGCAGCTTCTTTGCCGTGTAGGTAGCCACGTTGCCGGAGCCGGAGATGGCAACCTTCTTGCCCTTGATGTCGATGCCGCGAGTGGCGAGCATATTGAGAAGAAAGTAGACATTGCCGTAGCCGGTGGCTTCAGGGCGTATCAGCGAGCCTCCGAATTCAAGGCCTTTGCCTGTAAACGTGCCGGTGTTCTCGCGCGCCATCTTCTTGTACATGCCATACATGTAGCCCACTTCGCGTCCGCCAACGCCGATGTCGCCGGCAGGCACGTCGCGGTCGGGGCCAAGGTTGCGCCACAGTTCAGCCACAAATGCCTGACAGAAGCGCATCACCTCCATATCTGACTTACCTTTTGGGCTGAAGTCCGATCCGCCCTTGCCTCCGCCCATAGGCAGCGTGGTGAGTGAATTCTTGAATGTCTGCTCGAAAGCAAGAAATTTCAGAATCGACTGGTTTACTGATGCGTGGAAGCGGATTCCTCCCTTGTACGGACCTATGGCATTGTTGTGCTGGATGCGGTAGCCCATATTGTTGTGCACCTGTCCTTTATCGTCTACCCACGACACGCGGAACGAGATGATGCGGTCGGGCAGACAAAGCCGCTCAATCAGATTGTAACGTTCAAATTCGGGATGCTCGTTGTAGACATCCTCGATTGATGTGACCACTTCTTCAACCGCCTGCAAGTATTCCGGTTCGTTTGGAAAACGGCGACGCAAATCGTCGATTACTTCTGTTGCTTTCATATACTGTTGTTTTTGTAGATTTTCAAATTGCCACAAAAATACAAACTTTTTCCATACGATTGCTATTATAAATGGGAAAATGTAATCAAAAATGCTGTTTTTATGACATTTTTTAAATTGGGAATAAATTTTCAGCAATAAAAAAACCGGGATGATTCCCGGTTTTTTCACACAAATCTTATTCAAAAATCATTAAGTTGGACTATGAGAATCCTATATTTTATCAAGTGCTTGGGCAAGGTCGTCGATAATGTCGTCGATATGTTCGATGCCTATTGACAGGCGCACGGTCGACGGCGTTATGTGCTGTTGCGCAAGCTCTTCTGGTGTCATCTGCGAGTGGGTGGTGGTGTAGGGGTGGATTACGAGGCTTTTCACGTCGGCTACGTTTGCGAGCAGCGAGAAAATCTCGAGAGAGTCGATAAATTTCCATGCCTCCTTCTCTCCGCCTTTTATCTCGATGGTGAAAATGCTTCCGCCGCCGTTGGGGAAATATTTCTGGTAGAGGGCGTGGTCGGGATGGCCGGGCAGCGACGGATGATTGACCTTGGCCACCTTGGGATGCTTGCTCAGATAGTCGACAACCTTGAGGGCATTTTCTACGTGACGTTCTACGCGCAGCGACAGCGTTTCCAAACCCTGTAGCAGGATGAATGCGTTGAACGGAGAAATTGTGGCGCCGGTGTCGCGGAGGATGACGGCGCGGATGCGTGTCACGAAAGCAGCCTTGCCAGCTACGTCGGCGAAGATTGCGCCGTGGTAACTTGGGTCGGGCTTGGCGAGTGTTGGGAACTTGTCGGCATTGGCCTTCCAGTCGAAAGTGCCGCCGTCTACGATTACACCTCCGAGACTCGTGCCGTGGCCTCCGATAAACTTAGTGGCGGAATGCACCACAATGTCGGCACCGTGTTCGATTGGGCGGATGAGATATGGGGTGCCGAATGTGTTGTCGACAATCAGCGGAATGTTGTGGCGGTGTACCACTTCCGCGATGGCTTCGATATCGGTGACGTCGGAGTTGGGATTGCCGAATGTCTCCGCATAGACAACCTTAGTGTTGGGCTGGATGGCAGCCTCAAGTGCTTCGAGGTTGTTGACGTTGACAATGGTGTTGGTGATGCCCTGAGTGGCAAGTGTGTGGGTAATCAGGTTGAACGATCCGCCGTAAAGGTTGTCGGCGGCAACAATGTGGTCGCCCTGCGAAAGGATGTTTTGGAGAGCGTAGGTGACGGCGGCTGCGCCAGAGGCTACTGCCAGTCCCGCCACTCCGCCTTCCAGAGCGGCAACGCGGTCTTCAAACACTCCTTGTGTCGGATTGGTTAGACGTCCGTAGATGTTGCCAGCGTCGCGCAGGCCGAATCGGTCGGCTGCGTGTTGCGAATTTCTGAACACGTACGACGTGGTTTGGTAGATTGGCACGGCGCGTGCGTCTGTTGTCGGATCCGGTTGCTCTTGACCAACGTGGAGTTGGAGCGTCTCGAAGTGATATTTCTTTGTTGCCATATCTATATGCTTTTAAGATTGGTTGCTGACTGATTTTCTATTCTCACACCGCAAAGTTATGGCGTAAAGATGAATCCTCCAAGAGCTTTTTGAAACTTGGAAAATTGTTCTTGAAACGATGGTGCTGATAGCAAAAAAATTCTGCAAACGGTCATAATTAAGTCCGTTTACAGAATTTTATTCTTTTGCCTTGTTATGTGCTTCGGTTATGTAAATTTGCAGTACAACTGCAAATTTACATAATTGGAGGCAGATGTTTGTAGTTTATCAGTTTTATTTCCCTTGATTCGTTTTCAAGCGATCCGTTGTAGATTATGCTGTTTGACCCCACTATGTCGCCGAAACTGCCGATAAACGATTTTATTCCTTTTTCAAAATCGGTATGGTATGTTTCCGACGATTTGATTTCGTAAAGGTTTAGCATACCCTCTCTTTTTGTTATGAGGTCGACTTCATTTCCGTTGCTGTCGCGATAGAAGCATAGATTGTTGGTGCGACCGGCGTTTAATCTTTGCTTCAATGCCTCCGCAACAATCATGTTTTCAAAGAGATGCCCGCGCATCTTGTCACGTTTGATTTGCGACTCGGATTCTATTTCAAGCAGAAAGCTTGCCAGACCGGTATCGGTGAAGAATAGCTTGGGCGATTTGGTGAGGCGTTTCCGGGTGTTTGTGAAGAAAGGCTGAAGCATGAAGATGATGTATGAAGCCTGGAGTACGGACAACCAGGATTTAACCGTGTTGACCGACACCCCGATTTCGTTGCTCACTTCCGAGCTGTTCCAAATGCTTCCTATGCGTGTCGCACAGATGCGGATGAATTTTTGGAATGTGTATAGATCCTTGATGTTGATGATATTTCTCACGTCGCGCTCAAGGTAGGTTGTGACGTAGTTTGAATAAAATGTGTAAGTGTCCTTGCCGTCGCACCATATGCCAGGATAGCCTCCCTTGTATATAAGAGAGTCGGTGTCGGTCTCGTAATTGTTGAGCTCGTTTATGGAGAATGGCAGCAATTCAAAAACAGCGGAGCGTCCGGCAAGCGACTGTGATACGTTTTTCAGCATTGAGAAATTGTTGCTTCCAGTCAGAATGAAACGCTTTTCATAGTCGTTGTCAACGATTCCTTGTATGTACGACAGCAGTTGTGGGGAATTCTGAACTTCGTCAAGAATAATCCCCTCTGTGGTGTTGTTGAGGAATCCTACGGGGTCTTCCATCGCCAAATTCCTGACATCGGGATTCTCAAGACTAAAATACGGATATTCTGGAAACATGTGTCGGGCAAGCGTTGTCTTGCCGGATTGACGCGGCCCTGTAATGGTTATTACAGGAAAAGATGCAGCAGCGTTTTCAATTGCCTGGGTGATTTTACGGTTGATAAATTCGGCCATATCTTATGTAAATTTGCAGTTGAACTGCAAATTTACATAATTTTGGGAATATTCAATATGAAATAAGTGGGAAATTACGGATTAATCAATTTTGGCATCAGGGGTGTCAATTCCGTCGGAGTCGGGGTCTACGACATATTTCGGTGACTCACCGTAGCGGTTTTCAAACGGTTCGCTGTCTTGGCAGAGGAACACAATCATGACTATGTGGTAGGCGATATATGCTATGGCAAACAATATGAATTTGCCGAGAAACGCAGATACTGCTGCTGGGGGAAAGTGGATTAATGAGCTGATTCCTAAATCAATGGCGAGTATTATGCAGATCGCATATGTGGCGATTATTCCCGCACCCCACCACCATCCGCTGCGTCCGGTGTCGTGCAGGCGGCGGAATGTGATTGGAATCATCAGAAGGTACATTAGCCAAGATATCGTGTCTTGCGTGATTGCGTTGATGATAAGAACGACAAGCGCGGTCCACCAGAATTCCGAACGGCGCGAGCGGCCGTTAAACTGAAAGATTTTGTTGCATGCGGCTTTCAGTGCCTCTCCGATAGAAAGTTGTGGTAATTGTTGTGTATTCATAATCAAAGGTTTTAGAGAGTTTCTTGTCAATTACGAGCGATTAGCACGGTAGCATATGCGGAGATGCCTTCCTGACGTCCGGTGAAGCCAAGTCGCTCGGTGGTGGTGGCTTTTACCGAGATGTCATCTGGATCGCAGCCAATGCATTCAGCCATAGCCTTCTGCATGGCGGGGATGTGGGGATTCATCTTCGGCGCCTCGGCGCAGATGGTGATGTCGGCGTTTCCAAAGGTGTAGCCTTTTTCACGCAACAAGTCGGCCACGCATCTGAGCAGCTTCTTGCTGTCGATGCCTTTGTAGGCAGGGTCGGAGTCGGGGAAGTGGAAACCGATGTCGCGCAGCGCCGCAGCTCCGAGCATTGCGTCGCAGAGTGCGTGGATTGCCACGTCGGCATCGCTGTGGCCGAGCAGCCCGAGTGAGTGCTCGATTTTCACGCCGCCAATCCAAAGGTCGCGACCTTCGACAAGGCGGTGTACGTCAAATCCGAAGCCGGTGCGGAAGGGTAAAGCCATATCGTTTTATTTTTTGCCTAACAGGTGTTTGAGTCCGTCCATGTCAAACGTCAACGAGAAACGGAGCGTTTGGTCGAGAGGACTGTTTTGAGCCGTTGCAATCATGTATGCTGCGTCGAGCTGCACCACGTTGAGCGAGAATCCGGCACCGAAAGAGAAGTACTGGCGGTTGCCCTTCATGGCGTTCTCATAGAAGTATCCGGTACGCACGAAGAACTGCTGGTTGTAGTTGTACTCGGCACCGACTGAGAGTGTGATTTCCTTCAATTCTTCCTTGAATCCGCCCGGAGCGTCGCTGAACGATTTGAAGATACCTGAAATCGACGACGTGTTGCGCCAGTCCTCAAGTTTCGACTCATAAGCCTCCTGGTCATAATTGCCTTCGGCGTCGGTGAAGTCTGACTGGCGTGGACGTGTGGGCACAAGCAGCTTGTTGGCGTCGAGCGAGAGCGCTATGTTGTTGTATTGAGCCACCGGGAAGGTGAATGTTGTTCCGAGGCGGAAGTTTGTAGGCAGGAATGCAGGGTCATTGCCGTCGTTGTACGACACCTTTGAACCGATGTTGGAGATGTTGAAACCCCATGACCATTGGCATTCATTGCGTCCCACCACAGGATATGTGGTCAGGAAGCCCGAGATGTCGGCGGCGAATGCCGACGCTCCTTTCTGCTGTTCGGCAGAATATGCGTCGGAGAAAGCGAGGTCGGAATAGATGTAGCGCAGAGCCACACCCATGGAGAAGCTTTCCGACAGTTTGCGAGAATAGCCGAGGTCGAAAGCCATTTCGTATGGGTTGACGGAGTTGACAACAGTTCCAGCACCGTCGGTCATCTGAATCTCGCCGAGCGAGAAGTAGCGCAACGATGCGCTGACAGCCTGGTTGTCGCCGCCGCCCATTTTCCAATAGCCGGAAAGGTTGGCAAGGAATATGTCGTTGACCAGTTTTCTCAACCATGGAGTGTAGGATAGGCTGACTGCTGCCGAGCTGTAGGCGAAGGCGTATTTCGACGGGTTCCAATATTGCGAATAGGCGTCGGGCTCGGTTGCCACACCGAGGTCGCCCATGGCTGCGCCGCGGGCGTCGGGGGCGATTCCGAGCGATGTCACACCGGTTTGCACTGGGTTGAATTGGTTCTTGCCGTTGCTGTCGGCGAGAGCAGGCAAAGCGATGAGCGATGCCAAAGCAATGATTATATACCGTCTAATTTTCATTCGTTTTCTATAAATGTAGTTCTATTTATCAAAACTGAAAATAGTGGTATTTATTGCTTTACGACTACGATTTTTTTCTGACGGAGGCTTTTGCCGTCGATGATTGCCGTTGCGTTGTAGTTGCCTTCGGCAAGGCGGTTGCCGTTGTTGTCGCTGCCGTCCCATGTGTATGGGAATGAGCCTACGTCGGTGCGCAGCACCACGTTGCCGCTGTTGTCGCTGACAACGAGTTGCGCGTCGGTGTAGTTGTCGGCGTTCTCAACATCGAATGTCACGGAGTGTATCAGGGCTGTCGTATCGACGGAGAGTGAGGCATTGTCGTTGGCTGCCACATAGAAGGCTATTGTGCGGGTGGCAACGTTGCCCGACATGTCGGCAACGACAAGTTCTGCCGTGTGTCGGCCTGATTTCAGGTTGTAGATGCCTTGGTTGATTATGCATTTGTCAACACCGTCGAGTTGGTAAGTGCATACTGGATACACCTGCTCTCCGCCGTCGATAGAAATGTAGGCAGTAGTGGCAATCTGCTCATGCGACAGGTTGAGGGCAACATCATCGGTCACTTCCGCTTTGAGGCGCAGCGACGATTCCACCTCCATGCCGTCCTTGAACGTTGATTTGTCGTTGATGTAGAAGGCGTTGATGGTTGGCGCTGTCGTGTCGTCGGAAACGGCGGAGAGCGAGCGGTCGAATGTCAGACCGTTGTAGAATCCCGACACCACAGTGCCGTCGTTGCTGACAGCGGTCACTTGCAGCGGTTTCTTTTTGTCGTCGGTAGTGATGCAGTTTGGCGCTATGATTGTGGCTGTAAACTCGCCGGCTGTCACGTCGGCGCTTGTCACGGCAAGTTCGGCTCCGCGCTCGGTCAGCGTCTCGTCACCTTGTGTCATATAGTATTTTTCGGAGTCGTAGAGCGAAATCTTCGCATAGCCGTTGAAATCGGTATCGACTTCTCCTGCGTCGTTTCTGACACGGCCTTTTATGGTTATTGGAGTCATAGCACCTATGGCGATGCCCTTCGAGGCGGCGACACCGTTGACTTCGGTCACCTCGGTGCGGTCACACGGGATGTCGACGAGCATTGCCGGGTCGCCGAGCAGGTGGTATTTCAGACGGTTGCGTGAACGGTCGGTTGAGAAGTTTTTCGCAAACATCAACACGCGTCCCCAGGTTTTTTCGTATTTAGCATAGAATCGGCTGTCGGATTCGCTGATGCCGAGATACTTGGCAAACGAGTCGGTCAGGCGTCCGTTCAACGATGTGTATGCCTCGCGTGTCGCTGCCACGGCAGCGATAATGCCGCCGTCGGGGTTGAGCAGCAGTTTGTCGATGAATGAAGTCTGTCCGCCGTCGTATCTGCCCACGTCGCATGAAGAGAAATACATCACTGGCGGCACGTCATATTTCGTGTCGATTGCTTGCTGCAGGTTCATCAGCACGGTCGGTTTGGTGAGCGATGAAATGTTGGAGTGCCCCACGAAGAGTATGAAATTCTGTCCTACATTGAAATCTTCGACCAGTTTCTCGCGTGTGGCCTGCAGATTGTCCACGTTGTCGTAAGGCTCAAGATAAATCTTGTTGAAATTTACGGCATTGTCGTTTCTCGTTCTGATTTCCGGAGTGTCTGATGTCTTCGGGGTTATCTCATAGTTGAAGTTGTCGATAAACGATTCAGTCTGTGTCGTGTGGATGTATTGGTCGCCATATTCGCCAATCATGAGCATGTTGCTCTTCCACGTGTCGGTCTTGCCGGGTTTGTGCGACATGTAGGCAAGCAGTTTGTCTACGTATGTTTTGGCTTCGGCTGCAGAGACAAACGGGATGCGTCCAATCGAGATGTTGAGCAGAGCGTTTGAGCCTTCCACATTGACAGCCTCGTCGTTCATCACGCCGAAATAGTCATCGGAGCAGTAGGAGGACACGCTGTGGTAGCTGTTGTCGGTCTGATAAGTGAGCAGTGTTTCCTCGATGTCGCCGCCGAAGATTCCGCGGTTGTCGTAGTTGCCGCTGCCGAACAGCAGCAGATAGCGGAATTTCAACGGGTTGCGTGAATAGAGCATCTTGCACAGCTGACGGTATGCGAAAACATCGCGCATGCCGTTGCCGAACTCGTTGAAAATGTCGTCCTGCAGCACCACCTCTACGTCTATGCCGTCGTGCTGGCGGTGGAAGTCGGCAATGCGGTCGGCTTGGGCTTTCAGTTTGGGAGTGGTGATGACGAGCATGTCGGGCGTGGCGAGTGAATGCAGGTTCTGGTTGGCTACGTTGCCTGCAAAAGACACTTGCTTCTGCTGCTTTCCGGTGTCGAAAATCACGTATTCCGCATAAGCCGTTGTGCCAAGATTCGGGACAATGCAGCTTGTTCCCTCACTTGTTGTGATGGTGTATTGTTTTGTGTTGTAGATTTTGTAAGGAGAATTGTTTGGCGTAAACACAAGCCAGGCGTGTGTTGTAGGAGTGGTGTTGCCGATTACGAGTCCTGACTCTTTGGTTGTCTTCACGAGCCAGCGCATTTGTGAGGAGTCGGCAGGAAGGGCAAGCGGCGACTTGTAGGAGACGGAAATATAGTTCATCTTCGCAATCGGCAGCGACACAGACGTGCTCACTTTCGCTGTCACCGACTCAGCCTGCGCCATCGCCTCTGTCACTGGGGTGGACCCGAAAGAAGTGATCAGTTTATAGATTGCGGCATCGGCTGATTTTGACACATTTTTTGTGTCTAAAACCGTGCCGTCGACCGACAGTGTCACAGTTTGCGAGTCGGCGGTTTTTACGCCTGCCGACATGTTTACAACCACATTTGTTCCGCTGATGATGCCTGGCGTAGACATCGTAATTTCAAACTCTTTAGTGCTTGAGAAATCTTCGCCGAGGAAAAGTTTGCCTGAGCGGGTAGGGTTTACGATGTCGTTCTTGTGCCAAATCGACACCACGCCGTTCGAGCGCCATTCCTTGACGGAGGCAAGATTGCTTTCGTTGGTGTCGACGGTTTCAATATCGCGTGCGTCAAAATCCTCGCTGTCTGTAAGGAAGTAGTAAGAAGCAGGAGAGTAGGCGTTTTTTGAGATTGAGCGGTATATGTCGAAGTTGGTGGTGTAGTCAATGCTCCTTATTTCCTCGTATGTCAAGCCGTTGGCATAGAAGTATAATTTGTCGCCGGTGCGCATTGCCGGCACCTGCTCGAGGTCGTCGGTATAGTCTTTGTTGTAATTGTCGGTGGTCTGGATGCCTCCAGTGCCGAAAATCTTCACTTTTTGGGGGTCGGAGAATCCGAATTGCTTCAACTGTTCGCCGGTGATTTCATAGACGCCGGTTTCGCCGACTTTGATTTTAACCCATTTCCCTGATGAAAGGACGGAAGAGTCCTTGAATTTTGTCGCAGCCTGGCTGCTGAAAGAGGCGAGAACCGCGCCAACAGCCACAGCGATGATGTATTTAGTCATATCTCCTTGGTTATTTTATCTTTATGTTTATTGATTCAAAGTCGCCCAAACGAGCTGTTACACGGCTGTTGATTTCCGCATTGTGCCATTCGCCGTTTTCAATTAGTATCAAGTCTCCGATTTTCAGCGTGAAATACCGGCTTGCCGTCGCGATGCATTTGTCGAAGTCGGCAGCTGACGGCAATGTGAATTTTTCTGTATCTTCCCCGTTGATTTCCAGTGTTGCGGTGTTCTTGCCGAGCATTGCGATGTCGGTAGGAGTCATCTCGCCAACGATATGCGAAGCGTCAAACGATGTTGCCAACGCTCTCGGTTTGCCGTTGGCGTTGAGGGTGTCGAGCAAGTCTTTTGCCTCAAACACAAGGCATAGCCCAGCCTCCTCGTAGTATCTGTTTGCAAACCGTTGCGCGATGTTTTTTCCGAGGCGGCACACGTGTACCGCGGCGGCTGCGCTGAATTGGAAGCGGCTTGCGAAGTCGGGCACAAAAAACGGTTTGCCGCTCTTTTGGATTGCAGAGTCGGGGATTACGTCGATTTCCAGTTTTTCAGGATTGTCGGTGTTTCGGAATTTTATGATTTTCATTTGTTCCCGTTGATTCTGTTGTACATTACTGCCAGGTGGGCATAGATGGAAGTGTTTTGGATAACCACATTGTCAGCCACCTTGATGCGGAACGGCGTGAAATTCCAGATGGCGCGCAGTCCGTTTGCCACAAGCAGGTCGGCCGACTCCTGTGCGTGTTCCACCGGTACGGCGAGGATGCCGATTTCAGCCTTGTATTGCTTTTCGCGTTCTGGAAGTTCGGAGATGTGGTAGATGGGAATGCCGCAGATTTCTGTGCCCACAACTTTCTCGTCAACATCGAAGCCTGCCACGATGTGCAGACCGAACTGCATCAGTCCGGAGTCTTGAATCAGTGCGGAGCCGAGACTTCCGGCGCCGATCATGAAAGCGGTGTGGTCGTTGTGGAATCCGAGGAAATTTGACAATTCGGTGGCGAGCGTCTCAACCTGATAGCCGATGCGTGTTTTTCCCTTGATGTTGAGAAACGACAAGTCTTTGGCAATCTGCGACGCATCGACATTGATTTTGCGTGAAATCTGTGTCGACGAAACATATTCTATCTTCTGGGTGCGAAGCATATTGACGTATGCCAAGTACCACGGAAGCCTGCGCAATGTTGGCTCAGGCAATAGAATCTTCTGACCATCCTCGTTCATTGTAACTCCTAATTTATTAACTTCCTTACAAACTGCAAAATTAGTTTTTTTTGTCAAATTTTGCAAATGTGGATATCTGAATCGAAGAATCGAAGATTAAACAAGCAAGTGCGAAATTAATATATTAATATATTCTGCTTGATATTATTATTTGTTGAGCTTTTTTATTTGTTGGGGCTGCGATAATTATTAAATTTGCATATTTGTCATTGTAAAAGCTATTATTATGAACCGATTTTTGCGAATACTGCTGTATTTAACCATTCTATTGAATTGCATTCCCGACGCGTTTGCAGCCCGATTCAGGGTGTCTGACGAATATGTGACAGTCTTTGCCGAACCCGAGAGAATAACTAACCTCGGACGCGCATACCGTGGCGAAGTCTATGAATCGGAGGGTACTGACGGGAGTATGTTTGTCTTCACGTTCCATGGCCGCAAGGCGTATATAGCCTCTTATTGTTGCGAAATGGTGGACGATGGCAGTGCCGCTACGACTGATGGGGACGACCTGAACCGACAAAGCCAGACCTCCGTCACTCAAAGACAGCCGTCGTCGGAGCCTGTTGCGGAAGGACGTGAAAGCGTAGAGCCGTTGCAGGAAAATAATATGAATAACCGCATCGAGTATGTCGAGGAATCGGGCGACGGCGCAGCCTCAGGCGCACACATGCCAGGATGGATTACGGGCATAATCTCGCTGATGATGCTGTTGGGCATTGCCGTGGGGCTGTGGTCGCTGTTTGGCCCTAAATCGTGCGAGAATTTCTTTGACTCTCTTGCGGGAACAAGGGTGACCTGGTGCTCGAAAGCCACCTATTTCCGGCCGCTTATTTTCGTGTTTGTCGCAGGCGCGGCGTTTGGCGTGACGCATAACTTCTACGTTGCATTCGCATTGCCGGTGGCGTATGAGATTATCTTGCTGTGCATGCGGGCAAAGAAACTTGGAGGACTTCGTCCGGCAGTGGTGGAGGCATTCTTCTTGTTATTCCACGGCATAGGGTATTTGATTTTTTGTTGGTTGTTTCTTGCCGCAGTGTTTCTTGCCGGCGGCTCGTCGAAAGGCTCTAACTCTAAAAAGCGCGACGTCAACCACCGCTGTGGGAGATGCTGCTATTATGTTGCCGGCACTCCCAGCGACCAATGCTCTTTTCATCGCCACACCGTCCATCCTGACGATTACTGCGAAACATTCAAAGGATAGTAAAAAAAGAAGTAGGGTTTATGAACCCTACTTCTTTTTTCTCCTACTTGATTCTCTATGTCGAAAAATAATCCGATGCGATTATTCCGAAGCCACTGCGATGCGTTGGGTGATCGACGCCTCGTCGCCGCCGTTGGTCGAGACCGTTGCGCGGTAGATGTAGATGCCGCGCTGCACGCGCATTCCGCTGCCGTCGGTCAAATCCCATGTTATAGGCATCGACTTATACATATCGCTGCGTCCGGTCGACGATGTGCTCCAGACGCTGTGTCCCATCATGTCGTAGATGCTCAGCGTTACGTTGAGCACCGCGTCGGGGCGGTTGTGCTCGATGTAGAAGTCGGCCTTTGTCTTTGCCGGGTTGGCTGTTGAGTAGACTCTGAACAGCTGCGGCTTGATGCCGTTGACCACACTGAATGCGATTGTCTTTTCCGACATGTTGCCAAGCACGTCCCACACGCGGAACGTCAGTGTGTGCTGTCCCTCGGCGAGTTCTCCCATCTGGTAGTTTATGTGGCTCACGCCGTCGGTGTCCTGCGAGAAATAGTTCTCAAGACCGGAAACAACGGTTGTTCCGTCGATAGTCGCGGTTATGCCGTGTCCGATGTCGACTGGCGACAGGTTGATTCCCGACACGTCGTAGACCGATGCCACGAGAAAAGGAGTCTCGTTCACCTTGTCGCCGTCTTTGAATGCCGTTGAGTTGAGTGCGAGCAGGCGTATCTCCGGTCCGTCGGTGTCGTCGGCTGGCGACTCGTCGAAACCGTAGATGTAGAAGTCCTCGTTCTTGCCTACGGCGTCGCCTTTGTTCTCGTCCTGAGCATACAGGTTGACAAGAGCCGGAGTGTAGTTGTTGATAATGCCCGTAGGCATACGGAATTTCATTTTGAACAGGCCGTCCTTAACCTCTCCCGAACCAACAAACAGTCGGTTGGTGTGGTCTTGGTAGGTCACTTTGCACTTGTCATCGGTGTCGGTGCCGCCCTCGTAGTAGCCGTTGGTGGTTATCGACACTTCCGCGTCGTAGACGGTGGTTGTCAGCGTACCATTGTAATCGGTCATGGTAATCCCGTCGGCATCGACAACCTTTCCTTCGAGTTCCACTTCCTGTCGCGCCATAGTCTCCGGTTTCACCTCGCCGTCGACGCTTTCGCCGTTGACCGCTGTCATCCGGATGTCGTATTTAGGGTATTTCAGGCGCAGCGCAGGGTCGCCGATGAGTGCGTATTTGAGGCTGTGCTCGGTGTTTTTTGTCAGTGTCGAAGAGTAGCGCGAGTGGGTGTACCAATAGTTGTTCTTGGCATTCATCACGATGTCGCCGAGGCGTGGCATCTCGCCGTTTGGCAGAGGCTTGAACGTCTCGGCGCCGACAGCGCGGCAGAGGTCGCCGTTGCCGCTTATCGACGTCACGCGCGAGCCTGTCAGCAGTCCGATGAATCCGCCGCGCGAGTTTAGAAACAACACTTCGCCTCCCGACACGGTCGGAGAGTCCCAGCGAGTGAACTCGCAAGTGCCGGTAAACACGAAAGGGGGATGGCTGTAGAAGAATTCGTTCTCAATGTCGGGCCAGCGCAGCAGTCCGTTGTGGGTCCACGATGTGGGGTTGGCATGGCCTACGTAGGAGGCAAACAGCACACCGTTCTTGAAGTTTTGAAGCATCTGGGTGCGCGCCTCCGGGAAAGAGTGGCCCGAACCGCTCGACGAGGCTTTGTAGGCATCGATAAACAGCCGTTGTATCAGATAATTGCCCGCTCCATTCGCTCGCAGACTGTCGATGGCGTCGTTGGAGTCTCTCATGTGGATTCCGCTGTCGCCGTCGTCGGCAATCATCATTATGCGCGTCTTCCAGTTGCCCATGTCGGGGTTGCTGATGTAGTCGCTGATTTTCTGCACAGTCTCGGTTGCTTCTGCCGCGCTTTTAACGGGGATGCGTCCGATGCCGATACACATTTTGCGCAGGCCCGTGCGTCCGGCGTCGCTGCCGTCCTCAAGGAAGCCGTACACGTCGTCGGTGTTGAAACTGCTGCTCTCGCTTGTGATGTCGGCCGACTCCCAAGTGAGCAGCGTCGGGTAGCCGAGGTTGCGTGCCGTCGAGGTGATGCGTCGGTTGTCAAACACCGCGCGTCCGAACAGCAGCAGGTAGCGGAATCGGTCGTTGCTATATTGGTCGGCTGACGCAGTGCGGTCGTACCACATCTTCGCCACCTTGCGGTATGCCATTGCGTCGGGGGTTCCCGACGAGAATTCGTTGTAGATTTGTTCGTCGGTAAGCACGGTCACTGCCATGCCGTCGTTGGCGCGGTGCATGGCAGCGAGGCTCTCCGCCTGGTTTCTGAACGCCGCCGGCGTGATTATCAGCATCGTTGGCGGTGTCATGGCGTGGATGTCCTGATTGCTCACGTTGCCCACCAACGATGGAGTGGGGAAGGAGGCAGCGGTGTTGAACGCCACGTATTCGCGCTTGCCATTTTCCGTTTGGCGGAACTGTGCCGAAGCGTTGTCGGCAAGGAAGTCAACTTTCAGCGGCGCATAGGTTGTGGTTACGTCCCATATCGCCGTCTTTTCATTGATGCCGCTGACGGCAAACACGCTGTCGCGGCAGTTTGCCGTGAAGCTGCGGAAGTCAATTTGCTTGTCGGCAAGGTTGAGGTTGCGCAGGTAGTTGACGGTGATGTAGTCAAGGTTGGCAAGGCGCACTGCCGTGCCTGTTGGAAACGACAGCTGCAGTGTCATTTTTTCGCCAGGATAGGACACAGTGCCGATAGATGAGGCAGTGGAGCAGATGTCGTATTCGTTGCTGCCGCTGAGCGAGCTGACGTTCACTTTCATCACTTCCTGTTTTCCGGAAGTCACGGTGAGCGTGCGCGCGGTGCCCGATGTGTGGTAGGCTGCGAATGCCACTTTCACCACCGGGTCGGTGTCGCTGACGATGCCGGGAAGGTTGAACTGAAAACTTTGTGTGCCTGCAGAGCGGAAATCCTCGCCGAGCAATGTGCGGCCGGTGGTTCCCGGGGCATAAAGCTCCTTTTCGTGGCAGATGCGGGCAAGCGTGTTTGTTATCACTTTGTCGGACGCTTTCTCCGCTTTGGCAGTGGTCTGCATCTCAGCCACATCGATGTCGTTGCGGTCGGTGATGAAATAGTAGCCGGCGGTTGCATACGGGTTCTGTTGCTGCTGATAGCGTATTTTGCCCGATGTCTCTGTCCACGACACGTTGCTTTGAGCGTAGAACAGGATTCTGTTGCCCGAGCGCATCACCGGCACTTGCGGCAGGTCGTCGATGTAGCCGTTGCCCATGATTTCAGAAATCATGGCGCCACCGTAGCCGAATATCTTCACTTTAGAGATGTCGCTGAAGCCCCAGCCCGACAATGTCGCTGCTGAAATCTGGTAGATGCCCGTGTCTTCAACTTTTATTTTTACCCATTTGCCGGTGTTGAGGGCGGAAGTCTTGGCGTATGACGCCGCATTGCCGCTTATTGCCGCAAGTAGGGCAAAAAAGAATAAAATATATCGTATAGCCTTGTGTTTCAACATAATCCGAATATCCAATCGTTTGTTGTAAGGAAAAGATTCCTTATCAATATATTAACGCAAACGGTTGGCGTTTATTGTAGCGTAGAGCATATTCGCCACGGAAATCGCTTTTTCGGTTTTCGCGGTGTACTGCTGCCATTCGCTGGCAGTGCCGTGCCACAGGTCAAGGTCGACATCGCTGTCGATGCCAGGGATGGATCCTTTGTGGCTGTACTGCCAGAAAGTCCAGTTTTTGCCGCGGTTGGGTTGGGTGAACGAGCAGAGCCATACGCCGCAGTCTGCAAACTCGTCGCGCACGTGGTTGTCGAATCCTTTTTTGTTGCTGTAGATAATCACTGGATAGCCGTAGGCGGTAAGCTCATCGACCATGTCATGGATTTTGCGGGTGACGATGTCGGCGGGGGTGTAGGGGTTGGTGTGCGACTCCACGTCGATGACCAGTGGCAGCGACAACGGGCGTCCGGCAATGGCTTTGAGCAGATTGTGCGCTTGCTTCACGCCGTCGACGTCGAATCGGAAAAAGTGGTAGACGCCGGTCTTCAGTCCGGCTTCGTGGGCTTTGCGCAGGTTGCTGTTCATCGCGCTGTCGCGGAACGTAGCACCTTCGGTGGCTTTGACAAAAACAAATTCGGTGCCCGCCGCACGGGCTTTTGCAAAGTCGATATTGCCGTTGTGGGCAGAAACGTCGATGCCTGCTATCTTGTAGGAGTCGATGTCGAGCGACTCCGACGGCGATATGACGTTGCCGTTGAGAATGGAAATCGCAGCTGTTGCCATGCCGATGAAGGCAAGCAGCAGCGCCACAATCAGTAATATGTGACGTTTGCGCAGCGCCATGCTATTTCTTTATTTTGAATCGCTTGCCGTCCCAATGGTATGTGATACCGCTGTTTACGAAAGGCATCACGGCAGCGGAATCCTCGCGCGACAGGAATTCTCCGACCGTGAGACGCGCCTCCACATCGCCGTTTGGAAGAAAGCGGTAGTCGATGAGCGGGAAGTCGATTTTCGACTCTATCTCGCTGAGAGTCTTCTTGTCTTTGGCGGTGAGGAAGTCTCTGACTTTCGGCTCCTCAATCAGGCTTACGCTTGGAGAACCCAAGGCATAGGTCTGGCTGAACGAGATGTGGCTGTCGGTGGCTGGCATCTTTACGCGGTTGATTACGCCGAAGAGCTTGTCGCCGTGGTTGTTGACATACATCTGCACCTCCGTTTCCGACACCGATGATGTGGAAACCTTCATGTAATGGTCGCCGGCGATTGAGTCGATTACGGCCTGTCCGCCAAGCCGTGTCGGCATGTGCTTGCGCATTCCGCTGGCGTAATAGTCGAGCATGTCCATCCTTACCGACTGTTCGATTGTGTTGAACTCGTCGGCAAAGAGAAAGAAGTCGGAAACCGACTCGATGCTCACTTCGGCGACAGAGTCTACTTCAGTGATGCTGTCGGTATCCTCATGCCAAGAGGCAGCCTGCGGCGATGGAAAAGTTCCGGCATACGCTGCCGATACAACGGCGATGCCGAGCACTGCATATATAGGTTTCATAGCACTTTATCGTTTGCTCTTTTTACTTTTTCTCTTGAATTTGCCGAAGCTGTCGTCGCCGTCGGCATGGCGGCCCTTGCTGTTCGACTTGCGCTCGGAGCTGTGGGCGTAGTCGCGGTTTGGGTCGGCAATCTCGGCATATAGGCGCTTGCCGAAGTAGCGGGCGTTTTTCAACGCCGACACGGTGCGGCGCGACTCGCCTTTTTTCACGTCAAACAATGCGTAGCCGGGGAACAGGTCGATGCGGCCAATCTCCACACGTCCCTCCATGTTCTGGTTGAGTGTCTCTATCAGGCGCGCCGGGAAGAAACCGTCGTTCTTTCCAGCGTTCACGTAGATGCGCTCATATCCCTGCTCTGCGGTGCGGCGGTCTTTGTTCTGCCGCGAGCCGTTCTGCTGCTTGTCGCGCGGCTCTTTGTCGTCGCGTCTGGCTTTCCGGTCGCGCGGCTTGCGCTCTTCGTAGTCGATGGCTTCGGGCGCGTCCTTGTAGTATTCAAGCAGACGGTTGAATTCAAGCGACACGATGCGTTTCAGCAAGTCGTTTTCCGACAGCCATTCCAACTTTTTCACGATTCCCGGCAGATATTTTGCAATTTCGTCCTCGTTCACCTTGACGCGCTCTATGCGGTCGGCAAGGTTGTATAGTTGCTTTTCGATGATGCGTTGCGGTGTAGGCACCGAACCCTTCTCGAACGTTTTTCCGATTTTCTTCTCTATTGTGCGCAGGCGCGACTTCTCGCGCGAGTGGATGATGGCAACCGACACACCGGTTTTGCCGGCACGTCCGGTGCGTCCGCTGCGGTGCGTGTATGTGGCTGGATCGTCGGGCAGGCCGTAGTTTATTACGTGGGTCAGATTGTCCACGTCAAGACCGCGTGCTGCCACGTCGGTGGCAACGAGCAGCTGCAGGGTGCGTTCGCGGAATTTCTTCATCACCGTGTCGCGCTGCATCTGCGACAAGTCGCCGTGGAGGGCATCGACATTGTAGCCGTCGGCAATCAGATTGTCGGCAATCTCCTGAGTTTCGCGCCGGGTGCGGCAGAAGATGATTCCGTAGATGTTGGGATTGGAGTCGGCGATACGCTTGAGGGCAAGATACTTGTCCTTGGCGTTCACCATATAATATATGTGGCGCACATTCTCCGAGCCCTCGTTGCGTGTGCCTATTACAAACTCCTGAGGGTTGTGCATATAGTTTTTCGCTATTTTGGCGATCTCGTCGGGCATGGTGGCTGAGAACATCAGCATTTTGCGGTTGTCGGGCACGTTGTCGAGGATGGCGTTGATGTCGTCGAGGAAGCCCATGTTGAGCATCTCGTCGGCTTCGTCAAGAATCACGGTGTGCACGCCGCTGAGGTTCACCTCGCCGCGCTTTATCAGGTCGAGCAGTCGCCCAGGTGTGGCAACGATAATCTGCACACCCTTGCGCAGCGTGCGGATTTGGCTCTCGATGCTCGAGCCGCCATAAACCGGCAGCACACTGAGACCGGAAGTGTATTTCGAGAAATCGGCAAGGTCGCCGCCGATTTGCAGGCAGAGTTCGCGTGTCGGCGATATGATTAGAGCCTGCGGTTGGCGCAGCGACGTGTCGGTGCGCTGTATTACGGGCAGTCCGAACGCCGCGGTTTTGCCGGTGCCGGTCTGTGCGAGAGCCACGACGTCGCCGTCTTCGTGGAGCAGGTGTGGGATTACTTTCTCCTGTACAGGCATCGGTTTTTCAAATCCCATATCCTTGATTGCGTGCAGCAGGTCTTCTCTTATTTCTAATTCTTCAAATGTCATCTGTTTTTTTCGTCTTAAATGTTTTCGTTCAGCGCGCTTTGCCCCAAATCTGCTGCAAAATTACGGAATTTTGGGCTATGATTGGCAAATACTTGTAAATTAATTTGGTGTGGCGGTGAAAAAGAGGTGGCGGAGGCGTTGTGCCAGATGTCTTGTCGTTAACATATGTTAAACTTTTGGCGGGTTGCCGATAATTTGGTGTTGGAAATATGCTTTGTTATGAAAGTTGGCATAAAACTGACGGATTGAAACAAAACTGCAGTAAATTTAATTGCTATGGCTTGAATAAGAGGTCGAAGAAAACAAAAAATAAAAATATGTTATACAACATAATTGTATAGCAATGTTGTACGGGAATGTTTAATAAAATGAAATTTTACCGAAAATTAAAAAATAACTCACAAACGTAAAATTTTGATTACAATTCTTGTAAATATTGAAAAATAACGCTTATTTTGTGGCTTAGAAATCGTTTGAGACAACGATGTACTAATATAAAACTATGTTTAATCTGAATCAAGTATGGACAAATTTGCTGAACGAAAAAAATTTACTTCATGTAAATTAGTTGCGGCTGCCGCAGTCGCAATGTGTTTGCTAGGCAGTGCGGGATTCGAGGCTAATGCCGCCCCCGCTCCGCAAGTTGTATCCGCTCAGAAAGCAACTCTAACCATTTCTGGTACAGTAAAAGACTCCAAGGGAGAGCCTGTCATTGGCGCCAACGTTATGGAGAAAGGTACCAATCGTGGTATAGTTACTGACTTGGACGGTAAGTTTACGCTTAAAGTAACCCCTGGAGCAACAATTACAGTTTCTTATTTGGGCTACAAGACACAGACCCTCAAGGCTGCGCCGACAATGAACGTTTCCTTGGAAGAGGACAACGCTCTTCTTGACGAAGTCGTTGTGGTAGGTTTCGGTACTCAGAAACGTGCCAACCTCACCGGTGCTGTCGCAACAGTCGATGTGTCGAAGGCAATGGACGCACGTCCAGTGGGCGATGTTACCAAAGCCCTTCAAGGTGCTGTTCCTGGTTTGACTATCACAACAGGTGACGGTGCGATCAACTCAGCCGCATCTATCAAAATCCGTGGTACGGGTACGTTGTCAAACGGACAGAAGTCAAGCCCGCTTATCGTTGTCGACGGTGTGCCTACCGACGACATCACTTTTGTCAATCCTGACGATATCGCAGAAATCTCAGTATTGAAAGATGCTGCTTCTTCTGCTGTATATGGTACTCGTGCAGCATTCGGTGTTGTATTGATTACTACAAAATCAGGACAGAAAGGCGACCGCGTTTCTGTAAAATATTCAAACAACTTCGGTTGGAGCAACGCAACTGTATTGCCTGACTATGGCTCAGTGCCTGAACAAATCGAAGCATTGCTTCAGACCAACTACCGTAAGGGTGCCGACCCGGAATTGTTCGGTATGTATCTCGACAAGATGCTTCCTTACGCAAAGGCTTGGTATGAGCAGAACGGTGGCAAGAAGAAAGGCTACAGCGAGATGTTGCCATACCAGAGCATGGACAACGTGGGCGACTTCTATCAGGACCCTGTGACAAAAGCCACTATGTACTATGCTGACTGGGATGTAAAGGATATTATGTATCGCACTGCTCCTTCTCAGAAGCACAACGTAAGCTTGGACGGCAGCTCGGGCAACACAACATACCGCGTTTCGTTCGGTTATGACAAGCGTGAAGGCTTGATGTCGTTTGTAGACAACTCTGTGAAGCGCTACAACGCAAGCGCCAACCTCTCAACTCAAATATTCTCATGGTTGAAAGCCGGTGCTCAGGTAAACTATTCGCAGAAAGACTATGACGGACAGAACATGTGGGGCCGTGGAGGTTACACATACTTCTGGCGTTGGGGTTCTTTCTTCGGTCCTTACGGATACCGCAAGTATGACGGCGACGGCAAGTACTACGACGCTCAGCCGATTGCTGACCGTAAGCAGAGCGGCGAGCATGAGGACATTGCCCGCAACACTCGCTTGCAAGGTTGGATGGAGGCGAACCCAATCAAGGGCTTGAACATCCACGCTGACTTCACATACGACATGATGGACATCAACGTGCGCAAGTCATATCTGCCTATCTTCGGCTGGAACAACTGGTCTAACTCAAGCACAGCTCCATCTTATTTGGTACAGCAGAAAGACACTTACGCTCAACAGGAGAATACCCGTCAGAATGTCTGGACAGTCAATGCTTACGCTACCTACGACTTCGATGTGGCTGAGGACAACCACTTCAAGGTTATGGTCGGCGGACAGGCAGACCGCAAGTATTACAACTACTTCTCTGCACGCAAGAATGTCCTTTCTGACAATGACAAACCTTATCTTGGCTTGGCAACTGGTGGTGCCGACGGTACAAGCATGACAATCACCAACACCATCACCAAGCACGCAACTGCAGGTTTCTTCGGCCGTATCAACTACGACTACAAGGGAATCTACTTGTTGGAGGTTAACGGTCGCTACGACGGTTCTTCTTCATTCCCAGCCAACGACCAGTGGGCATTCTTCCCATCGGCATCTGTCGGCTACCGTTTCTCTGAGGAAGCTTACTTCGAGAAGGCTAAACAATATGTAAGCAACGCTAAGTTCCGTGCTTCTTATGGTCACATCGGTAACGAGGCTATCGGTGACTATATGTTCTTGGAGCAAATCTCTAAGGTGGACACAAGATATACCAGCTGGGTAAATGCCGGCGGTACATTCTTGTCAATGTTGAACACACCTTCAATGGTGTCTTCTACTTTGTCTTGGGAGCGTATTGCAACTACCGATATCGGTCTTGACCTTGGTTTCTTGAACAACCGCCTGAACGTTACGTTCGACTGGTTCCAGCGCGACACTAAGGACATGCTTGCTCCGGGTATGACACTTCCGGCTACTCTTGGTGCTTCTGCTCCTTATGCAAACAGCGGTTCGCTCCGCACCCGCGGATGGGAGCTCGGTATCAGCTGGAATCACCGCTTCGGCGATGTTGACGTTTTCGCAAGCGCCAATATCTATGACGGCAAGACAAAGGTTACTGAGTACAACAACCCTAACAAGTTGATCAACCAATTCTACAGCGGTATGGAGTATGGTGAAATCTGGGGCTTCGAGACAGACCGTTACTTCGAGGAGTCAGACTTCACAGGCAAGAACGCCGACGGCTCATGGATTTATGCTCCGGGCGTAGCTGACCAGACCGGTTTGCAGCAGGGCACATTCGTTTATGGTCCTGGTGACATCAAGTTCAAGGATTTGGACGGCAATGGCGTAATCAATGGTGGCGATCCTACAATGAAAGACGCTGAAGGCAACCTTATTCCTGTAGGTACTGTACGCAACCACGGAGACCTGAAGAAGATTGGTAACGCAACTCCTCGCTATGAGTACTCATTCCGTTTGGGTGCTGCTTGGAAGGGTATCGACGTTGACTTGTTCTTCCAGGGCGTAGGCAAACGCGACATGTGGTATGTGAACGCATTCACAATGCCATTCTCTCGTGGCGCCGATGCTTCTTACGCTCACCAGAATTCTTACAACAAGATGATCTTCGACGACGCTCGCAACATTATCGGTTACGAGATCAATCAGAACAACGATTATCCTTGTATGTATGACGGTATGGCAGGTGCAGGTGCAGTTTCTGGCTTGTCACAAGGTCGTTACAACTTCTATCCTCAATCGAAATACTTGCTCAACATGGCTTACCTCCGCTTGAAGACAGTGACTATCGGTTACACTCTTCCACAGGAGATTACAAAGAAGGCTCTGATTCAGAAAGCACGTATCTATTTCACTGCTGAAAATCCTTGCTTGATTTACAACGGTCTCGGCAAGAACCCGATTGACCCTGAAATCGGTAGCACATGGACAACAAGCAAGGCTTACAACAATGGTACTTTCGGACGTTCAGATCCAATGATGCGTACTTATTCATTCGGTTTGCAGGTAACATTCTAATTCTCTAAATTTACGAAACAATGAAAACAAAGATAGCATTAGGCATTTTCGCACTCGCCGGACTCTCGCTTGCAAGTTGTGACGATTTCCTCGACAACAACCGCTATCCGTTGACTTCGGAGGTGAGCAACCCTGAGTTCTGGAGCAATGAGTCGCTCGTTGAGCAGGAGTGCAACTATATGTATAATTTCTTCTCTGGATATGGTCGTGGAAACTCTCTCGGTGAGTTTTATTTCAGCACTCTTTCTGACGACCAGGCTGGTAACTCGTTTACGGAATGGAACAACAAGACTGTTCCGAGTTCATCTGGCTTGTATTCAGGCCCGTATGAGAACATCCGTCACTGTATGTCAATCATCGAAGGCGTGCGCAGCTCAAAACTTGAGGCTGCGAAGCGCAACAACTTTGAGGGTCAGGCTCGCTTGAACCGTGCAATCCAATTCTTCACTTTGGTGAAACGCTATGGTGATGTGACTTGGGTTGACCACAAAGTTGACGTTAACGACAAGGGTCTTCTTTACGGTCCGCGCACAAACCGCGACGTTGTTATGGACTCTGTGCTCCGCGACCTTGACTATGCGATTGCAACAATCTCTGCCAATAACGGCAAGCAAGTTTGGAGCAAGGATTTGGCATTGGCAGTGAAGAGCGACATTTGCTTGTGGGAAGGCACATTCTGCAAATATCGTACTGCTGCTGAAAACGGCTATGCTGCCGATGAGGCACGTGCTAACAAATACTTGCAGGAATGCGTCAGCGCTTCAGAGCAGCTTATTGGCAAATATCCTATCGGCGCAAGCTATAAGGCTTTGTATCAGAGCGTACGCTCTGATGCCCAGAAGAATGGCGAGATTATCTTTATGAAGGCATACGACCAGCAGAATATGTGTCACTCAACCGTTTCTTACACTTGCTCCTCTACTAAGGTGAACGGTATCACAAAGGACGCGTTCGACGCATATCTCTTCAAAGATGGCAAGCCTTTGGCTTTGACTTCGGAGAACAAGTCAGACCTTCCAGTCTACAACGATAAGGGTGAATACTCAATTGCAGATCTTCTCGCTGTCCGTGACGGACGTCTGTCGGAAACTATCGACCCGGTTATCTTCTATCAGGACATGACATGGCAGCGTGCAGGCGCAATGGCGATGACTTCTTCTACTGGTTATGGTGTAGCCAAGTTTGACAACACTTCGTTGCCTATTGACGACCGTCAGAACACAGTGAAGAACTACACTTGCGCACCTCTCTACTGGGGAGCACTTATCTGTTTGAACTATGCTGAGGCTAAGGCTGAGCTCGGCACTCTTACAGATGCCGACATGAACCTCACTCTCAACAAGCTTTATGAGCGCGCTGGTCTTCCAGACCAGACTGTAGCATCGTTGACTGCAATGAACGACCCTGCTAACAATATGGGCGTAAGCAGCTTGATTTGGGAAGTTCGCCGTTGCCGTCGTTGCGAGTTGATTATGGACAAGGACTATCGTTATTGGGACTTGGTTCGTTGGCACAAACTCGACCTCCTCGACAGCTCAGTGCATCCAAACATCCTCTTAGGTGCGAATGCTTCTACAGCAACTGTTAAACCTGATATGAAAGGCGACTACGTAGATGGTTCGTTCAACCACGTGCGTACGTTTGATGCTCGTCAGTATCTGTATCCAATTCCTGGAGACCAGATTGCATTGACCAACTCTGCTGTTTCTCAGAACACACCTTGGAAATAAACAGTAGCAAATAATTGATATTGAAAGGGCGACCCCGGCGGGCCGCTCTTTCTTTTGGCAGGCAACGGCTGTGGAAAAATGCGATTTGCCGATGTCGCATAAAATTCGTACCTTTGCACCCTGATTCAAGTAGGTATATATTAGGTAAATTATGATAGCTGTAAGCAATTTAGGAATGCAGTTCGGCAAGCGTGTGCTTTTTCAGGATGTGAATCTGAAATTCACGCAAGGAAACTGCTATGGAATTATCGGCGCGAACGGCGCCGGAAAGAGTACGTTGATGCGCATCCTCTCAGGACAGTTGACGCCGACCCACGGCATGATTCAGCAAGGACCGGGCGAGCGCATGTCGGTGTTGAGCCAGGACCACTTTGAGTTTGATGAATTTTCGGTGATGGACACCGTGCTGCAAGGACACACCGTGCTTTGGGCTATCATGAAAGAGAAAGACGCCCTCTATGCAAAGGAAGACTTCAGCGATGCCGACGGCATCCGCGCCTCTGAGCTGGAGGAGAAGTTTGCCGAGCTCGACGGCTGGAACGCAGAGAGCGATGCTGCCGCATTGCTCAGCGGTCTGGGCATCAAGGAAGACAAGCACTACATGCTGATGAAGGACCTCAGCGGTAAGGAGAAAGTGCGCGTGCTTCTGGCGAAGGCGCTTTTCGGAAATCCCGACAACCTGCTTCTCGACGAGCCTACCAACGACCTTGACCTTGAGACCGTGGCTTGGCTTGAGAACTATCTGTCAAACTGCGAGAACACGGTACTCGTCGTGAGCCACGACCGTCACTTCCTCGACGCCGTGTCGACCCACACCCTCGACATCGACTACAACAAGATAACGCTGTTTGCCGGCAACTACAGTTTCTGGTATCAGTCGAGCCAGTTGGCTCTCCGCCAGCAGCAGCAAGCCAACAAGAAGGCAGAGGAAAAGCGCAAGGAGCTTATGGAGTTCATCCAGCGGTTCAGCGCCAATGTGGCAAAGTCGAAGCAGACCACAAGCCGCAAGAAGATGCTTGAGAAACTCAATGTAGAGGAAATCCAGCCATCGTCGCGCCGTTATCCGGGAATCATCTTCACGCCCAACCGTGAGCCGGGCAACAAGATTCTTGAGGTGAAGGGATTGAAAGCCACTCAAGACGGCGACTTGCTCTTCGACGACGTAAACTTCCAGATTGAGAAGAACGACAAGGTGGTGTTCCTTAGCCACGACCCGCGCGCCATGACCGCTTTGTTTGAAATCATCAACGGCAACCGCAAGGCCGACGCCGGCACTTACGACTGGGGACAGACAATCACTACGGCTTATCTGCCGCTCGACAACACTTCGTTCTTCAACACGGATTTGAACCTTGTCGACTGGTTGTGCCAGTACAGCAACGACTCGAGCGAAATCTATCTGAAAGGATTCCTCGGAAAAATGCTGTTCTCGGGTGAGGAGGTGCTGAAAAAGGCATCTGTGCTCTCCGGAGGCGAGAAAATGCGCTGTATGATTGCCAAGATGATGATGACCGACGCAAACACTCTTGTGCTCGACTCTCCGACAAACCATCTCGACCTTGAGTCGATCCAGGCGTTCAACAACACGCTGCAGGCATTCAAGGGCAACATCCTGATGTCGAGCCATGACCACGAGTTCATACAGACGGTCTGCAACCGTGTGATTGAGTTGACGCCTAACGGAATCATTGACAAGATTATGGACTTTGACGACTATCTCACCGACGAGAAGGTGCAGGCTACACGTGAAAGAATGTACAACACCAAATAAATATATACAACGATGGTAAAGCATATCGTAATGTTTAAACTCAAAGGCACGGCTGAAGAACGCCGCGCCGTGGCTTCTCAGTTCAAGGCCGCCCTTGGGGCGCTTCCTGAGAAAATCGACGTGCTCCGCTCGATAGAGGTGGGGCTAAATCAGAATCCGGCAGAAACGTGGGACGTGGTTCTCACCGCAGTTGTCGACAAAATGGCGGATGTGGAGGTCTATGCCAAGCATCCGGCGCATGTGGCTGCGGCAGGGCTGCTCGGTGAGCATAAGGATATGCGCGCCTGCGTTGACTACGAGCTGTAGGCTTTGTGCCTATTGGCAACAGACACAAGGCGGGGTAATCTCTTTTGAAGGGATGCCCCGCTTTTGCATTTTTATTTGGTGTGGAAATTGTGCGGATTCCCAAAAAATCACGTAATTTTGCATCATACAAAACAGACCAAACCAAACATATAACTATTATGAAATTATTTAAACCAATTGCAGCCGTTTGCTTTACGCTTGTCGCTTCGGCATCGGCTTTTTCAACCCCATCCACTGTCGACCTGCAGGGCGAGACGTTTACCGTCGACACGCTGCGTCATTACAAATGCGGTCCGGGAATGACACGCACCGCGCTTGAATACCGCTCGACCACAGGAAACACGCGCATTCAGGCGTTTGTGATAAAAACAATGCTCCGCGAGGCAGAAAATGTGAAATTCAAGGTGGAGATTGGCAACGACTCCTGCCTTAACGCCGAAACGGTGACTTCGATGGGACGGCGTCACTCAGTGGAGGGCGAACGCTATCTTACGGGTGTGAACGGCGACTTTTTCATCACCGGAAGTTTCGGCGGACCGTATTCGCAATACGGCATCGTGGGCTATCCAAACATGTCGAGCGCAAGCCGGGGAAAACTGATGTCGCCCGACGTTATCGACTGGGTGAGCCGTGAGAACGCCTTTATAATCGACAAGGACGGATATATGCGCATCGATGCCACCGACCTGTCGTACAGCGCGTCGATAGGCGGCGTGGAGATGCCGATTTCAAATGCTAATTTCCATCGGCTTGACGGAGAAACGGTGGTCTACAACTCTTATATGGGAAAATACACCAAGACGGCGGCAGGAGGCGTGGAAGTGGCTTTCACGCTCGCTCCCGGCGAAACTTGGGCATTGAACAAGAATCTGAAAATGGTGGTGAGCCAGGCGGCTTACGACGGTGGAAATATGGCGATACCTGCCGACGGAATAGTCATCTCGGCCGACAAGGCTGCTACGGCAAACATCGAGAAGCTGCGGTCTTTGAAACCGGGTGATGAAATTACTGTCAACTATTCGCTGTCGTTGCCGTCGTATGGCAATCTCAAGCCCGAGGGCGTGCAGGAGATTATAGGCGGCGATGTCAAAATCCTTCGCGAAGGCGAGACGGTGCTGGAGGCAAACCGATGGATCAATCCTCGCGACGCGTTCAATCCACGCACGCTGATTGGCTATGACAAGGAGCGCACGATGCTCGTGATTTGTGCCATCGACGGACGCAGCACCATCAGCAGCGGCACTACCTATCCGCAGGGTGCCGACCTTATGCGCTCATACGGATGCTACGACGCTCTTGATTTCGATGGCGGCGGCTCTACATTGATGTGGGACGCGATGGAAGGCACAATCAACCGTCCGTGCGTGTCGCCCGAACGTGCGGTGGGCAACGGCATCTTTGCGGTGCTCCACGCTCCCGACGATGAGGAGGTGGCTGAGATACGTTTTGCCGACTATGCGGTGCGGATGCCTCGGTATGGCTCTTATCGTCCGGTTTTCTACGGCTATAACAAATATGGCAAACTCATCGATATGGATGTTGAAGGCGTCACGCTTTCCTGCGACGGCGCGCTTGGCGAGATTGTGGCAGACGGATCCACTCTCTATGCCACCGGCAGCGGCTCACATGTGCTTACAGCTTCGCTGGGAGCAGTAAAAGCGGAGGTGACGGTGGCGATTGTCGCTGCCGACGATGTCAAGGCGGCTTATCCGGAAGTGGTTCTCGACAACTGTCGTGAATGGAAGATTGGCTTGAACGCTATTGTCGGAGGCAAGGAGATGGCTGTCGAGCCGCGTGCGCTTGACTGGACATCAAGCGACGCAGCGGTGGTGACTGTTGCCGACGGCGTGGCTAAGGGATTGAAAAACGGAACGGCGACGCTGACGGGTGTCAAGGATGGCATTACGTGCACTGTCGGCGTTACGGTGCAGTGCCCTACGGCGGAACTGATGCCTATTGAAGACGCATCGAATCCGGAGGCTTGGAAAATTGAGAGTTACAATGTGAAGGATGATGCGGCGATAACTGCGCTTGCCGGCGGCGGTCTGGCAGTCGACTTCGCTCTGTCGGGCACGCGTGCGCCCAACCTTACGCTTGTCCCTGTTCAGCCGACGCTTCTCTACAGCCTTCCTGACGAACTGCGGCTTACTATGAAACTGACTGGAGGTGTGGCTGTCAAGAACTCGGTGGTGTCGTTCACGCTTGCCGACGGCAGCAATGTGTCGGCTAATCTGTCGGGATTTGAGTCGGGCGACGCTCAAGATTATACGGTTGACTTTGCGCAAATTGCCGATGTCGACAATGTGGGCATTTTCCCGATACGTCTCAATTCGTTGCGCCTCAATCTGTCGGGCGGAAAGAAAGACACAGCCTATCGTCTTGAAATCCCGTCGATTAAGACGCGCTACAAGCATTTCAACGACGCCGGCGTATATGATTTGACTGTCGACGACGCCGATGTTGCGCCTGTCTATTACAACCTGCAGGGCATGCGGATTGCAAAACCGCAGCCTGGAACTGTGGTAATCGTGAAACGTGGTGCGAGAGTGACAAAAGAGATTGTTGTGGAATAGTGATTGCTGTTCTGCAGTACATACAAAAAACGGGAGGCTTGGCGGCTTCCCGTTTTTTGTATGTACTGTCAATCTTCCTCCGGAGGAAACTTCGGAACGAGGTGCATAAGCCTCAGAATCTGCGAGCGGCGCTTCTTCATGTATGACGAAGGATTGGCGGAGTCGAATCGCAGTGGATTGGGCAAAGTGGCGGCGATGAGTGCGCATTGGCGGGCGGTCAGCTGGTCGGCGGTGGTGTTGAAGTTTTGTTCAGCCACAGCCTCCACACCATAGAGTCCGTCGCCGGTCTCGATAGAGTTCAGATACACCTCCATGATGCGCTCCTTGCTCCACAGAGCCTCTATAAGCACAGTGAAATAAGCCTCGAAGCCTTTTCTCACCCACGATGACGACGGCCATAGAAACACGTTTTTAGCCGTCTGCTGGCTTATCGTGCTTGCACCGCGGTGACGGCCTCCGTTTTCAGCCTCGCGCACGGCTTTCTTGATTTCCACGAAGTCGAATCCGTGGTGAGAGGCGAAGCGGTTGTCTTCAGAGGCGATTACAGCCATCGGAATGTGTCGCGACATCTCGTCGAGCGGCACCCATTTATGCTCGCAGCGCACCTTGCGTCCGTCGAGCATCTGCTCAACACTGCGTATAGCCATCAGAGGTGTGTATCTGACAGGCGCCCATCGGTAGATGGCTACGCTGACCACCGACAGCAGCACAAAGCCGAGAATGATTTTGCCAAAGAGCATCATGAAGATGCCGAAAGTTAACTTCCTGACCATTTTGTTTGAGAAAAAAGCTGCATCAAAGCCTGCTTTACGCAAAGCGGGACAATGATGCAGCACATTGATAGCTTTTTCTATTTCTTCGCGCCTTCGACAATCGATTTCGTGTCGCAGGCAATCATATATTCCTCATCGGTCGGGATGACAACTACGCGCACCTTCGAGCCGGGACGTGTGATTTCAACCTCCTCGCCACGGCAGTTGTTGCGCTCTGGGTCGAAATCGATGCCGAGAAATTCCAGTTGCTTGCATACGCTCTCGCGCAGCTGAATCTGGTTTTCGCCCACACCGGCTGTAAACACAATCACGTCGACACCGCCAAGCGCCGCTGTGTATGCACCAACATATTTAACGATGCGGTATCTGTACATGTCGAGAGCCAGTCGCGCACGCTCGTTGCCGGCGGCAATGGCAGCGTCGATGTCGCGCATGTCGGAAGAGATGCCAGAGATGCCGGTCAGACCGCTCTGCTTGTTGATGAGTTTCTGCATTCCGGCATTGTCGAGATGCTCTTTCTCCTGGATGTAGAGCAGGGCAGCAGGGTCGACATCTCCGCAGCGGGTGCCCATCATCAAGCCTTCTACCGGGGTCAAACCCATCGAAGTGTCGATTGACTTGCCGTCTTTTACGGCGGTTATTGAGCCACCGTTGCCGATGTGGCAGGTGATGATGCGCTGCTGCTCGTAAGGCAACCCTAAAAATTCGCATGAACGGCGTGCCACGTAGCGGTGGCTTGTGCCGTGGAAGCCATAGCGGCGCACTCCGTATTTCTCATATACCTCATACGGGAGAGCGTACATATATGCGCGGGCAGGCATTGTCTGGTGAAAAGCGGTGTCGAACACACCCACCTGTGGCACGTCGGGCATAATCTCGCTGATAGCCTCGATGCCCACGATGTTGGCTGGGTTGTGGAGCGGAGCCAAGTCGTAGCATTCCTTCACCTTGGCGATAACCTCGTCGGTGATGAGCACGCTCGAATTGAATTTCTCGCCTCCGTGCACCACGCGGTGGCCTACGGCGTCGATTTCTCCGAAATCCTTGATGCAGCCATATTTAGCGCTTGTCAGATTGTCGAGGATGATGCGGATAGCCACATTATGGTTTGGCATAGACGTGGTGATTGTCACCTTTTCGCCGTTGTTTTTGAATTTCAGGAAAGAGTCGGGCAGACCCACTTTTTCCACGCCGCCCTCGGCGAGGACGTTTTGCGCGTTGTCGTCGAGTTCAATCAGCTTGTATTTCACCGATGAACTTCCGCAGTTGAGTACGAGGATTTTCATTATTTTTGATTTGCTATTATGCTTTGGTTGCAAGTGATGATAACAGTTTTATAGATGTCTTCCCATGAGCATCCGCGCGACAGGTCGTTGACTGGCTTTGCCAAGCCCTGAAGGATAGGACCCACAGCCTGTGCACCGCTGAGTCGCTGCACGAGTTTGTAGGTGATGTTGCCCACTTCGAGCGACGGGAACACAAGCACGTTGGCAGTGCCGGCGATGTCGCTTTGCGGAGCCTTGCTCTTGCCCACTGAAGGCACGATGGCTGCATCGGCCTGAAGCTCGCCGTCGAGAGCCAGCTCCGGAGCCATTTCTTTGGCAATCTTTGTAGCCTCGATAACTTTGTCGACCATCTCATGCTTTGCGCTGCCTTTGGTTGAGAAGCTGAGGATGGCAACACGCGGATCAAAGCCGCCGAGCACCTTGGCTGTCTCTGCCGCCGATACGGCGATCTGTGCCAATTCCGGTGCCGTAGGATTAGGCACTACGGCGCAGTCGGCAAACACCATCATGCCGTCAGTCCCGTAAGGAGAACCTTCGGGAAGCAGCATAAGGAACGCGCCGGAAACAACGCTGATGCCTTTCTTGGGCTTGATAATCTGGAAAGCGGCACGAAGCACGTCGCCTGTGGTGCTCAACGCACCAGAGACCTGACCGTCGGCATCACCGTTCTTGATGAGCAGACAGCCCAGATAGAGCGGGTTGTGCACCTGTTTGTGCGCGCCCTCGAGCGTCATGCCCTTGGCTTTGCGCAGCTCATAGTAGAGTTGCGCATATTTCTCAGTAAACGCCTCGTCGGCAGGGTCGACGATTGTGGCATGCTCAATGTTTTTTAGACTCAATTCCGCTGCAAGTTGTTTGATTTCAGCGGGATTGCCGATTAGAGTGATGTCGCAGATGCCGTCGGCGATAAGATGGTCGGCAGCGGTAAGCGTTCGTTTTTCCGCACCTTCGGCGAGGACGATGCGTTGTTTGTTTGCTTTGGCTTGTTGGGTAAGTCGTTCAAATAGAGTCATAATCAGTATTGATTTTGTATTTTTTTTCTGACTACAAAATTACCAATAAAAATTGTTAACGAGGTATAAAAACTTGACTTAAACTTTCAACCAATGTGCAAAAAATCTTCACGAAACTTAACGAGGCTTTAGCCTCGGCAAAAGCACTGTTGCATGCGTCGCGCCACGTGGCAGAATCAGATTCTGTTGCCTTGCAGCAGCACCGCATTTGCGCCGCCCTTGAATCCTCTGTGAAAGAGCGTGGAAAGGTATATTTTGCTGACTCCTACTGCTCTTGGCAGAAGGGCGCAATTGAGAACGCCAACAAGTTTATCCGGAAGTACATCCCGAAGAAAGCCAATTTTGACGACTTCTCAGACAGAAGAATTATGGAAATTCAGAAGGAGCTCAACCGTAGACCAAGGGAAAAATTGACTTTGACACGCCAAAAGATAGATTCTTCAAGTTCTTTCGCTAATTTTGCACTTGCTGTTGGACTCTACGAGATAGGCTGCGGTTCGGAAGAGCAAAATCAAACAAGTTTGTTTTTCTCTCACCTTGCACTATCTTTTGATAAGATAGGCTGCGGTTCGGGAAAGAAAATTGAGCAAGCTCTTTTCTTTCCACTCACCTTGCACTATCTTTGCAATATGAAAGAGAAACAATTCAGTTGGCGCAAGAGGGCTAAAAGTTTTGTATATGCTTTTCGTGGCATCGTTATGCTGCTGCGGGGGGAGCATAATGCGTGGATTCATTCGGCGGCGGCGGTGACGGCGGTGACGCTCGGGCTGTGGCTTGGCTTGTCGGCGTTGGAATGGGTGGCTGTGGCTATGTGCATCGGGGCTGTGCTTGCCGCTGAGGCGTTTAACTCGGCGATAGAGGCGCTTTCCGACCGTGTGTCGCCGGGCTACGACGAGGCTGTACGCCGCACCAAGGACCTTGCTGCCGGGGGCGTGTTGCTGACGGCAGTGGCGGCTTTTGTGGTCGGACTGATTGTGTTTGTTCCTAAATTGATTGACTTGTTATGAAACGTGTATTTGTGATTATATTGGCTATTGCCGCCGCGGCTATGGGTTGCCGCGCGCAGGAGGTTGTGGAAATCAACAGCACCCGCCAGGCGGTGAAGCGCACCGGCGATGCTTTGCTTGTGGCTATGCCGCTGGCTACGCTGACGGCTGTGATTGTGGAGCGCGACTGGCAGGGTTTGAAGCAGGCTGCGTTTTCAACGGCCACCACTCTCGGAGCGTCGTATCTGTTGAAGTATACGGTGCACAAGATGCGCCCCGACCGCAGTGACAACCACGCATTTCCGTCGGCCCACACGGCGGTGATGTTTGCCAACGCCGCTTTTGTGCAGCGACGCTACGGCTGGAAGTTTGGCGTGCCTGCCTATGTGCTTGCCACGTATGTGGGATGGAGCCGCACCTATGCCAAGAAGCACGATTGGTGGGATGTGGTGACCGGCGCGGCGATAGGTGCCGGCAGCAGTTATATTTTTACCCGACCGTTTGCCAAAAAGCATAATCTTGCCATGGCTCCCGTGAGCGACGGCGAGCATTTCGGCATTACGGCTTCGTTTAACTTTTAATCGACAAAGATGATAGTATACAATACGACTTTCCATGCTCATAATGATGCCGTGGAGCGCTTTCTTGAATGGCTCCGCGCGGAGTATATTCCCAGAGCCACCGTCGACGGGCGGTTGTCGGAGCCGCGGCTTACGCTTGTGCTCAACGCCGAGGAGAGCGACGGGCGCAACTATTCGTTGCAGTTCCGCGCCAGCGATGTCGACACGCTTCGTGCGTGGTATGAGGAGGTGGGCGACGACCTTGTTGAGGAGATGGCAAAACGCTTCGGACATCAGGTGGCTGGTTTCTCAACGCTTCTTGAGGAGGTGGATTTGTAGATGGAAAGGCAGGCTGACTGGGACAAGATTATCATTGGCATAGACCCTGGCACAAACGTGATGGGGTATGGCATTCTCGGCGTGCGCCAGCGCAAGCCGGAGCTGATTGCCATGGGCGTGATTATGCTCAGCAAGTTTGACGACCGCTATATGCGTCTGCGCCGCATCGCCGAGCGTGTCACGGGCTTGGTAGAACAGTATCTGCCTGACGAGATGGCGCTTGAGGCTCCGTTCTACGGAAAGAATGTGCAGTCGATGCTCAAACTCGGACGCGCGCAGGGGGTGGCTATGGCTGCCGCTTTGGTTAAGGACATTCCGATTGCCGAATATGCGCCGCTGAAGGTGAAACAGGCGATTACGGGCAACGGCGCAGCCTCGAAGGAGCAGGTGGCTGAGATGTTGCGCCGCATTCTCAACATTCCGCGTGAGGCAATCGACCCGCATCTCGACGCCACCGACGCTCTTGGCGTGGCATTGTGCCATTTCTATGAGTCGCAGCGGCCAGTAGCGCAGAAATCTTATTCTTCGTGGAAGGACTTTGTGGCGCGCAATGCCGACAAGGTGGCGAAGCATTAAAAAAGAGACCGTTTCCGTCGCGGAAATGGTCTCTTGAATAACTAATCACACTTTCAACACCGTAGGGAATTATAACTTATGCGTCGGCATCTCCGCCGATGAAAAAAACGAACTATCACACAAAACTAATGAGTCATTTCTTGAAATGCTGTCTTCTTTTTAGAGGCAACGTTTCAAGGGTGCCGAAGTGCGTTATCTCCATGTTTTGAAGCGACAACAATTGTGCCAATGCGCCGATGCGCCTCAAAATTGTTTGTAATCAATATGTTATAAACGAATCTTTGCGTAATCTGTTTCTCAAAGTGGGGAATTTTTCCACACGATGAGGTGTCGTAAATCCTCACTTTGTGTGGCGGAATATGTCAAAGTCCGTATTGCTTTATCTTGTTGTAGAGCGTTTTGCGGTCCACTCCAAGCAGTTGAGCCGCCTTGCTCTTGTTGTATTTTGTCTGTTGCAGGGCCTCGATGATGCGCTCTCGCTCCTCGTCGCTGTTGCGCAGATGCAGCGATGCCGGAGCCTGTGCTTGCGGAGCCGCCTCGTCGGCAGGTGCTGACGCCGGGGTAAGACCGTCGGCAAAATCCCGAGGATGAATCAACGTGTCGGCGGCAAGCAGAGTGGCGCGTTTCACGAGGTTTTTCAACTGCCTCAGGTTGCCCGGCCATGCGTAGTCCATCAGTATGCGCTGCGATTCAGCGTCGAAACCCTCCACGTTGCGGTCGAGCTCGCGGTTGGCTTGACGGAGGAAGAAGTTGGCGAAGAGCAGTATGTCGCCGCCACGCTCGTGGAGTGCCGGCATCTGCAGCGTGAACTCGTTCAGGCGGTGGTACAGATCCTCGCGGAATGTGCCTTTGGCTATTGCTGCCTGAAGGTCTTCGTTGGTGGCGGTGACAAGACGCACGTCGACATCGATTTCCTTGGTGGCGCCTACAGGACGCACCTTGCGCTCCTGAAGCGCACGCAGCAACTGCACCTGCACCTCGTAACTTAGGTTGCCCACCTCGTCAAGAAACAGTGTTCCGCCGTTAGCTTCCACAAATGCACCTGTCTTGTCGGCAAGCGCGCCGGTAAACGAGCCTTTCACATGGCCGAAAAATTCAGATGCGGCAAGCTCTTTGGGTATTGAACCGCAGTCGATGGCGACAAACGGCTTGTCAGCCCTCTTGCTCTGACGGTGGATGCGGTGGGCTACATATTCCTTGCCTGTGCCGCTTGCGCCGTTAATAAGCACCGACATCTGGGTGGGAGCCACCAGCGACACCATGCTGTACAGTTTTCGTGCCGCCTCGCTCTCGCCCTCAAGAAAATCGGGGTCGGAGTCGTCGGCGCTGTCAGTGGCCGGTTTTTCAGCCACGTCGTTGTCGGCGGTTGAGCCGTTAGCCAAGGCATCGTTTATTTTTTGCAGCAGCAAGTCGGGCTTTATGGGCTTCGACACATAGTCGCTCGCGCCTTCCTTCATTGCAAGCACTGCATTCTGGATGTCGGCGTAGCTTGTCATGATGATTAGCGGGGCGTCGATGCCTTGCTCCTTTTTCCATGGCAGCAGTGTGATGCCGTCATCGTCGGGCAGGCGGAGGTCGGACAAAATCAAGTCGAACGCAGTCTTTTCAAGCAGTCGTTTGGCGGCAGTCACGCTGCCTGCTGTCTCTGCTTGAAAACCCTTTTTCCCGAGCCATGTGCGCAGCATCGTTGAAAAAGTAATATCGTCTTCTACTATAAGTATTGATTGCATTGTCGTTGAGGTTTTGTCCTTGTTGATGATTTCACAAAGATAGTCAACCACGCGTTAAAAAGCAACTGTCTTGTGTTAATTGTTGTGATTTGTATGGGCGTATTGGCGGAAGATATTTGCAAGAAAAGAAAAAAAGTGCGATATTTCGGTTGAAATTGTAAGAAATGGACAAAATACTTGAAATATTGAAAAAAGAGGGTCTGACATCGTTGGAATTTGATTTGACGGTCAGTCCTGAATTATATGTACGCACGCGTATTGAGCGCGGCGGCAATCGAGGAAGGGCATACTATTTTGTGCGTAGTGGCGACACTGCCGAAAGGGGAGAGGGAGCGTGTCCCGACGAGGCGTTTGCCAAGATTTTAAAAGAGTTGGTGGATGCGGCGGTGTCGGGAGAGCCTGCCGCCACCAGCCATCGCCTTGCCGTCAACGACGGTGGGCAGACAAGCGCGCTGACTGCCGGGCAGCTGACAGCCGTGGCGGAGTCGTTGGCATGCCACGTCGACGAGCTTTCGATCCTCGACAATTTCAAGCCTTATATACGCTGACGATTATCGTTGCATGTCGGTCAGAGCTTCGAACGCACGCTCGATGATGGTGTCCACGCCTCGTTGACGGTCGGCATCGGTCATGTCTGTCTGACAGCCGTCGGTTGGCTGCACGCCAAACTCCGTGAGCTGTCGGTCGGCGTCGTAGATAGGCGCCGCGCTGAACCGCACGCTCCAGCCGTTAGGCAGTTCCGACGTGAACGGCATTCCGCATCCGCCACCTGTGGCATCGCCCACCACAACCACGTTGGGCAGACTCTTCATTATCGACACGAAATTGTTTGCGGCGCTGTAGGTTGAACGGTTTGTAAGCACGGCTATCGGCTTTCCGGTCCAATGCACCCTGCCTTTTGCCGGGTCGATGTAGTAAGCGTATGGCTCGGAGAAATCGTCGTGTCGGGAGCCGGTCTTGTGCGAGATGTATCCTGCGAGAATGCGCTTGTCGATGAACCGCGCCACGAGAGTCTCAGCATTGGTGATGATGCCTCCTCCGTTGTCGCGCACGTCGATGATCAGACCGTCGGCAAGGGCGAGCGTTGCCAGCACGTTGTCAAGGTTGCCTTCGCCGATGCTGTATGAGAACGACGGGTAGCGCATATAGGCATAATTGTTGTCGAGGATGCGGTATGTGATTCCGCTTGTGCGTCGGTAGTCAAAGTGCAGATAGTACTCCTCCACAAGCCTCTCGTCGTAGTTTTGCGGGAATTGTTCCCAAATCCAGTAGCGCGACGTGTCGAATGATGACGACAGGTTGGTGTGTCCGTCTTTAAGCTCTTTAAGCATCTCGGAGCATACGCGGAAAAGCTCTTCAGAGGTCATGCTGTTGCTGATTTTTGCGGCATATCGGTCGTGCACCTCCTGCCAGTCTACGTTTTTGTATTGAAAGAAGCAGTAATGGCGGTCGAGAGCCGACCACAGCGCCTCGAAATTGCCTGTCGGCGTGTCGGCAAACTGGGGCTCGTCGTGGCATGCCGTGAGGCTTGCAATCGACAGCAGCATAACCAATATGTTTAAGCAGACAGTTTTCATATTCAATAAGTTGCTGATATTATTTTTGCACGTTCAGGCATTGCGCGGCGCGTGTCAATCCGCAGCGATTCCCATTGAATTCCCACCACGAGGCTGTGTGTGGCGCGGCGTTGGCTGATGTTGTTTTCCCAAACCGTCGTAAACTCATTGCGGTATCCCAGGCGTAGCGACGACGTGCCGAAATGGAAGTCGAGGCATACGGTGTTGTCCATATCGAAACGGTTGTGCCAGAACCCGAAATTAATGGTGTTGCGATAGTTGCCGAGATACATCTCATAGAACGATTGGTCGTAGTCGGGAAGGAAGAAACATCCAACCACCGGCAGCGTCGCCTGCCAGCGCACCGTCATAGGAAGCCTGCCGGCATTGAAGCGGTAAGCCGCCATGCCGCTTGCTCCGGCATAGAGGCGTATCAGCGGCGAGCACACATTGTTGGAATTGCGGGGATTGTAGGTCACGCCTCCACGGAAACCGATGCCGGCGCCGGCATGTAGCGTAAGCCCCTGCGCCACGCGCCATCGGTGCAGCATGGCGAAATCCACATCTGCGATGATGGTGTGAAGCGAGTTGTTGCCGGCGGGGTTCGACGGATGGTCGTAGGTGAAACCCGCCTCAATTTTGTTTGTCCACCGCTCTGGGTTGAAGCGAGATGCGCGTTGCCTCTCAAATCCTATGCGCAGATGCATTCCGTCGTAGAACAGCGGGCTGAGATACGTGTCGAGGCTGTGTGTCGCGCCTGCGTCGATTGCCACAGTCACTGTGGCTGGACGCAGAACGGTGGAATCCTGTGGCTCCGCCTGTCCGCATATCGCAGCGGCAAGCAGCGTTGCCAATATCGACAGTCTCAGGCGCATCATTCCTCGGTTTCGTCGTCAAACAATCGTTGTTGTCCGGTCAATTCATCGCGCACGTCGTTCTGGTTGATAACGTCGTCGCCGTCCACGCTGTCCACATCGATATCGACAGCCGGAGCTTCAAGTTCTTCCTCCGGCATCTCGCGCGGCTCAATTTCCTTGATGCTGTCCATATTGAAGTTTGTGACGCGTTTGCCTTTTGCTTTGAAGCTCTTGGCGCCGATAAATTCTTCAGCGTCGATTATGAGAGGCTCGCGGAATTCGTCGGCACCGCCGAAGGTCACGCGGAAGCGCGGGTATCGCTTGTCGGACAGCGTAATCAGTGAAGAGTCGGGGTTGTCGCCGATGAAGCTTTGCTTCTTCGATGCTGCCTCAAACGTGAAACGCTTGATGTAGGGGTAGCCCTGGTCGGCATCGTTGAGCACGGCTGTCCACACCTTGTTCTCCTCGAATTTCTCGATGAGCAGGATGTTGTCCTCATAGTGGTTTCCAGCGTCGAACGAAGATGTGTAGAATTGTCCGTTTTTGAGCACGATCAGTATCTTGTCGTTGGCGTTGAACTCGCCGAGCGATGTGCCGCGGCCGTCGTAGTTCAGACGCAGCACGTCGGGGTCGAACCACACCTCGCGGCCGCCGAGCGTCGACACTCCGCGCTCTTTGAGCGATATGCGGTGCACCTCGTTTTTCGTCACCATGTTGCCCATCGCCTGCTTGCCCTTGATGGCAAGGTCGGCAAAGTTTATGTCGAACTGCAGCACCTTCAGGCGTGGTTTTTCTTTCAGAGTCACGCGCAGCGTCTCAGCCTCGCCGTTTGGGTTGGCGGAGAACCACCATATCTTAGTGCCTTTTGTGCCTTGTGTCATGTCGTATTCCTTGTCGCGCGTGATGCCTATCACGGCGAAACGCTTCATGTAGACCACGCCACCCTTGCCGTTCTGGTAGACAAGATTGTAGATTGTGCGCTGGTCGTTGCGCTTGAATACGTTGATATACAGTATGTTCTTGCCGACGTAAAGTTTGTCTGCCACTTTAGTCACTTTGTATTTACCATCCTTGTAGAAGATAATTACATCGTCGATGTCGGAGCAGTTGCACACAAACTCGTCTTTCTTCAGTCCGGTGCCAATGAATCCGTCTTCGCGGTTGATATACAATTTCTCATTGGCTTCGGCAACGCGCGTCGCCTCGATATTGTCGAAACTGCGTATCACGGTGCGTCGTGGATAATGGGCACCGTATTTATCTTTCAGATGCTTGTACCAGTCGATGGTCACTTCGACCATCCGTGTCAGCTTGTCGTTGATAACGTCGATATGGTCTTTCAGCGATTGGATGTAGGTGTCGGCGCTGTCGGCGTTGAATTTAAGGATGCGCTTCATCTTGATTTCAAGAAGTTTCAGGATGTCGTCGCGTGTCACGTCGCGCACAAACGATGGCTTGAAAGGCTCCAGACGCTTGTCGATGTGTGCCACAGCCTCGTCGACGCTTTTGCTCTGCTCATACTCCTTGTCCTTATAGATGCGCTCCTCGATGAATATTTTCTCGAGCGAGGCGTAGAGCAGGCTTTCACGCAGCTCTCCGCGCTGAATCTCGAGCTCGCGTTGCAGCAGGTGCTTGGTGGTGTCCACACTGTGGCGCAGCACGTCGCTCACCGACAGGAAATGCGGCTTGCGGTCGGAAATCACGCAGCAGTTTGGCGAAATGCTCACCTCGCAGTCTGTAAAGGCATAGAGCGCGTCGATAGTCCGGTCGCTCGACGTGCCAGGCAGCAGGTGCACGATGATGTCGGCGTGTTTCGCTGTGTTGTCGTCCACCCGTTTTATTTTGATTTTTCCCTTTTCCTGAGCTTTGATGATAGTCTCGATGACGCTTCCTGAAGTGCGTCCGAACGGCACGTCGGTGATTTCCAATGTCTTGTTGTCGATTTTTTCGATTTTTGCGCGCACGCGTACTGACCCTCCGCGCTCGCCGTCGTTATATTTCGACACGTCGATGAAACCTCCGGTAGGGAAGTCGGGATACAGGGCAAACTCCTCGCCGCGCAGATATGCTATCGCAGCGTCGAGAATCTCCACGAAGTTGTGCGGAAGGATTTTTGACGACAGACCGACGGCGATTCCCTCCGCACCCTGGGCAAGCAGCAGCGGATATTTCACCGGCAACGTCACCGGCTCGGGCTTGCGTCCGTCGTAGCTCACGGTCCAGTCGGTGGTCTTGGGATTGTAGACTGTCTCGATGGCGAATTCTGAAAGACGCGCCTCGATGTAACGTGGCGCGGCGGCACTGTCGCCGGTGAGGATGTTGCCCCAGTTTCCCTGAGTGTCGACAAGCAGTTCCTTCTGTCCGAGCTGCACGAGGGCGTCGCCGATTGAGGCGTCGCCGTGGGGGTGATACTGCATGGTGCTTCCCACGATGTTCGCCACTTTGTTGAAGCGACCGTCGTCGAGTTCCTTCATTGTGTGCAGGATGCGCCTCTGCACGGGTTTCAGACCGTCCTGGATGTGGGGCACGGCGCGTTCCAGAATCACGTATGACGCATAGTCGAGAAACCAGTTTTGGAACATTCCCGACAAATGCTTGCTTTTGTCTTTCGGAACCACATAAGTGGAGTGAGCCTCGGCGCCGGTTGAGGCGTCGTCGATTTTTTCAGAGATGTCGTCTATTTCGTCTTCTTTCATAGTTGGGTCAGTTTTTTAGGCTTCTGGAAATATGTTTTTGTCGTTAAAAAAGTAGGTTATTTACCAAATAAATACAATTTCAGAGGAAAGCCTCTGCAAAAATAAGAAGAAAATCGAGAAAATTTATTTACTTTGCACCTTAAAATAACGAAAAGGCGGTCAGCAGACCCCCGGAACATTGAATTTATTAGAAAAAACAAGATAAAAAATGGCACAAGAAGATTTGTTCAAGAAAATTGTGGCTCACGCCAAAGAGTATGGTTTTGTATTTCCGTCAAGTGAAATCTACGACGGTTTGTCGGCTGTTTACGACTACGGACAGAATGGCGTTGAGTTGAAAAACAACATCAAGCGCTATTGGTGGGACGCCATGACGCAGTTGAATGAGAATATCGTTGGTCTTGACTCAGCTATATTCATGCACCCGACAATCTGGAAGGCTTCCGGACACGTCGATGCGTTCAACGACCCGTTGATCGACAACCGCGACTCTAAGAAACGCTATCGTGCCGATGTGCTTATCGAGGACGAAATCGCAAAATTCGACGATAAAATCAACAAGGAAGTAGCAAAGGCTGCAAAGAAATTCGGAGAGGGTTTTGATGAGAAACTTTATCGTGAGACAAACCCGCGCGTGCTCGAGCACACTGCAAAGCGCAACGAGCTGCATGAGCGCTATGCCAAGGCGATGAACGACATGAACCTTGAGGAATTGCGTCAGATTATCCTTGACTACGGCATCGTATGCCCGATTTCAGGCACAAAGAACTGGACTGAGGTGCGTCAGTTCAACTTGATGTTCTCGACAGAGATGGGAAGCACTGCCGACGGCTCTATGCGCGTCTACCTGCGTCCGGAAACGGCTCAGGGCATCTTCGTGAACTTCCTTAACGTACAGAAAACAGGACGTATGCGCATTCCGTTTGGTATCGCACAGATTGGCAAGGCTTTCCGTAACGAAATCGTTGCGCGTCAGTTCATCTTCCGTATGCGTGAGTTCGAGCAGATGGAAATGCAGTTCTTCGTGCGTCCAGGCGATGAGCTTGAATGGTTCAAGAAATGGAAGGAAACCCGCTTGAAATGGCACAAGGCTCTTGGTCTCGGCGATGAGAAGTATCGCTACCACGACCATGAGAAATTGGCTCACTACGCCAACGCCGCAACCGACATCGAGTTCCTTATGCCGTTTGGCTTCAAGGAGGTTGAGGGTATCCACTCGCGTACAAACTTCGACCTCAGCAACCACGAGAAATTCTCTGGCAAGAAGATTCAATATTTCGATCCGGAGCTCAACCAGAGCTACGTGCCTTATGTAATCGAGACATCAATCGGTGTGGACCGCATGTTCCTTTCAGTTTATTCTTCTTCTTATGAGGAGGAGAAACTCGAGAACGGCGAGACACGCGTGGTGCTTCACCTGCCGGCTGCTTTGGCTCCGGTGAAGGCCGCTATCATGCCTTTGGTTCGCAAAGACGGACTTCCAGAAAAGGCTCAGGAAATCATCGACTCTCTGAAGTTTGATTTCAAGGTGCAATACGATGGCAAGGACTCTATCGGCAAACGCTACCGCCGTCAGGATGCAATCGGTACGCCGTACTGTATCACTGTCGACCATCAGACTCTTGAGGACAACACCGTGACCATCCGTCACCGCGACACGATGGAGCAGAGCCGTGTTGCCATTGCCGACATAGCTGGCATCCTCGACAAGGAGGTGACAATGAAGTCGTTGCTTAAGAAATTGCTCTAAATCGATAACTAAACCAATCAATCGGTTATGAAGATAAAAACATTGTGGATTGTGCTTGCGGCAGTGGTTGTGCTGTTGCTGATTTTCGGCGGTTGCACTGTCGGCAAGTACAATACTCTTGTTGCTGACAGCAACGAGGTGGAGAACGCTTGGGGCAAGGTGCAGACTGCATATCAGCGCCGTGCCGACCTTGTGCCAAACTTGGTGAGCACGGTGAAGGGCGCCGCTGCCCATGAGGCAAACACGCTGCAGGCCGTGACCGACGCGCGCGCAAAGGTGGGAACGGTGAACATCACCGCCGACCAGCTGACCGAGGAGAACTTGAAGAAGTTCCAGCAGGCGCAAAATGAGCTGTCGGGCGCGTTGAAGTCGTTGCTCGCTGTTTCGGAGGCGTATCCAAACATCAAGGGCACGGAAAACTTCCGCGACCTTCAGACGCAGCTTGAAGGCACCGAAAACCGTATCTCAACGGCGCGTGTGGACTACACAAACGCTGTCAACAAATACAACAATTCCGTGATGAAATTCCCGGGCAACATAATTGCCGGAATGTTCGGATTTGAAAAGAAACCGCAGTTCCAAGCCGATGAAGCGGCTCAGACTGCTCCAAAAGTAGAATTTTAATGAAAAAATTTCCTTTATTGGCGTTGTTCCTTCTGGTGCTCTCGGCGTGCAAGCTCGATCCGGTGCGCGACGTGTGGGAGTACTATGAGGACTGGCGCAATGAAAACAATGCGTGGCTGGCACAGCAGGAGGCGCGCACAAATGCCGACGGCACACCTTACTATCAGAAGGTGGTACCGGAGTTTGACCGCAACGCCTATGTGCTGATTCATTACTTTACCGACCGTTCGGCGACGGAGGGCAACTTGTCGCCTCTGATTTCTTCGACTGTCGACGTGAAGTATAAGCTACTTACGTGCAGAGGTGTCGGCGTCGACTCCACCTACTTGCTGACGTCGCCTGCCGACAGTGTTTACCGCTCTGTGTTGAGTGCCAACATCACCGGTTTCCAAATCGCGTTGATGGCTATGAACGTGGGCGATTCGTGTGAGGTGGTGATTCCTTACCAGCAGGCTTACAGCAACTCTGGCAAAGGCACGATTCTGCCTTACTCGCATCTGCATTATTTCTTGAAACTCAAGGATATATATAAGTATCAAAAGAAGTAGCAGGCAATGAAGCGTTTGGTTGTTATCGCAGTGCTGTCGGCTCTGACATTGGCGGGTTGCAAGACAACGGAGAGCAACTACCGTGAGTCGTATGAGGCGGCGGTGCGCAGCCGCAATGCCGCGGAGGCTGATCTCGACAGCGTTGTCGAGCCGACGATCCACAACAAGATAATGGAGGCTTCGCGTCCGTATGTGCAGACAGTCGACGGCTGCTCGGCATTGTATCTTGAAGGCAACGTGTGGCAGGCGTTTGACGACGATGTCAACAAGATGAAGCGCTACAGCGTGGTTGTGGGTGCGATGCGTCAGATGTTTAATGCAAAGGCGTTTTGCACGCGCTTACGGCAGAACGGGGCGAAGGCTTACGTGATTCAGAACGGGGCGAAGGACTATTTCGTCGTTGCCGAAGGATTTGACACGTTTGCCGAGGCTGCCGACTATGTGAATCACATTGACAAACGGCTGAAGATAAAAATCCCTTTGAAGGAGCCGTTCGTTTATCGCACAATACGCCTGTGACGGACGAAAACAAATAGTGAAGCCTTCAATGCCGCGGCATTGAAGGCTTTTTAACAATAAGAATATGGATATGCTGAAATCATTGATGATAGTGGGGTGCGGCAGTTTTGTGGGCGGAGCGTTGCGCTATCTGCTGACACGCACGGTGCAGAATTGGTTTGACGGATGTATGCCCGCCGGCACGCTGGCTGTCAACGTGCTTGGCTGCTTGCTGATAGGTCTGTTCTGCGGACTGTCGCAGGAGTGGATGCCGCAAAGCCTTAAATTGTTTCTTACGGTGGGTTTCTGTGGAGGGTTCACCACATTCTCCACGTTTATGAACGAAAACATGCAAATGCTGCGCATTTCCGATGCTGCCGGAATGTGCCTAAATGTCGTGGTCAGTCTTGTGGCTGGCTTTGTCGCTCTCTATGCCGGCTATCAGGCGGCGCGACTCTTCTGACCTGCAAATAGTTAAAGTAATGCAATGTGTTGCTTGGTCAGAAAGACTTAACACGTTCTTGGCAGGCGAATATCCGCAGGTGATTGCAGATTAAGTAGTAGTTTAGAATAATTATCTTCAGAATAACCTTGAAATTTTTCTTCACATTTAGTGGGATTCCCATATTTTTGTATTAATATGGATTTAAAGCAGTTATAACGATTTTTTAAATATTTCCACAAGTGGAAATATTACAGTAGTTCCACATATCGTATTTCTTTTAATTGTCCTGACCTCGTCACTCAAAAAAACATGTGTTTTACAACTGGTTGATAAACAAAATTTTGTGTCTTTGCGTCACCTAATTTGGGTGACGCAAAAGTTTTTTTAACTATGTTTATCAGAAAGAAGGGACATCGTTCCGGCAATATCGGAGTTATTGTTGTTGAGAAAATCGGCGCGAAGATAAAGAATGAAAGTCAGGAAGTAAAGAGCTGGATACTGGAACAGCCCAAGCGTGACTGTCAGATGGTTGAATATGATAAAGGAGGCGGACGTCGTCTCTTGGTCGGTTATACAGATGACCGTGCAAAGAAAGATGCCTATAACAGAGAGAAGGGAATACGCAGGTTGGAAAAGGCATACAAGCATGGCGCGCTCACCAAAGGCAACATCAACAAGAGAGGCTATAACAAGTTTTTGTCGATGGATGGTGAAGTGAAAGTAACCATCAACTATGACCGTATTGCCGACGACTCCCGATGGGACGGTCTGAAGGATATCTCACCTATACGGATGTCCCAATACAGGATGTATACACGGCTTATCACAACCTTTGGCATGTGGAACGGGCCTTCCGCATAGCCAAATCAAAGATAGAGATACGTCCAATGTTTCATTTTACGCGCAAGCGAATAGAAGCACATATATGCATCTGCTTCGTGGCTTTGAAAGTGTACAAGGAACTGGAGCGTATGCTGAAAGTCTCAGAAATCAAGATGGGCGTAGACAAGGTCCTTGCATTGGCTAAGACTATCACAACAATACAAATTAAGCTACCTCTGAACAAGGAGGTTTACACCCAAACAATGTTGATGGCAAGGCATCAGAAAATCGCCAAACTCTTTGATGAAGATTTTTGGGTGACGCAATGACGAAGTCAGGAAAAGAACCGCATACCCTTATAGACTAATTGTCTACAATGGTATGCGGTAAAATATAGGATAGTGTCTATTCTAATCTTTCCAGATGTTTTCCCAAGCATTATGGAATATATTTCCAGGGAAAGGATTCTTAAATCCTGGCAATCCTTTACTCGGTCTGCCATCGTTTCCTTGCAAAAGCCCCAAATGGAGTTCCGCTGGTAGCGACAGGTTCAATGGTTTCTCGCGTTGAATTTTGTTGCAGTATCTATCATGAAGCGAATAGAGCAGCTTTATGAATTGACTGCGAGACAAAATATAATAATCAGGATTGTTGTATTCATCTAATGAAACAAAAACATAAGGTCCTTTCACCTCTCTGTTTAGTTCTTCCAAATTGGTGCTCTGCCTAAGTGAAAAGCCGGTAGGAAAATCCTTTCCGCGTCTTGCTTTTACTTGTATAAGCGAAGATTGGTGCTGCCATGTGTTTTCATCACACTTGATACAGATTACATCAATAGCCTTGCAGTTTCTGACGGAAGCATTTACATTCATCGCCACCCACCCTTGTTTAATTAGTTCTGCAACGACAAGACTTTCTCCTATAGCACCTGTCATTTGAGAATCGTTTGTAATCATAGTCGTAACATTTTATTTGTGAGAACTTTCCAAAAAGACAAAGGGAGAAACACATTTTCCAAATGTGCAATTTCGAAGAACATAGGTGCGATTTCTACAGGTTTATAACCAGCTATGCCACATGCGATAGGTGTTACATAGAACATATAATTTTCATGAGCTCTTGCGAACAAATAAAAACGTTTAACGGCATCTTGCATATTATCAAGTCCTTCCATCGTCGGAATGGCGTATGAAGAACCTTGTAAACCTTCTCCGTTTCCCCATACTGCACCAAAGTTGTTCATGGCGAATCTGGCAGCACCACCTCCATGATAACCGTTGACATTACTGCCAAACACAAAAATCTCGTTTTTCCCCATATCTCTTATCCAAGACGGAGTGATTCTATTTTGGAATCTTGACAAACGATTTTCCGTAAGCCATTGCTGTTCCTCGCTTGTATATTCTTTTGCTTTTTCCATTTTATGATAGTTTTAAAATTCAAGTCTAAACCCAGAACTTTTAAGTTTGGCATAGTTCTCTTTGTTAAAAGTATATTTTATTGGAATACGTGAACCTTTGTTCTTGGGACGTTCACCATATTCTTCGAGTAATCCTAACTTAAAGATTTTATTGGCAAAGTTTCTCCTGTCAAATTTCACGTTAAGAATACTTTCGTATAGTTCTTGCAACTGAGGCATTGTGAATACATCGGGTAGTAATTCAAACCCAATAGGTTTAAAGTGAATTTTTTCTTTTAGTTTATGGACGGCATCCCTCAAAATTCGGTCATGATCAAAAGCTAATGTTGGTATTTCATTAAGTGCAAACCATCTTGCATCTTTTGCATCATCACCGCCAACGACGTTTGATTTTTTTATGATACCATAGTAAGCTATTGTTACTACACGCTCACGAGGGTCGCGATTGACATCACTATAGCAACCCAACTGTTCCAGTACAGCTGCTGTAAGTGCAGTTTCTTCTTGCAACTCTCTTCGAGCACAAGATTCTGTATCTTCATCAATATGCATAAAGCCTCCAGGGAACGCCCACCTACCCTTGAAAGGTTCTGCTTTTCGCTCAATCAATAAAAGCGATAGTCCATCTTTTACATCATATCCGAAGATAACACAGTCTGTTGTTATTGACGGATGCGGATATTTATAGCAATACTGCTTTTCTTCATTCATTTTTACCATTCGATTTCCTTAATATCTATTTTATTGGTTTCGCACAAGTTTGTGAAACGGAAATATCCATCACTTGTTCCGAAAAGAAATGCCACTCTGTCTATAATTGTTAAGCTATCATCTGACGAGGGATAGTCTACCAAAGGCATTAGAGCATTGGTAGCAACGATAGCCTCTTCGTATCGATAAATGTAATCATATTTTCTTTTTACAAAACTGCAACTTCCATTTTCCTCCATAAAATAGAGTTCAAGCTCAGAAGAACAGAAAATTTCTTTATAATACTTTAGATCCTTCATTTTATGCGTTATTTTTACGCAAAAGTAAGGATAATAATTTGAATTACCAAGTAATTGCGTAAATATTACGCAAAAAAATAAGCACGCATGCAATAGTAGTCTATACTTCTATCAATAGTTCGTTAAAATTTGATTATATGGCTACGCAGCCTTAGGCTGCCAGCCAATGAGTTCTTTGACAATCTTACTAATTAAAGTCCGGTTCGGTCGGCATCGGGAAATGTCGAAAATTAATTTCGTATAGTTCGCATTGAACATCAGCGACTTAACTTTTACCATGGAATTGTCCATACCATTGTCTTTCATGAAGACCTTGGCGGCATTCAGGGAGGCGAACGATGCGTTGAACGCAGAGTCGGGCTGTCTCTTGTGTCTTGCCTGACAATCCATAAGTCACGTAAACTGCTTGCTGTCGCGATAGCAGAATTCTATCTGGAAACGAGTACGGTATGTCTTCAATACTTCCTCATCCGTCATCGAGAGTTTTGTCGAAAAGAACAACTTGCACTTTCCACCAGGCATCCGCCAGATGACAAGTCGCACCTTTTTCTTCAGAGCCTTCGCATAAGCCTCAAGGGAGTATGCCTTTCCCTCCAAGCCGTCGATGTGCAGCTCTTCCATACATGATAGGTTGAGGTTTGCCATGTCAATCTTGTCCCCCTTGACCCTAGGCCGTCCACGCCTCTTTTCCTTCTTGGGAATGTAATGCAGACAAGCGTTGTCACGGAAACGGCTGACAAGATAGAAGCCAAGCTCCGACATGCCCTTCTCAAACGTGGATGTGGAGAAGAATGCGTCAGCCACCACTATGTCGGTGATGGACAGCAGTTTCTTAGAATACCGCTTCATAACGCTGATGTAATATTCAACGAGTGTTTTGTTTCTCATCTTCAGCGCGGAGTTCCCTAATGTCTGATGGGCACGCAGTATCATGCATTTGTTGTTGGCAACATCCAGCAAGCCGATGCCCATGATTTCAAGTCCGTGCTTCACAGCCCCTGCACATCCCGACCAAAACCGTCCGATATGAGGAGTCTTCTTCCCGGCCTTGCTGATGTAGCACGGGTCTATGGCAATGGCAAGCAAGCCGTCCATATCCAATACACGCCTTGCAAGGGACTGGTTCAACAGAAGCCAATCGATGCAGCCCTTCTTCCTTCGGTTGAAGTTCTGACGATAGGTCTGCTCTCAATGTTTGCCATAGCGAGCCATTTGGGTGAAGTTTATCTTTCTAGGTAGAATCATATACAAAGTCAGTATCTCGATGAGCAGAGTCTGGAAAGTTTTTGCTAACTTTGCACTAGATTATTTCACTGATGTACGAATTGCATCCTTGAGGATCTCCTCATATTGGCTAAGTGGCTCTGAAAACATCATACTTTTGATTTTGCAAAGGTAATGCTTTAATCTTTGTATTATCCTCCTACATATCCGTCACCATCGTAGAAGAATATGAAATATGTTAGTGTTCCACTGTACCAATGATATTCTTCTGGATATACTAATTCTGCAATATATTCGGGATCAGATGCCATTATTGCATTAAATATATAGAAACAATACTGATACCTAATATCTTTAAAACTTTTTTCATTTTCCTGTAAATCTAAAATATCTATGCACTCCAGTAAAATCGCCCCCAGCATTTGGTTGAAGAAATACAGATAAAGGTTTGTACTTTTTATATCCAGTTTTTAAGTTTTGGGAACCATTAGAATAGTTTACAAAACTATCTCCATTAACTAGTTTTGTAAACATAACCGCATGCTTAGGATAATTATTTTTATCCGATAATATGATAATATCTCCGGGAAGAGCTTCTTTTTGAGGAATTTGTCGTAAATCCATATTTTATTGGATCTACGACAAATTCGCTATTTATCGAACCCGTCGATTTTGAGCTTTTGTTTTCAGACAAGCGTTATTTGAAAGTCCATCCTTGATACACGTTCGAGCGATACGGGCACAGCTCACCGGAGAATGTCAGCTGGTCGCTGCTGAAATTTGAGTTTACGGTAGCGCTGCAGCGGGTTGAGCCTTTGGGCAGAGTGAACGTCACGTCGGCGGAAAGGGCAGTGCCGGTCACATACATCGTGTAGTTCAGATTTCCGCGTTTGTCGTAGTCGATGCATTTTTTTGTCACGCGTCCCTCCACGGTAAGTCCGCCTATGCCGTTTGGGCTGTTGACAATGCCTTCAAGAGCAAACTGCACAACGGCTGTGTCGCCCTGCACGAGGACGAAGTTGGTGGTGCGGTTCACGTTGACGGTGCGTCCGTGCTTGCCGCGAATCTGGTCGGCAGTGATTACAAAGCGTCCTTCCTCCACGGCTTTTTTCGCCAGTTCGAAACTGATTGAGTCTTTGATTTCTTTTTCGCGTTTTTTGCGTGCTTTTTCCGCTTTCTTCTGCTCTTTGGTCAGAGTCGGAGTTTTCTCGGTGGCATAGATGTCGTCGGTCGGTTGGTTGTCGGCGACAGCGTAGCTTGCCGTAAGCAGACAGCCGACGGCAGCAATGATGAGAATAAATTGCTTTTTCATAGTCTAATTATTGGGGGATAAATTGTTATTGGAAGTTTCTTTTGTTGAAGCCTCTGAACCGCAGCTTCACAAGCGGGATGAGGACAATCGTCAGCAGCGAGCCGCTGAAAATAGTGAGCATCATCATTTGTATGCAGAATTCGATGTTTGACGGCAGCAGTCCGCCGTCGACCATCACTTTGAAAGTCTTGTAGGTTTCGGCCATCTCCGGACGGCCTTTCATGATTTCCATCATCGCAGTTGCGGTGCGGTAGAAAAAGTCGGGGTCGGCGAAGTCGAGGTAGCAGTAGGTGGCAAGCGCGCAAATCATCGACGCTCCGACGAATATTGTGATGCCGAGCATCCATAGTGCTGAAAACGATGCGTCTAAGCCGTATTTGCGGTAGGCGGAACGCAGCAGCGAGAAGTGGATTGCCGGCACGCAGACGAGCATAGGCATGGCGATGATGCCGAGCAGCGAGTTGCGGTTGCTGAGAAACGACAGCACCGATACAACAGCCAGAAACAGACCCATATACACACCGTTATGGGCGCCTTCTCGATATATGTCCTGAGATGTCAGCATTGATAAATCAAGTAAAGAGTTGTAAAAAAAACGTTGGTTGCCTGTAGTAAATCAAGGTTGTTGCAGGCCGTTCCCATTGTTTAGACTGCAAATTTGCAAATTTTTTCCTATGTCGCAAATTTTTTGGAGCATAAAACTGCGATGCGGCATTAAAAAACATTGTTGGCGGGGTAGTTTTGTGCAATAGATGTTGTACCTTTGCAATGTCGTTCGCGCGACGCAATTAACATCTTGAAATCAGAAAAACTCAACAGATATGAATGTTGTCGACAGATTTTTAAATTATGTCAAGTTCGACACTCAGAGTGACGAACTTACCAATCTTACACCATCCACTCCGGGACAGATGATTTTTGCCCAGGCTCTTGAAAAGGAATTGCAGTCAATGGGGCTTGAAAACATATCGCTCGACGAGAATGGCTATTTGATGGCCACTCTTCCGGGCAACATTGACAAGAAAGTGCCTATTGTGGGATTCATCGCCCATCTCGACACGTCGCCCGACATGTCGGGACGCCACGTCAACCCGCGCATCGTGAAGGCTTACGAGGGCGGCGACATCGTGCTCGACAAAGACAGCAATGTGGTGCTTTCGCCTGCCGATTTCCCTGAGCTTTGCGAATACAAGGGTCAGGACCTTATCGTGACCGACGGCAAGACGCTGCTCGGAGCCGACGACAAGGCGGGTATCGCTGAGATTATCACTGCTGTGGAATATCTGCAGGCTCATCCGGAAATCAAGCACGGTGACATCCGCATCGCGTTCAATCCCGATGAGGAAATCGGCTTGGGCGCGCACAAGTTTGACGTGGAGCGTTTCGGCGCCGACTGGGCTTACACGATGGACGGCGGAGCGATAGGCGAGCTTGAGTTTGAGAATTTCAACGCAGCGTCGGCTAAGGTTACGTTCAAGGGACGCAACGTGCATCCAGGCTATGCCAAGCACAAAATGATAAACTCTATCCGCATCGCCAACCAATTCAGCATCATGTTGCCGCGGTGGGAAACTCCGGAACACACCGAGGACTATGAGGGATTCTATCACCTTATCGGCTTTGAGGGCACGGTGGAGGAGTCGAAGCTGACTTACATTATCCGCGACCACGACCGCGACCGCTTTGAGCGCCGCAAGAAGGAACTTGAGCATCTTGTGCGCAAGGTGAACCATGAGTATCCCGGTTGCGCATCGATAGAAATCAAGGACCAATACTACAATATGCGTGAGAAAATCGAGCCGGTGATGTATATTGTCGACATCGCAAAGCAGGCTATGGAAAATGCCGATGTGGCTCCGAAGGTGCAGCCTATCCGTGGCGGCACAGACGGCGCGCAGCTGTCGTTCAAGGGTCTGCCTTGTCCCAACATCTTTGCCGGTGGACTGAACTTCCACGGCCGCTATGAGTTTGTGCCGATTCCTTCAATGGAGAAAGCAACCGATGTGGTTGTGGAAATCTGCAAACTCGTGGCTCAACGATAAAGAAAAACGCTGTATGCCGCAGAAAACTCTCGTAGTGATTACTGGACCCACGGGGGTGGGAAAAACGGCGGTTGCCATACGTCTGGCGCGTGACCTCGGCACGGAAATCGTGTCGGCGGACTCGCGCCAGATTTTTCGTGACATTCCCATCGGGACTGCCGCTCCCACAGCCGACGAGCTTGCCGCTGTGCGCCATCACTTTGTCGGAATCCTTGGTTTGGACGAATACTACAGCGCCGCGCAGTTTGAGGAGGACGCGCTGGCGGTGATCGACCGACTGTTCCAGACCCACGACTATGTGGTGATGTGCGGAGGCTCGATGATGTATGTCGACGCGGTGTGTAAGGGCATCGACCAGCTGCCCACGATAAGCGACGACGTGCGCCGCGACGTTGCGCGCCGGCTTGCCGAGGATGGTGCCGACGCTATGCGTGAGGAGTTGCGCAGGCTCGACCCCGTATACTATGAGCAGGTTGACTTGAACAATGTGAAGCGCGTGGCGCATGCGGTGGAAATCTGTCTGCAGTCGGGAAAGCCTTACTCGTCTCTGCGCACGGGCACTGTGAAGCAGCGGCCGTTCAGAATTGTAAAGATTGGTTTGAACCTGCCGCGGCAAGAGCTTTTCGACCGCATCAACTGCCGCGTTGAGAAGATGGTGGAGGAGGGGCTTGTCGAGGAGGCTCGCCGCGTCTATCCGCTGCGCCACCTCAATTCGCTCAACACCGTAGGCTACAAGGAGATGTTTGCCTATTTCGACGGAACGATGGACTTTCCGACAGCCGTGGCTCGGTTGCAGAAAAACACGCGCGTCTACGCCAAGAAGCAACTTACGTGGTATGCTAAGGACGCCGGCATGCATTGGTTTGCCCCGACCGACTACGACGCTGTCCGCAGTCTTGTTTCCAATCCGTCGCTCTGAATTTTTGGGCATCGCCTGGAAAAAAGTTGCAGAAATGCGGCGCAAATGCTGGAAAAAAGTTGCAAATTCGCATATCAAACAGTGGAAAAAAGTTGCAAGATATGCTTAAAATCGGTTGTTGGAAAGGCGTTAGTAGCCAATTTCTAATGACCGATTTTGGCTAAATTAACCACGCTGCGCCAGCCGATTGATTCGAAAGCGCGGCGGTTGCCGCATAAGCCTTTACTTTCCGATGCAGTGGTAGATGAAGCCTTCCTCTGAGAGTTCGGCTTCGTCGTAGATGTTGCGTCCGTCGACGATGACGTTGCCGCGCATCGCACGGCTCACCACGCCCCATGAAGGCAGGCGGAACTGTTTCCACTCGGTGAGAAGCGCAAGGGCGTCGGCGTCGACCACAGCGTCATACATGTCGCGGGCATAAGCCACACGGTTGCCGATGCGCCGGCGGCATTCGTCCATTGCCACAGGGTCGTAGACCACCACCTCTGCGCCTGCTTCAACCAGCTTGTCGATGACAACCAGTGCCGGAGCCTCGCGCATATCGTCGGTCTCAGGCTTGAACGCCAGTCCCCACAGGGCTATGCGCTTGCCGCGCAGGTCGCCGCCGAAGAATGCGGAAAGTTTGTCGTAGACGATTGATTTCTGACGCTCGTTGACCGATTCCACTGCCTCGATTACGCGCATGCGGTAGCCATGCTCCGCGCCGGTGTGGATAAGGGCTTTCACGTCTTTGGGGAAGCACGATCCGCCGTAGCCGCAGCCAGGATAGAGGAACTTTGTGCCGATACGGGCATCGGCGCCGATGCCCTTGCGCACCATGTTGACATTGGCTCCGACAAGAGCGCACAGATTGGCGATGTCGTTCATGAACGAGATGCGCGTGGCAAGCATTGAGTTGGCTGCGTACTTGGTCATTTCCGCCGATGCGATGTCCATGAATATCACGCGGAAATTGTTGAGCAGGAACGGACGGTAGAGGCGTTCCATCACTTTGCGCGCACGCTCCGATTCGATGCCGATTACCACACGGTCGGGCGACATGAAGTCTTTTATCGCCGCGCCTTCCTTCAGAAATTCCGGATTTGACGCCACCTCAAACGGCACGTCGACACCGCGTCGCTTCAGCTCCTCGCGGATGGCGGCTTTGATTTTGTGGGAAGTGCCGACAGGCACGGTGCTCTTCGTGACGAGCAGAGCGTATTTGTTGATGTTGCGGCCGAATGTGCGCGCCACCTCAAGCACGTAGCGAAGGTCGGCGCTGCCGTCTTCGTCGGGAGGAGTGCCGACGGCGCTGAACACCACCTCCACCGTGTCGATCACGTCTTCAAGACGGGTGGTGAAATGCAGGCGTCCTGCCTCCACGTTGCGCTTGACCAAGTCATCGAGCCCCGGCTCGTAGATGGGGATGTCACCGTTTCTAAGGTTTGCAATCTTTTTCTCGTCGATGTCGACACAGGTCACGTCGACGCCGACTTCGGCGAAGCATGCGCCCGAAACAAGACCTACATATCCAGAACCAACAATCGCTATATTCATTTTATATCTTTTTTTACAGTTTTACCAATCAAAAGGAATGCCAACACTCTGTTTTTCCCTATCGCCCAATTGGCTCCAAGCGCTGCAAGAATGATGAAGAAAGCGAAAAACGCCGACACCATCACCGACGGCATAAACGTGAGCCCAAGCATGCGCATAGGCTCCTGAAGCGGTGTGAGAGGGAAGAGGAAAAAGTAGTGGAGCAGGTAGATGCCGAGACTCTCGTTGCCGAGAAGAGTCAGCCAGCGTCCGGCGCGCGTCGTGGCAAACGTCTCAACGTCGCTGCGGTAGACCATCCCGAACACCACGGTCATCAGCGAGGCGTGGAGCACGGGCTGCGCCACAAACGGGCACCATGCCGGTAGGGCAGGAAACTCCCACGTGTATACGGAATAATACCACGTGCCGAACGCCGCCACGGCAGCCGCTGTGGCAACCCACGGCTGTGTAGCCATGCGGCGGAACGCGTCGGAATATTTGCGGGCGAACACGCCCATCATAAACACCGGGAAAAACTGTGTGAGCAGTCCGATGCCTACGGGGTCGAAGTTTGCGGCGGGGTCGGAAATAAGGGGCGACACAAGAATCAACGCCAGATATGCGGCGGCTGCTATGGCAACCTGCATCCACAAGCGTCGCGCGGCAGCCATCAGACGGCTTATGCCGGCATAGACAAGCACCACCTCAAACAGTGTCAGCGTAAACCAATAGCCGTCTTTCCAATACGTGGTGAGAAGTTGCGGCCACGACTGCGACAATGGCGATTGCAGACGGCTGTGCGGAAAATACCACATCCACAGCGCACTTACTGCCAGAAACGGTATGATAAGCTGCCAGAAGCGTTTGCGCAGATTGGGCATGGCGAAATCGCCGTCTCCCGTAAGTTTGTAGGTGAAATAGCCGCTGATAAAGAAAAATATCGGCATGTGTATTTCTCCAACAAGCTTGAACAGCACCGCACTGTCGATGTCGCGTATGCACATCGTCAGCACGTGCCCCATCACCACCAGATATATGGCGATGCCTTTCAGCACATCGAACGCAGCCACTCGTTTTTTAGTTGTTGTCATCGTTTTTGGTTTACTCGGGGCAAAGTTACTCTTAAACTGCCATTTTTCAAAGAAACAGCAGTGGAATAGGCGCAAATAAACGCTCAGAAAAAAATATTTGCAAAAAAGTTTTTTTGATTGAAAAATTTCATACATTTGCAATGTGTTGCCCACGCTGAAAATCTTGATAGAGTTGAGGCGAGGCAAACGAATATATAAAAAGGCGTTAACTGTGCGCTTTGGTTTTGACGTTCAGAGAACTTCGCAACTTTCGGTGAGGTTGAAAGTTGCAGACTGTGTATTTGCCGGTTGCCCATTAAAGGTAAGCCTTGATATGTCTGTTCCGACAATTTCGAATGTCTTGTCTTTAACACCAATCACAAGATGTCCTCCCTCCATATTGGCGATAGCCGACACGTAGGAGATGACATCATCTTTCTCGTCCCCACAGAACGAGTTCTTCAAATTCTTAAATTCCTTCCATTCGCAGCGAGCATTCTCTTATGGATATTTGCGGAGAAGATATTGTTGTAATTCTTGTTCAAGCATAATCAATACTTCATTTTGTTTCAGTAATATTTATATCTCAATATAATCACTTCTTCGTGATAATGGTAGTTCTCTGAAAATAACAGGATTCCCTTCACTTGTCAAAAACAAGGAAAATCTGTTTCCATCAAACTTGGTTAGGAATAAATGAAAACTTTTGAGTCCATCATCTTCACAAGTCCATTCTTCTTTGGGAACAAGGAAATACCCATCGCCGATATTGTCATTCTGATAGTCAGATTTCCTTACCACCAAAACATCTACATTTGTGTTATACAATTTAATCATTGTGATTTCCTTTTAAGTTCGTAATAACAATCATATGCTGCTTGTACGTCCGCCATAGCATCATGTTGGTTATTAAAGTGCTTATTAAACAATTTGTAATAAAGTTCATCCAATTTGGGATATTTATTTGGCATACTTAGCCGTGTATGGAATGACAAATAAGGTATTTTGCATATATTACTGCCCATTTTCATCGTGTCAATTACTATATGCTTCTTTTTTTCAAATAACGCATTTTCTATCCCTTTGATTCTTATTATTTCAGATTTAATGACATTTAAGTCAAATGAAACATTGTGTCCTATAATGATGTCGGATTTATACAAGGCTAAATCCAAGAAAGAAATAACCTTATCCCTGTCTTCTCCATTTTTTACTGCTCTCTCATTAGATATACCATGAATTTTAGTGGCAGATTCAGGAATAGTATACCCGTCAGGTTTCAATATAATGTTTCGTTTTGCCAAAATACCATAGTTGTCATCTTCTATTATTAATGCAACTTGAACAAGATAAGGCCAATTTTTCAAATCAGTGTATGGAAGGTTGTCGTTAAGAGGTAACCCTGTTGTTTCTGTATCAATAAATAATTTTACATTCTTAAATGGTGTTCCCCATAGATGATGGCCTTCTTCATTATATGTGTCATAATAAAAAAATGGTATAGCATAAATTAAATCATCTTTCACAATATTTATATCGACACCATAATTCCCTATATGGAGACGCAAATCTTGGCAAGACCAACCAACAGACACTCTGTCAAATATAAAACTGCTTAAAGGACGTTGATTTGTATCCAAGATTGCACACTTGATTTCATTGGCAGCACCTAAGAATTTCCCGACTTTTTTACCTGTATAATTCCCGATAACTATTATTGGATTTAGTTCGCTATAAAAGACTCTTGCATAATCCCATTTAAATGGAATTATTATTTCCTCTGCGACTTTTCCTACAATGTTATAGCCACCATATACATGGTCTTCTGTTTCTGATAATTTATCGTGTTCTTCTATTACGATTCCTTCTTTGTCTTTATCGAAATCATACACAGCTACCCAATTGCAATTTCGTTCCTCATAAGGTGTGACTTTCCATCGTGTCCTATCGGGCTTCATATTGTCCCAACACAATGTGGACATTGTATTATATAGTGTACGCCCTTTGTAGTATAAATGAATCTCCACTTCTGTTTCATCTACAAACCGAATAAAATCAAATTCTGGAGATTTAAAAATATCTACTCCGTAACTTTTACATATGCAATCATACTTTAAAATCTGCCATTTATCTGTGTATAACCTTGCAATAAAATAATCATTATCCAATTCTTTTATATTTAGATATTTTTCAACATCTGTTCTACAAGAAAGTGAAAATAGCTTATATGAGGATTGTATTTCAACAAAATAATCAGATTCATATATTATTTTAGAATCCTCAATAATACATAGCTTTCTATAATTCTCTATTTCTACTATAGCAAAGTATTCTCCATTATGCAAAATCCCAAATTCAACAATTTTATCACAATTATAACTGAATAAAATTGCCGTTAGACGATGATTATCGTATGAACAGTAGTATACACTTGCTTCATTCTTTTTGCAGTCATACGTATTAGATTCTCTATTATCAAACACACACCATTTATCATCCCTTTTACCAATTAAAAAAGATACTTTGTGCTTTACGTTTACTTGTTCTATTGGCGAAATAGAAGTATATCTATCCCAATCATCAGGATAGATATTTTTTACAAAATAAGTTCCATCATAGAAATCTATAGTTTCTAATATATCATACGGACTGTCATCAAATTCATTTTTCGTGTTTCTAAGATAGTATTTTTGAGATAGAATTTTGAATTTTGAATTAAATTCATCACAAATAAACGAGTATGTGATATTGCCCTTGTCATCATACCCATCACATTGCATGTGCTCTCGTTTTAAGACGAAATATACATCTGTGATTTCGAATAATCCATCAGGAGCGCCGCATTGATTTGTTGCTGCTTCAACCAAATCATCATCTGAATAATGCTTGCCTCCTTTTGAATATATGGCATCATATTTACATGGAATAATTTCCTTAAATGCAATTGTTATTGTTTGAGAACTGAAGTGCTTTACAAAGTGTGTATTAACGATACCATATTTGTAACCTTCATAATTATTACAAAGAACAACTATAGAGTAATTGTTGTACAAATAATCTAAATCCTCATATGCAGATGGATTATATGGATTATAATAACATTTTGATATCTTTGTTATTATTTGATATTTTGTATCTACAATAACTTTTCCATCAAGGTTCACAGTTCCCCATTTCTCGTTTTTACACACAAAATAACCATCTTCTGCCTTATTGATACTATCATAGATAAAAGGTAATACAATAGTAGCATCAAATCTTAACAATCCCCATTTTTTTGACAATGTGTCTTGTGCCCAAATTACCTTACTTGTATGATATCCAAAACTTAAATAGTTTAATGGTAAGATGAATTCTCCGTGTTTATTAACGATTCCATGTTTATTTTGCTGTGACACATCATAATAGCCAACAACCTCATCTACTGGGAGCACATTATCAAATTCGGCAAATGACTTTTCCCCGAATTGATTAATGACTCCACTAAATATACCATTGATATACGTACTTGCAACTTGGTCATTATAGAAGAACACTTTACGACTATATATTGGTTGTATTACGACTTTACCAGATTTGTCCAAGCACCCCCATGTTCCTCCTGATATAAAGAAACCGGTTAGGTCATCTTCCATTAACGTTCCACCTATATTGAACGGAATATAACCGCATGCATCAATGTCTGGATCACGATGCTGCCCCATTGGTAATAAATTATAGCTATTGGGAAGATCTATCCATGACTTCTTGGCCACGGAATTAAGAATGTAATTATCTACAGACATAATTCTCCAATTACCACCAACATTAATCCATAAAACGTTCTTTTCAGAAATCTCCTTTCTTCTTTTCGTTTCCTTCTTTTTTGTATATATATTAGTTAAAGATTCTTCTAATAGATAATCCTCATTATCAGTATTAATATTGTATTTGATTGATTTTAGACTAATATTATCTTTTTTAAAGTCTATTATATATATACCTTTACGTAGTTCCATCTTTAATATGGAATTTGGGAAAGCTTCACCAACTTCTTCAAAATCGCAATAGACAAGACATTGAATGTCTACTAATATTTTTAATATTGAACTCATACAATTTCCTTTTTGAAACGTCAAACATCTATCTCGCAATTCACTCCAGGAATGAGAATATCATATCCATGGGAAGAATTCCAGATTATTTCCGTGTGATTTATATCAATAAGAGAATAATCAAGCAGCGCATTACCATATAATAATTGGGGGACATCCTTAGAATGTGTCTTTAAGTCCATAACCATCTTCTTGAATATATTAACGTCAGCATCTTCAATTGCAGAATTCAAGATGATGTATTTTAAGGCTTTGCCATAATACAAGTATTCCTCTTTATGGAGGTTGGTACAGCGTTTAACAAATCGGTATTCTTGTTCGTGCTCCCATTCTTTTCGCTTGTGAAAGAATAACTTCTCGGCTTGCTTTTGTATGTTGCGTTGGATACTTTGAGAGTCATTGGTGTTTGCAATATAAAACGATTCTACAGAGGTATCGTATGATACAATTTTGTGCAGAACGGCATCATCAATTTGTTTGCATAACATGTCCTTGTCAAATACGAGACAGACGCCTTGGCCTTTATCGGCATAAAGTCCCCACATTTGATGAAGGTCAAAGCCTTTCCTATTGTCGGAATCAACGGAAAAACTAATTTGTCGGTACTTATAGATTTCATCTTGTAACGCTTCTAACACATCAAATGAATCAAATCCTATAGGATTTTTATTGCTGTCAACAAAGCATAATTTATCATTCTCATGAAAGTCATTCATATTATTAAGTTTTCCAAATCTTAGTGATTTTGACTCCAAGATTTTAATCGCTGTTTGAAACGTTGTATAGTGATAAGCCTTTTGAAGGCTACGGAATTGTACTTGTAAATTGTTCATCATTATTAATATTTTTAATTTACTATAAAAAGAAGCCGTGACGCTTATAATATCATAATTAATCTCACAACAAATTCTTTCAGATAAAAAAGGACTTTTAATGTTGTGGCAATATTAATTCAACATTGGCAATGTCTTTACATAAGTACATCTGTAAGTTTATTTAATATTCGTCATCATTTTCTTCATCTTCATATTGGGAATTACCTTTTGAAAACCCTTCATCGTAACCGCTTTCATAGCCTTCTTGGTACTTTGTTTCATAGTAATCATAATAATCACTTGAATCATCATAGTTAGCACCATGACTATAACCATTCCTACCATCTTCTTTACCTTGCTCATAACCATCATCATATCCTTCATTGTAGGCATCTTCAGGGGTCTTAGCACCGTTACTATATCTTACTGGCTCTGTTTGTTGTATAGGAGCAGAATAGGTAGGAGTGGAGTTGGATGGTGGAGTATATATGGTGTTAGTCTTTGTGGTGGGAATAGTAGAATCTTTATTTGCTGAACCATTGCCTGTTATAATCATTAATAACCCTACCACAAGTGGAGAAAAATAAATTATCCACACTAATATTTTTAATATTTCCCAAAATCTTCTCATGTACTAAATGATAAATTTATGCATAGATTACATTACTTCCATTTCAAAACCCAGGCACGAATTCTCTTATAATATTTAATCATAACGGGAAGAAAGAAGCCAATAATACAAGTATTCCAAACGGTTCTTTACAGTTATGACCAAATATTACATCACTCCACTCTGCAATGGTAAGAAAGATTGCTAATATAATAAACCCTATTCCTAAAGGCTTTAATGCCAACCTTAATTCCCTTGCCAATACCTTACATATGGTGTATACAGTACGAGCTATAATATGTTTTGTTTTTTCTTCCATGATTCATTTTGATTTATTTGTCGCAACCCACTTCCCGAACTTTACAATATATCGTACTATGATAGTTAAGGAAAATGCTATAATTGCAGCTCATTTCATATTATTGTGCAAATCATTCTCATAGCCATTTTTTTATAGCTATTAATAGTGTCCCAAAAATCTTCCTTGTCCTTTTGGGCGGCTTCCATTGCTTTTTTTTAATCGCTCTTGTATGTCCTTATTAAGTTTTTTGCTTTTAACAACACTACTTGCATATTCGAATGCTTCTCCTTTATTCATTCGTAATACTCTGTTATAGTCAAATTGATCTAATGGCATATAATTTATTGTAAAAGACAATGTTTCTATACCGTTTAGCGTTCTCTTTTGCTTGGAGTAATCAGGAGCCATTAAGACCTTTATTGCATATTGATTTTGCCAAGCCATCATCCAATTACCAGATAAAGATGATGGGTCATAGCAACTTTCACCATACCAAGATTTTTCATTCATTGGTTTTGCGTCTTTAGAATGCACACCCATAAATCCTAAGATATAAACAGACCACAAAATAACTGCTTAATTCTTGCGTAGTGGTAGCTATTTATTAGCTGGTGCTGTTTCATCCACTAAAATACCGCAATATTTGCAGTATTTAGAATCATCAGATATTTGCTTGCCACATTTTTTACAATACATAGATTTTTTATTTTATATTCATTTTTGCTTATTTCCAATCCTCTTGCTCAGAAGTTAGATTAAACCAATAGACTTTCTTTTGATAGGATTGTTATAATTCGACCATAAAGGTAGGTAAATAAACTAAGATTAAGGAAAAAAACGAGTGGAAAATTGGTGTTGAGGAGATGTTTTAACGTTTGCGGGGGTGCTTGTTTTTTTGTCGGTGGATTTGGAGGCGAGAAGGTGTCGGGCGGGCGGCTTTGACCGGCGAAAATGACGATATGCATCGACAGAGGGCGGCTATAATCAAAAAAACTTTCAAAAAACGGCAATCGATTTTTTTGTTACGATGGGAAATGCTAATTTTGCAGACTGTACGTACAAGAAAGAATTTATGGATATATCTGTTATAGTTCCGCTGTATAATGAGGCGGAATCGCTGCCTGAACTGGAGGCTTGGATTGAACGCGTGATGAAAGCCAACGGGTTCTCGTATGAGATTATTTTTGTCAACGATGGCTCGACCGACGCTTCGTGGAAGGTTATCAACGACTTGAAGGCCAAGAGTGCGGCTGTGAAGGGTGTTTGTTTCCGTCGCAACTATGGCAAGTCGCCGGCGCTGAACGTGGGATTCGAACGCGCCGAGGGCGATGTGGTGATTACTATGGACGCCGACCTTCAGGACAGTCCTGACGAGATTCCGGAACTTTATCGGATGATTATGGAGGATGGCTACGACCTTGTGTCGGGATGGAAGCAGAAGCGCTACGACCCGCTGTCGAAGACGATTCCTACAAAGCTTTTCAATGCCACGGCGCGCAAGGTGAGCGGCATCAAGAATCTGCACGATTTCAACTGCGGTCTGAAGGCTTATCGCAAGGATGTGGTTAAAAACATCGAGGTTTATGGCGAGATGCACCGCTATATCCCTTATCTTGCCAAAAATGCGGGTTTTGCACGTATCGGCGAGAAGGTTGTGCACCATCAGGCCCGCAAATATGGCACTACGAAGTTTGGTTTGAACCGTTTTGTCAACGGTTATCTCGACTTGCTGAGTCTGTGGTTCATTTCCAAGTTCGGCGGAAAGCCGATGCATATTTTCGGCTTCCTCGGCTCAATAATGTTTCTAATCGGCTTTATCTCAGCGATAGTGGTTGGCTCGATGAAGTTGTGTGCGATGTATAGCGGTATGCCTTACCGTCTGGTTACCGACTCTCCGTATTTCTACATCGCTCTGACGATGATGCTGCTGGGTTCGCAGTTCTTCCTTGCCGGATTTATCGGTGAGCTGATTGCCCGCAATGCCGAGGGCCGCAACAGTTATCAAATCCGTGAGGAGATTTGACGTGGGTATGACGGCTTTGCGCAACATATTGCTGGCGTTGTCGATAGGTGTGATTATGTGGATGGCGTCGTGCAGCAACAACGGCTGTGAGGAGAATTCTTCAAGCCTTCCGTTGGCAGGGTTTTATTCATCGCAGACGAAGCGTTCGATTGCGGTTGACTCGCTGACGGTCTATGGCATCGGGTCTCCTGGCGATTCGGCGATTATCCGCAACCAGTCGTCGACCAAGCAGGTCTATCTGCCGTTTGATGTCGACGCTGATTGCTCGCGCTTTGTGATTCAGTATAACCAGCAGGATTTGGAGGGCATAACCGACACGGTGACGGTCAGCTACGACCGTGTGCCGTTTTTCTACTCCAAGGACTGCGGTGCGTTTTATGTGTTTGACGTCACGGACTACAGCGTGTCGCACAATCTGATTGATTCCATCCAAGTGCCGCAGCGGCGTATAGACAACACCAACACTGAAAATATCAAGATATTCTTCCGGACAGGGGAGGCCGGCGCACAATGAGGCGGCTGGCTGTGATTGCGGTGCTGCTGCTGACGCTTGTTGTGGCAGTGGCTCAACGCAAGGTGACTCCGGTGGCGTCGACCGACGAGCTGAAGCCTGTGACGAAGGAGGAGCTGAAGGAGATACGGCGCCAGGAGAAGCTGAAATTCCTGCGCACCGACTCGTTGACGCTTGACTCGTTGCGCCGCGATTCAATCGAGCGTGCGTCGAAACGCGTATATCGCCCGACGCTGATGGGAGTCACGCTTGGTGTCAACTTTTGGGGGCCTCTGATGCGTGCGCTCGGTCAGGACTATGGCGATGGCGACGTGTGGGCGGCAGTGAATATCAGAAACCGCTATATCCCGGTGGCGGAAGTGGGTTTCGGACAAGCCGACTGCTCTCCTGAGGACGGTAATTTTACATATAAGAGTAAACTTGCTTTGTATGGCAAAATCGGAATGAACTACAATTTCCTTTATGCTAAAGACCCTAAATATCAGCTGTATGCCGGTGTGCGCTTTGCTGCGTCAAAGTTTAACTATGACGTTACCGGCATCACTGTCGACAATGGCTATTGGGGCAAGGACCCGTCGACGTTTGACTTGCGCGGGCAAAGCAGCTCTGCGTTCTGGGGCGAGGCAGTGGTAGGCATTCAGGTTGAACTGTTTAAAAATTTCTCAATGGGATGGTCGGTGCGCTACAATTTCCCGTTTTCCGTCAAGGATTCGCCCAATTCGCGGCCGTACTATATCCCGGGCTATGGCGAGCGCGACAATCATTTGAACGTAAGTTTGTCGGTGGCATACACGTTGCCGCTCCATCGCGACAAGCCAAAGAAAGAGGTGTCGCAGCCGAAACCCGACGCGGTGGTCGATGATGTGATGGTGCCTGAACGCAAGGAATAATAGCGTTTGGAGAAATTCTTGATCTTCCGGAAATTTCTAATGTGAGATAATATAGGCTGCGGCTCGGGAAAAGAAAATGAACAAGTTCCTTTCTTTTTCGCTCGCCTTGCACTATCTTTGCACACAAAATAGGGTGGATGTGGAATCTATCTTGTCTTAATAGCATAACTATTTATTGCCTTATGAAAAAATTGGAAAGTATCTTAGCAGAGAAATTGCTGAAAATCAGCGCAATCAAACTACAACCAGATAATCCGTTTACTTGGTCGTCGGGATGGAACTCGCCGATTTACACCGATAACCGCAAGACCTTGTCATATCCAGAAACCCGCAGTTTCTTGAAAGTGGAAATGAGCCGATTGATTATCGAGAATTTTCCTGATGCAGAAGTTGTGGCAGGTGTTGCAACCGGTGCCATCGCTCTCGGTGCTCTCGTGGCCGATACTCTTGGCAAGCCTTACATTTATGTGCGCTCGTCACCAAAAGACCATGGCTTGGAGAACCTTATCGAAGGCAACCTTAAGCCTGGACAGAAGGTGGTGGTTATCGAGGATCTTGTTTCAACAGGCGGCAGCAGCTTGAAAGCCGTAGAGGCAGTGCGCAACGCTGGCGCGGAGGTTGTCGGCATGCTTGCCATCTTTACATATCAATTCCCGTTGGCAGAAGAGAATTTCAAGAAAGCCGGTGTCAAACTGCTTACTCTCGGCAACTATACCGCGATGCTCGACGCAGCATTGAAAATCAACTATATCAAGGAGGCAGATCTCGAGACATTGAAATTGTGGCGACAGGATCCTGAAAACTGGACGCCTACAGCAACTATCGACGAATAAAACAATCCTATGGCTACATTCAAGAGTTCTGAAAGAATCGTGTCGGCGGGTCGTGACTTGATTTATTCACGTCTCAACAACCCTGAGAGTTTCAAGGGGATTGCAGACAATGTACCCGACGATTTGAAGCAGCAGGTGGGCAACATCCGCATCGACGGCGATGTGATAACATTGGAGGCAAAACCGGTGGGCGATGTTTCATTCAGAATCGCCAATGGTGTTGAGAACGAGAAGGTGCATCTGGAAACGGTAAGTTCGCCTTTCCCTCTTTCCATTGATGTGTGTTTGGCCGACGGCGGCGCTCCTGAAACCACCAATGCGCATGTGGAGGTGAAAATTGATTTGAATCCTATCCTTAAGACGATGCTTTCAAAGCCTATGCAGGATGCGGCAGAGAAGTTTGCCGATTTGATAGCGGTTATGCCGTATAATTAGATAATTGCAAAAGAAATAATAAAAAGGTCGCGTCCCACACAAGAGACGCGACCTTTTTTTGTGGGGTATGCTGTAGGGCATCAGTCAAGTTTGGAAAGTTTGGGATGAGAGCCGCGGTAGGCGGGCATGCACATCCCGATTTTTGCACCGACAAATGTAGGGTCGGCCAAAACGTAGCGGTGGCCTTCAAACGAGTAGCAGGTGCCGTTGCCTTGATATTCAGGCAGGCGCACGGCGCACGCCACATGCCCGGGATACTCGACGAGCAGGCAGTCGAGCCCCGTCACTTGCCTTATGAGCATGCTGAACAGCAACGCGCGGTCTTCGCAGTCGTTGATGCCGTAGATTGTTGACTCTTCGGGGAAGAGGGGCTTTTCAAATCCGAACTGCTCTTGGTCGGTGGCATATTTGAAAGCGTGCTGCACGAGGTTCAGCAGGGTGCCTACAGCCGCTTCCGGAGTCATCCCGGCTGTTGTCTGCCGCAATTGCGATGTCAGCTCCTTGCGGAACGACGGCTGCAGCGATGAGCGGGAATATTCAATCAGCGGAATCTGTGGATAGTCGTAAAGAAGTTTGGCAAGGTTTGCGTTGACATTGCACGCCACAGATGTCTTTTTGTCGGTTAGTTTTACAGAAACCATCGACTCCGTTACCCTTGGGGCTTGTCGGAACACGGGGTCTATTAGACCTCCCGCGTTGCGCTCGCCCGGCAGACGGTAGGTGCGCACGCTTCCGCAGGCTGTGGTGCGTCCCGACTTTGCGTCGAAAACCAATGTGAACCGCTTTCCGTCGACATCAATGTAACTGCTGCTGTAGATGGTGGTGGAATATGGCACAAGCAAGGCCAGACACCCGTCGTTTTGAGCCACGCGCACATCGTAGCCTGTGTGGCATAGCAGATATTGGCGCATGGCGGTGCGCGTGTCGGCAGATGCCGTCGACAGTTGGTTTGCCACGTAGGTTTCCACAAGTTTCAGCATCATCCAATCGTTGAAGCGATGGCGTTCGGCAATTTCTTTCAGGGCATTGCCAGTCTTGGAGCCAAGACCCTGACTGTCGAGAGCCTGCCAGAAATCGGCGACGCCATTGTTGTCGGAAGAGCGGAGCGCAGCCACTTTCAGTGCCGGCAGCATAAGCCGTGTGCCGTAGAAATCAAGCGTAATGTTGTTGTGTACGGCAGGCGCAGGGCCGGGAGCGGGCGGAGTGGCTGCCGGTGTCGGATGATTTGCCGGCGGTTCCGGTGTCGTTGGCTGTGGAGACGGCGAGTCGACAGTAGGGGCAGTGCGTGGCTTCGGCTTGCTGTCGCGGCTTTCGCTGCGGAACACGTTGAAATCCTCCCATGCGGTTCGCAGGAAATCAGTGTATCCAGTCAGCACCTCCTGCCTGAACGACTGGAATCCGTCCATCAGGCCGCTGCGGAATGATTCAAAATCGTCATTATCCTGAGCGTGGCAATGGAATGCCGCCCCCATGACAATGACGAATATGAACAAACGTTTCATCTACAGAAGATTAGTTCTGAGGGGCAGAAGGAGAGATGCCTTCCTGAATGAATTGCGACACGCGGTCGGCATAGCGTTGTGCCGCCTCCGACTCCTTCAGCGCGTTTTCGTAGGCGCGAACACGGGCGCGTGTGGCAGCGTCCTCGCTGATGATGAAGAAAACCTGCATGTCGTATGTGTTGCATTTCTTGCTTTTTGTGTGCGGGCGCACGATGGTGAAACTCTCTTGGAGCTCAGCGCCGATTTCTTTCTGCACCTGAGCCTCGTAGGCGGCATAGAAATGCTCGAATTCAGCGTTGATGTCGGCAGAGTTTGCCGCGATGTCCTCCACGATGCGTGCCTTCACTTGAGCACCGGCTCTCTGGGCGTAAGCCACTTGGGCGTTGGTCACAGCCTGACGGCGTCCGACGTTGTTTGATTTGAAATTGTCGGCAGTACCGATGATTTCCTCAGCCACTTCGCCGTCGTTGTACAGTTTTGTGTAGTGTTCAAGCAATGCAACCTCAAGAGTTTTTGAAGAACCGTAGATTTTCCATCTGTCTTTCTCCAATTCTTTTTTCTTTTTCTTATAGTTCTTTTTCAGTTGCTTTACAAGTTCTTTGTTCAGTTCCTTTTGCAGACTGCTCTCTGCGTTTGTAGTTAAAGCCGGTGCCGCAAGAATCAGCACGAGGCACAATGCGATGAGTTTTTTCATAATGCATTTATTTATTGGTTAGTAAAAAAATCGTTATTTTAAAAATATCCGGCATCAATCAGCTTGAATTTCGGGTCGGGTTTAGGCTGCCATGTGCGCACCTTTATGATAGGATTCTCGGGGTCGTTTATGTCCACATAGAGAAACAGGTAGCCAGTGTCGCCGTAGTTTGACGAGTAATAGTCCTGTTTTATCTGGATTGCGTACGACTCCATGCCCTTGCCGAGTTTCTTGACCGAGTTGTCGGAGAAGCGAATGTTGATAAACTCCTTGCTTGCAAAACTGCGCGCCATGCGTGCTATATACTCGTTCTTGCCCTCCCGCGTGTAGCGCACATACTGATTTTGGGCATAATGCGAGTTGCTGTCGGCGAATCGGTTTCCTCCAGGGGTGATTACGCACCCGGAAATAATCACGGCATTGTCGTCGAACACGTTTCGCAGATAGTCGATTCTTTTCAGTGCGAATGCAGTTTTATAGTTCTCAAGGAAGTTCATCAAAGCCTTTCGTGTGGCTTCATTCCATTCGTCGTTGTTGAGGATGTCGTGTTCAGCCTTTTCGCCAAGACCGAAAGCAATGTAGTCGATGCGTTTTTTCGAGTCGAACGTAAACACCACGTCCTCGACAAACGATTTGCGCAAGCCGTTGCGGAACGAAAACGACATTTTCGCATTGCGGCACACCACGCGGTCTCCGTTCTGATAGAACGTCAGTCCTGAGGTGTCGAGCACTCGGGCACGTCCGTAGTTAATTAGGCTGCGGAACATTTCGGCGCCCTGCGGCGTGAAATATTTTTCAGCAGCCGCATAGTCCTTGGCTGTTATTGCGGCAAGCACCTTGCCGATTGTTTTGCGGTATTCTGTGTCGTTTGATAAATACTCAATGGCGTTGGTCACAGGGGCGGTCTCGATAGCCGCCTCGGCCTCACGGGTGGCAGCGACTGAAGGGGTGTCGCCGCTGACATTGATGTATGATTTGCGGAACGCCTGACCTCTTACGGTCGACATCACCGCATCGATTTCGCTGTCGATGTGAGCCTCCCCACGATATTCATATTCGCTTTTCAGTCTAAGATTGTCGGTTATTGCGCCAGGGTTTAGCTCAATTACGCCGCGTCCGTCTTTGGCGCTGTAGATGTTGCTCCAGTTCTGTCCGTCGAAATATGTGTAGTCGTAGCTTGCCACAGGCTTGTCTTTGTATGTCACCGCTACCTCAAGCACGTTGTCCGACGTCTTGCGCATCGGTCTCACCTTTATGCCGTCAAAGATGTCGTTCATCTGAGCCGGAATCCATGTTGACAGCAGATGGTTGTTCGAGTCCCTGACCTCATTCGGATGCTGCAGCGTTTTCAGCATGGCATACGCCCAATAGTAATAGCGCAGCGCATCGTCGATTTTTGCATTTTTTTCAGCAGTCTCCGCAAGTCCGAGCATCTCGTCGATGCGTCGTCGGCGCGCCTCGAAGATGCGTGAAATTTCCGATTTCAGGATGTAGCGTCCCACATGTGCGTCAGGCTCGTATTCAATCACGATTTTCTCAGTGTTGGTGAGCGTGGCTTGTGAGTAGGTCTGCACCTTCGACCGGGCATAAGTCTCGCCGTCTACCTGCCCGTTGTGGCTCAGCTCATCTTCCGTCAGCGTGAACGAGCTTTGCACCTGCACGGAAATCTTGCTTATAAGGTCGGCAAGCGCGTTCTTGTCGGCCTCGGCATCGCTTGATCCCCAGCCCTCGCCGTAGATGTATTGCCGGCTGCTCTTGATTTCTTCCCAACTTTGCGCTCCGCAGGGGAAGAATATGATTGCGGCTATTATGAATGTCAGCAAACGTTTCATTGTTGTCAATATCTTAGATAAGTGTAGATGGAATTGAATCTTGTGTCACCGATATAGAAATCAATCTGTCCGGAAGTTGAAGTCGTTGTCGATGCCTTTTTCGTTGAGATTGTCTCTGTGGTGTGCGGTTTGTCGGGATTGTCGGGAAGCCATCCGTCGTAGTCGTCTTTGCAGGCGGTAAAGACAGAAACGATTGCAACCGACAGGATTATGCTGAAAAGTCTTTTCATTGTCGTTTTTGTGATTAGAAGATTAAAGAAATTCCGACTTGAAGGTCGAAGCCTTTTAATGCCTTGTCGTATGCGTCAGACACTTTTACAAGTTCCTTCATTCCGTCGGATTTAGCCACGGGAACGTAGTATTCCGGTGTTACGGAGATGCACAGTTTCTTATAGACAAGGGCAAACTGAACAGATCCAGTAAACGAACATGCCGACGGTGCTGTCTCGTCGTCGATTTTCGACCTGTCCTGAAGAGCCAGCACAGCGGCTCCTATTTGAGGCGTGATGCGCACTACGTTGCCGCATCTGAGTCCCCATCCTATTCTGCCGTTTATACGCCAGTTCTTGAAGTCGGAGGTGTGGGCAAGAGAATTTGTCGATGTGTACCAATCGACCTCCTTTGATTCATTGCCGGCGATGAAACTGACTTCCATATTGAATTTTCCGGCAAAAAAGCCCATTATCGCTCCTGCGCCTTGAAAATTAAGACATTGATAGATGGCTCCCATATAGAAAGCGTCGTTGGAGACATAGTTCTCATGGTAACGCTTCTTACGGAAAGAGAAATCCACGGAGCTTTCGTTGCCTTCCGCTACAGTGATAGTCGTTTCTTTTGACTTGCCCTCATAGTATGCGGAAATGGAATGCTCACCGTATTCAATGTCGCTTGAAATGGAATATCCGCTGCCCGCTATTTTGCCGTCGATATAAAAATTCGCGTTTTGGTTGCATGAGATGGTGACCTTCTTGAAGTTGGGCTTTAGTTGCCAGCTGATAAGGCTTGAGCCTTCGGATATGTCTATGGTTTCCGTGCGGCTCTGATATCTGTCGGCGCTCATGCTGATTTCATGTTTGGTGCATGTGAGCAAAGCGTCGCAGGGAGTCAGTCCGATGTATTTTCCGTCGATGTTCACGACTGATGTCACATTTGACGTGAACTTCACACGGATGGCGTTGCTGAGCACGATGTTAAGCTCCGACGTCTTGCGCTCGTCGATGTCGGCGGTTGCAGTTTCGGTCTTGTAGCCGTCCTTGCTCAGAGTCACGCTGCGTGAGCCTATTAGAACTTCCTTGATGAACAAAGGCGTTTTGCCCATCACCTTGCCATCGATTGCAACAGAGGCTTCCATTGGCGACGATGTCACTTTCAGAGAGCCGTAGATTGGTGTCGGAGCGGGCAGCGAGATGATGTCGTTTGCCGAAAGGTCGTCGGCATTGATTGTTATGGACCGGATAGTCGTGCGGTGGCTCGGCTTGCGCAGCTCGACGCGGTAGGTGCCCGATGCCAGCGGACCGCTCCACGAACCGTGACCTTTGTATTCTTGATTGATATAGATGTCGGCGTCGGCATCGCCGGTGATGGTGTAGTTTCGGAAGTCGCTTTTCAGAGCTGCGTTGACGCGCAGAGTGTCGTTGTCGGCGATGGTTACCGACTGTTGGAAAATATGGTAAAGCGGCTTTATGATTTTCAGCAAGTGCTTGCCGCTGCCCAGTTGCAGCGTGTGCAGCGGCAATGTGCCATGGTCGGAGCCGTCGACAAACACCCTGGCGTCGGAGCCGGCGTTGGCGCTGTTTACTTCCAGCCATCCGAACATCGGTCGCATATTCACGTTGACGGATGCTTTCTCAGCCGTCACTGTCACAGATCCAGCCTCGGTGTGGTAGTCTTTGCGCTCGATGCGGTACTGGTATTTTCCGAATGGCTTGAAGCATGATGCAGAGCCTTCGGCATCGAGCAGCAGCGGTTGCCCGTCAAATTCGAGTATGGCGTCGGCTGGTGAAATGTGGAACACGACAAACTGGTCGGTCTGTGCCTCCTCGATTACGGTGTGCACCTTGCCGGTGACAAGCCTCAGCTCGTATGTGCGTGCGCTTTCAACTTGCTGAGGGATAGGATAATTGCGGAGAACGCCCAATTGTGGATGCGCAATCGTAATGAACCTTATCTTTTCAGGGACGTATACCCAAATTTCTCCCACTTTCTGTTCTGTAGCAACGACACCGAGTATTCCGACGTCGAAATTGAAGCCTTTTTCGGAGGTCACCACTTTTATCAAGGCACAGGTTTTTCCGTTCTGGTCTTTTTTCATTGTGCCGGCAGTGTTGGCTGTCAGGTCGTTTTCAAGCGGTGTGAAACTTTCCACGCTGATTTGCTGCGACAAGGCAGGCAACGCAAGCAGCACCGCGAACAAAATAAGTAAACTCAGTCGTTTCATTTCTGTATGAGAAGTCCGTATCTAAAATCCCGTTTTTCGGTTGAATAAGAGCAACAATGGCGCAAATGAGCGCAATGTGAGCTTGTTCACAGATTGCCTATAGCAACCTGTCTTTTGCAAAGATAGCGCAAAAAAAAGAAAAGGTGTAAAAAAAAGCGCAAAATCTTTAAGATTCTGCGCTTTATGGATCTGTGTAGTTGTGACTATGCTTTCACACGGCCAACGTAAGAGCCTTCGCGAGTGTCGACCTCGATAGTCTCGCCTTCGTTGATAAACAACGGAACGCGTACAGTTGCGCCAGTCTCAACGGTTGCAGGCTTAAGAGTGTTTGTGGCAGTGTCGCCTTTGAGTCCCGGCTCAGTGTAGGTGATCTTCAACTGAGTCTTGATAGGCATTTCAGCGAAAAGTACGGTTTCAGTAGAAGCGTCGCTTACAACTTCAACAACATCGCCTTCCTTCATGAAGTCAACGCCGGTGATCAAATCCTTGTGGATGGGAATTTGGTCGTAAGTTTCCTGGTTCATAAAGATGTAGTCGCCAGCCTCTTGGTAGAGGAACTGATAAGGGCGACGCTCCACGCGTACGTCTTCAAGTTTCTCGCCGATGTTGAAGCGGCGTTCGATAACGTAACCATTAACAACGTCTTTCAGCTTAGTGCGCATGAAAGTGTTGCCTTTGCCTGGTTTTACGTGAAGAAATTCGATGCAGAAATACAACTTGTTGTCCATACGGATACAAGTTCCGTTCTTAATGTCTTGAGCGTTAATCATATATTTTTAGTGAAATTTTAAAATTCCGTAATGAGACTGCAAAGTTATGATTTTTTTCTTGAAGATTTGCCAAAACATTCAAGAAATCTTTCTATCGTCGAGCTGCGCCTCTGTCTCTTGGGTTTTTGTGTTTAAGGAAATCGCCAATAAAGAGGCAAAAATTGACAAGTATAGATGTTTCATAATCTTAATTCATTGAGTAATAAAAGAGGGGGACGCATTCAGTAATGCAGCCCCCTCACAAGCTTTTGGAGCAGGACAAATTATAATCCTGCATTAAGTCAGTGCCTATTGATGAACAGGGCGTACCTGTATGCCGCCGGCCTTCGAGCAGAATGAAGCCTCTGGCTTGTTGAACTTGTTGAAAGCTCCGCGGGAGAAACGCAATGTGGCGGCACTGCTGGTCATTTTCAGACCCTGATAATTGGTCCGCACATCGGCGTTGCCTGTCATGTAGTAGCCCGACTGTACATTGCCGCGCGGAGCGCCTTTGTAGCCTTGCATGCCGCATGCCGGAAGGAAGATGCTGTTTCCGTTAGGACCTGTTACCGTGTATCCGTATTGTTCAGCAGTCCAAGTGCATTTTTCAATGAGTTCCTTTATTTCGGCTTCGGTAGGCAGACGCCATCCGTTGCCCCAGAGCACGTTGGCTGGGTCATATTCAGTTCCTGAAATTTGGTCGCCGATTTCCACATAGTCGTTTGTGATAGGGTCATACCATTTGTAGTTGTAAATGTGGCTGTACTGTTTTTCGGTGATTTCACCCCAGCAGATGTAGTCGCCGGTTTCTGACGCACCTTGAGCTCCGATGTTGAATGGTGCCCATTTCACTGACAGACCGAGGTCGACCATTTCGGTCGGAGCGGTGTAGGATGGCAAAGCGGGCTCAGGCACAGGACCATATACCGGACGGATTGAGAATCCAACGTCGGGGTAGTCGTAGCCTTCGGCAGAACGGTTGCTCGCGTCGATGTTCGCGCGGTAGTTGCGGCATTCTTGAGTGATGTCAGCCTGCTCGTATTCAGTGGAAGTCCAGTAGAAGCAACCCAGTTGGTCGTGGGTGTGCTCAGCGCCGACCATATTTCCGACGGCAGGCAGGAAAATGCTGTTTCCGTTGATGCGCGATGTGATGAGCGCGCCGGTCACGCCTTCCATGCCAGTCCAAGTGAAGTCGCAGTTGTTTATGAGTTCGCGCCATTCATCGCGGGTAGGTATGCGCCACTGTCCGCCCCATTTCACGTGTGCCACGTCGTAGTTTGTCCCGGTGATTGTTGCACCCAGTTTGTAGTACTCTTCCCATTGGTCGTGATCTTCGCCGTCGTTGTCGCAATACCATTGATAGTTTTCAAGTGTGTATTCTGTTTTTGGCTCAATCTCGCCGTATGCATAGAAATTGCCTCCTTCCCAAGGGTTTGCCGCGCCGACGTTGTATGACGCCCATTTCACCGACAGTCCGAGGTCGACCATCTTTTCGCTTGGGTCTACCTGTCCTTCGCTGACAAATGAGATTTTTGACACGTCGGTCACGTTTTTCATTTCAGTTGTGCCGTCCTTGTATTCGATTTTCATCACTTTCTGTTGGGCGTTGAGAGTGCCGAATCCTGCAGCGGCGATGAGTATAGAGTATAAAAATTTGTTCATAGCTTGTTACAATAAGATTTTGAATGTTGTTTTGTTGATTTTGATAATGTAGGCGCCTTTAGCGAGCAGTGAGCGCTCAACGCTGTAGCTGTCGGGGATTGTGGTGTTGACCACGCAACGCCCGTCGAGGGTGTAGATGGAGAGCATGCTTCCTTCTCCAGCGTTTTCAATCACGATGGCGTCATGGGTGACGCGCATCGACACTGGTGTGCCTGCAATTTCGTTGACAGAGCCATATTTTACGAAATCGATAAATTCGATGGCTTCGAAATCGAATGTCACCGGATCTTGGTTTGTTGTGGAGATTGTAGCTCCTGTCGCCGTGTAGGTGATTTCCGGGTTGGCGGAGAACATGAACACGATGGGTTCGCCTGTGACGGGTGTCACTCTGACGGCATCGGGAACCTCTGTCGCGGATAATCCTAAGGCGGTTCCCAATAGGGTCAGAAAGAAAATGAATTTTCTCATAAGCATTTGTTGATAAAGTTGGTAAATTATTTAGTTTGGTTTGTTGTCCGGAATCTTGTTTCCTGTCCGTTTCTTGGAAACGGGCGGTGTTAAGGGTGGCAGCCTTGATGAATGCGAGAATTGCCTGATGAATTGTGAATGTCTGTTTGTCCTATGTTCATAAATGTGAACTGTTGTTGAAAATATATTCACTGCAAAAATAATACTCTATATTACATATTGCAAGTAAAATTGCGATAAAATTTAGGAAAAGTAGGAAAAATGTCAATACTGCTCATATATATTAGATTTGTGCATTGGTTTGCTTGCGGTGCGCGCGTGCATAAATAGTCATCAGCGGTCGCTGTGTATGCAAAAAAAGAGTGCCGGACGTGAGACCAGCACTCTTGTGGATATTTTCAGATTGGTGAAATCTATTATCCGAGGAAGCCGAGCAATGCACCGGCAGCTACGGCAGAACCAATCACTCCGGCAACGTTCGGACCCATGGCGTGCATGAGCAGATAGTTGCTTGAGTCGTATTCCAAACCGATGTTGTTTGAGATACGTGCCGACATCGGAACGGCAGAAACGCCTGCGTTGCCGATGAGCGGATTGATTTTCTTGCCTTTCGGCAGGAACAGGTTGAACACCTTGACGAAGAGCACACCCGACATTGAGGCGATGATAAACGCCATTGCACCGAGGAAGAAAATCTTCAGTGTGTCGAAAGTCAAGAATTCAGAAGCCTGTGTCGACGCGCCGACAGTAAGACCGAGCAGCATCACGATGATGTCGTTGAGGGCGTTGCTTGCGGTTTTGGCAAGGCGTGTTGTCACGCCGCTCTCACGGAGCAGGTTGCCGAAGAAGAGCATGCCGAGCAACGGAAGGGCCGACGGCACAACGAAGCAGGTGAGAAGCAAGCCTACGATAGGGAACATGATTTTCTCGTTCTGCGACACGGCGCGTGCCGGTTTCATCTTGATTACGCGCTCTTTCTTTGTGGTGAGCAGGCGCATGATCGGTGGCTGGATCAGCGGCACGAGGGCCATATAGGAGTATGCCGACACGGCGATTGCTCCCATCAAGTTTGGCGCAAGTTTCGACGACAGGAAGATTGCTGTAGGACCGTCGGCGCCGCCGATGATGGCGATGGCGCCAGCCTGGTCGGGTGCGAAACCGATGGCCATGGCAACGATATACGCGCCGAAGATGCCGAACTGTGCGGCAGCTCCGATGAGCATCAATTTAGGGTTGGCGATAAGTGCCGAGAAGTCGGTCATCGCACCGATTCCCAAGAAAATCAGTGGAGGATACCATCCGGCGCTCACACCGTCGTAGAGAATGTTGAGCACCGAACCTTGCTCGTAGATGCCCACCTCAAGGCCGGCGTCCAACTTGAAAGGGATGTTGCCCACGAGGATACCGAATCCAATCGGCACCAGCAGCAACGGCTCGAAATTCTTCTTTATGGCAAGCCAAATGAACAGCAAGCCGACAGCGAGCATCACGAAATGCTCAGGCGTTGCGTTGGCAAAGCCTGTGTATTCCCAGAAGCGCTGAAAGTTTTGACCTAAGAAACTAACTAAATCCATACGATTATTCGATTATGAGCAGGTCTGCGCCTTCGAGCACAGAGTCGCCCTTGTTTACACAGATGGATTTTACAACACCACCCTTGTCGGCGTGGATGTTGTTTTCCATTTTCATTGCTTCGAGGATAACAACAGTGTCGCCTGCGGCAACAGTGTCGCCAACGTTGACCTTAAGGTCGAGGATTACACCTGGGAGCGGAGCTTTCACTGCGCCGGCGCCACCGGCAGCCGCCGGTTTGGCAACGACTTTTGTGCCAGCCTCGGTGCGTGGAGCGGCTGCAGGTTTAACGCTCTTCACAACAGGAGCCGGAGCGGCAGCCTGTTCGAGTTCCACCTTGTATGTCGTTCCGTTGACCGAAACTTCAGCGATGTTGTTCTCAATGTCGCCTACGGCAACTTTGTATTCTTGTCCGTTGATTTTATATTTATATTCTTTCATAATAAATTCAATGATTTAAAGTGGATTTGGATTATTTGTGAGGAAGCTCGCGGAGAGAATAAATCTTTGAGTTCCATGGAGAATATGCGCGTTTCACCTTGTTGATGGTGAGCACGAAATCCTCTTTGTCGTGCATGTTGAGATGCTCGTGGAGAGCCATGCAGATTGCTGCGATCTCCTCGCCTGAGTCGAGACCTGCCATCAGCGGTTTGCTGTCGTCGACAGTGCCTGTTGCGGCTTGCTTCTTGCGGCGTGCAGATTGAGCGTGGAACAAACCAAGTCCAATGAAACATAAACTAAGAATCAACAGCGAAAGGAATACGATGGTCATTGCCATCACTGTCATTCCGACACCAGTCTTGTCGTGCTTCTCGAAATTCTCGATTTTCTCGTTCTTGTCGATAATCACGTTGTTGCTGCTCGGAGTGATGTATTTGCCATTCTTTCCGTCGCGCACTTCCCATGCTTCGGCGTCGTTTTCAGCCTTTTGTCCGTCGACCTTGCGGGCGAACGAAGCTCCTGCAGGCAGTGTTGCAGGGACGGTTACCTCGTCGATGAGGGTTGTGCCGTCGCTGTCAAACAGGTAGATTGTGTTGTCCTGTCCGGGTTTGAGGCTGAAATTCACGTGGAACGTGCCTTTGTCGGGCTCGTTGTCGCACCAGAACACCACGTGCTGGCGTGGCGGGATCTTGGTGTTGACGTCCATGCGTGGGATTGGATATTTACGCGGGTTTGCCTTGTCGTCGGTCAGGAACATGCTTGAGATGTTGACCGAACCAAACGTGGAGTTGAACAGCTCAACCCACGCGTGGCGCATACCGTAGTCGTCTACATAGTTGCTGTCGTTCTGCACCATCACTTCGTTGATGCAAACGCCTTTGCGTCCTTGGGCAAACAAGCCGGCAACGCAGAAGGAGCAGAGCAACAGCAGCGTTAAAAATCTTTTATTCATACACGTAACTATATTATAAAGGAATATTGCCGTGCTTCTTGGCAGGGTTGGTCAATTTCTTTGTAGCCAGTTGCTGCAAAGCGCGGATGATGCGGAAACGCGTGTTGCGCGGTTCGATTACATCGTCGATATAGCCGTATTTCGCTGCGTTGTAAGGGTTGCAGAAGAGGTCGGTGTACTCTTTTTCCTTCTCTGCGATGTAGGCCTTCGGGTCTTCTTGAGTCTTGGCTTCTTTCATATAAAGCACTTCGGCAGCACCCGACGCACCCATCACGGCGATTTCAGCCGATGGCCATGCGTAGTTCATGTCGCCGCGGAGTTGCTTGCAGCTCATCACGATGTGGCTTCCGCCGTAGCTCTTGCGGATTGTCACAGTCACCTTAGGCACTGTAGCTTCGCCGTAGGCGTAGAGGAGCTTCGCGCCGTGAAGGATTACGGCGTTGTATTCTTGGCCTGTGCCAGGAAGGAATCCAGGAACGTCGACAAGAGAAACCAAAGGAATGTTGAAGGCGTCGCAGAAGCGTACGAAGCGGGCAGCCTTGCGCGAAGCGTTGCAGTCGAGCACTCCGGCGAGGAATTTAGGCTGGTTGGCAACGATACCTACAGACTGTCCGTTGAAGCGGGCGAAACCGATGATGATGTTCTTTGCATAGTCGCGTTGCACTTCGAGGAACTCGCCGTTGTCGATGATTGCGCCGATGACCTCATACATGTCGTATGCCTTGTTTGGAGAGTCGGGCACGATTTCGTTCAAAGCGTCTTCTACGCGGTCGATCGGGTCTGTGCACTTTACGAGCGGAGCCTCTTCGAGGTTGTTCTGAGGGATGTAGCTGAGGAGTTTGCGGATGAGCTTCAATGCCTCTTCTCCGTCTTCAGTAGCGAAGTGTGCCACGCCTGATTTTGTGGTGTGCATTGTTGCGCCGCCGAGTTGTTCTTGAGTAACGTCCTCGCCAGTCACTGTCTTCACAACCTTCGGACCTGTAAGGAACATGTATGAGATGCCCTTTGTCATGATTGTGAAGTCGGTAAGAGCCGGAGAGTAGACAGCGCCGCCGGCGCAAGGACCGAGGATTGCAGAGATTTGAGGCACTACACCTGATGCAAGGATGTTGCGCTCGAAGATTTCAGCGTAGCCGGCAAGGGCGTTGATGCCTTCCTGGATACGTGCGCCTCCCGAGTCGTTCAAACCGATGACCGGAGCGCCCATCTTCATTGCCATATCCATGATTTTGCAAATCTTCATTGCCATGGCTTCCGACAGCGAGCCGCCCCAAACGGTGAAGTCCTGTGCGAAAACATAAACGAGACGGCCGTCGATTGTACCGTAGCCGGTAACGACGCCGTCGCCGAGATAATGTTTCTTGTCTTGTCCGAAGTTGGTGCAACGGTGCTGCACGAACATATCCAATTCCTCGAAGCTGCCTTCGTCAAGCAGTTGGGCGATACGCTCACGTGCGGTGTATTTACCTCTTTCGTGCTGCTTGGCAATGGCTTTCTCGCCGCCGCCAAGGCGTGCTTTCTCGCGCAAGGCGATAAGCTCCTGCACTTTTTCAAGTTGATTGCTCATATTAAAATGCTTAATAGTTTAAGTGTTTGCTTATTCAGGTTTCTCGCAGAATTCAGTAAGAACGCCGTGTGTCGACTTCGGGTGGATGAACGCGATGTTCAGACCTTCGGCACCTTTGCGAGGAGCTTTGTCGATGAGGCGCACGCCTTTGCCTTCCATTTCAGCCAAAGCGTTGGCAACACCGTCTTCAACGGCAAATGCGAGGTGATGGATGCCTTCGCCGCGCTTCTCGATGAATTTGGCGATAGGGCTCTCCTCAGAAGTCGGCTCGAGGAGTTCGAGTTTTGTTTGTCCAACCTTGAAGAAAGCAGTCTTTACTTTCTGGTCGGCAACTTCTTCGATAGAGTAGCACTTCATTCCGAGAATGTTTTCATAATAAGGAATTGCTTCGTCAAGGCTCTTGACAGCGATTCCGAGATGTTCGATGTGAGAGATATTCATAATATTTAAATTTTAAAAGTTCTCTAAAAAAGATTACCTGTTCGCAAAAGTACGAAAAAATATCAAGAACAACTTTTTTATTTGTGAAAATATGGTTAATCGGAGAGTTTTAGCGCAAAATGTCAGTAACAGACTGACGTAATGTCAGCATCGGCGGCTGTCGGATTCGCGCAGCCGGAGTTTGGCACGCGATTTGTTTATCCGAGTGTGCCGCGTCCCGCAAGGGCACGGCAGAGAAAACTTGAATAATAACAAATAAAAATATAGAATCATGGGTAAAATCATTGGTATAGACTTAGGTACTACGAACTCCTGCGTGGCAGTTCTCGAGGGTAAAGACCCTGTGGTAATTCCTAACAGCGAAGGCCGCAACACAACGCCTTCAATCGTTGCTTTCGTCGATGGTGGCGAAAGAAAAATCGGTGACCCTGCAAAGCGTCAGGCAATCACCAATCCGACTCGTACGGTGTTCTCCATCAAACGTTTTATGGGCGAATCCTACGATGCCGTGCAAAAAGAAATCGCACGTGTGCCATATAACGTGGTCAAAGGCGACAACAACACTCCGCGTGTCGACATCGACGGTCGCCAGTACACTCCGCAAGAAATTTCGGCTATGATTCTTCAGAAAATGAAGAAGACGGCAGAAGACTATCTCGGACAGACAGTGACCGACGCCGTAATCACCGTTCCGGCATACTTCAACGACTCTCAGCGTCAGGCAACTAAGGAAGCCGGCGAAATTGCAGGCTTGAACGTTCGCCGTATCGTGAACGAGCCTACAGCCGCAGCGTTGGCTTACGGTCTTGACAAGAGCCAGAGCGACCGCAAGATTGCGGTGTTCGACCTCGGTGGCGGTACGTTTGATATCTCAATTCTTGAGCTTGGCGACGGTGTGTTTGAAGTGAAATCGACCAACGGCGACACTCACCTTGGCGGTGACGACTTCGACCACAAGATTATCGACTGGCTGGCTGACGAGTTTAAAAACGACGAGGGTGTTGACCTCCGTCAGGACCCGATGGCTCTTCAGCGCTTGAAAGAGGCTGCTGAAAAAGCAAAAATCGAGCTTTCAAGCTCTACGTCGACAGAAATCAACCTGCCGTATATCATGCCGGTAAACGGTGTGCCTAAACACTTGGTAAAAACGCTTACCCGCGCTAAATTCGAGCAGCTTTGCGACAGCCTTATCCAGGCAACCGTAGTTCCTTGCCAGCAGGCATTGAAGGATGCCGGACTGACTCCATCAGACATCGACGACGTGATTCTCGTGGGCGGTTCGACCCGTATCCCTGCCGTACAGGAAATCGTACAGAAATTCTTCGGCAAAGCTCCGTCGAAGGGCGTTAACCCTGACGAGGTGGTAGCCGTAGGCGCTGCAATCCAGGGCGGTGTGCTCAGCGGCGACGTGAAAGACGTGCTTCTGCTTGACGTTGTTCCATTGTCGGTCGGCATCGAGACTCTCGGTGGCGTGATGACAAAACTTATCGAAGCCAACACAACGATACCAACGCGCAAGAGCGAGACGTTCTCAACGGCAGCCGACAACCAGCCGTCAGTCGAAATCAACGTGCTCCAGGGCGAGCGTCCAATGGCGCGCGACGACAAATCGCTCGGACGTTTCCATCTTGATGGAATCGCACCGGCACCGCGTGGAATCCCTCAGATCGAGGTTACATTCGAAATCGATGCAAACGGCATCCTCAACGTGTCGGCAAAAGATAAAGCCACAGGCAAGGAGCAGAGCATCCGTATCGAGGCGTCAAGCGGCTTGAGCGACGAGGAAATCAAGCGTATGAAAGACGAGGCGGCAGCCAATGCGGCAGCCGATGCCAAAGAGAAAGAGCGCATCGACAAAGTAAACAAGGCCGACGCCGTAATCTTCCAGACCGAAAAGCAGTTGAAAGACCTCGGCGACAAGTTCCCTGCCGACAAGCGAGCAGCCGTAGAGACGGCGCTCAACGAGTTGAAGGAAGCGCACAAGGCTCAGAACATCGACGCCATCGACCCTGCAATCGATAAGCTTAACGCAGCCCTTCAGACAGCCGCTCAGGACATCTACAATGCCCAGCAGCAAGCCGGAGGCGCACAGCAGGGCGCAGGATTCGACCCTAACGCCGGAGCGCAGCAGGGCGGCAATGCCGGCAACAACGGCGACACCGTCCAAGATGCCGACTTCGAGGAGGTGAAGTAAGTACTTTGAAATTGTGACGTAAGGAATTACTGAACTGATAAATTCTAAATGAGGCATGATTAATTATAATTGTGCCTCATTTTTTATTATAACATTATGAGTAAAATTTTTATTAGGAAATCAAAAGAAAGTAAACCAGTTGTTGCAATATGTTATGATTTTGATAAGACATTATCACCAGATGACATGCAAGCACAAGGGTATATTCAATCTGTTGGAGATGAAGTCGAATCTTTTTGGAAAGAATCCAATGGGTTAGCTGAAGAGAATGAGATGGATCAAAATTTAGCTTACATGTTTACCATGATCCGGAAAGCGCATGGAAAAGTCTTATTTACTAAAAAGGCATTAATGGATTATGGAGCGAAAGTTCAATTATTTCCTGGTGTTGAGACATGGTTTAAGCGTATTAGAGACTATGGTGTAGATAAAGGAGTTATTGTAGAGCATTATATCATTTCATCTGGTCTTAAGGAAATGATAGAAGGTACAAAAGTCGCTAATGAATTTGAAAAGATATATGCCAGTTCCTTCTATTATGACAAGGATGGCGTTGCTCAATGGCCAGCACAAGTTATTAATTATACGAGCAAGACTCAATTTCTTTTTAGAATTGAAAAAGGAACTTTAGATGTGAATGATTCTGGTGTCAATGACTATTTTAAGCCAGAGGACATTCGTATTCCTTTTAGAAACATGGTCTATATAGGTGACAGTGATACGGATATACCTTGTATGAAACTCATTAATTCTTATTCTGGTCATTCTATTGGAGTTTATAATCCAGAAACAAAAGATAAACGAAAAGTCTATAAAATGATGGAGGATAAGCGCATAAAATATTATACTCCTGCAGACTATACAGAAGGATCCGAATTGGATGAATTAGTCAAAACCATTATTAATACAACCGCATCAAATGAAAAACTGATGTCTATCCATTACCAAAACAAACAAGAACAGGTAAGCCACAATGGTCAGCCAGACAATCAGGAAGAGAAAGAGAAAGAGAAACTTATAATGGATTTGGAAAATAGCAATAGTTTTAAGCAAACTCATTCTATAATTTCCAAACTAAAAAAAATAAAGGATTGGACTTTAGAAGAAAAAAAACAATTAAAAACTATAGCGGAGAAGAACACACAGATTTGTTCGATAATGAAGGATGGCGATGTTGCCTCTTTCTACTCCTCTCTTGAATAAGCTGTTCCCTTATTCTATTCTGCAAACCATCACAAGTCCTAAACCATCTCCTCCACCAACACTGAAATCGTGGTGGCTCTACAGATGGAACAGATTCAAACAAAGGACAGACAAATGGAAATTACTCCAATGGTATCTTATCCTTCTTGGCATCATCGCCTGTGTTCTCTTTTCATCTCTATATCAAAATCGGGTTATGGATCTTGACCGAACCAACCGCATATTTTACAAGGAGGTCATCATGGATGAGAAGAGAAAGGAACGTTACCATGAACTGGATTCGTTGATTCACTCGGATTCGTTCTTCAAAACGTATTGGAATTTGGGGCATTGAATACCTCTACAAAAGTAAGGTGGGCAATAAACTTTGTATCTAATAAGTCGTAATAAAAGATAGGTGGCTAATCTAAACATTATGGTTAGCCACCTTCCAATGTTAGATTTTCTTGTCAAACTCTTTGCCAATACTAGTAAACTCACGAACCACATCATATATTAAAACCTCATTTGCATCAATATCTTCATCGACAACAATCATGTTTCCCATTAAATCTGCAAAGAAGTTTTTTTGCTCTTCGTCAAATAGTTTAATTTGCGCAAGAGCCGTTAATGAGCTTTTTTCTTCTACATCTTTCTGAGACTCTTCAGGCAACTTGAATTTCTCCTTCAGTTGATTGAAATAGAACTTTTCACGAGCATCAATGCGTCCGTCGGCATGGATTATATCTAGCAGAATGCGCATCATTGCGACCTTTTGTTGATAATTAAATAAGTTCATATTACTACTATTATTTTTTTGATTTTGAAAAGCGTCTCTTTTCTTGTTCTGGGTTATATCCCCATCCTGCAATAGCTTTCATAACGGTGTCATTAAGCTTTTTGACATCTGTATAACCAAGCTTTATGAGATTTTCTTTCTCATCATCACTAAATACAGGTCGAACATCTTTTTTCTTATTTCTCATCCATACAATAGGAAGATGTTTTCCCTGTGATTCAGAACCGTTGTTTTCGCAATCCATTGGTGCATTTTCTAAAGAATGTTCCGTTTCTTCATGATTATTTGAATCTTCTTTAAAATGATTTTTATCATCACCCACAACCTCTTTGATATCAGAAATTTCCTTGCTGTTAGCCAAATCAGATGGAATTGTGGTTTGCGTGCTTTTTTTGAAGAACGACAGTTTCGCTGATTCATAGAATGCATCATATGTTTTATCGAAACCTAAAGAAAGCCCCAATAGATATATGGCTACTGAACACTCAAAGTCACCAATTTTTTTAGTGTATTCGATAAAATTGTCATCTGGTTTATGTTCCATTCCGTCTGCAAATTCTGCTCTAAGGTATAAAAACAACGGAGCGACTACCGCAAATCTACAGCCTGCGACATCTTCTGTTAGTTTGTATAATGGAGATGACTCCACAATCGTTATTAATTGGTGAAACTTCGCCTCTTTGCATTTCACAATCAAAGGGAATAGTTGCGTTGTTTCCGCAACCTCTCCACCCAATTCCTGTTTTTTAGAGTAATTACAAAAAACATGAATAAAGTCACAGAAATAGCCAATCATTCCTTTCGGATAAAAACTATGACGTTCATATCTTAAAAGATATGTCCAAATTGACTGTTCGCCTATTGGGCGCTCGTAGTTATATAGTTCTCGAAAGACTTCCTGAACAATAGATGGTGTTATTAATTCCTTACATCTTTCAATGTCTTCGTCAGGTAAGTTAAATATCGTCCAAAGATTGTCTATACCTCTTAAGCTTTGCTTGATAGACAAATCCCGCTGAAGTTCATTAAACTTATCTGTCCAAGGTGATACATGAAGTTGTATTCGAGAATCAAATGAAATAGACATTTCTTTCTTCGCTTCTTGGTCAAATGTATACAATGCACAGACATCCCTAATGTCAATAGAAATATATTGTTCATTGTTATCATTTGCTTTGAAGTGTATTACCAGATACTCAAAAGAGTATTCATACATATTCATTTTGCTGGTAAGCCTATTAAATAGTTCCATATCATTAGCATGTAACGACATGTCACCATCGAATGGTACAGCATAACTTATAGAAAAATGACCATACTTAAATAGGTCAATAAAATCTACCTTGCGTATTATAGCTAAATAATCTTTCATAATTAGAATCCCCATGCATTACCGCTACCTGATTGCGGAGTTTGAATAGTTGAATAAATATCTATTTGCGAACAATTGGCTTTAAAAGCATCAAGATAATCACTTGGATACCCACTATATGTAATATACAGATTCCTTCTTGAACGCGTCATTGCAACCATAAACAATGTCTTAGCCAAAGATTCATTGGGACTGATATACATGCTTACATTAGCATAAGGTATGAAAACATTCTCAAAATCAAGTCCTTTTGCACTATGAAATGTCATGATAACAATTCGATGGTCATTTTCGTCAAAACAACCATACCCATTGCCAACATATTGCAACTTAATGCCATTTCTTTGCAAATGAGAATTCAATGCCCCATAATCAATTTTTCCCCATGAGTTGGTTGTTTCGCTCCATTCTGGCTTACCTGCATCTCGAAGTGCTTGATTGACGAACTTTAGAATCTTTTGTGCAGTGGGAATTAGTATTGCAGTGGAATCACCTACATTAACTGCTTTTATTGCCTGTTCCATTATATACTTGACCTCCTGAGATTCAGAAGTGGCTTCACAGAGACGGATTTGAGTATCTTCTTTTGTCATGTCTCTTTTTGTGGAGAATATATTCATGCGTGGCAAAAAGCGTTGAACTGCGTCAATAATAGAACGTGAAAGTCTATGAATGATGCCTAATTCATATGGTTCTCCATTAATAAGACGCCCAATTTCAGATGGCGTTACTGTAGCTTCTTTCCATCGTGGGTCGCTTTCATAGATAGACTGATTTGAGTCACCCGCAACAATAACGTTAGAAGCACGATCGTTCATTTCACGGACAACCCTTGGCGTTAGATCTTGAACCTCATCACATAAGATATAATCATAATGTGCGTAACTTTTCATAAAGCCATAATAGGTATCAATAGTGACCTTAGAGGCTAACCCTAGGTCTTTAAAATCAGCTTTAAACATTTCTACAAGTGACCGTGTAAAAACGACAACTAAGATTCTTGAGTTTGGCTTCTTTGCAAGAATAGTCTTTGCAGCATAAGCAAGTAAAACCGATTTACCAGAACCAGCAAACCCTTTAATCCATTGATTACGAAAACTTGAACTTGACTGGTCCACGAAAGTGCTAACCTTGTCAAGGAAAGCTTGTTGTTGTGGGTCTAATTTGTTAATTGGCGGTATATGCATATTGATAATTAGTTTGTTGTTAACATATTTGTTTTTGTTTTTGATAAATTGTCTGGATTATAATAAGCTTCACCTTCTGCGCCTGGTGTTGAATGACGAATTTCCTTTGCGAATTCGTTTTCGCCAAGTTCTTCAGCGACAGATGCAAACCATCCGTAAGCATATTTCGGTAAAGAATTAGTCTTCCATTGTTGTTGATATCTATCATATACTTTCTGAAACTTCTCTTTTGCTCCTTGCCAATCACCTTCTGATTTCTGTATTCTTCCCAATTCAATAAGAGCAATGTCTAGTTCGGGATCTATAGCGATAGCTCGTTGAAGACATTCTTTGGCACGTTTGGGGTCTCGAAGACGGAGGGTGGATCCTAAGTTCGAATTTGCATACTTATGGTTTGGATTCTCTTCCAACGCTTTTTCGTAAAACTCTATAGCTTTGTCTGTTGCTCCTGCATTATTATAAAGGACGGCAATATTATTATACATGTCTGATTCTGGATACAACTCATTTTGAAGTTCGTATGTCTCAGCTGCTTTAAACGTATGTCCTGCCTTATCATAGGCTTTTCTTAATGCAATAAGAGTTTCTTTTGATGGTACGCCACCATTATTCTCCGCCTCAAGATTTGCTTGTCTTTCAGCTTTTAGAGCAGCTCGCTCTTCTGTGTTTAATTCCTTATTTGCAAAGGGACTTAATGGTTCGATATGACAAATAACGCCCATACAGGTTGCACGAGCAATAAGCATTTTGTCACTGTTGACTTCGATAGCTAATTGAATAGGAGTATTGACTGGGAAACCATTTGGAAGTGGGGACTCAATTTTCAAATTGAATAACAATTTACGAATATTTCCCACACAAATAGGTAGTTCAACAACCTTTTGTTCCTCACGGCTTGTTACAAGATCATCTATTACGATTGTGTCGCATGGTATCTGAGTACCAGCTGGAAGGATTACTTTTGGATGCTCGTCTTTTGTAATAATGAGTATCGGTTCACTTGTGATTGGCTGTATCAAGCATTTATTCATTCCATTGAAAAGAAGACTATGTATCGCTGCTCCATGCGATACATGAGTTTGAAGGTTAGATGGAACCAGTATCTCAGAGTCTTCAAAGTGTCTTTTCAATTCTTCTTGAATATATGGACTCTGAGCACTTCCACCAATAAAGAGTATGTAATCAATTTCTTCTTTGGGCGTATTTGCTTTTTTTATCGCACTTTCTATAGGCGAGTAGATACTGTTATACTCGTCTTCCCCTTTTATTCGTGTTGTTTTACTATATCCTTTTCTGAGAAAAACGCTCATACATTCTGTTAACTCCCTGTTGGTAAGATAGAAACTACGTTGCATAAGCTTTCCCTTATTTGTGTTTACCACAACATCGGTCTCAATTGTTGTTTTGGTCTCACTATCTTTTAATGTTGGAATTTTAAAGTCGGTGGTTAAGGTTGAAAGAGTCTTGTTAATTCTAATTTTTAAGCGTTCTGCCACCTTGTATAGTGCGGATGCTATCTGTTTTTTCTCATTTGTGCGAAATTGCTCCATTTTTTTCCCATTCGCATCGAGAAAACGTGGCATAAGATAATGATAGGTTATATACCTATCTATATCGTCACCTCCCAGTCTAGTAAACTTTGATATTGCTATATTTTTTGAGAAGAAACCATTAGCACTATATCCAATTTCAAGAATTGAAATATCACAAGTCCCACCACCAAAGTCGAAAACAAGAACTTTAGAATTGTAGTCAGGATTAACAAACATTGGTTGACCTTCAGATGCACGTGATACGGCATAACTTATAAATGCAGCATTCGGTTCATCTATTAAAGCCTGCTTTGATACCTTCATATCGTTAGCCATTAATGCGTCAAGAAGATCTTTTCGTTGATTTGCCTCAAAAGAAGCGGGAATGCTAACTGCATATGAAATATCATTGCTGATATTATTCTCTTGACAATAGCATGAAAGCAAATATTTTAGATAGGCAAAGAAAACGCGAGCAGCATCCTTTGGGTTGCGTATATTGAAAGGAGCTTTATCCCGAAGCTCACTTTCATAATATTTTGCTCCCAAATCTTCACCGAGTTCCATTTTGAACGAATACCAAATGTTCTTTCCTTTTTTTAACTGGTATTTTAACTGAGAAGCACCTTCGCCTACAAGAATTTGATTGTTGATCCATGCTATTACTGAAGGTATTATCTCTGAGGAATATAATGTTCCATCTGGTAATTTCTGTTTTAAACGAAGCGAATTCGTATGTATTAAACTATTATTATCATCGTATGATGCGATAGAAACCACGGTTGTGGACGTTCCAAAATCAATACCTACGAAAGTCTTGCCACGAATTATAGAAAAATTCTTGGCTGAAGGTAAAAAAGATGATGTGGTTATTTTATTCATATCAAAGCTCTATTAATTTATTATAAATTATACAACTCCAAAAATTACTCCTCATTGGGCAATTCCTTCATAACGTTTTCCTGACCCAATTCTTTTGCAATATCTAAAGACTTTCGAATTTGCTTGATGAGCAGTTCTCTTGGCGGCAATTCTGTCATGTATTGCGCCACTTTAATTCCTGCCTTGTCAAGTTGGAGTAGTTCTATTTGCTCTTTACTGCCCTCTGTGCAGAGTAAAAGACCTAAAGGGGATTCCTCGCCAGGTTCCATCTCATGGGCTTCGAGCCAACGAAGATAGAGTTCCATTTGTCCCTTATATTGTGGCTTGAACCGTCCTAACTTCAAATCAATAGCAATGAGACGATGCAGTCTGCGATGATAGAATAAAAGGTCGAGGTAAAAATCTTCACCATCGATAATCATTCGCTTCTGTCTCGCTACAAAAGTGAAACCATTGCCCAACTCAAGCATAAACAGCTCCAAATGGACAATGAGGCTATCCTCAAGATTCTTTTCGCTATACATTCCTTTCAGTCCTGCGAACTCCAAAAAATAAGGGCTTTTGAACACAAGGTCGGGAGATACGACATTGTGTTCACGCAGGTCTGCCAGTTCACGCTTTACTAGTTCGTCAGGCTTGGTGGCTACAGCAGTACGCTCGTAGAGCATAGAGTCAATCTCCTTACGAAGCTTTCTCACACCCCACCGTTCGGATGCACATAGAGTAAGATAGAACTCACATTGTAGAGTATCCTTCAAAGGCAAGACCTCGATAATGTGCGACCAGCTCAATTGGCGTGACAACGTAGTGACAATTTTCTCGTCATCAAATCTTGAAGCAAACTGCATCATACGCCTGATGCTACGAGCCTCAAATCCCTTGTTGCCATAGAGACACTGTAATTGTGTCGACAGCGTCGACACAATCTGCTTTCCATACTCCGCCCGTTGGTTTCCAAGAATCTCACTGTTGATTCTTTTGCCAATATGCCAATACATCATTGTCAGTTCTGCATTGGCGACAGATGCTACACGAACCTTTGTTGAATTGATAATCAATTGTAAGTCAGCCATCAGCTGCGACATGCCAATAGAATCTATAGATTCGTTTTTCTCGAAAGGTTGAAGAGAGTCTTTGTTTGTCATACTTGTCGTCCTTTTCTTGTTACTTTTTATGTGTACAATGTAGTTCATTCCTGCTCTTGCTTAAGACAAGTGGATTGCATAGATTGAATATATCTTGTCAATCAACATTGTCATTCCTAAGAAGATCTACGACCTCAACTTCAAGCAATTTTGAAATTTTCATCAGACTGCCCAAGTCAGGCTGACAGGTGTTTGTACACCATTTTGAAATGGTTGTCTTGTCCTTTCCCAGTTGTTCAGCAAGCCATTTATTGGTCTTCTTCTTTTCTGCAAGGACCACTTTTAGCCTGTTCAATTCTCTATTTGCCATATTCAAATATATGTTTTGCTAACAAAGGTAGCTATAAAACATGACAATCGTGAAGAAATTATATAATATTTTATGATTATTCGCCAACTTGGTGAGAAAATTTCACCGTAAGGTAAGACGCTTCTGGTTTATCAAAAGAAGCAATAACGATGTTGAATAGAAGAGTAAGAAGATGATAAACCGATTCTCTATTTGTCTATCCTTCCCAGCTTTTACCTATCATTATAAGCATACATATTTGTACCATACAGATATAACTCTTTGATATTCAGTGGTAATAATCTTCGAGGAGGTGAAGTAAAGAATCGATAAGCGATAGATGAATAAAAATCCGTGTAACTCAAAAGGTTGCACGGATTTTTTTGTTTGTTATAACTTTTAGCGTTGGCGTTTTGCGGTCAGTGGAAACTTATCCCCACTAAATTTCTGCAGACTTGATAAAGGTAATGAATTTCGGCCAGATATGAGAAAGAAGTGTGTTTTTTTTAATCATAATTGATTTAAAGGCGGGTTTGTTGTTTTTATTTCTTTTGAAATTGGGGTATATTCAATAAAAATATCTAAATTTGGGGGACTTAAAAAATTTGAGAACGAATAATTTTATAGGGATATGGAAGAGAACGAACTTCAGCGCGCGTTGCCAGTCGGCACTATTCTGAAAAGTCCGAAGTTTGATTATCGGATTGAGGCTGTGCTTGGTCAGGGCGGTTTTGGAATAACATATAAGGTGTCGACAACGGTGATGTTCGATAAGGTGCCTATTTTTACATATTTCACCATAAAGGAGCATTTCATGAAGGATGCTTGCGAGCGCGACGCTTCGGGCGGTGTGGGCTATTCCAAACCTTTGCAGTCGCGTGTGGAGGAGAGCCGTGGCGATTTTCTTGCGGAGGCTCGCCGGCTGAATGAGATCAGCGGCAAGAATCCTAATGTGGTGCCTGTGAGCGAGGTGTTTGAGGCGAACAATACGGTCTATTATGTGATGGAGTATCTCAACGGGGGTACGCTGCGCGATTTGGTTAAGGCCAACGGTGCGCTGTCGGAGCAGGCTGCGCTCGACATTGAGCTGCCTGTGGCTAAGGCGGTTGCGTTTTTGCATTCTCACCACATCAATCATCTCGACATCAAGCCTGAGAATATTATGTTCCGTGTGGACTATCATACTGGTCAACGTATGCCTGTGCTGATTGATTTTGGTTTGGCGAAGCATTTTGACGACAAGGGCAAACCTACGTCGACTATCCGTGTGCAGGGCTGCAGTGATGGTTTTGCTCCTGTGGAGCAGTACAGTGGTTTGCAGACGTTTTCTCCGCAGGCCGATGTTTATGCTCTTGGTGCGGTGCTCTACTATATGCTTGTTGGCAGGGTGCCTATCATTGCCACTGAGATGCAGCGCGACACGGTGGAGAAGGCTTTGCCTCCGACGGTGAGCGATGCTGTGCGTTTTGCGATAAGCCGTGCGATGGCTTACAATAAGTATGACAGGACGGCTACGGTCGATGATTTTGTGATGGAGATTTGTCCGACGGCTCAACCGGAGATTGTTCCGGAGCCTGCACCTGTCCCGGAACCTGCTCCTGCGCCTTCTCCTGCTCCGAATGTGGGAGGGGATGATGTGCGTGCCACTCGTGTGATAGGCGAGGGTGGCCGTCGCCGCGGCAAGTTTCCTACGTGGCTGATTGTTGTGCTGGCGGTGGTTGTGGTTGGCGGCATCGGTGCCGGAGTGTGGTCGATGATGGGCGGTTCCAAGCCGTCGACGTCAAGCGATGGCGATGGCTCTGATGTGCTTGCGCGGTATGAGAAGAAGTGCATTGTGTGCGACAGTTTGATAAATAATGGCGACAATGCTGAATATGAGCCGTTGCTCAAGGCGAAAACGTTGCTCGACGATATCCGTGTAGTGGAGAAGAGCGATGAGGCAGAGCAGAGTGGTGAGGTGCTTGACAAGAGCAAGGGTTTGCAGGAGCGTCTTGATGTGAAGCTGAAGGAGGCGAGCCGTTCGTGGGAACAGGCTGGCGACGCTCAGCTGGAGATTCCCGACTATACCCAGGCTTGCCAGTATTATGAAATTGCCAACAAGCTTGCTCCGTCTGACACGTTGCGGTATAAGATTGACATGTGTGTCGGCCGTTGACAATCGGCTGTGAGATAAATAAACGCGCAGCGGAAAACGATACGCTTTCCGCTGCGCGTTTATTTATGTGGTAATGATTCAGTGTTCCAGATACCATTTGTAGAGCGCCGGGATGCCGTCTTCCAGCTCCACTTTGTGGCGCCATCCGAGGGCATGCAGTTTGCTCACATCGGTGAGTTTCCGCATTGTTCCGTCGGGCTTTGACGAGTCCCAGTGGATTTCGCCTTTGAATCCTACGGCGTTTTTCACCATCTCAGCCACTTGTGCTATGGTAGCCTCTCTGCCGCTTCCGATGTTGATGTGGCAGTTGCGCACTTCCGGATTGTCGCCTTTCAGCTGGTCGAAATCAATGTGTTCCATCACGTAGACTGAAGCGTCGGCCATATCCTCGCTCCAGAGGAACTCGCGGATAGGCCGTCCGGAACCCCAGAGGTTGAGCGAGCCGTTGAGTATGCCGTATTTGTCGAGCATAGCGTCGATGGCTTCATCTGCCGCCTTGCCGTCGACATCGCCCACCGGACGGCGGTCAAGGTCGCGGCGAATGCCTTCGCGGTCGCCTTCCATGCGCAGGCGCGCCAGATGGAGTTTGCGTATCATTGCCGGCAGCACGTGGCTGCTTACGAGGTCGAAATTGTCGTTAGGGCCGTATAGGTTGGTCGGCATCACGGCGATGTAGTTTGTGCCGTATTGCAGGTTGAAACTCTCGCACATCTTCAGTCCGGCGATTTTTGCGAGTGCGTAAGGCTCGTTTGTCCATTCGAGCGGAGATGTCAGCAACGCGTTCTCGGGGATTGGTTGAGGAGCTTCGCGGGGATAGATGCACGTGCTTCCGAGAAACAGTAGTTTCTTGACGTTGTGCCTGAAACTTTCGCCGATTACGTTCTGCTGTATCTGCAGGTTGCGCCAGATGAAGTCGGCGCGATAGATGCTGTTAGCCATGATTCCGCCCACGAAAGCCGCGGCAAGAATCACATAGTCGGGCTTTTCGGCGTCGAAAAATTCGCGCACCGCCACTCCATCGAGCAGGTCGAGCTCGGCATGCGTGCGTCCCACAAGGTTTGTATAGCCTTTCTGCTGGAGGTTTTTCCAGATAGCCGAGCCTACGAGTCCGCGGTGTCCGGCAACATATATTTTAGCGTCTTTTTCCATTTTTCTGTCTGCTAAATCATTCGTTCGGATTCGGAGCCATGTTTGCGTATCATAGCCATATCATGGTCCACCATAATGTGTACGAGTTGTTCAAACGACGTCTTGCGGGGATTCCAACCTAATTTTGTGCGGGCTTTTGTAGGGTCGCCGAGCAGCTGCTCCACCTCGCAAGGACGGAAATATTTCGGATCCACTTCGACGAGCACACGTCCGGTGGCAATGTCGATGCCTTTTTCATCCACACCTTCGCCTTCCCAGCGCAGAGTGATTCCGGCGCGGGCGAAAGCATGCTCAGTAAACTCGCGTACGGAGTGGAATTCGCCAGTGGCAATGACGAAGTCATCAGGCTCGTCCTGCTGAAGAATCAGCCACATGCACTCCACATAGTCGCGGGCATAGCCCCAGTCGCGACGGGCGTTGAGATTGCCGAGATACAGTTTGTCCTGAAGTCCGGCAGAGATGCGGGCCACGGCGAGCGTGATTTTGCGCGTCACGAATGTTTCGCCTCGCCGCTCGCTCTCGTGGTTGAAGAGAATTCCGTTTACGGCATACATGCCGTAACTCTCGCGATAGTTCTTGGTTATCCAGTAGCCATAAAGTTTGGCGCATCCGTAAGGGCTGCGCGGGTAGAACGGAGTGGTTTCGCGCTGAGGCACTTCCTGCACCTGTCCGAACAGCTCCGACGTGCTGGCTTGATAAATGCGGGTTTTTTTGTCGAGCCCGAGCATTCTTACCGCCTCAAGCAGGCGCAGAGTTCCGATGGCGTCGGTGTCGGCAGTGTATTCCGGCACTTCAAACGACACTTTCACATGGCTTTGTGCCGCAAGGTTGTAGATTTCATCAGGCTGCAACTCCTGAATGATGCGGATCAGCGAACTTGAATCGGTCATATCGCCGTAGTGCAGGTTGATGAGCCGGCGGCGCTTCATGTCGCGCACCCATTCGTCGAAATAAAGGTGCTCGATGCGACCGGTGTTGAAAGAAGAACTGCGGCGGATTATGCCGTGCACGTCGTATCCCTTATCAAGCAGAAATTCAGCCAGAAACGAACCGTCCTGGCCGGTGATGCCTGTGATCAATGCTACTTTTTGCTTTTCAGCCATAGTTTTTTTATGATGATTTTTTGATTAGCTATTTGTTGAAAAACTCTTTGATTTTGTCTGCCACATAGCGCAGCTCCTCTTCTTTAAGTCCGGAACCGCTCGGCAGGCATAAGCCTCTGTCAAACAGCGTCTCGCACGTTGTGTCGCCATAGTAGGGCGCGTCGGCGAAAACGGGCTGCATATGCATAGGCCGCCACAGACGGCGCGTTTCCACACCGGCGTCGAGCATGAACTGCCGCAGAGATTCCGGGTCTTTTCCGGTTTTGGGGTCGATTAAGACCGTCGACAGCCAGAAGTTGGAATTGAAGTCGGTGGAAGGATTCTGCTGAACGCTCACACCTTCGATGCCAGCCAATTCTTTTGTGTAGAAATCATGGATTGCGCGGCGCAGTTCCACGTGAGGCTGCAGCACGTCCATCTGTCCGCAGCCAATTCCGGCGCTCACGTTGCTAAGTCGGTAATTGTAGCCGATTGTCTCGTGGTAGTAGTACGGCCGCTGCTCGCGGGCTTGTGTGGCATAGAATTTCACGCGGTCGGCTTCCTCTTTTGAGCGGCACACCAAAGCGCCGCCGCCCGATGTGGTGATAATCTTGTTTCCGTTGAAACTCAAGCATCCGTAGTTGCCGAGAGTTCCGCATTTCTTGCCTTTGTATTCCGAACCGAGAGCCTCGGCGGAGTCTTCTACGATAGGAATGCCGTATTTGTTGGCTATTGCGCGGATTTCATCCATCTTAGCCGGCATGCCATAGAGATAAACGGGGATTATTGCTTTTGGATAATGTCCAGTCTGCTTCTTGCGGTCTATAATCGCTTCTTCCAGCGCGTCAGGCGACATGTTCCATGTGTCGGGCTCGCTGTCGACAAACACAGGGTCGGCGCCCTGGTATTTTATTGGGTTGGCGCTTGCGGCGAATGTGAATGATTGGCAAATCACCTCATCTCCAGAGCCAACGCCGAGGGCAACCAATGCAAGATGGATGGCAGCTGTGCCTGCGCTGAGAGCCACAACGTTTGGCGCGCCGAGATATTTCTCAAGTCTATGTTCGAATTCATCAACATTTGGACCAAGAGGAACAATCCATTCCGATTCGAAGGCTTTCTCCACCCAGTCGCGTTCAGTACCTCCCATGTGGACGTATGAAAGTAAAATACGAGGTTTCATAATTTTTGATTTTTCAATGCAAAATTAATGAAAAATCATACAAGTTGGACAAAAAAGAGAAAAGGCTTTCAAAATAAAGGGTCAATAAACCGAAATTCAGCTTTTTAAAGCCCTCATGGCATTGAGCACGGCGATAACCGTCACTCCGACATCGGCAAACACAGCCATCCACATTGTGCCGAGTCCGAAAACGGCGAGAATAAGGATGGCGGCTTTGACACCGATTGCAAACCACACGTTCTGGCGGGCGATGGCTATGGTGCGTCGGGCGATGGCTATAGCGGTGGCTATTTTCGACGGTTTGTCGTCCATAAGCACCACGTCGGCAGCGTCTATCGCCACGTCGCTGCCAAGCGCGCCCATGGCAATGCCCACATCGGCGCGTTTAAGCACCGGCGCATCGTTGATGCCGTCGCCCACAAACGCCAGATTCTTTCCCGCAGGCTTTTCGTTGAGCAGCCGCTCAACATGTGCCACTTTGTCTGACGGAAGAAGTTCGGAATGATATTCGTCGATGCCCACTTTCTCAGCCACATCTTTTGCCGTGTCCTCGCGGTCTCCGGTCAGCATCACTGTGCGTTCCACTCCAGCCCGTTTCAGCGAGGCCACAGCCTCTGCGCTGTCGGCTTTTATTTGGTCGTTGATTACGATGTGTCCGGCATATCGCCCGTCGACAGCCACATGGACGATTGTGCCGGGAAGATGGCAGTCGTGCCACTCCATATTGATGTCGGCCATCATCTTGCTGTTGCCCACGCATACCGTGTGCCCGTCTACGGTGGCCTTCACGCCACGTCCGGCAATTTCTTCAACGTCGGTCACCGCGCATCCGTCGCTTGCCTCTTTAGGGAACGCGTTGCGCAGAGCCGCGCCGATGGGGTGGGTGGAAAAGTGTTCCACATGGGCGGCGAGATGCAGCAGTTCTTTCTCGTTGTAGTTGGAAGGATGCACAGCCTCGACGGCAAATTCGCCACGTGTCAGCGTGCCTGTCTTGTCAAACACCACTGTTCCCAGCCGCGACAATGTGTCGATGTAGTTGCTGCCTTTTATCAGTATGCCTTTGCGTGACGCTCCGCCGAGTCCGCCGAAAAATGTCAGCGGCACGCTTATTACCAATGCGCATGGACACGACACCACCAAGAATATCAACGCCCGGTGAAGCCATGTGGTGAACGAGTCAATGAAAGCCGCTGATGAAAGCAATGGCGGCAGAAAGGCGAGAATCAGGGCGGCGATGACAACGACAGGGGTGTAGACGCGTGCGAATTTGGTTATGAACGATTCGCTGCGCGACTTGCTCTCGTTGGCATTTTCCACAAGGTCTATGATTTTTGCGACGGTGCTTTCGCCGAAAGTCTTTGTCGTCTTGACGCGCAGCAACCCGGAGAGATTGATGCATCCTGATGAAATATCGTCGCCTTTGCTGATTTCGCGTGGCATGCTTTCGCCTGTCAGCGCCACGGTGTTGAGCGAGGATGTGCCAGAAACCACAATGCCGTCGAGCGGCACTTTCTCTCCCGGCTTGACAATGATTGTTTCGCCCACAGCCACCTCCTCCGGAGCTATCGTCATCTCGTCTCCGTTGCGTTCCACATGGGCGGTGTCGGGGCGTATTTCCATCAGGTGGGAGATGCTGTCGCGGCTTCTTCCTTCTGCATATTCCTCAAAAAGTTCGCCTATTTGGAAAAACAACATGACAAACACAGCCTCGGCGAATTCGGTGTCGGCGCCTGGCATAAAGCCGATGCACAGGGCACCGATGGTGGCTATGGTCATCAGAAAGTCTTCGTTGAAGACGTCGCCGGCGACGATGCCTTCGGCGGCTTCTTTTAATGTGTCGTGTCCTACGAGAAGATAAGGCACAAGATATATCAACAGCAGCTGCCATAGTGGCAGACTGCAGTAGTGTTCAATCAAAGCGGCTCCCGAGAGCAGGATGGTTGTCGCTGCGATGATGGCGATTTTGCTTTTCAGGCTGTCGTGCCCGTTGTGTATATGTTCCATAAATCTACGTTTTATCCTTTTGTCGGTGCAAATTTATGGTAAAATTGTTGCAACCTGGTTGCAACGTTTCTATATGTGCATCAAGTCGCGGTAGATGTCGAGCGCAGCCTCCACTTGTTTTACGTCGACCTCGCAGCCCGTCTCGGCGTTGCCTACATTGTGGAGAAGCGTGAAGTTGAGTTCGCCGTGATCGCTTTTCTTGTCGTGGCGCATAAATTCGATGAGCTCTGGATAGTCGTCGCACGTGATGTGGAATGCACCATAGTGGCGGCACACGTAGTCGGCAAGACGATAGAGTTCGGCTGATGGAAATCCCTTTTCGGTGTGCGACAGCACAGCCTCCACAACCATGCCCCAAGCCACGGCATATCCGTGGGGCACAGGCGAATTGCGTTTCAAGGCGAGGCTCTCGAAAGCGTGTCCTGCAGTGTGTCCGAGGTTGAGGGCGCGGCGCAGTCCTTGCTCAAACGGATCCTGCTCCACAATCCGGCGTTTCACGTTGACCGATTCCTCGACGAGGCGCAGCAAGCCGTTGCCTGCCACATTGTCAAAATCGTAGTCGAGCAATTTGTTGTAGACCGCCTCTCCGTCGAGTAGCCCGTGCTTCAACATCTCGGCATAGCCTGACTTCAGTTCGCGTTCGGGCAGGGTGCTGAAAAAAACAGTGGAGATTATCACAGTCTCTGCCTCCTTAAACACTCCGATTTCATTTTTCAGACCGTTGAAATTCACGCCCGTCTTTCCTCCCACAGCCGCGTCGACGGCGCTGAGCAGCGTTGTCGGGACGTTGATGAAGCGGATGCCACGTTTGAATGTGGCGGCGGCAAAGCCACCGAGGTCGGTCACTACGCCTCCTCCGATGTTGACAAGCAGAGATTTGCGGGTGGCGCCACCTTTCTGCAGCGCATTCCAAACGGCTTGTGCGCTGTCAAGGTTTTTGTCGATGTCGCCAGCTGGGATGACAATTTTCTGCCATTCAGAATGGAGGCGGAAAGAAGCGAGACTCTCGCGCTCCACATTCTCGTCGGTCAGAACAAACACGTTGCGTGGCGACAGTTGCTCGACGGCTTTGTTCAAGGCATCGCCGACAGAGTTTGTGAAAATAACGTTCTGATGTTTCATAACTGTTGCTTTCTGAGGTTGATGATAGATGGCAGAGCGTCGGCAAACGCTTCCATGGTTGGATATACGATGTCGGCACCGTTTTCAAGCATGATGTCTTCCGGAATAGGTCCGGTGGTGATGCCGATGGTGAAGCATTTTGCCGCACTTCCGGCCTTCACGCCGAGAGGAGCGTTCTCAATCACGATCGACTGCCATGGCTGCACTCCAGCTTTGTCCATTCCCATAAGGTATGGTTCTGGGTCTGGTTTGCCGTGACGCACATCGTGGGCGGTCACCTTCAGCGGTGCGGAGAAAATGCCTGGATAGTCGGCGTTCAGACGGTCGAGCAGGGTGGCTTGTCCGGAGCCCGTGACAAGCACGCGGGCGATGTCGGCATCGCGCAACGTGTTGAGCATCCGTGCAGTGCCCTGTATCTGACCCACCTTGCCCAGAGCCGTGAAATATTCGGCTTTCTTTGCATATATCGCCTTGCATTCATCATCGCTGACGTTGTCGCGGTGGCATTCGCGCTCTTCCATAAGTCGGATTATCGCCGCTCCGGTCATACCTTCATACAGGAAAAACTCATTGTCGGCATAGTGCCATCCTCTTTCCGCGGCAAGACGTTTCCATGCGCGCGAGTGGTTGGGCATTGAGTCGTAGAGCACACCGTCCATGTCGATCAGGGCGGTGCTTATCGGCGTGGCGGAAAAGCCAGTGCGTTTTAGGTAGTCGGCGTATGCAGTTTCTTCTCTTGTCATGATTGTTTGTCAGTTTTTAGGTTTGACCGCCTCTTTTTCGCGTATCGCTGCAGAGCTGCGCGTTGAGCGGCGTTTCTTGCCTTTTTTATCTTTTGTTTTCTTGTCGGTCTTTGATGGTTGAGCCACCGCTGTCGTGTCGGGAGCCTCAATCAGTCCGTTGGCAATCAGTTGCAGACTGTCGGCGGCTGTCAAGCGGTCGTCTTCGGTGATGGCATCAAAACCTCGGCGGCGGTTGTTGGTGTCGGGCACCGGACCGTTGTGATGGTGCTGTTCCTCACGCAGCCCGGCTTCGGCTCCGCGTCTGAAAATCTCATCCATCTGCCTGAACAGATTCTTTTTGGTGGTTTCTGTGATTGATGAGGTCTGAGCCACCTCGTTTTCCTTTAGCTTCGCCTTTCCTAATCGGAACTTCATATTGTCTCTGAGGATGTTTCCGCTCAGATTGATTCCGAATTTAAACGGAAGCGGAGAGTCGAGTACGGAAATGTGGTATTTATAGTTGGTGTCGAAGTCGTTCCATCCAACCACGGCGAGTTTGTAGCGGTCCATGCGCAGGATGAAAGGGTAGACGTCAAGTTGCGAGTTGAGCGCGGTGGCCTCTACAGAGAGACTGTCGATCACATTGCGGTTGCGGTTCTTGAAACGCAGCATTTTCGATACTTGTCGGAATGTCTCGGTGTCGAGCAGCACAAGGTCTTTTCCGCTGATGTTGAGGGCGGCGCTCGTCGTTGGCAGTATCACGTTCATCAGAGTGTCGATTTTTGTCGTGGCTGCCAGTCGGGCGTTGATTACACCGTCGATGCCTTTCATCATTGGCATTATAGAGTCGAGTTCAGGCATTATCTTCATCAGTCGTCCCACTTTGATGTCGTGCAGGTCGAGCATCAGCCCGAGCCCGATGTCGTTGCGGTTGGCTGTTGCATAGATCATGTCGAGTTTCATCGAGCCGTCGTTGCTGTTTGCCGACAGGTCGCGCAGGCTCAATACGCCATTCTTCATGCCGATTGATGAGTGCAGACGGTTGAGCACAAGGTTGGCGTAATAGGTGGTGTCGTTCATCAGGTCGATGTCAACCACCACGTTGCTTGGCACGAGGATGGCATAGCGTATCGTGTCGGCGTCTTCCTGTGTGGCGTTCTCCACCTTGCGTTGCATGCGCTCGTCATCGTCGTTGGCATTGATTGAGAACGAAGTTTTTTGCTCCTCGTTGTTCGCAAAATTGTTGCCCTTGTACAATGCCGCCATTAGTTCGTTGAGGTCGAGAGTGCGAGAGTTGGCAACAAGCGAGATGGTCAGCGGGTTGCGTCGCGAGCCGAGCAGCGTGCTGCGGATATTGTCAACCGCACCCGTCAGCTGCAAATCGCTTTTGCCCACACGATAGGTTATGTTGTTGATGTCGAGTTTCTGGGTGTTGAATGTGACATCGACGTCGCTCAGACGGTTTCTGAGCGGGAAATAAGGAGTGAACAGACGGCCTCTGAGGGCTGTTATGTTTCCGTTGAAATCCCAGTTGCGTATCAGCCGCTGCCACTGCCTGTCGATGGCAAAGTCGGCGCGGAATGAGGTGTCGGCTGCCTCCTCAGCCAACCGCCTTTGTCGTCGTTCTTTTCTGTAGATTGTCCTCAGAGAGTCGCGGCTGAGATTGGGATACAGACGCTGCAGAGAGTCTATCCGAGCCTCTGTCCGTGAGTTTTGTTTCTTCACGCGCTTGTTTGCGCTCAGCTGTATGTTGCCTTCACGCAGACTCATCATCGTGGTGCGGTCCCAATAGCGTATGCGGTCTGCTTTGATGCCGAAGCTCAATATCGGAGTGCGTCCAAGTCCTTGGAACCGTCTTATTGAGGCATTTGTTTCCATCCCCGACATTTGCATCTGTGTTGAGTCGGGGAGGCTCAGCATCGTAAAGCGTCCAAGCGTGATGCGTCCGCCGAGAGGCGTGATGGCTGTGGTGTCCATCAGGTTGTGCATTTCTCCGGTGCTGCCTACTCCGGCTTTTAGACGGCTGGCGGTGACATGTCCGTGCGGGTCGGCAATGATTGCCGAGTCTATTTGTATGGAAGCCATGAGAAGGTTGCGTGTGATGTTGTCCTGTCCTTTGATTTTGCTGTCGGTGCCAAAGCGAATTACGCTGTGGTCGACAAACATGCGCAGCGAGTCGGAAGGCACGGAATAGCGCACGTTGCTCAGTGTGGCGTTGCCGTTGGCGCGGATGCGGTGGAAGGTGTTGACAGAAAAGTCGCTGACGTGGAATTTCACGTCGGTGTTGAGCGAGAACAGTCCGGAAATCGTGAACGGCAGTTGCTTTGGAGCAAGCCGAGATGCGCGTGCAAGGTCGAGCCGACCTTTGATTTTGGCTTTTACCGACGGGTCTTTTATTATTTCTGTAGCAGAGCCTGATATGTCAAGACTGATACCGAATCCTTCCATCAGCAGTTTGTTGAGAGTCAGTTGGCTGGCATCGGGATTCTTTCCATTGAACGCAATCTTTGCATCAGCGGCAAACTTGTCAATCCTGGCATTGTGGCGTGTGTTGGCAACGTAGCATTCCGGGATGGTCAGTTGCGCTGCGAATGTTGGCAGGTCTTTTCCGCCTACGACGTATGGCTTTTCAAGGTGCAGCGCCATTGACAGTTGCAGGTTGGTGCTGTATTCGTCAAGACTTTTGCGGTATTTGTCGGGGGCGTTTGCCAATACCTTGTCGTAGACCACAGGACCTATGCCTATGTCGAGCTTGTCAATCGATGTCTTGTCTGCCATCTTTATCGCCGCGCTGATTGTGGCGGGCACATCTGCTATGTTGATTGAAAAATCGTCAAGAGCCAGATTCTCGGGTTTGGCAATGTCCCAAGCCACGTCGCCTCCAAGACGGAATGGCACAGAATGGTTTATATCGGCTTCGGGAACGCTTGCTTTGACGTTGCCTCCAAAGGCGAGGCGATAGCGTTTCTCCTTGTCTTTGAAATTTAGCGAAAGGGTGTCGGTGTGCAGCGTGAAGTCCATGCCGCTTTTGAGGTCACGGTAGCGGATGCCGCGGTTGTTAACGATGTCGAGGTGCTCAAGCACGAGCGACTTCAAGACGATTGGCGTGCTCTCGCTCTTTTCCTTGCTTGGCGGCACAATCATGTAGTTGTTGAGGGAGTCGTTGACCGTCACAAGGTTGACTTTCGGGGAGTCGACAAAGATTTCTTTTATCTCAACGTCCATCAATGCAAGACGCGCAAGATTGAACCGTGCGCGCATGCAGCCCACGTCGAGCAGCGAGTCTACGCCTGCTGGCAGCGAAGCCTTATGCTTGTCGAGCGTGCGAGAGCGCACATTTAGACCATCGACGTCGATGGTCATGTATGGGAACGTTTTCCATACGGTAAGTTCCATACGCTTGATTTTAACATCCGCGTTGAGGTTCTCGTTGGCAAGGCGTTCGGCAATAGGTGTCAGCCGGTCGGGTGTCAGAATCCACACCGTCAGGCACAGCGCCATTACCAGCAGCGCCGCCACCGACCCGACAGTCCATGCTGCCGTTTTCAGTGTTAATGCAAGCCATCGAGGCATACGCTTGTCTACTGGCTTCGCAGCCTTTTCTGTCGCTGTTTTCTCTGATATGTTTTTGTTTGTATTCTCTTCCATAATCGATTGATAGTGCAAAAATACAAAAAAAATGGCGAATGAAAAGGGATTTTAGATGTCTGGTATGTCGGTGATGTAGCCGTTCATTATGGCATATACGCTCAGTCCGGAGACACTGCGTATGCCGAGTTTGGCTGAAATATTCTTGCGATGGGTCAATACGGTGTTGATGCTGATAAACAGACGGTCGGCTATTTCTTTGTTGGTAAACCCTTTCGCCAACAGGCAAAGCACGTCGATTTCACGTTGCGACAGCTCGTTGCCGTCGGAGCGGTTGTGGCGCGACGTCTCGATTATGTCGCCGAGTTGCTTTAGAAATGTAGCCTCGTCGCAATGGCGGTTGAGCGTAAAGCCGATATTGTCGTCGGTTGAGTTGGACAGCAGGGCAAGCCGGTTGCGCTTTGGAATGAAAAATCCCGGCAGGGAGGCGAAGGCGTCGGCGTCGGCAATAAACAGGTCGGCGGCAATGTCGGGTTCTGCTGCCACTGCCGATGGTCTTGTCCACGAAGCCTCCACGTCGAACATATTGGCAAGAGTCTGTTTCAGACCTATTGCCACAGCCGTGTCGTCGGTGATGATTCTGACATTCAGATTTGTCATAGCGTCACGTCGTTAAGAGTTTCGCGAGTTGAGCGCATCGACAAGCGGTCGGAGCACGCGGTTGCGGATGCGGTTGTTCTGGCAAATGTCCTTTTCAAGACTGATGACGGCGAAAAGCACAGCGTGGCAAAGGTTGCGGTCGTAGTCGCCACGCAGATGAATCACAAACATGTTTATCAGGTCGCTCAATTTGTCCTCGATTGAGTCTGATTCCGCCTGTATGGCATTGCCGGCAACAGAAACTTCGGAGTTCGACTGCTCGGCAGAGATTATGGCGTCAAACCATTGGTTGTCGCTGTCGATGCGCCGCTCTATCTCCGTTTTCACCTCTCTGTAGAAATTAAACAGCAACGGTAGGTTGTTGTTTGAGTCGCTGCGCGATATGAGAGCTGCGAAATGACGCTCGATGTTTGGCAGCTGGTTGCGCAGGTAGGAGTTGTTTGTCTTGCGCAGATAGTCGACCACGTCGCCGGCATTGAAAGCTCCGGTCAAATTTTCCAGAAAAAACGATTCGTGGATGAACGCGTTCAGGATTGTGATGAAAAATGATGTGTCGATGCCTTTTTCTTTGCAGATTGACTTTATGGTGCGGTCGCCCACACCGAGCACGATGTCGAAGCGGTTGATTACTGGGACAACCGAAGGCTCGTCGACAATCACTTCGCAAAGCTTGGTGTCAGGAGTTACTAATGCCATATTGCTGAATTCTTATGGTTTCTTCGTCGGTGACGATTGTTGGAATCTTTATGTCGTGAGGTTCTGCCGGAATGTGCTCCACTATCTGGATGGCATAGGCGGCGCCTATCAGCGGGCATGTGGCGTTGTGCAGCAGACGGTCGTAGAATCCGCGTCCGCGTCCGAGACGGTTGCCGCGGCGGTCGAATGCCATAGCCGGAACCACAACAAGGTCAATCTCTGAAATGTCGTGGCATTCGTTGCCCGTTGGCTCGTCGATGCCGAATGCTCCCTCTGCGGTGTCGCCGGGTCGGTAGGGCAGTATGTCGAGGTCGTCGCCGTTGACGCGCGGCAGGAAAATCTGCTTTCTGCCATACCAGCGGCTGATGAATTCATCGGTGGAGATTTCATCGGGCAGGGAGGCGTAGACGAGTATGCGGTCGGCATCGATAAACTCCTGGCATTGCTCGAGCCGTGAGAAGCATTTGCTGGCGGCAATTGCCTTCTGTTCATCGGTAAGCATGCGCTTGAGCTGACGGATGTCGCGCCTGATGTCGGTTTTTGTAGCCATCACCGTTTCCCTTTCTTTTTCTTGGTGCTTGTCAGAGTGATTGGAAACTTGCCCTTGCCGTCGTTGAGCGCTTTCAAGGCGGCGTTGACTGTATTGTCGGTGCGGTTGTAATAGCGGTAGAACTCTTCCGAGCCGAGCACGTCGCGAATCACGAGGGCACGCAGTTGGCGTGCTATCAGCGAACGACTAAGGTTTATGTAGTACCAACGCATCGGCACGCCGTTGTCGCGGGCATAGCATACAAAATCGTATGTCAGGGCGTCGTCTGACGGCATCATGCCCATCAGCTGCTTGACGGTCTTGACGTTTTTCAGCTGGTCGCGGTTGATGTCGACGTAGGTGTAGACATACTGCTGCAGCAGCCCGAGGTTGGCGACGGCGCGGTAGTAGGTGGTGATACCAGTGGTGTCGTTGGGCACAAATATGTCGGGCACGATTCCTCCGCCACCATATACGATTCTTCCGTTGGCAGTGCGGAAAATCTTGCTTTTGTCCACCTTGATGCTGTCGGCGCTGTAGAGCTCGCCGTGGGAGTATCGGTCGTAGAGCTCCTTTGAGTAGTCGTCTTCGTCACCAAGCGTGTAGTCTTTCTGTATGCATCGGTGCGACGGCGTGTAGTAGCGGGCTATGGTCAGACGGATTGCGCTGCTGTCGGGCAGGTAAATCTGCTTCTGCACCAGTCCTTTTCCAAACGACCGTCGACCCACAACAAGTCCGCGGTCGTTGTCCTGCAACGCTCCTGCCATAATCTCGCTGGCGCTTGCCGAATACTCGTCGATCAGCACGGCAACCTGAGCGTCGTGGAATGAGCCTTGGTCATCGCTCCACACCTGTATGTCCTCACGCTCTTTGCGTCCTTTTGTGTAGACAATAAGTTCGCCCTGTTCCAAAAATTCGTTGACCATCAGAATAGCCATTTCCATATATCCGCCGGGGTTGCCGCGGAGGTCGACGATGTAGCGGGAGGCGCCGTCTTTCTTCAGCTTCGACAACGCTGCGAAAAACTCATCGTATGTGTTCTTTCCGAACTGTGCGATTTTGATGTATCCTGTCTTGTCGTCAAGCATATACGACACGTCGATGGTGTTCATCGGGATGTCGTCGCGTGTGATGGTGAAAGTCAGCGTCTTCTTTGATGTGTTGCGTTTCACTCCGATTCTCACCTTTGTGCCTTTTTCTCCGCGGATTTTGCTGCGGATGCCCTCTGCCGTCAGCGTGCCGCCGACAATCGACTCTCCATTGACCGAGATTATGCGGTCGCCGGCAAGCATTCCCACTTTTTCCGCTGGTCCGTTGGGAATCACTTGGTCAACGTTGGCGGTGTCGTTCATCATGAAGAACGACACGCCGATGCCGCTCAGCGAGCCGTCGAGTTTCTCGTTCTCTGCACGGATGTCGGAGGCGGGAATGTAGTATGAATGCGGGTCGAGGTTGCCGATGATTGCCGGAATGGCTTGCTCCACAAGGTCCTTCACGTCGATGGAGTCGACATATTCACTTTGGATCAGGTTGAGCACGGCATTGATCTTGCGGTCTTTGTCGAGTGTGAATTTTTTTGTTGATATGTAGTTGCCTATGACGATACCGAGCACAATCGCTATCGAGATAACCAATGGATACCAAATTATGGAATTATGTTTAATTCTCATTCTATTGTTGTTTGTTATAGATTGTTTTCCGCTTCAGTGTCAGTGTTGATAAAAGAGCATTCCACTCCTGCCTCGCGCAAAAGGTCGAGTCCGTCGCTGAGCCGGTAGAGCTTGGAGAAGACCACGCGCTTGATGCCGGCTTGGATTATCAGCTTGGCGCACTCGATGCATGGAGAGTCGGTCACATAGAGCGTGGCACCGTCGCTGCTGTTGTTGCTTCGCGCCACTTTCGTGATGGCGTTGGCCTCGGCATGGAGCACGTATGGGTAGGTGTGGTTGGTCTCGTCCTCACAAACGTTGTCAAAGCCCGAAGGAGTGCCGTTGAACCCGTCGGAGATAATCATTTTGTCCTTGACCAGCAGCGCGCCCACTTGGCGTCGCCGGCAATATGAATTTTCCGCCCATATCTGAGCCATCCGCAGGTAGCGGTGGTCGAGCAGATGTTGCTTTATTGAATTGTCCATTTCTTACGCATTGAACATCAAAATGTTGGCAATAATACAGTTGCCTTGTATGCATTGTTTGCAATCAGTCTGCAAAAATACGAATTTTCAGCGTGATATTGACCGCCTGACACTACTTTTTTGTTAAATTCTCGCTATCTCGCAGATTTTTCGTATTTTTGTAGATTGAAAAAAATGCATAATATGGCTCAGAACAAAAAAATACGCGTTGGCATTACCCACGGGGACATCAACGGGATTGGATATGAAGTGATAATGAAGGCGCTTGAGGATCCTTTGATGACGGATCTGTGCACGCCGATTGTTTATGGCTCGTCGAAGGCGCTGTCATACCATCGCAAGGCTTTGGAGATGGGAAACGTGAACTTCACGCTTGTGCCGCGGGCGGAGGATGCCGCCGACGGTGTCAACAACTTGGTGGAAGTGGTCGACGGTGAGGTGAGAATCGAGCTCGGATCGCCGAGCGAGGCTGCCGGAAAGGCTGCGCTGGCTGCGCTGAAACGTGCTGCCGACGACCTGCGCAACGGCATCATCGACGTAATGGTGACGGCGCCTATCAACAAAGACTCCATCCAGGGCGACGATTTCCATTTTCCGGGTCACACGGAGTTTTTGGAATCGCGCATCGGCGAGGGCAACAAGGCGCTGATGATTCTTTTCGACGACCATCTGCGCGTGGCGCTGGTCACCACCCACTTGCCTTTGGCTCAGGTGCCTGAGGCGATAACAAAAGATGCCATCGTGGAGAAACTTGAGATCTTCAATGATTCCTTGAAAAAGGATTTCGACATCATAAAGCCGCGCATCGCTGTGCTGTCGCTCAATCCGCATGCCGGGGAGAACGGTATGCTCGGCACGGAGGAGAAGGAGGTGATAACGCCTGCCATTGAAGAGGCTTATTCAAGAAAAATCATGGCATTCGGACCGTATGCCGCAGACGGATTCTTCGGCAGCGGGCAGTATACGCACTTCGATGGTGTGCTTGCCATGTACCACGATCAGGGTCTGGCTCCGTTCAAGACAATCGCGATGGACGACGGCGTGAATTTCACTGCCGGACTCCCGTATGTGCGCACTTCGCCCGACCACGGCACTGGATATGACATCGCCGGAAAGAACCAGGCAAGCGAGGCCTCGCTGCGCTCTGCGATTTTCAAGGCTATCGACATCTTCAGAAACCGCACGCGCTTTTATGAAATGAACGCACATCCGTTGCGTCGCCAGTACTACGACAAGAGCGGCGACAAGGAGGTGCTCGACTTGACAAAGGACGATGATGAGTCGTCGGAAATCCTTAACGCTTAAAAACGAAAGAAAAATGAACTATGCGATAATAGCCGCCGGCGAGGGTTCGCGTCTCGCACAAGAGGGCGTGGCAAAACCAAAACCGCTTGTCGACATCTGTGGCGAACCGATGATAGGCCGCCTGATAAATCTTTTCTGCCGCTGTAATGCGGGGAGCATCAGCATAATCGTCAACGAGCAGATGACTGAGGTGCGCGAATATATTGAGAGCCTCTCGCTCGACATCCCGCTGAACCTGGTGGTGAAGACAACTCCGAGCTCGATGCACAGCTTTTTCGAGCTTTCAAGGGTGATCCCGAAAGGACGCTTCTGTCTGACAACGGTCGACACTATCTTCCGCGAGCAGGATTTCCGTCCATATATCGAGGCGATGGAGGCTGATGAACGTTATGATGGAATGATGGCGGTGACCGACTATATCGACGATGAGAAGCCCCTGTATGTGCAGACCGACGACGATTTGAACATCACGGCTTTCCGCGACGAGCGATATGATGGCGCAAAATACATTTCGGGAGGCATATACGCTCTCAATGAGAAAGCCATCGATGTGCTTGCCGACTGCATGGAGCGAGGCGTGGCGCGTATGCGCAACTTCCAGCGCGCGCTCGTCGACGCGGGTTTGAGACTGAAGGCGTATCCGATGGGGAAAATTCTTGATGTAGACCATGCCGGCGACATTGAGAAGGCGGAAAATTTCATCAACAGCAAATAAAGTTTAGAAACAACATACAAATGGCAGAAATAACAATTGCCGGCATTATGAGAGCCGGCGCTTACTCGCCAAACCATATCGGCAACGACGCTGCGATTTTCAACGCTACGGCAGACCAGCTGCGCAAGCGCGGTTGCACGGTCAACATCTACAGCGAGGAGCAATTCAACAGCGGCAAAGTGAAGGAGCGCGTAATCCTCAATATGTGCCGTGAACAGGAGTCGATAAAACGCCTTCAGGACATGGAGGACGATGGCTGCATTGTGGTGAACTCGGGCTACGGCATCGAGAACTGCACACGCGAGCGCATGACACGCATTCTGATGGGGCACAACATTCCGTATCCCGACAGTGTTATTGTCAACACCGACGAGGCTGTGGTAAACCAGCTGAGAAAGGCGGGCATCAACAACTGCTGGATAAAGCGCGGCGACTTCCATGCCATGCATAAGGAGGACGTGAGCTATGTGCGCCATGCGGAAGAGGCGCAGGAGGTGCTGCAGGAATATTTCTACCGCGGCATAAAGCGTGCGGTAATCAACCGTCATCTTGTGGGCGACCTTATAAAATTCTACGGCATCCATAACTCGCCGTTCTTCTTCTGGTTCTATCCTTTCGACGAGGGACACAGTAAATATGGACTTGAGGCTATCAACGGCAAGTCGAAAGGCATTGATTTCGACATCGAGCGCTTGAAGGACATCTGCCACGACGCTTCCGAGGCTCTCGGCGTGGAGATTTATGGCGGCGACTGCATCGTGTCGCCGGAAGGCGACATCCGCATCATCGATTTCAACGACTGGCCAAGTTTCGCGCCTTGCCGCAACGAGGCTGCTCCGTTTATTGCCAAGGCGGTGCTGAATTATGTCAAATCAAAACTTAAATAACGACGCCGATGAATATAAAAGAATTGAAAGCGTCTTATAAAGACACCCTCAAGTCGATGGACACGGAGGAAACGATCGACCTTTGTTTCTATCGCCCGATAGGTTATATGTGGGCTGTGCTGTGTGCGAAACTCGGCATCAAGCCAAACGCCATTACGATTGCTTCTATATTTATAGGTGTGGCGGCTGGCGTGATGTTTTATTTCAACGACCTTTGGCTGAATATTGTGGGGGTGTTGTTGCTCGTTTGGGCAAACTCTTTCGACAGTGCCGACGGTCAGTTGGCGCGTATGACGCAGCAGTACTCACGCCTCGGTCGTATACTCGACGGTCTGAGCGGCGACTTCTGGTTTGTGGCGATCTATTTGGCTATATGCTTCCGTGAAAACTGTACCAGCGTGTTCTTTATGGAACACCAGTGGGTCATTTGGGCGATAGCCGTAGCCGCAGGTCTGTGCCATGCGAAACAGGCAGCAGCTGCCGACTATTATCGCCAGTTCCACTTGTATTTCTTGAAAGGAAAAGAAGGAAGTGAGCTCGACAGCGTGGAGCAGCTTGACAAGGCGTATGCCGCTGTGCCATGGAAGGGAAACTTCTGGAAGAAGACAACGATGTTCTTCTACCGCAACTATACCGCGAACCAGGAGGTGCTCACGCCACGCATGCAGCAACTGCGCCGCGCCTTGCGCAAACGTTTTGGCGAGGGGGAGGTGTCGCAGTCGTTCCGCGACACATTCCGTGCCGGCAGCAAGCCGTTGATGAAATACACCAACTGGCTGTCGTTCAATTTGCGTTCGATAGCGCTTGTATGCTCGCTGCTCGTCAAGATGCCGTGGCTCTATTTCGCTTTCGAGCTGGTCGTGCTCAATCTGATGCTTGTATATATGATTTGGCGGCATGAGCGCATGTGCCGTAAATTTACGGAGGAGGTTGAAAATGGCAAATACTGATATTAAGGGTGTGATTTTCGACTACGGCGGCACAATCGACAGCCGTGGCGACCATTGGAGCGAAGTGATTTGGGACGGATACCGCGAAGCTGGTGTGCAGGTGACGAAGGAGCAGTTCCGCGACTGCTACGTCTATGCGGAGCGTGAGCTGGCGAAGACTCGCCATATACTGCCAGAGCATAATTTCTACGACCTGTTGCTCATCAAGATGCGTATCGAGATAGGCAACCTCGTTGAAAACGCAGTGCTCCCTTCTGATTATCCCGTGGAGGAAAAGGCGCTTGCCGTGGCGCGCTATTGCTATAACCGTGCGAAGGAATCGGTTGAGGAGGCGCGTCAGGTGTTGGAGTTTGTGCATGAGCGGGTGCCGATGGTGCTCGTGAGCAACTTCTACGGCAATGTGGAGACGGTGCTTGCCGATTTCGACTTGGCACGCTATTTCAAAAAGGTTGTTGAAAGCGCTGTGGTTGGCATACGAAAGCCCGATCCGCGCATTTTCGCGCTCGGTGTGGAGGCTCTTGGCGTCCCTGCAGAGAATGTGCTTGTCGTTGGCGACAGCTATAAGAAGGATATCGTGCCGGCTGAGTCTATTGGATGCCAGGTGGCGTGGCTCAAAGGAAAAGGATGGACGGCGGAGGAAGATGCCGTCACGCATCCCGAAATAATCAAAAAACTCGAGGAAATCGAAAAACGCTTCGTTTAGAAATTTTCACAAAATAAGGCGCAATCAGGTGATATTTAACAAATATTATCTGGTTACGCCCTTTTTTACCAAAGTTTAGACCATTTGGACCATTTATTTATTTAAAAATAATTTTGCATTCAGGAAAATAGCAGTACTTTTGACCCGTGGATTTTGGTCCGCAAGACAAATTTGAAAACAACTCAAAAGAAAATATTCTGAAAAATGGAAAATTGCAACGTTAAAAAAGCAGAAGGCAAACTTGGCGTACTTGTAGTAGGTCTTGGTGCCGTTTCAACAACATTTATGACAGGTGTATTGATGGCTCGTAAAGGTTTGGCTAAACCAGTGGGCTCAATGACACAATACGACAAAATCCGCGTTGGCCGCGGTGCTGAAAAGAAATATCTTCACTATAAAGACATCGTGCCTTTGGCAGATTTGAACGACATCGTTTTCGGTTCTTGGGACGTTTATCCTGCAAACGCATACGAGTCGGCAATCAACGCTGAGGTTCTTAAAGAGAAAGACATCGAGCCGGTTAAGGACGAATTGGTTAAAATCGTTCCTATGAAGGCGGCTTTCGACCATAATTATGCAAAACGTCTTGACGGTGACAACGTGAAAACTTGCGCTAACCGTTGGGATATGATGGAGCAGGTTCGCGAAGACATCCGCAACTTCAAGGCAGCAAACAACTGCAGCCGTATCGTTGTGCTTTGGGCGGCTTCTACTGAAATCTACGTTCCGGTAGACGAGAAGATCCACGGTTCTCTCGCTTCTTTGGAAGCAGCTATGAAGGCTGACGACAAAGAGCACATCGCTCCTTCTATGTGCTACGCTTACGCAGCTCTTTCTGAAGGCGCTCCTTTCATCATGGGTGCTCCTAACACCACTGTCGACATCCCTGCTATGTGGGAGCTCGCTGAAAAAACTAAGATGCCTATCGCCGGTAAGGACTTCAAGACTGGTCAAACTTTGGTTAAGTCTGGTTTTGCTCCTATCATCGGAACCCGTTGCCTCGGCTTGTCAGGATGGTTCTCTACAAACATCCTCGGTAACCGCGACGGTCTTGTGCTCGACGAGCCTGCAAACTTCCACACTAAGGAAGTCAGCAAATTGTCTACTTTGGAGTCAATTCTCGTGCCTGAGAATCAGCCGGATCTCTACAAAGACTACTACCACAAAGTGCGCATCAACTACTATCCACCGCGCAACGACAACAAGGAAGGATGGGACAACATCGACATCTTCGGATGGATGGGCTACCCAATGCAGATCAAAATCAACTTCCTCTGCCGCGACTCTATCCTCGCTGCTCCTCTTTGCCTTGACCTCGTGTTGCTCAGCGACTTGGCTGCACGCGCAGGACGCTACGGAACTCAGCGCTTCTTGAGCTTCTTCCTCAAGAGCCCGATGCACGACTACACTCAGGGCGAGGTGCCTGTAAACCACTTGTTCCAGCAGTACGTAATGCTCAAGAACGCTCTCCGCGAAATGGGCGGTTACGAGGCTGATGAGGAAATCGATTAATCTTCCTAAAAAACATAATAAAAGCGAGGCTGCGTCGAAAGATGCAGCCTCGCTTCATTTAGGGTGGTGGTGACTCTTATTTTTTTGAAAAGATGTTATAATGCTTTGTCGAGGTCGTCGATCAGACGGTCTACATTTTCCGACAGCGTGGCCCAGCTGGTGCAGATGCGTACTTCCGTCATGCCGGGAGTGAGGTGCTCCGTTGTGGAGAAGATGTAGCGGTCAGACAAATGCTCGATTACACTGTCGGGAAGTATGGGGAATTGCTGGTTTGTGGTCGAAGCATAAGCAAGAGCCACACCTTTTGCCTCGAGCGCGCAGCGTATGCGCATCGCCTGTTCGACGGCGTGGCGCGACAGCTGCATGTAAAGGTCGTTTTCAAACAACGTCTCAAACTGGATGCCGAGCAGCCGTCCTTTGGCAAGCAGTCCGCCGTTTTGCTTTATCATGTATCTGAATCCCGGCGTGATTGACGGGTTGTTTATGACAACAGCTTCGCCGAAGAGTGCGCCGATTTTTGTTCCTCCGATGTAGAACACGTCGCAGAGGCGAGCGATGTCGGCGAGCGACGTGTCGTTGTCGCTGGCGGCAAGTCCGTAGCCCAGACGGGCTCCGTCAAGAAACAGCGGCAATTCAAGCTTGCGGCACATCGCGCTGATGGCTTCAAGTTCGTTGAGATGGTAGACCGTACCCACTTCGGTCGACTGCGAGATGTAGACCATTCCTGGCTGCACGCAGTGCTCCAACCCTTTGTCGTCGAAATGGCGGCGATACACCTGCTCAATCAGTTGTGGCGTGATTTTTCCATTGATGCCTGGCACGGTGATTACTTTGTGTCCTGTCGACTCGATGGCACCGGTCTCATGCACGGCGATGTGTCCGGTTTCCACACATATCACTCCCTGGTATGGACGCAGAATGGAGGCTATGACGGTTTTGTTTGTCTGTGTGCCGCCGACGAGAAAATGCACATCGGCATCGGGGGCATTGCAGACGCGTCGGATAATCTGGCGTGCATTCTCGCAGTGGCGGTCTTTGCCGTATCCGGGGGTCTGCTCCATGTTGGTCTCTGCAAGTCGTTGAAGGATGCTTGCATGCGCTCCTTCGGTGTAGTCGCATTCGAAGTTGATCATAAAAGCCAAATTAGATGTTTCCGCAAATTTAGTCAGAATTTGCGGAATATTTGAGTCCTTTGATGAAAAATTACCGGGTGGAGTGACCGGTAATAAAAAAAAACGGGACTCAACCAAAAGGATGAATCCCGCCCCAAACCAAATTTTATGCTTCTATTTTCTCATGCGTTTATTTGCGTTGTGCAAGCTGAGAGTCGAGGAAGAGGGTGCCAGCCTCGCCGGCTTTTGCGAATTTCTCTGCCAAGTCTCTTGCAGTGGCTTCTTCCTCCACTTGCTCGCGGACAAATCCCCAAAGGAAATCCTGGGTGGCTTTGTCTTTTTCTGCCGATGCCACATCTACGAGCTCGTCGATGAGTTTCGACACGTGGCACTCGTGGTCATAGACGTTTTTAAACACTTCAGCCACATCGCCCCAGCCTGTAGGAACAACATCGACCATACCTACTTCTGCTTTCTCTCCGCGTTTGTTCAGGTAGTCGGCAATCTCGTAAGCGTGGTTAAGTTCTTCTTGCGACTGTTTCATCAGCCAGTTGGCGCATCCGTCAAGACCTTTGTTTTTCAGATAAAATGCCATTGAAAGATAAAGGTTTGAAGACCACATCTCTGCATTGATCTGCACGTTAAGCTCTTTTTGTAATTTTTCGGTCATCATAGTTGTATGTTTTTTATATATTTATTTATCAGTTGTTTACTTGCCGCTCCTTCAAGCGGTCACTATTGGGTTCTGCCAAAAATGTGCCAGCGTGCGGATGGTGTCAATATGGCGGTTGTGGCGGTCGTTGTGTCACGAGGTGACTGCCATTTTGCAGGTTCGTGGAAAAACACTACATTTGCATTACAATGGAAAAAAAAGAAATGCAACATAAGGATATTGTCGCTGAACTGGCACGACGCTTGGAGCGTGGAGAGGCTGATGTGGAGGCTCTTGCCGACGGTTTTGCCTCTCTGCTGAAGGAGCATTGCGGCGCTCTCGAGACGGTCGCTGTGCCGGGTTTCGGCAAGTTTGAGGGAGAGAAGCTGATGGAGCGTGTGGAGGTGGATTCCGCCTCTGGACGCAGGATGCTTTATCCGCCCGAAATAAGAATGACGTTTGTGCCGGGCACTCGGCTTAAAACCCGCATTGCGGAGAAAGGAGAAGCCGGCGATGAGTAACCGAGTACTTGTGTTGCAGGACATTGTCAAGGCGTTGTCGCATGAGACCGACACGTCGGAGGCTTTGTGCCAATCTTTTGTCAAAGAATTGTTTGCCATTGTTGCCGAACGGCTGATGGATGGTGAGTCGGTGACGCTTAAAGGCGTGGGGCGCTTCGATGTGGATGGTGGCGAGGTGCGTTTTGTAGCCGACCCGGATACGGCCGCTGCAATCAACAGTGCGTTTGATTGTTTTGAGGCGATAGAGCTTGCCGATGATTTCGACGGCGATGAGCCAGTGGCGGAGGATGAGACTCCTGACGCTGCCGAAGAGGAGGCGGCGACAACTGTTGTTGATGAGACAGCCGGAACAGAGGACGTGGCGGATGAGAGTCCTGCCGACGGAGCGGAGCCGGAGGAAAAGGAAAGTCAGACTGACGGGCTTGAAGAGAGTGAGGCTGACAGCGAAGAGGAAAAAGAAGAAGACACTGCTGAGACTGACGCCGATGATGAGACTGTGACTGAGGAAACTGCCGAAGAAGAGACGGAAGAAACTGCCGAAGAAGCGGAGGAAACAGTGGAGGAAGAATATGATGATGAGCCACAGCCGAAACGTGGCGGATGCCGTTTCGCTTGGGGATTCCTTGCCGGATTCGTAACGGCTGCGGTTGTAGCTGCCGTTGCGTGGTTCTGTCTGTTCGGAGTTGTCAAAAAACCGTCGTCTCAGCCTGCTGTAATTGCCGATGACACTGCCAAGGTGGCTGCGGCGGATTCCGACTCGACGGCTGCCGTGGAGAAGCCGCAGGAACAGTCTGAGGAAAAAACGGCTGAGCCGGAGAAGGAGAGCAAGAAGGCTGAACAGACGTTCAAGGTTACCAATACGGCATATCTGAGCAACATTTCCCGCAAATTCTACGGACATTACGCTTTCTGGGTATACATTTACTTGGACAACAAAGATATAATCACCGATCCCGACAATTTGCCTGTCGGAGCCGAGCTGCGCATTCCTGCGCCGGAGAAATACGGCATCGACAAGAATAATCCCGAGAGCATCAGACGTGCTGAAATAAAAGCGCTTGAGATTAAAAACGGCAAATAGGGTGACGACCGTGGATTGACAAGGAAACGAGGGGCTGTGTCCCCATAATATATAGAAGACCATGAAATGGCCATACGCGCGATTATGGGCATTGTTGGCAACGGCATTTGCCGTGATTATGCTGTTGTCAACGTTTGACGACTTGCGGATTTTCGGGCATCAGATGGCTAAGGTAAAGACATCTCCCGAAGTCGGCGGTCAAGCCGTCAGAAGTGTTGCCGTGTCTGAAAAGAACGTTGCCGCAACCGATACGTGCAAGTATACGCTGCTCTTTGTAGGCGACTCTATGTTGGAGGGATTGTCGCCGCGCCTGGCTGCCTATGCCGAAGAAAACGGGCATTCGCTTTACACGGTGATTTGGTATGGGTCGACAACCGAAAAATGGGGCGCGACACATAAGCTGAGGGCATATATTGAAAAATTCAAACCTGGTTACATTGTGGTGTGCCTTGGAGGCAACGAGCTGTTTTTGCGCAATGTGGAACGCAGCCGTGCGGCGATGGTCGACTCCATCATTGCCGATATCGGTGGATTGCCATTTGTCTGGATCGGTCCTCCAAACTGGAAGCCAGACACGGGCATCAACCGCCTGATTGCCAGAAAGGTGGGCAACGGGCATTTCTTCCTTTCTTCAAATCTTAGTCTTGACCGCGCTTCCGACGGCGCTCATCCGACGCGCGAAGCCGCGGCGGTGTGGATGGACAGTGTGGCGGTGTGGATTTCCACAAAATCGGTATGCCCGATGCGCCTTGACGTTCCGCACAAACGCAGTGCCCAACCAGTGAAAACCATAGTTCTTACACCAGATGATTGACCGGCTCACCGACATATCCAGCACATTTGGCGCATTTCTTGACAGCGAGGTTTTCTGGCTGGTGCTTCTTGTGTTTTATCCAATCTATGGGTTGCTTTATCGCCGGCGGTCGGCAATGATGGCGTTTGTTGTGGCATTCAGTCTGCTGTTTGCCTATAAGGTGGGCGGATTGATTGCATTGTCGGTGCTTGTCAAAGCCGTGGTCGACTATTGGTTGTCGGTATGGTTGTCGCATATCCGCAGTCGCAGCCGCCGTCGGGCATTGCTCGTTTGCAGTGTCCTGTTGTCGGTGGGAGTGCTTGTGTGGTTTAAGAGCGACGTGGGAATGATGCAGTCGGTGGCATCGATTGTCGGTGCAAACTTCCGGCTGACAGACATCGTTGTACCTGTGGGCATCTCGTTCTACACGTTCCGTTCGGTCAGTTATATGGTCGATGTCTACCGTGGTGTGATAATCGCTCCGCGGCGTATGCTCGAATATGTGTTTTATCTCACATATTTCCCGGTGCTTGTGGCTGGACCGATTGTGCGTGCGGTGGAGTTTTTTCCGCAGTTGGAGGGCAACCGCCGCATCACACCCCCTATGCTGTATGCCGGACTGTTTCTGATGATGAAAGGACTGCTGAAGAAGGCGGTGGTGGCCGACTATCTGGCGCAGTTCAACAACCTTGTTTTCGACAATCCTGCCGGCTATAGCGGCACGGAGGCTTTGCTCGCGCTGCTGGGCTACAGCGCGCAGATATATCTTGATTTCTCGGGCTATTCCGACATCGCCATCGGCATGAGCCGCACGCTCGGCATCGAATTGCCGCTCAATTTCCGCTCGCCGTATAAGTCGGTGAGCATCACGGAGTTTTGGCGCAGATGGCACATTTCGTTGTCATCGTGGCTGCGCGATTATATCTATATTCCGCTTGGAGGCAGCCGCTGCGGACGGTGGCGCACGAGATTCAACCTGTTGCTGACAATGGCTGTGGGCGGGGCATGGCATGGCGCCGGCTTTACGTTTGTGGTCTGGGGGTTGGCACACGGCATGGCATTGGTTGTGCAGAAGGCATTCTCACCGCTGGTGTCGCGGTTGCGTGCGCCGCGGCAGGTGTGGATAGCCACTACGTTTGTCTTTGTCACGGTTATGTGGCTTCCGTTCCGTTGCGTCTCGCTTGCCGACACGGCGGTGATGTTCTGTCGCATTTTTACGGATTTCAGACCGGAAGTAATCGAGGCATTCGTGCGGGAACGTGCCGTATGGACGCTGATGTTGATTGCTGCCTATGTGCTTATATTCCTGCCCGACCGGATGTCGGAGTGGGCGGAGCGACGCTTTGTCGGGATGCGTTGGTTTGGCAAATTATTGCTGCTTTGCCTGTTGTTGCAGCTCATCATTGAGTTCAGTGCCGCCTATGTAGCCCCGTTTATCTATGCCGGGTTCTAAAAAAGTGGACGTGCAATCCTAAAACTATGAGATTTTTGGAAGTTTTAGGAGCGTCACGCCTAAAACTTTCGGTTCTTCTCGACAAAACGTATCGCTGACATAATGACTGCTGATGGGAGGAAGATTGACCAGAAAACAGTGGAACGCTACTTGTCTGCCTTGTGTGAAACATTTTTGTCTATGAGGTCAAGAGATTCAATATTAAAGGTCGGCAATTGCTTAACATAAGTTTGAATGGATTGAAATGGATATAGCAAAGAATAGAGAAGAATATGGTTTAATAAAAACAGATTTATCCAAGCAAAAAATCGGGGATAAAAAATTTTAAAACATTCTTTATCCCCGATTTAATATCGTACCTTTGCAAACGAAAGAGTTCTTAGGATGGTTATGCAAATCACAGCAGAATGCTACATTCTGTTTATTTCTAATTCGTAACCTCTTCTTTTTATGAGATAAAAACTTATCTCATTCTCAATCACTTATAAAAAATACGTACTTTCGTTGGTAAAAAGTCTGATAGAGTTGAGTACAGATCTATTTTTGACAGCTGTTTCATTGCCGTTGAGGGAGAAAAGCAAACGATTCTGATTCTTTGTCTGAGAAAATAAGCTTGGAGTCGTTGCTTTTGGAGAGTCAGAAATGATATTGATTTGTATGTTGAGCATCTTGGCGACACCATTTAGACATTTTATTTTGCGTTCGTTTGAAAGGTTGGTGTAAATCCACCATCCGTCCACAAACCGTTGCCAGTTTTCATTACCGTCTGTGATTCTTTGTATCTTTCCAACGAGTCTGTATCCCGAGAAATTTTCACCGTCATATTTGGATGCTTTCTCAAGACCAATATAGCGGAGAGCTTCAATCATTGTATTTTGTGCGGTGGCTTCACGTATCGTTTTTACGATTTTTCCAGAGCTTAGGAAATTGACGGAGAAACCAATGCTTGGTTGACGTGGGGAAATGGCATCTTCTGATGTAAAGTGTTTTGATTGGCTGTATCTGTTTAGAATCTCAGTTGTTCGTTCTACGGAAACTGTTGCTAGCGTGCCGTTGTTGTATTCGTAAGAGATTCGAATTTTGCCAGAAGCACTGTCTTGTGGAAGTGTATGTATTGCTGAATCTTCGGCTAATTTGAGCGTAATTTCCTTTAGTTCTGCAATTTCAATTGCTTCCTGTAAGGGAGGGGGTGTCGGCATACCGTATTCTATAAACGTTTCGCGTTCTTGATATAAGTCTTTGAGTTTTTTCATGAAATCCTGAATCTTTAGAAATGATTCTGCTAAGATATGAAATAAATCTATTGTAGCATATAGTGTCGTATATGTTTTTCAACATATCTGTTATTGTCTTTTCACTTTTCCGCTTGATGTCTCGGCGAAGTGGGGGATGGCGATGATGGCTTTGGGGCGCTGGTGCGGTGTCAGGATGTCGGCGAGGCTGTTTTTTAGCGACGCTTCATCGGCGGGCGAGAGCGGCGCACCTTCGATTTTGAGCACAAGCTCTTGTCCCCATTTGTCAGATGGGCGCGAGGAGATGTAGAAACGGCGGGTGAACAGATGTGAGATTTTGCGTTCCAGTTCTTCAGGAAACACCTTGATACCTCCAGTGTTGACCACGTTGTCGTAGCGACCGCGCCAGTAGAAGCGGTCGGGAGCGAGAAGGTCGACTATGTCGTTGGTCTGTAGGTGCTTGAAGCTGAATTGGGGAGCGTTGATTGCAAGACATCCACGATGGTCGGTTGCGAACGTGACGGGCGGAAGCGCCTCAAATGGCTGTGCCGGCTCGGCGATGCGCGACAGGGCGACATGCGAGCACGTTTCGGTCATTCCGTAAGTGGCGTAGGCATTGACGTGCAACTGCGACAGCATCGTGCGCAGGCGTGGCGTGATTTCCCCTCCGCCTACAATCATATTGCGCACATTGTTAAGTGATTCCTGGTGCTCGGCGAGCCACAGTGCCTGTGACGGCACCACGGCGAGTAGGTCGACGGTAGCCCCTGAAAAATGTTCAAGCGGACGGTTGCTCGGCGATTCGACAAGCAGTGTGGCCCCGGCTTCCTCTGCGCGTACAATCATCATTTTTCCGGCAATATAGTCAGGCGACAGGCATAGCAGCAGGGTACTGCCGCTGTCGATTGAGAAAAAACGGTTGGTCAGTGCTGCCGACGCGCGCATATCCGCTTTCAGCAGTTTTATTTCTTTAGGCTTTCCCGTGGAGCCCGAAGTGTGTGCCACGACAAAGGGCTCCTCGGAATGCCATTCTTTCAGAAAGTCGTCTACGGTCATTGTCTCCAGTCGAGTTCGGGCAGTTGCCATGTCTTGGCAGGATTGAAGCGCAACACTTCTCCCACCTGCTCAAGCGGACTGCCGATGTTGTTTGTGAAAAGAGCCCCGGTGCCGAGACCCTGTGGCATGCGTGCGCCGAGTTGCGCCGTCCATTGCGCGATGGCGTTCAAGCCTACGTTGGATTCCAGGGCCGACGTCACCCATCCGCCGATGTCGCGGCGTGCGGCTTGCATAATCCAGTCCTGAGAGCCGGAGAAACCGCCAATCAGCGACGGCTTCAAGATGATGTATTTCGGTCGTACGGCATCGAGCATTTCTCCCATGCGTTCGGGCGTGTGGATGCCAATGAGTTCCTCGTCGAGCGCAATGTCGATGGGCGACTCGGAGCAGATTCGCCGCATCGCCTCCCATTGTCCCTGCTTGATTGGCTGCTCGATGGAGTGGATGCCGTAGCGTGCGAAGTCTGACAGCTTCTGCAGCGCGTTGTCGGGCGTGAACCCGCCGTTGGCGTCAAGGCGGATGGTGAGCACTTCGGGAGGAAACACCTTGCGTATGTGACGCACGAGGTCGAGTTCGCTCTCGGTGTCGATGGCGCCCACTTTAAGTTTTATCGTTGTGAACCCTGCCTTGATTTTGTCGTCGATGCGGTGCAGCATCTCCTCCTTTGTTCCCATCCACACCAATCCATTGATGGGTATCGCCGACATTCCTTCGGTGAAGTCGGACGGGAACGGCTGGCGGCGGCATCCGTTTGCAAAGTCGTTGATTGCCGTTTCGAGTCCGAAGCGTATCGACGGAAACTCGTGCAGGTCGGTTTCTTTGTCGGCTGAGATGTTGGCGCACAGTTCGCGCAGTTTATCCTCGTAGGTTGGCACATCGTCTGCCGACAGTCCCCGGAACACGGCGCATTCGCCGAGTCCGAAGACGCCTGGCATATCCTCGTCCTCGAGTTTCAGAAAGTATGTTTCCTTTTCGGTCAGCACACCGCGCGACGTGCCTGCGGGCTGGCGGAAGTGGAGCGTGTAGTGAGCGTAACTTGCCTTCATCGCTATCCTGGGAATTTAGAAAATTGCTCGAAGTCAGGGTCGCGCTTCTCAAGAAACGCATTCTTTCCTTCTTGCGCCTCGTCCATAAGGTAATACATCAGTGTCGCGTCGCCGGCGAGCTCCATCAGACCGCGCTGGCCGTCGAGTTCGGCGTTGAGGCATCGTTTCACCATGCGGATTGCAAACGGGCTGCGTTTCATCATTGTCTCGCACCATTCAACAGTTTCGTCCTCCAGACGGTCGAACGGCACAACTTTGTTGATCATGCCCATCTCTTCGGCTTCTTTAGCGGTGTACTGACGGCACAGATACCATATTTCACGCGTTTTCTTCTGTCCGACACAGCGGGCAAGATACGACGAGCCGAAACCGCCGTCGAAACTGCCCACTTTCGGACCCGTCTGTCCGAAACGTGCATTTTCCGACGCAATCGACAAGTCGCACACCACGTTGAGCACGTTGCCTCCACCGATGGCATAGCCGTTGACCATTGCCACTACCGGTTTCGGGATGGAGCGTATCATCTTGTGCAGGTCGAGCACGTTGAGACGAGGAGTGCCGTCAGAGTCGCGGTATCCACCCTGTGTCTTGTAGTGCTGGTCGCCGCCTGAGCAGAACGCCTTGTCGCCCGCACCGGTGAGGATGATTACGCGGATATCGTCGCGTCCGCGGCATATCTCGAAAGCGTCGAGCATCTCGTGGTTTGTGAGCGGACGGAAAGCGTTGTATACCTCCGGACGGTTGATGGTGATTTTAGCAATACCCTTGTATTGTTCAAACAGAATATCTGTGTATTCCTTGATTGGTTTCCATTCTCTTGTTGCCATATTGTAAAATTATTTTTTTGTTTTGCAGAAATAGTTCTTCAGGATTTCGGCGCTCGCCACGTTGTCGGTACTGACGGCGAGTATTGCCGGGCGTTCCGCTTCGGTGAAGAATCCCGGCAGCGCCGTCTTGAGCGACTCCTCGTTGACGGCATCGAAGAATCGGAATCCGAAGGCTTCGGCATATTGCTTTACGGGAACGTCGTGTCCCACTTCAAGATACCTCTCCAGTTCGGGCAGTGCCGACGTGCTTTTGATGAAGCGGAAAATGCCTCCGCCTCCGTTTTTCATCACGATGATTTTAAGGCGGGGAGAGTTGTATTGGCTTGCCAGTCCCGACAAGTCGTAGGAGAAACTCATGTCGCCTGTGATGAGCAGTGTGGTGCCGCTGTAGGCAAGCGACGCTCCGACGGCTGTCGATGTGGAGCCATCGATGCCCGACACTCCGCGGTTGCAGTTTGTGGGCATTGTGATCACATCGCCGAATAGTTGCGCGTAGCGTATGGTTGTGCCGTTCGACAGCTGCACGCGGCAACCGTCGGGGATGGCGGGCAGAATGATGGAGAATGCTTTCAAATCGCTCCATCCGATGCCGTTGATATATTTGTTGTGGCGGTCAAGCCCTGTCGCCGCAAGGTCGGCCCATAGGCGTGCATATCCGCTTGTGTCGCACCGCAGGCGGTTGCCCGTCTGTCGGAAAAACACGGCGGGGTCGGCGAGAATGCGTCGTGTCAGCGCCTGCATGCAGTCGACTGTTGTGCCGGTCACGCCCACATGCCAATGGGCAGCGGGCTTGTTTTGCCGCATGAAAGCCTTTACCATTCGCGACACCAACGCTCCGCCGATTGTTATGAGCAAGTCGGGTGCAAATTTCTTGTCGGAGTCCATCGCCAGTAGGGTGCGGTCGACGGCGGCAATCAAACGGCTGCCTTTTATGTTTGCGATTGTTTCTGTCAGCACTGCCACATTCGGGAATTCGGCAAGCCTGTTGATTTCTGCTTCCAAACAGGCATCGTGTCGGCCGAATCCGGCTATTATAAGTATGTTTTTGCCCATAGCCTCGTCGGCGAGCCGGCTGATGGCTTCCGCACTTAGTTCTGCCGATGGTTCCGACACCTCTATGATGCGTTGCTTGCTGGTCCATTCCGCCACGGCGTTTATCGGCTCGTCAATCTGCACGTTGATGTGCACCGGTGCGCGTTGTCCGCTTGTTGCTTCGCTGACGGCGTCGTTGACAATGCGGTTCGCATACCACAGAGCCGTGTCGTCGTCGCAGCGGGCGGGAAGGTCGTAACTCTTTTTTACAAACTGCGCCAACGCCTCGTATTGACGTATGGTCTGGCTGTCGTCTTGGTCGATCCATTCCATCGGGCGGTCGGCGGAAATGACAATCAGCGGCAGCTTCTGATAATAAGCTTCCGCAACCGCAGGAGCATAATTGAGCAGTGCTGTCCCCGACGTGCAGACCACAGCCACCGGCTCGCCTGTCTGTTGGGCGAGTCCGAGAGCAATGAAAGCGGCGCTGCGCTCGTCGACCACCACATGGCGCTCGATGCCGTCGCGGCGTGCCAGCGCCACGATTATCGGGGCGTTGCGCGAGCCTGGCGACATGACAAAGTGCTTGATGCCGTGCGCGATAAGAACATCAACGAGGATGTTGCATTGTTTCTTTGCCGTTGATTCCATTTGATTTCGCTTTTTGGCGTTTGTGTTTCCATTGGCGCAGCCATGACGGAATCACACAAATGCCGATGATTAGATAAATATAGTAACTGACTATGCGCCAGCATAAAGCCAGCACTAAGGCCAATGAGCCGGAGGCGATCATGTCGCCGTAGTAGTTCTTGAAAATCCATTCGCTGACTCCGCTTCCGCCGGGGGTGGGGCAGATGGTCAGCACTACCCACATCACCAATTGGCGTGCCAGCACCATCACTTGGTCGGCATTGATGGCAAACGCGAGCAGAATGGCGTTTACCACCATGTATCTTGAAATCCACGACAACGCGGTGCCGAAGAATGCGCGCAGCCACCACCAGAAACTTTTCTGCCGCAGTTCGCCGGATGTCGCCACTATGGCGTCGCCCATCTCTGCCGCTTCTTTCTTCCAACGCCGCAGCAGAGGCAGCCTACATGCGTTGATGAGCAGTGAGCGGATGGCCGACGGACGCACGAAGATGCCGAGTCCGAGAATCAACGCCCACAGCGACAAACCGCCGTAGACAAACCAGAACGTCAGCCGGATGGTTGATGATATGTGCGCGTTTGAAATGTCGAAAAGTCCGCTCCAGCCAATCAGTGCAAGGGCGATGGGACATGCCACCACATAAAAGAGCTCGTCGAGAAACAGGGTGGTGATCATTATTGCCGTGGAGCGACCGAAGTTGAGCCCCTCGCCGGTGAGATATATCATTCCGAAACTGCTGCCGCCCACTGTCGACGGTGTGACTGCCGACGTGAATTCGCAAAGCATGTTGACGCGTAGCGCCTGTCCCCAAGTGATGTCGTGGTCGGTGAGCGTGCGGAAACGCCATGTCAGGCCGAAGTCGCGCCCTGCCATGAAAAGTAGGGCGAGCAGAAAATATCCTATTGATGTGGTGGAAATTTGAATCAGACTGAAGTCGAACTGCTCCGAGTCGCGCCAGAACATTGTGCCCACGGCTATCAGCCCTATCGCTATGGGCAGTGCCACGTAGCGTGGGCGCAGCAGGTCGCGCGTCTTTCGCAAGTCGTTGTTGTTTGATTTTTTCATAGTGCGAAGTTATAGAAAAAACGCTGGATTGCAAAATGCGTTTTTAAATCGGTTGCTTTTCAATGAATTATGAAAAAGTTGCAAAAAAAGTTGCTGAAAAATTTGTGGAAATGGATAGGTTGACGTACCTTTGCACTCGCAAACGGCGGGATAGCTCAGTTGGTTAGAGCGTCGGATTCATAACCCGGAGGTCTCGAGTTCAATTCTCGATCCCGCTACAAAAAGGAAGCTCATTGAGCTTCCTTTTTATGTTTTATCAGCCACGCGCATCGTCAGAATGCGGCGTGACGAGGGGGTGACGCGGAAATCGTCTGCCGCGCGTTCTCCCGCAATCCACACAATGCGTCCTTGCATTTCAACGATTGGTGTCGACAGCTTTTGCATTAGCGAGAACTTGCGGTCGTTGAAATAATCACTCAATTTTTTTGTACCTTTCATTCCAAACGGTCGGAAACGGTCGCCCTGCCGCCAATGACGCACAGTGAGGCGGTCGCCCGTCGCGTCGGCGTCGAAATAAGCCGTCTTTCCGCTTCTGTCAAATTCAAATTCGGGAGAGTTGTCGACAATCTCAATGAGTATGCCTTTCTCTTTCTCAATCCTGCCGGCATCGCTGAGAGCGTATGTCTCCGCATTGTTGAAAGAGCCGGGCGAGAACACGGAAATGTCGTTTCTGCCAACCTCTGCTACATATTCTTTTGATTCAAACACCGCTCCCACTCGGGATGCCGACGCAATGGCTTTGGTTTGCTCTCCGTTGAAGCCATAGCGCGACAACAGGGCGTTGAGCAGCGTGGCTGGGTCGGCCGACGCTGCAAGCTTCCGGCGGTCGATTTTTATTTGTCCGTGTCCGCACGCCTCCACAGCATCGCGTTTGAAGGCCTCGACAGCCCCGCTCCACACGGCGTAGTCGCCTTGCAGGTTGTCGAGCGTGAGTTCGATTCCAGCCATCGCCGATGGAAACAACCTGCTGATTTCGGGCAGCATGACGTTGCGTATCTTGTTGCGAGCATAGTCGTTTTCAAGGTTGGTGCTGTCGGTCACGTAGTCCTGTCCCAGCGTTTTCAGATAGTTTATGATTTCATCACGGCTGGAACCGAGCAGCGGGCGCACGATTTTTCCGTTGCACGGCTTTATTCCGGCAAGTCCTGTGATTCCAGAGCCGCGCACAAGGTTCAAAAAGAAAGTCTCGATGTTGTCGTCGCGATGGTGGGCCACGGCAATAACGGAGCAGCCCAGGGCGGCGCGTTGACGCTCGAACCATTCGTAGCGCAGTTCGCGGCATGCCATTTCGGTCGACACCCCATGGCTTTTCTTGTAGGCTTCGACCTCGAAATCGGTGCATCGCAGCTCGATGTCGAGGTCATGGCAAAGTTTACGCACAAACGCCTCGTCGCGGTCAGCCTCGTCGCCGCGCAGGTGGAAGTTGCAGTGGGCAGCGATGCAGTTGCAGCCCAGCGCCGCAAGCACTCTCAGCAGGGCGACCGAGTCGGCGCCTCCGCTGACAGCAGTCAGAATCTTTCCGTTGGCGACAGCCGGCATGTGTCTGTGGATATATCTTAGTGTTTTCTCTTCAAACGCATTCATAATCAATCTTTCTATTGGCAAATTTAAAAAAAGTATTTCTATTAATCAAAACATTTTCTTACCTTTGCACTGTCTATGCAATAAAAAACAGCAGTACAGAAATGTTAGAAAAAATTGAAAGTCTGAAGAGCGCAGTAGAAGCATTGAACGCCTCTACAAAGGAAGAAGTTGAGGCTCTGCGTATCAAATATTTAAGTAAGAAGGGTGAAATCTCAGCCCTTTTCAACGATTTCCGCAACGTGCCTAATGAGCAGAAGAAGGAAATCGGTCAGAAACTCAACCAGTTGAAGGTGCTTGCCACCGACAAAATCAACGCATTGCGTGAAAATATTGAAACCAGCGACGATGCCGACGCAGCAATCGACCTTACGCGTCCGTCTGCCGTTTCGCCGCTTGGCACACGCCATCCAATCTCGCTTATCCGCAATGAGATTATCTCTATCTTCTCGCGTCTCGGATTCACGGTTGCCGACGGTCCGGAAGTGGAGGACGACTGGCACGTGTTCTCGGCTTTGAACTTCGCTGCCGACCATCCTGCGCGCGACATGCAGGACACATTCTTCATCCAGCGTTCGCCTGACGTGCTGCTCCGCACGCACACATCTTCGGTGCAGACACGCGTGATGACGTCGCAGCAGCCGCCAATCCGCATCATCTGTCCCGGACGCGTATACCGCAACGAGGCTATCTCTGCGCGCGCCCACTGCTTCTTCCATCAGATTGAGGCTCTTTACATCGATAAAAACGTGTCGTTTGCCGACCTGAAGCAGACGTTGCTCTACTTTGCACGTGAATTGTTTGGCTCGGAAACAAAAATCCGTTTGCGTCCGTCTTATTTCCCATTCACCGAACCATCGGCTGAAATGGACATCTCCTGTCATCTTTGTGGCGGAAAGGGTTGCGGATTCTGCAAGCATACCGGTTGGGTTGAAATCCTCGGTTGCGGTATGGTGGATCCAAACGTACTCGAATCGTGCGGCATCGACAGCAAGGTGTACTCCGGTTTCGCTCTCGGTATGGGCGTGGAGCGCATAACCAATTTGAAATATCGTGTCAAGGATTTGCGTATGTTCTCTGAAAACGACGTGCGTTTCCTCGACGAGTTCGAGTCGGTACACTGATAAGAAATCATGCGCCAGCAGGAAAGATATGCCGGCATAATCTCATGGTTCAGCCAGAATATGCCTAAAGCCGAAACGGAACTCCATTATGGATCTCCGTTTCAGTTGCTTGTGGCAGTAATCTTGTCTGCGCAATGCACAGACAAGCGTGTAAACATCGTCACTCCGCCGCTTTTTCGCGACTATCCGACGCCCGAGGCTCTTGCCGGGGCGAGTCGGGAGGCGGTGTTTGAGTATATAAAGAGTGTTACGTTCCCAAACAACAAGGCGCGTTCGCTGGTAGGAGCGGCGCGGATGCTTGTGGAGCGATATGGCGGGGAAGTGCCGTCGACGATGGAGGAACTGATTAAACTGCCGGGAGTGGGCCGCAAGACGGCTAATGTGATACTGTCGGTGGTGTTCAACAAGGCGGCGATGGCGGTCGACACCCACGTGTTTCGTGTGGCGAACCGCATAGGGCTGACCAACAATTCCAAGACTCCGCTGGAAACGGAACGCACGCTCGTGGAGCATTTCCCGAAACATCTGCTCCCGATAGCGCACCATTGGCTTATTCTTCACGGCCGCTATGTCTGCACGGCGCGCCGTCCGAAATGTCAGGAGTGCGGCATCTCGGAGTACTGCAAATATTACGAAAAAACAGTGAAACCAAATCCGTTGCGATAGATGCAAACATCTCTATTCCTGCTTATTGTAGAAATTGCCGGCACAATAGCCTTTGCCATCAGCGGCATCCGTCTGGCTGCCGCGAAAAATTTTGACTGGTTTGGAGCTTATGTCGTCGGACTTGTCACCGCGATAGGAGGCGGAACGCTTCGCGACGTGCTGCTCGGCACCACGCCGTTCTGGATGCAGAACGGATGGTATATGGGTGTGACGGGGCTTTCGTTGCTGTTTGTCATTGTGTTCAGAAGGCAATGGGTGAGGCTCAACAGCACTTTTTTCATCTTCGACACCATCGGCTTGGCGCTGTTTGTGGTTATCGGTATGCAGAAAACGCTGATGTTTGGCTATCCGGTGTGGACTGCGATAATCATGGGCACACTGACCGGCGCTTTCGGAGGAGTGCTGCGCGACATCCTGATAAACGAAGTGCCGCTGATATTCCGCAAGGATGTCTATGGCACGGCATGCATTGCCGGCGGTCTGGTGTATTGGTTGGCGATGCTGTGCGGATGCAAGCCGGAGATGCAGCAGGTGGCATGTGCCGTCACTGTTGTGGCGATACGCCTGCTTGCGGTCAGATACAATTGGCGAATCCCTGTAATTGAAAACAAATAAAAAAGATATGGGCAACGAAGCGAAAAAAACATTCGTGCAACTTTTGAAATACGGCGTGATCGGTGTGAGCAACACGCTGATTACGTTGGTGGTGTTCTACGTAATCAATACTCTGATGGGGCTTGACTACGCTGTGGCAAACACATTGGGCTATATCCTGGGATTGATAAACAGTTTCGTGTGGAACCGCACTTGGGTGTTCCGTACAGGCGGCAACGTTTGGCGCGAGGCGGGACTGTTTGCTCTCGGATTTATCATTTGCTTTGCTCTGCAGATGGGCGTGAGTCAATGGTTGTTGTCCACATCGTTGCATGATTTGACCATTTCGTGGCTGCCTATGAAGAATACAGGAGAAAACGTGATAATGTGTCTGAGCATGGTGGTGTATACGCTTGCCAACTACGTATACAACCGTTTTGTGACATTCAAAAAATAGCCGATGAAGAAGGTTAATCCGGAATATTCGTTGCTCGTGCTGCTTATGGCATTGTCGGCGCTGGTGGTCTATTTGCCGCTTGGGGCAGTGGGGCTGTGCGGCGATGAGGAAGAGATACTCGGCATTGCGCGCGGCTTGTCCGACAGTGGCTTTGGGTCGCTGCTTACGCCTCATAACGCTGGCAATTTCGCAACGAGTTTCTATGCCTATCTGGTGTCGGTCAGCATCAACGTGTTCGGCTATCCGGCCACTCTTGCGGTGCGCATCCCTGCCGCCACGGTGATATGGCTGCTGTCGTGTGGAATCTTCTATTTTCGAGGCGAGCATGAGCGTAAAGACTACGCTTTTCTTGCCTCTTTGATTTTTATATCGTCTTATTCTGTCAGTGCGTTGGCCTACCATGCCAGCCCGCTGACGTTGACATCGCTGTTCCTAATAGCCGCTCTTGCATCGCTTTATCATTGGATAAAACGGCGGTCGCGCACCAAGGCTTTGCTGCTGGTTGTGTCGACTGCCTGCGCATCGTTGTTTTTCGGCATTCTCTCTCCGTTGGCAATGGCTGTTACGGGAATGATTTTCATTTCAATACAGGAAAAGAAACGTGTGTCCGACTATGTCCGACTGCTGGTGCTGCTTGTTGTATCGGCGGCATTGGCTTATCTGCTTGTGGCGTTTCTTGCAAACAGCCGTGAGACCGCGCGCCTGATACTCGGAATCGGCAGCCTTGCCGAGCCGATAGCCGGATATTCACGGTTGAATATGCTCGCGCTGCAATTGGTGTTTTCCATCTTCCCCTGGTCGGTGCCGCTTATTGTGGCGTTGGGATGGATGGCTGTCAATCCGCGATGGCTGAGAGACCGGTTTCTTGCCATGAGTTTGCTGAAGCAGTTTGGCGTGATTGTGTTCATCCTCACGCTGCCGCTCATCACCGCGCTCAATGGCTTGTCGATAATCATGCTGCTGACGGCTATTTACTTCAATGTGCCGCTGGTGGCGCATTTCCTTTTGTCGCAGACACACAACCACTCTGTCACATGGCGCATTTCGGGCTTTATTTTCTCGTTGATAATCACGGCTCTTGCCGTGGCGTATGTGGCGGCTGTCAGCGGTGTGGACATCTGTATTCTCGGCTATGCGTTTCGTCCGGAGGGCGGTGTCTGGTCGACGGGTGTCGTGCTGCTGCTGTCGGCGATTGTGGTGAGCCTGTACACGCTGACGCGCAACCAGCGCACCATCCGCTTCAACAACCGCTACCTCTACAACATCGTAATCCTTTATCTGCTTGCGCAGATTCTTTATAAAGTATACATAAATCCATATCTTACAGCAATATGATAGAATTTTTGCAGAATTACCACCTCGCCGGCATCGTCATCGGCTTATGCACGTTTCTCGTGATTGGGTTGTTTCATCCTTTGGTAATCAAAGGTGAGTATTATTTCGGTGTGCGTATTTGGTGGGCGTTTCTTGCTGTCGGAATTGTGTGCGGATTCCTTGCGTGGTGGGTCGACGACTTGTTCTGGTCGGTGATTCTTGGAGTGACAGGGTTTTCGTCGTTCTGGGGCATCGGTGAGATTTTTGAGCAGCGCAAGCGAGTGGAGAAGGGTTGGTTTCCGCGTAACCCAAAGCGGAAATATTGATTTGGAAACAAAGACAACGTAAATAATAGACAATAATGGAACTAATCGATGGAAAAAAAATTGCCGACGCTGTGAAGCAGGAGATTGCGTCGGAAGTGGCTGAAATGGTTGCGGCTGGAAAGAAACGTCCGCATCTTGCTGCGATTCTTGTGGGTCACGACGGTGGAAGCGAGACCTATGTGGCTCACAAGGTGAAAGCCTGTGAGCAATGTGGATTTGAATCTACGCTCATTCGCTATGAGGCCGATGTGACCGAGGCGGAACTGCTTGAGGCTATCGCACGTCTTAACGCCGACGACAATGTGGACGGATTCATTGTGCAATTGCCGTTGCCGAAACACATCGACGAACAGAAAATCATTGAAGCCATCGACTATCGCAAGGACGTGGACGGATTTCATCCGATAAATGTGGGACGGCTGTCGATTGGACTGCCGTGTTTCTTGTCTGCCACTCCGCAAGGCATCCTCGAACTGCTGCGTCGCTATAATGTGCCGACGAAGGGTGCAAACTGCGTGGTGCTTGGTCGCAGCAACATTGTGGGCAAGCCGGTGGCTTCGCTGATGATGCAGAAAGCGGTGCCGGGCGATGCTACTGTGACAGTGTGCCACAGCCGTACGCGCGACATAAAGTCGTTTACGCTCAACGCCGACATCATCATCGCTGCTCTCGGTCAGCCTGGGTTCTTGACTGCTGATATGGTGAAAGACGGCGTTACGGTTATCGATGTGGGCACTACGCGTGTGCCTTCGACAGAAACCAAAAGCGGTTTCCGCCTGAAAGGCGATGTCGACTTTGAGAATGTGGCTCCGAAATGCTCGTTTATCACTCCTGTGCCGGGTGGTGTGGGTCCGATGACAATTGTGTCGTTGATGAAGAACACGCTGCTTGCCGCTCGTCACGAAATCTATAAGTAAAAAAATGTTTCTGTTAGGCATCCTGTGTTCTGTGCTGTCGTTGCTGCAAGGCGGCGATGCAACGTTGGTGTTTGCTGGCGACGCCATGCAGCACGACCGTCAAATCGAGGCGGCGCGCCGTAGCGACGGCTCATTTGACTATTCTGCATATTTCCGCCATGTGGCAGACTATGTCAGCGCTGCCGACTATGCTGTGGTAAATCTTGAATGCACGCTTGGAGGAAAACCTTATAAGGGCTATCCGTGCTTCAGCGCGCCGGAGGAATATGCCGTTGCGCTCAAGGACGCTGGATTCGACCTGTTTCTGCATGCCAACAATCATTGCCTTGACCGTCGAGATGCCGGGTTGCGCCGCACGCTTGACCAACTCGACCTGCTCGGGGTGCCTCACATCGGCACATACCGCAACGCTGCTGAAAGGGCAAAGAACTATCCGTTTGTAGCCGATGTGAGGGGCATGAAGATTGCCTTCCTCAACTACACATATGGCACAAACGGCATTACGGTGCAGGGTGATGTGGTGGTCGACTATATCGACCGTGCCAAAATCCATACGGATATCCAGGCTGCGCGCAGAAAAGGTGCCGATTTGGTGGTGGCGTGCATACATTGGGGCGTGGAATATCAACTTGTGCAGAACAAAGAGCAGGAACTGCTTGCCGACTGGCTTGTCGACGAAGGGGTGGACCTGGTTATAGGAGGACACCCTCACGTGATACAGCCAATGCAGATGCGTCGTGCCAAAGACGGAAGGCAGGTGCTGGTGGTGTATTCAATGGGAAACTTCATTTCAGGTATGCGCAAGCCCGACACGCGTGGCGGTGCGATGGTGCGCGTGAAAGTGGGATGGCAGAACGGTAAGCCTGTGGTGAAAAGTGCGGGCTATAAACTCGTTTTTGTGCAGGACCCCGACAAGTCTGTCCCAAACTATTCGCTTGTGCCCGCCGACAGGGAATGGCTTGTGCGTGCCGACCAACGAAGCTTTTTTGATGCTTTCTGTTCGTCTGCGCGGAAAATATTCAACCGCTACAACAACGGCGTGCCGGAGGATTCGTGGAACTGGTCGCCTAACTTGTTGATACCGTTTCTTGTAGATTCGGACGCGGTTGAAAAATAAAATTTTTATTGAAAAAATCTCTCTGAAAGTTTGCAGGTTCCGCCAAAATTGCCTACCTTTGCATCCGTAATCAGAAATGGTGAGGATAGCTCAGCTGGTTAGAGCATCGGATTGTGGTTCCGAGGGTCGAGGGTTCGAATCCCTTTCTTCACCCTAAAAGGTCGCTAAAAAGCGGCCTTTTTTTGTTGGCATGCAGAACCAGGTTGAAATCATTGTCTCATGGCGCAAAGTTCGACAGATTCCACCTTCTTTACATTGTGCCATTATTGCGCGGAGGGGCAAACTATTTGAGGAAATCCTTTGTAGAAGGGATAATTGTTGCTACCTTTGATGCACAAATCATAAAAAATAACATAAAACTATGAAATTAAAAATGTTCGGGGCACTGCTTGTGGCAAGCCTGATGTCGCCGATTGTGATGAAAGCGGCGGCTGCCGATGTAATCAAGGAGCCGGAGTGGGGTCCTGTGGAAGAGGTGGAGTCTTACACCGTTGGACCGGGAATAAAGTATACCAAGTATATCTATCCCGACAAACCTGTCATTCTGTGGTTCACAGAAATAGACCTTACAAATCCCTACAACAAGATTGAGCAGGCGCAGAGCCGCGATGCTGTGCCTGATGTGCAGCGTTGGGACCTGCCTACGTTCTATAAGCAGAATTCGCGTCCGGGACACAACGTCAAGGTGGCTTGGAACCACGATTTCTTCAGTTATGACATGGGTGTCTGCATTGGCATCAACATCAGCAACGGCGAGTTTGCGTGGCGTCGTGATTTCGCACGCTCTCTGCTCGCAATTACAAAGGATAAGAAGGCGGAAATATTTGCCCATACCGGTTTTACGACGCGTGTGGTTGCCGACAACGGACTGTCGCTCGACATCTCGTGCTACAATTCGGATGCCACTAATGGTTTCACAGGCAACTGCATCCTGCTTAACCGCATGAACAGCATCACTCTAAAAGATGCCGGCAAATATATTAAGCTGAAACCTCAAGGCGAATGGATTGTCAACGGCGATCCTACTCCGTGCCGTGTAGAGGCGGTGTCGGACGAGCCTATCCAGTCGACGAAGACCGAGTATGTGCTTTATCTGCGAGGCGACGCCATCACTGCCTACAATCAGCATCCTTTGTCGGTTGGCGATGTGGTCAGAGTGGAGCAGACGGTTGATGGCACGAAGTGGGGTACGGCGCCGAAGAACATTCTGAACGCATTTCACGGCTATCCGAGCCTTGTACACGACGGTGTGTTCCACGACGGCGAGTATAACAATTTTGAGAATGGCCGTGAATATGAGAAGTCGGCGCACGTGCTTGCCGGAATCTCAAAAGACAAGACCAAACTGTATATGTTGATTAATGAGATGTCGGTTCAGAGCTCTGCGATTGACTGTATTGATCTTTGCAGCTGGATGGTGAATCGCGGAGCTTGGGATATAGTGAACTTTGACAGCGGAGGCAGCGCAGCCATTGCTGTCGACGGCGAGATGCTCAATCTCCCTGGCCGCGGCTCTGTGCGTCCTGTTGAAGACGCGATGCTTGCCGTGTCGCTTGCCCCGGAGTCTAACAAAGTTGCTCGCATAGCGTTCAGCAAGTCGGCGATAAGCACATCGGTGATTGCCATTGCTCCATTGCGCATGATGGCGTTCAATGAATATGACGAGGTGCTCGACAAGGATTTGAAGGGGTGCAGCTTCTCTTGTGAGCCTGCCGCTCTTGGAACTGTCGACGCCGAAGGGTATTTTCATTCAGGGGCAGAGGGAATGTCGGGCAAAATAATTGCCGAGAAAGACGGTTTGCGCGCGGAGATTCCTGTAACAACAATTGCGATTGACAAAGTGGTGCCTAAATATGAGAGTGTGATTGTCGATAAAAAACACACGCCGCTGATAGAACTTATTGGCAAAACAGCTGCTGTTGATTTCGCGCTCAGTCCGATAGCTTTCAGCTGGGAGGTGGAGAATCCCGACGTGTGCCGTGTTGAGGACGGTATGATTTATGCCGGACAAAACGGCACTACGGTTGTGACCGGACGGTTTGGCGATGTTGCGGTGAGTGTCAACGTGACGGTGGAGAACAGCGACAAGCCTGTGTTGGTGACTGATTTCACCAACGACAGCGATTTTGAACGCGCATTGTCGGGAGTGTCGAATCTCTCTGTATCAACGGCTGCTCTTCCTGAAGGTTGGAATTCGGGCGCAGCGTGGTCGTTTGACATCACCAACGGTCGCCTTGCAACAATCGACTTGACTTTCAACAAGACGCTGTTCGGATTGCCGGAGTCGTTGTCGTTCGATCTTGACGACAAGGATGGCGTTGTCAAGAAAGTGCATTTCTTCTATGTCGATGCATTGGGCAAGCAGGAGATGCGCAATGTGGATTTGGCGGATTTGAACACGGCCTTTGCCGACGAGCCGATGGAATATTATCGCTATCCGTTGAAACTAACCACAATGCGGTTCACTCTCGACACCAAAAAACGTGGCGAAACGCGCACTATTGCTCTTCGCAACATGGCTACGCACTATTCGGCGGAAAGCGGCGTGGAAACGGTGGTTGCCGACAAGCCTTCCGCTCTTGGTATTGCCTTGCGTGGCGAAACTGTTGAGGTGCGCTACGACTCGCAATGCAGCGAGAAGGCGCGGTTGTCGATGTTCTCGGCTACGGGACAAATGATTGTCGCCCACGACGTGGCGTTGCAGGCGGGAACCAACACTCTTGACATCGATGCGAAGAGTGCAGGCACAGGAATTTATTTCGTAGTTCTGCAGTCGCCGTCGGGAAGGGCTGTTGGCAAGTGCGTGATACGATAAGGTGCGTTTGCATATATAGCAAAAGGCTGCGGCACAATCCGATGTGCCGCAGCCTTTTGTCGTTGTTAAGTTGATTTCTTGTCGCATTTAAGGAAAATCCGGAAAATACATGGAATTACATCCTCGCAAAAGAGATGCAGAAGCACCACCAAAACTAACTCTTTCAGATTAAAAGCCTGATGCCCGATTCCACAGTGCTTCGGACATGTCATTTATGCTCATTGGCGTTTTGCCAAACAGCAATAATCTAAAACTATTGCATCCGCTTTATGGTTTAGCCTTCAAGATGATGAGAATTTTGTAGAGAAGATTGTTGATGCTTGCAAGGAACTTGCAATGCATCATAAATTTAACTCTATTAATTTCGCCAGTTCTAGGTTGTTTGCAAGGCTGCCTCTTGACCATGTCTATGTTCCTGAAGATATTCTTGGTATATGATAATATACAGTTGAAAAATAGTTAGAAAATGTTATACTTTAATGTAATAAAACGAACATAGAGTTCGTTTTATGTGTGTATCTTTGCATCATTAAAATAGAAAAGTAATGCCAGCCAATAAAAACGCAATGACTCGATATAAGATACTTGATGAACTGCTTAGTTGTCGGTATCATGACTATTCGCTTGATGATTTAACAGAAGAAGTCAACAGGCGTCTTGCCGAACTATTTCCAGATACGAATGGGGTTGGGCGTCGAACTATCGAGAAAGATATTTACTATTTAGAATATGAGGGACCTTTCTTGGTGGATATTGAACGTTACACCGTCCCTGGATATAATCGTGAAAAGCAGAAATCGTATAGCAAGCGATGTCTCAGATATACAAGTCCCTCCAGCTCCACAAATAAGATTGATAATCAGATTGTTACAGGATTTACACCCCGAAATACACCCTAAAATAAAAAGTGATAGTCTGATTATCATTCTTTATATCAAGCACTACCTACAAGTCTTAAATAATTTAACTATTATGATGCCTTGTGGTATTCTATTATATTTTTTGCTGTTTTGTTTGTTCTTATCAAATAAATACGTAACTTTGAAATATCATTTTGGGCTTGACTGGAATTGACAGCGAGTTGGAATGGTATGTAAGCATGCAGTGGGTCGGTAATTTCCACTTAAATCTCAGTTATCAAAATTTTATCTGGCAACGAAAATTATGCTCTCGCTGCTTAATCGAAGTATAGTAGATTAGCTTTATTTCTGCCAAAGTGGTGGAAACGAGATGTCGCTCAAAAGCTCTTGCTCCGAAGCGTTTGATAAAGCGGCACAGCAAAATCGGGGATAGTTTGAGTTCTTCTCCATAGCTCTTACGAAATATTAGGAGATAAGGCATAGGTTGGTGGCTTTGGTCTTGCTTATGCTCGAAAACCGAAGGCAAAGATAAGCATGTAGAAAGCATATGGTTTCCTCGTTTGGACGGGAGTTCGATTCTCCCCAGGTCCACTTTTGATGAGCGGTAAGTATATCATGAAAACTAATGGTGTTTTCTGTATTGCTTGTTGTTTTGTACCTTGAGTTTTTGTGAATACCCCGATTTTGTTACTCCATTCCATCCCCTTTGAAATTTTAAAGTATTAAATAATCTAATCCTTTCTGTAAGCGATTTAAGTTGTTTTTCTAAAATTGTTATTTAAAAATATATTAACATGGATGATTAGTTGCTTATAAATAGTGACAGTCTTCCTGTTTTGTAATAACCTTAAAAATCAGATCTCTTATGGAAAAGAAAATTTTGTATTTACTTACATGCGTTGGGCTATGTTGGTCTTCTTGTACTAATGAGGTTGATGAATTTATAGGTAATGTTGAACCAAGCACCCGTTCAGTTTCAACTGCCTTAAACGCTAATTTGGCATCGTTATTTACAGGAGGAGCTCCGACATTAACTTCTGCTGAAATTAAAGAAGTTAATGATGCTTATGCAAAAATGACCAGTATAAATTGCTATAGAAATATAGATGAAGCAGTACGCAATAAGACTTCTTATGCTGGAACTATCTTTTTGGATGACACATATGCGTCGGCATATTTTAGAAAAGGAAGTTTAGCTTTTCCTCCTTATGGTATCTTAGCCAGCAGCATGGAACATGAGTTTATTCACATGTATCAAAGAGATGTTCAGGGTAAAAAAGTAGATACTGATAAGGAAAAAAGAGATACAGGTATGATGGAATTTGAATTAGCCTTTTATCAAGGTATTATTAGATATATTCATGCTGGGTATTCTTGGACTTTTAAAGGTGAAGATGGTGACCCTTCATATCAATCGTTATGGACTTCGGGCTTGACTGACCCTTCTTTAATACCTCAATATGAAAGAGAATTTCAAACGTATGTTGCTTCTATATGTGCAAATGGGAAGCCTACATCTATAGATATTAATGAATTCGTAAAGTGGAGCAATATTTTTGGAGAATATAGTAGAGGATATAGTGGAAAAGGATATAAGTTTGGCAATTACGACTATGGTACATCATGCATTAATTCATTACTCAAACTTTATTAAATTTACTGTTATGAAAAAGATATTGTTTTTTTTATTTGCTTTTCTTGCATTTCAATATACTGTTGCGCAGTCAATATTTGAAAGAAAAAGTATCGGTAACAATGTGTATGTATCTACAAATACAAGTGAGAAAAAAGCTGAGTCTATCCGAAATTTCTCATTTGCAGAAGAAAGTTTATATGCACCTCCGGTAATTTTGCAAGGATCAGTTTTTTTAGATGAAATTTGTAATAAATATAAGTCTCAAGGTGTAAAAGGTTGGATGAATATTTTTTTGTATTCGGATTTAAATGGCTGTATAACTGATATTACATTAGCTTTTCCTGAAGGCTTAACAGTTACGGATGACGATGTTTCTCTTATACTTTCAACTGCCCAAAAGAAATGCAAATTACAGTTCCCGATAGAAGGTATTTATAAATATAAAGATTGGGCTATTTATGATTATGTCTTCTATTTGACGAATTAGTTATTTTTGATAAACCAATAGAACAACCTTCTTGAATTGTAGTTACCTAATTAAATAGAAGAGTCGTATCAAGCTCGTTTATGAGTAATGATACGACTCTTTTGTTTTTACCATTGTGGAATTATACTACCCAATTTCACTAAAAGAGTGAATTTCGCTATATTAGGGTTGTTTAATTTGTAAATTCCAGATAAGGTACAGCATGGATAGTAAGTTTGTTCTTGTAGCAATAATCTTTTAGTGCTTGAACCGTATATTCAATTTCGGAATCATCACCACGAAGCGGAACGAATGTAAGCGTCTCATCTCCTTTACATTCCAGCATGATGCGGTTGTCCTCTCCGTCAATTGTGATTTTCATTGGTATCAAGACTCCATTGTTTTTCACCATCCCAACAATATTGTAAAGATCCCTTGTTCTTTCCTTCAAACATAAGTCATTGTAAAAATAGAAAGTCTTCCCGGTTTGCAGGGTGATTCCTCTCGTTGTCTTAACTACATAGCCAACGGTCAATCCGCCATTTTCTTTAACGAATAAAGTGCGATAATGGTCTATGTGGTCTGTACCAAAGGATGGGTTGTCAGGATCTAGTCTGCCGTGCGCATTGAATATCACTTTTTCTTCCGACATGTTATACAAATCAGAGTTAATAAAAAGTTTATTGTCACTCACTATAACTTCTGTCTTTGAAGTTTCTTCTGTTTGTTCGGTTTCGATTGATGCTTTTTGTTTCCCACCGCATGCGGTAACTGACAAAACGGCAAATGATGCTATAGCGATAATAGTAAATGTCTTAATATTCATTGTTTCTTGGTTTTAATATTAGAAATACCTAAATGTAACTAACTTTCCTGTGATAAATGGAAACAATCTCAAGTCTTCAAAGCCTATTATGCCCGATATAAAATCTTCTCCGTCTTCATGCATTAGAAATGTCTTATTATATATCGAACAACTACTCACATAGACGTCTTTCAGCATTGATGCCTTGATATAGAAATTAAAGGGACATTGTCCCGGTTGTATTTCATAGTCCTTTGGTTTCGCAGTAACATACGCTTCTTTGATGACATTGTTTTCTATCCCTTCTCTGTTTTCTGCCTGAAACGCAATCCCTTCATCATTTAGAGACTCGCACAGAGGGGTTATCTCTGCCATGATACGCTTTCTGTGCGCTAAGCGCATTTCATTCAGCTCTTTCATTAGGAATCCGTCTTTTTTCAATCCTTCGATAAGGGCTTTGCATTGTTCTTCATTATCGCCATAGCCTGATTCTATGAGTAGTTTTTTCATTGCGTTTTCATCATTGCCCTTGTTATACATCACCCCGAATGCCAGTTTTTGAAGCGTATTGTTTATCATGTCGTACTGTTTGACTTTTTCTTCGAATACGGCATCTTCTTCATAATAATATTTCGACCATTCTTGAAGCTCTGTAAAGGGTGTAAGCCCTTGGAACTTTCTGTTAGACTTGCAAGCGGCTTCATATTCTTCTTCTGTTTGCCACGGCAGCCCATACCTTTCGCGTACGGCATCTTCAGGCGATTGTAACACTTTACTTCCATTACTACAACTGCTTACTAAAACTATTACAAATAAGCCGATAATCGAATAGCAAAACTTTTTCATATTTACTCTTTTTTATTGGGTTATTAATTGTCTATTTTTACATGAATCGGCATGTCATGATCCATATCTTCATGTTCATAATCGCTATGTCCCCCATTGTCGCCAAAAAAAGTTATCCATATCCATAGAATAAAACCGATAACAGCACCTATAATCATGGTAGAAATGCCAAAGATTTCTTTTATGCCAAATATCCAAAATATCAACCAAAAGAAAAATGAGCCAACTCCACAAAATATGAGTATAGGAAGAACATATTCCTCGAATAAAACCCATAAATATATAGCCGCATGAAATAGAAGCCAAATTCCTAAGATAACGGCAATTCCAATAAAAATAATTTCCATAATAAAAGAGAATTGGGTCTTGCAGCTTCCTTGAGTACCCTTTAGTTTAAACCACGAAGCGTGGAACTGCAAATGCCCACGTCCTAAGTTAGAGGTCCTGAGAAAACCTTGTAGTACAGATATGGTGATAGCAGCCCACGCTATAGCGTGAGAACCACTATGCTATCCTTGTACTACGTTCGAAGTTTCTCAGGTTTCTAACTTACAAGATAAGCATAACGCTTCTTCAAAATTCTAATATGTCTGGATAAAGTTTCCTCCATCCGTTTGCAAAGATAGTCAATTTTATTGAAATCCAATCAAATACTATCAGATTACATCCTGAAACCTCTGGATTTTTGCTCTCTCTGCACCGAGTTACGCAGATTTTGCTGTAACTTTTCCCATTGTTCCTTGAACCATTGTACTATGGGCTGTCGGTTTATGGTCAGTACCAACTTATGTTCCTCGGTCAAGCCGTCCTCTATCTTGCAGACCGCATCCTTTATTTGAAAAGACTGTCTATGCTGTGTGGAGTACAGCTTGCCGCTACAGACAATGGGCTTCCTTTTAGCTAAAAGTACGTCTATCATTTCCTGTGTAAATCCAGCTGACTTGCAGAACTTCTCCATTTGCAGCATTTCTCTCATAACGGGGAACCATTTGAAAGCTTTGCCGATGATTTCGTTCAGCTCTTCTATTTTCTTCACCTTCATGTTCAACTCCTGTCGGTGTACCTCCTGCTGGCAGTGTGTCTCTGTGCTGTGACGCTCTTCCTGCATCCTCATGTGGTCGTTCAGCAGACGAATCTGGTTGTCACGTTTGTCTATTTCACCCTGTAGCTTTCCGTTGGCTTGTTCCAGCTCCTTCAGCTTACCGCTACCGAAAAGAGAACCGACCCCGCTGGCAATGGCTGTCATGGCATCCGTAGCCTTGTTTTTCAGCTGCTCGGTTCTGGCTTCACTTTTGATTTTAGCCAGTTCGCTTTCCGCCCGTTCCTTTTCGGCAAGCAGCAGACCGATATTTTCCTGTATGTCCTCTGTCTGGTTCAGCAGGTCACGGTAGTATTGGGCGGTGGTGGTATGCCGGGCTTCCGAGCCGACAATGCCTCGCTTCAATCCGTATTTAGCCATAGCCAGTGCATACCCGTCCTGATAGGCTTTAAGCTTTTGCCGGGTCATGATGTCATTGGCTGACAGCCGTGCTGCACCGCTCGGCTTCTTGCGGTAGTTCTTCTTCACCAGTTTTTCCGATTTCTTCTTTCTGCGTTCGGTCTGGACGATAGGGATGAGGGTGGCATGGATATGGGGTGTTTCCTCGTCCATGTGCAGCACAGCCGAAACTACGTTCTCGCTGCCGTAGGTACGTTTCATCCATTCCACGCTGTCCCTGCACCATTCATCCAGCTTGCCTGCCTGCTCTATCTGCTTCATGTCCTTGGGGCTTCCCGATAGGATGAAGCGGATGGCACGTACCTGGTTGGTTCCGATTTTGCGTGTCAGTCCGGCACTTTTCAGCCTGTGGCTGATGGCTTCGTTGCGGTTGGTTACTCCACCGGGGAACTCAATCAGCTCACGGTTGAGATGCGTCCGTGTCGGATCTGCGTTCTTCGGGGTGGTCTTTCTTTCAATGTGGTCGGACATCTTGCTGTCCGACCCGTGCGCTTTGTCAAGATGCAATACTGCGAATCCCATGTTCTTCCTTTCTTTCTGATTCGTTAGACATTTGTTTTCTTACCCCTCTTGGGGGCGGCATAGCCGTTCATCGGGGGTGTCCAGAGGGGTGGAACCCCGTTGGCTCATTGGGGGATTTTTAGCGTTACTTGTAATGCGGCTCGAAAAATCCCCTAATGAGCTACGACTTTTTCAGCATGGAAAAGTCCACGCGTCCGTCCCTACATGCTGAGCCCTCTGCCCCGTTTGGCAGGTTCCTCTCCGGTGGCTTCTTTTCCCTTCTGTCGGCTTGCTGTTTCAGCTTTCATCCGGATGGCTTCCGCCTGCTTTCCGGCTCTCTGCTGTTGTAAGTATTCGTTCAAGTCCTTGCATCCTCTGTAAATCTGCGAAGCGTCCCGGATGTACCGGTCTCTGCCGTATTCCATGCGGATTTGCCGGAGTGCTTCCATTCCTGCATGGTCGTTGTCGAAAAAGCAGTGGATGCGTTCGTAATTGCCCAACGGATAGAGAGCCTTGTTCACATTCGATACGGAGTTCAATACAATATAGTCCTGCCCGTCCAATTCCGGATAATTTGGGCAGCTCTCTTGTCTCAATGTCAGAAAGGAAAGGTAGTCCATGAAACCCTCGAACACATAGCAGGCAGTCCTTGCTTTTCCCGACTGTCTGATGTGGGAGATTTCCTTGGGGGCGATGCAGCCCTTGAAATAGGGGTTACGAACCTCAAACCCACCCGAACCGTTAGGGAATGCGATGGCAAAGTAACGCTTGCCGTTGTGGGTGTAACGGGCTTCACTACATTCTCTTTTTGCCAGTTCCAGATTTATTCCTCTACCTTGTAAATAGGAAAGCAGGGCAGGAGACGATAGCGGTACTATCTCCAGCTGTTGGAAGCTCGGACCGAAAGAGTCCTGCTTGCCAAAAGAGAAAGATACCGGGTGTACATGCGGTGTCTGTTCCGCAATCCGCTCCAGCAGGTAAGGTACATGGTCGGTAGCATACAGGTGTGCAGCCAGTTCAATGATACCGCCCCCTTTCCCTAAACGTAGGCTCGGTACAGAACGCCTTACTGCCTTTCGGCAGTAGGTTTTCCCGTACCTGCCCCCAAACCGTACTTGCATGTCTCCACGCATACGGCTCTCCGTTGATAACATGACTTTATTTAGCATGGCTGTGTATTTTGGCATAACACTTTTCACAGACAACCAATGTCTTCC
>ENA-UEQJ01000024-UEQJ01000024.1-human-gut-metagenome-genome-assembly--contig:-NODE-24-length-95488-cov-14.145078_pt1 | contig 95488 bp, 102 predicted proteins | sample MGYA00242937_ERZ507938 | MGnify/ENA primary metagenome ERZ507938 (study PRJEB26167, sample SAMN06115437) | human gut metagenome | host: Homo sapiens | place: China:Gansu | collected 2015-07-03...
GACTTGCATTGATGACGGAGGTAGGGCCGCCAGACTGACCAACGATTGCATTTTTACCCATGATGATTTCTCCTTTTCTTCTGTTTCGGCTTTTATATTATCGTGCAGGAGCACGAAAACAGACCACGAGGGGGGAGGAAACGCGCAAATGAAACTTACAGGCAGATATGGCGCGGGGTACCGTTGACGTAGACCGGTGTCACTTCGTCCAGGATGAGCGGACGGGCATACTCCTCAAATGCCGCCGTCACCTGCATTCCGTCCGGGGTGATCCAGTCCAGCGGCACCTTTTTCTCCAGGTTTGCCACCTGCTGGACATCCACGGACTCGGTGATGCACTGGTAGGGGTAATCGGAAATGCGCTTGAGCGAGATCATCCGCCCGGTCTCGCCCGCGAAGGCAGCGGAAGCAGCAGCGCCGCCCACGGCGTAGGCCTCGTTCACATCGGTGCGGCTGGCCAGATGGCTGGCGCAGCGCTGCAGAGTCGAGAACTCAATGGCACGGCTCTTGCAGTTCAGATTATCGTGGATGAGGTCAGAAAGATACCGGCTGGTGCCGCTGAGAATGGCCTTGTGGCCAAAGGCATCCAGCTGCCCGGCGGTGGAGACCAGATCGCACAGATAGGTGCCGTCGGCAGTCTTAACGCCCTCGCTGGCTGCAATGATGACATTGGGTTTGACCCGCTGCAGCTCGTCCACCCGGGTCAGGAACCTGTCCGGGTCAAAGGGAACTTCGGGCAGCAGGATGAGGTCGGGGCCTTCGCAGTCATCGCCGCCGGCCAGACAGGCCGCACCGGCCAGCCAGCCCGCGTGGCGGCCCATGATCTCGGCCACCGTCACGCTGCGGATGTTGTAAACGGAGGAGTCACGGATGACCTCCTTCAGGATGGTGGCAATGTACTTGGCGGCAGAGCCGTAGCCGGGGGTGTGGTCGGTCAGGCAAAGGTCGTTGTCGATGGTCTTGGGCACACCGATGAACCGGACGCTGCTGCCCACCTGGGCACCGTAACGGGAGAGTTTTGCAATGGTGTCCATCGAGTCGTTGCCGCCGATGTAGAACAGCGCACAGATATCGTACTTGTCAAACAGGGTGAACAGCTTGATGAACGGGGTAGAGTCCACGTCCGGGTCTGGCAGCTTGTAGCGGCAGCTGCCCAGATAGCTGGACGGGGTGCGCTTGAGCAGTTCGATACTCATGCGGTCATCCAGCAGAACGTTCAGTTCCAGCATCTCTTCCTTTAAAAGGCCCTCGATGCCGTACTTCATTCCGTAGACTTTATCGGCTCCCAGACTGCAGGCAGCTTTGTATACGCCTGCCAGGCTGGAATTGATAACGGCGGTGGGGCCGCCGCTCTGGCCGATGATGACATTTTTTGACATACGTCCTCCTTATCCAAAAGAACAACAGTTCACGTCCTGCAAAGCGCGGCAAGTCCTTCTGTGTCCTCCCAGAGCCCTGCACTGCCCGGGGAAGGAGATTGCGGATGCGCGCCGCAAGTCGTACAAAAAGAATGCAGGATGTGCATCTGATTCAATGAAAACTGTGCAATTCCTGCAACAATACTATTGTAAACTATTTCTCTGTTGTATGCAAGACCTGATTGGTTGCACGGGCAAAAAAATTATGATACAATAAAAGCAAAACTGGCGGGAAATGTCGTATTAACGGCGTTTCCCGCCTTTTCTGTTACTAATTTGTTATTAGTTCAATGTTCAAGCGCAGTTCTTCAATGTTCTTATGGGTGTATACGCGCTCACCCGTTCCCTTTGATTTATGCCCCATAAGACGATCTATACAAACCTTGTTAGCCCCGGCAGAATCAAGACGGGAACGGAATGTATGACGACACTCATGTGGGGTGTGATCCATGTTCAGCGTGTTCATTAGTTCATTCCAAACATCCCGGTATTGGCTTTCGTTCAGCTTCTTTCCGTTGTACTCAAAGAGATAACCGCTTTTAGACTGTTCAAAGCGGCGTTGAACAATACTTTGAATTTTTGAATGAATGGGGACAAGGCGATTTTTACCCGCCGCTGTTTTTACGCCCCCGATCATCGTTCCGGCGTTGAGGTCGATATTCGCCGTTTTCAGCCCGATCATTTCAGAGATACGGAAACCCGTATACAGAAAGAACAGTACAGAATCCGCCCACTCTAAAGTTTGGTTATCCCAAAGCCGTTGTACTTCATCATCTGTGAAAATCTGCTTTGTAGTTTCGGGAATGGGTGCGGACGTAAGCAGATCGGAACACTGCTTTTGGATTATGTCAAGTTCCATTGCAAAGCGGTCAAGATGCCCCCACAGGTTCTTTATTGCGCCTTGGGTTGAGTATCCCTTGCCGCACCCGTCTATACAATCCTGCATCTGGTAAGACTTGATCTGATTGTATTTCAGCCCGCCCAATTTGGCGCAATGGTTATAGGCTGATTTAAGGGATGCCCGGTTAGCTTCGCCCAATTTACAAGCCCGCTTATCAAGCCATAGCTTGTAAAGTTCATCCAGTGTGATCTTGTCCGCTTCAATGTCCCACGGGGTAGCGTTGAACTTTGCAAGTAAGATTAGACCATCTTCCCGCGTTGCTGTGTAGCCTATGGGTTTTTGCTGTCCAGATTTGCCCTCACGGACAACCCACGGTTTCCGCCTGTTCCCGGAAAGCCTTGTAACCGATCCGTACCGATTCGGATTTTTCACAGAAATCACCGCCTGTTTCTTGCATTTTACACAGTTCGGCGGTATAATCAATATGACCGCCGAAATCACTTCATCCTTGATTTTTGGTCGTTTCCCCTGCTGGTGTTACCGCACTAGCAGGGGATTTTTTGTTTTTAGAAGCAAGCCTGAATAATAGCTTTATATTTGGATTCGTCAATATCCAAAAGGCTTTTCTTTCCATCTTTGAAGATAATTTTCACTTGATACCCGCCTTTCATTATCGCTCCAGCAGTTCCGCCCAAAACCTCATAGCTTTCAACCGTGGTGCTGTTTAGTGGTAATTTTTTAATAAGCCCTAACGAAATTGCAGTATTAGCGATACCGCCGCCAACAACAAGGCTTCCTGCATAATCACCGCTTGTAACCATGTTTTTCATTGATATGCCGTCCTTTCTTTGTGTTCTTGTCGTTACGAATAACAGTTACACAGGCTATCTTTACTATTATATATTATTTCTTATATGTTGCGTTACCGTATAATGATGCAACACCAACAAGCCTAATATATAGAACGCAAACCACAATGTAACAAACGTGACAATATAAAATAATTAACGATTCCTAAATAAATTTTTGCTGTACGCTTTGAAATCTTAAAAATGTACGGCGTGTAACAAGTGTAACTAGAACTTGACAAAGAACAAGTTGTCCTCTATCCGCACGATTCTTTGACAGAATACTTTTCATTTTCAAGCAACATATCGGTACGTTCAATGAGTTTTCCTTGATCTACGCTGTCAAGCCTTGAGAACTTTTTCAGCATTTCACAAGCTGGATCACCAAATACTTCTTTCACATCATCATATATAGCGGACTGCTTGGAGGATGTGTTGGAATCATCATTCCAACACATTAGATCGGCGGGAGATACGCCCAAAATTTTTGCGAGCTGTTCAATAGTGGATCGCTTGATGTTTTCCACTCTTCCGCACTCCCACTTATTCACAGCCGCCCGGTTGACACCTACCATCTTTCCTAATTCTTCTTGGGAAAATCCGTGAGATGTTCTAAGTTGCTTTATGTATTCGCCCATTGTCATTTTTTATTCACCCCCTGACTGTATCTTGATTGTAACACATTTTTACAATTTAATCAATTATTTTTGAATTTGTATCTAAAAAACACTCATATTCTATTGACAAGATACAAAGAGCGTGCTATACTCAATGTATCCTCACAAGATACATGAAAGGATGAAGCGAGAATGAGCGCAACGAGCCTAAAGCCTGTCATTGAGAAACTTGAAAGTTTATTTTCAAGTTTCAATCAGAAGTTTTACAACAGCGAACTTCAAACCCCGGTTATCACAGTAAGCCCGGACACGACAAAGGGCGCGTATGGGTGGTGTACTTCGTGGAAAGCATGGAGCAACCTTGACCCGGACAACAAGACAACGGATATTTCCCAAATGAGCAAAGCGGATTTGGACGCGATGCAGAATGAGGGTTTCTATGAAATCAACATCTGTGCTGAACATCTTGCAAGACCCTTTGAACAGGTTGCGGAAACTCTGCTTCACGAAATGGTTCATCTGTACAATCTTCAGATCGGCGTACAGGATACAAGCCGGAACGGTACATATCACAACAAGAAGTTCAAGGAAGCGGCTGAACAGCACGGTTTGGACGTTGGCAAAGACCCTAAATATGGATGGACGATAACCACGCTGGATGCGGAAGCAAGGGCTTTCGTGGACAGCTTGCAGGACAAGAAGTTTGAACTTCACAGAAAGCACTTGCCGAAAATTCCCGGTCTGTCAAAAGCCAAACAGTCTAGCCGAAAATATGTTTGTCCGATGTGCGGCTTGATTATCCGGGCAACAAAGGAAGTCAACGTGATTTGCGGTGATTGTGGGTGCGCATTTGAAGAGGATGAATAACATGAAGAAAATAAACGCAAGAACGCTTGTTTTGAACGAGTTTCGCAATTATGTATGGCATTGCCACAAGAACGCCTATGATGCTGATACCGTCAAGGCGAAATATCACCGGGTAAAGGGCATTCTGTTCGCCCTCTGGAAAGTCGGTGAGATTGATCTTGAGTATTACCGAACGATGGTAGGCCACACCGATAAACTCTATCAAGAAACCAAACTCAAGCATTCGGGGGAATAATCCCCCTGCCTAATGTAGCCGTGGACGGTCACAAGCCCGTGTAAATACAGAGTGGGCAGCACCTTGAAAATTGAATCTGTCCGGCAACAGTATACAAAACTGGTAAGGGGTAACAATGTGAATCCCCTGCATAAGTGCCGTACATAATTTTGAAAGAAAGGATTGATTGTATGAATAAAAAGTTACTTAGAAGTGAAATGATTCTTCACGATGATACCAATTCTACGCTTGCAAATGCGTTGGGTATCTCCCCGCAGTCCCTTTCCTCTAAGATGAACGAAACCAACGGGGCAGAGTTCACCCAAAGGGAAATTTCTAAGATTCGCGCAAGGTACAACTTGACGGATGAAAAGGTGATTGCTATTTTTTTCACCGCAAGTGTATCTTGAATAGATACAAGCGAAAGGATGAAGTGATTTGAAAACTGTTCAAGATATTATGCGTGAGAACAACTCACTTGCAAACGTGGAGAGGTTCAACGCTATGCAGAAGTGGGATTACAAGAGGAAAGTAGCCCACGCGCAAGAGATGGCGGAAGCCTTTTACAGCTGGGCGCGGGAGCATGGGAAGAATGTTCATCTTTCCGTTGGTGGTCTGGATTCCATCACCCTGCATTACTTCCTTGAAAGTATCGGGTTGCCCGTGACCTGTATTTCCTGTTCTTCCCTTGAGGGGCGCGGCGTACAAGAAGTTCACAAGCGGATTGCGCAAGAAATGAGCGCAGAATACAAAGACTGGATGGGTGATGGGGAAGCCCCGGCGTTCGTCTTTCTAAAGCCGCTGAAGAACAAAGTACAGATTTTGCAGGAATGCGGATGGCCTGTCATTTCCAAAGAAAAGGCCGGAAAAATCGCCCTCTTGCAGAACCCCACCCCAAAAAACGCCACAGTTCGCCACGCTATTATCACAGGCGAAACGGGCGAGTATGGCGGTTTTCGCAAAAGTACCCGCATGAAGTTGCCGCAAAAGTGGCTTGAACTGTTCGGCGGTGCTGATCCAGAGGGCGCGGCACTGGGATATAAGGCCGCACCGTTCAAAGTATCTGATCGGTGCTGTTACTACCTCAAAGAGAAGCCTTGTTCTGACTGGGCGAAAGAACACAACAGCGTTCCGTACATGGGACTTATGGCAAGCGAGGGCGGCAGACGTGAAAAAGCCCTCAAGCTGAACGGGTGCAATTACTACGGTAAGACTACCACCCGTTCCGCACCGTTTGCAATTTTCAGCCGACAAGATATTTTGCACCTTGCCCTTGATCTGAACGTACCCGTTCCCGCCGAATATGGCGAAATCGCGATGGACGAGAACGGGCAGTTGTACACCACCAAAGCACAGCGCACGGGCTGTACCATGTGCGGCTTTGGTATTCACATTGAGAGCCGCCCGCACCGTTTTGATGTTCTTCGTGAAAACAATCCCCGCGAGTGGGAATTTTGGATGAAGAACGTATGTACCGATGAAAACGGTGAGAAATACGGCTGGGGTCGGATTCTTGATTATATCGGCGTGGAATGGGAGTGATCTAAAAATGTCGTTTGCAAGCAAGCTGAAAGGCTTGATGGAAGAACTTGATCTTACACAGGCTAAGGTTTCGGACTTGACCGGGATCGGGCGTTCTTCTATCAGTCAGTACGTTTCCGGCAAAAATGAGCCGTCTAAGGAACGCCGGAAAGAAATTGCTCGTTCTCTGGGCGTACAGGATAACTACTTTGAAGAGTATGACCCGGTTGCAACTGTTCAATACAATTCAACTGTCAATCTTCCCGTTGAACTTGTGGCGAAACTTATGAAGAAATCCCCCCGGTTTGTTCGCCGGGGCTTACAGAACGGGGTTTTCCCGTGGGGTTACGCCGTGAAGCTGGAACATTGGAGTTACTTCATTTCCTCTGTTAAGTTCACCGAATGCACCGGGATTCAGATTCCCGCCGTTGAGGTATCGGCATGAACGGCAAGTATTACGGACGCTTGGAAGTCCGTTATCACAAGAAAGAAGCCGTAAGGCTTGAGCATATCAAAAACAAAAGAAAGAGGTCTAAGACGATGATTAAAGGCTATAAGGTTTTCAATCCTGATTGGACGTGTAAGGGCAAGCAGTACACCTGCCCCGGCACGTTTGAAGAGGATGTAAACCCGTCCGTCTGCAATGTGGGTATGCACTTCTGCAAAAATGCTGCTGACTGCTTCCGTTACTATGATTTTGACCCGAACAACCACGTTGCTGAAGTGATCGCCCACGGTACGGTTGCAGAGGGCGAGGATAAGTGTGCAACGAACAAGTTGGAAATCGTGCGGGAAATCCCTTGGGCTGAAGTCCTTGAGATTGTGAACACGGGAAAGGCTTGCACTGGACGTTGCAACAGCGGCAACCGCAACAGCGGCAACTGGAACAGCGGCAACCGCAACAGCGGCAACTGGAACAGCGGCAACTGGAACAGCGGCAACTGGAACAGCGGCAACTGGAACAGCGGCAACTGCAACAGCGGCGACTGCAACAAAACATCCTTTTCCAATGGCTGTTTCAATACGGTATCGCCAAAAATCTATATGTTCAACAAGCCCACTGACTGGACGCTTGAGCATTGGCTTAACTGCCGCGCCCGTTATCTGCTGAATCAGATTGACGATTGCCCGCTTGAATACGTCTGGTTCGACAGTATGACCGATGAAGAAAAGGCGGCGCACCCTGAAGCCAAAACTACGGGCGGTTATTTGAAAGATCGTACCGCGGCGGATAACGCCCGGAAATGGTGGGCGGGGCTTAGTGCCGATGATCGCAACATCATTTTCAGCTTGCCGAACTTCGATGCGGCAATTTTCAAGGAAATCACCGGGATTGACGTTGACGCGGAATAAGGGGGTATCTGCTATGAAAGAGTACATGATCGTTAAAGTACAGTTTAACGTGAGTTCTAAGACTTGCACTGGAAAGCTGTACACGTTCCTTGCCTATGAGGAATACAAGCCTGGTGACGTGGTGGTTGTCGATACGCAGAACGGTTTCCAGCTTGCCACGGTTGAGGGTACAGCGTCTAAGATTCCCGATGGTATTCCCACGGGCGGCCTGAAAGAGATCGTTTGCAAGGTGGACTTCACCGCATGGAACGAACGCCGGGAACGGGCAAAGCGCATGAACGAACTTCAGTGCATGATGAACAATCGGGTTAGGGATTTGCAGGAAACGGCACTCTTTGAAATGCTGGCAAGCAAAGACCCGGAACTGAAAGCCATGCTTGACGAATACAAGGCCTTGCGGGGGTGCTAATGTGGAACTTTACCCCCATCAACAGACCGCCTTAGAGGAAACCCGACAGTATAACCGTGTTGCCTACTATCTGGATATGGGTTTAGGGAAAACCTTTGTCGGATCAGAAAAAATGCGGGAACTGAACAGCCCCGTGAATCTGATCGTGTGCCAAAAGTCCAAAGTTGAGGACTGGGAAAAACACATGATAGAAAATTATGCAATGGATCACTGTTGGATAATTTATAACCTGACTGACAAAAAGGATTTTGAACGCTTCTTCAAAGAAGTAAAAACCCGGAAATCTGGTGATCCTACCGTTTGCGGCGTTATAAATTATGATCTGCTGTTCAGACGGGCAGAAATAGCCCATTTAACAGGCTTTACGCTCATGCTTGATGAATCATCCATCATTCAGAATGAGGGCACAAAACGCTCTAAATTCGTCTTAGGGTTGCACCCGGACAATGTGATTTTGCTTTCTGGTACGCCAACAGCCGGAAAGTATGAAAAACTTTGGTCACAACTGCACCTTTTGGGATGGGGAATCAGCAAAGACCTGTTCTATAAGCAGTATGTAACGACAGAGTGGATGGAAGATTCACAGAGCGGCTTTCGGATAAAGGTTGTAACGGGCTATAAAAACGTGGACAGATTGAAAGCGAAACTTACTCAACATGGGGCGGTTTTTATGAAGTCTGAAGATGTTTTTACCCTGCCCGAACAGTCCTTTATCTCTGTAACGTCCAAAATACCCGGATGCTATAAGAAGTTCATGCGGGATGATGTGATAACCATTGACGGGCGGGAATATGTGGGCGATACCACCTTATCAAAACGCATATACGCCCGGATGATGTGCAGTTTCTTGAATCGTGAGCGCGTGGCGGCGTTCGTGGATTTGGTACATTCAACAGAAGATCGTTTGATTGTGTTCTACAACTTCAATGAAGAATTGAACACGATGTTAGAAGCCCTCACCACCTACACGGGGGAGATGGAGCGGCCTTGTTCCATCATCAACGGCGAGAAAAACGATTTGACCGCTTACGATCAGTACGAAAATTCAATCACGTTCATTCAGTATCAAGCCGGGTCTATGGGCGTGAATCTGCAAAAAGCCAATAAGATCATCTATTTTTCACTGACCGATAGAAGCGAACTTTTTGAACAGTCTAAAAAGCGGATTCACCGCATTGGACAAACTCAACCTTGCTTCTACTATCAAATGATATGCCCCGGAACTGTGGAAGAAGATATTTTAGAAGCTTTGAAGATGCGAAAGGATTATACAGATGAATTGTTTAAAGCCTATCAAGCGGCGCACCATTGCTAACCGCATTATCACTTCTTGGGTTATTATCGCCCTGATCTTTTCGGTTGTTGGGTTTGCAATCGGTGCGGTTTCCCATTCCAGCAAGCCCAAAACCGAAACCCTGATCTATGGCCGCGCGGCGGACGGTAAGATTTTTGATGGCGATATGTCCGTGAGTTATGAGAGTGAAGATACCCTCTTTGTCCCTCTGGGCGTTCCCCTTGATTCGGACGTGCAAGAGTTCATTTATTACCTGTCCAAAGGCTACAACATGGATTTCACTTTTGTTATGGCTATCATTCAGCAGGAAAGCGGCTATCAGCCGAACGCGGTGAGTAATACCGATGATTACGGTTTGATGCAGATCAACAAGGTAAACCACGGCTATATCACGGACGAAATCGGCGTGACAAACTACCTTGATCCTTACGAGAACGTAAGAGCCGGGATGTTCATTCTTCGTAAATTGTTTGAGAAGTACGAAACCCCGGAAAAAGTTTTGATGGCCTACAACTTGGGCGAGAGCGGGGCTAAAGCCCTTTGGGATAAGGGCGTTTTTGAAACCAACTATTCAAAATCTGTTCAACGTATTCAAAGTGAATTGAACAATATGAAAGGATGAAGCAACTATGAAACTCTGTAAAGAAGCTGTGGACAACGCCACGGCTTGCGGTAAGAAGTGCTGTTGTTTGGAATGTGATCGGCGGGAAAGCTGTTCTGAAGTGTGCAGTGAACTTTCGGAAAATTGCGAATTTGCGTTTGAGAGTGATACTTCACTTGTTGAAATGCAGAAGAACGCGGCAACTATCATTTCCGGCATTGCCGCTCTTGCAGTCCAGAAGAAGCAGATCGAGGAACAGGAAAAGGAGATGCGCGACAAGTTGCGTGAAACCATGGAAAGTTACGGCGTGAAGTCCTTTGAAACGTCTGAAGTCAAGTTCCTTTACATCCCGGCCACTACCCGCACCACCATTGATACGGCGCGGCTGAAAAAAGCAATCCCGGACGTGGTGGAGAAGTACAGCAAGATCACTAATGTTTCCGCGTCCGTCAAGATCACAGTGAAATGAGTGAGAGAACGCCGCGTTTCCTTTGGATGGAAGTTTCAAATGATGAATACGAATTGCCGTTAGCTGTGGCGGATTCGGCTTTAGAACTTGCAAAGGTTTTGGGGCTGAAAGATGAAAATTCGGTCATATCTTCTGTAAGCAGAGCGAAACGCGGCGGTTATTGGTGTAAATACAAACGTGTTCCTTATCTGAAAGAGTAGGTGATCTAATGGAAGATGAGGTTATTTTAATGTCCCCGCCCGGTGCTACTGGGAGTAAGCGGCACAGATTTTGCAAGGTTGAACACAACGGTAAAAGCTACTGGGTAGACCTGACGGCAACCCGTAGATTGCGGGGCATTGACAGCGCAAGGCTGTACACGCTGAAAGATGGTAGGCTGATTGTTGCAAGGCTGATTCGTGTGTCTGTTCTTCGCTCACAGGGGGTGATCTGATGACAAGGACTGACAGAGAATCCGATCCGGGTGAATCCTTTGACGGGGGCTATCACCTTTATGCAAAGGAAAAGCATAAGGAACGAGTTGCAAAAAATTCTGAACGGATTGACTACGCAATCAAGCAATTTGAGTTGAACAACATTGAATTCACCTTGAAAAATGAGCAAAGCGGGCATTTCCATTGTAGAAGAAAGTCAGATGATAAGCTGTTTCAGTTTTGGGCTGGAACGGGGAAAATCCTTGGATATGACCGTTTGCGGGGAGTTCATTCACTTATCAAATTATTGTTGGGGTGATGCAATGGCAGAAGAAAAACTTTTTGAAAAACGCCTTGAGCGTTATTTGGAAAAGCAAGGCATTTATCCTTTTGGCCGTGCCGCTGATCGGATGCCCGTTCCGCCCATTGGATATTATGAAAAGCGTTGGGGCGGCGGGTTTTCTAAGTCCGGCTTGCCTGATCTGCACCTTGTCGCTAATGCAATCAGCCTTGACGTGGAGTTGAAAGCCCCAACGGGTAGGCCGTCCCCGCTTCAAAAGTTCATGGTTTCCCAAATCAACAACGCCGGGTCTATCGGGGTGATCCTTTACCCCGATGGATTCGAGGACTTCAAAAATCTGTTAGAGGGGGTGATACAGTGCAATACTCACATTCCCGTGTTGAATGCTTTGAAAAATGCCCATTCAAGTACCAAATGCGCTATCTTCAGCGGTTGAACACCCTGCCCCCGGATGAGGCAGACAGCCCGTTGATCTTGGGAACAGCCTTACACACGGGCATTGAAGAAAGCCTTGAAGCGGCGGTAAAAAAATACTGTTCTAGCTATCCGATTATCACGGATGAACACATTAACGAGGTTATCAAGCTGGAACACGTTATCCCACTGGCAAGGGCAGGAATTCCGCCCGGTGGTGCGTTTGAAGTCCCTATTATGGACAAGGACTTCGTGGGTTACATTGATTACCTTGTGCCGATCAACAAAGTTGATGGTACTGAATATTTTGATCTCTACGATTTCAAATATTCAAACAATGCTCAAAGTTACAAGAAATCTAATCAGTTGCACCTTTATAAATATTTCTTTGAGCGGAACAACCCCGGCAAGAAGATTAGAAACCTGTATCTGTTCTTTGTTCCTAAAGTCCAGATTCGGCAAAAGAAAGGTGAAACGCTTCTTGATTTTCGGGAGCGGTTGAAAGACGAACTTGCCGGGGTTGATGTTCAAACGGTTCAAGTAGAGTTCGATTATTCAAAAGTAATTGAATTTCTGCTTGCGATAAAGACGGTGAACGAAACAACAGAGTTCACGAAAACAGAATCGTACTTGTGCCGATTCTGTGAGTATCAAGATTTTTGCGAGAAAGGATGGGATTTTATGATTCTCCCCGAAAACAAACGCCGCAACATCGAACAGGTTCACAAGCGCAAGCTGTGGATTTATGGCGCACCGTTCAGCGGCAAGACCACTTTTGCCAACTCTTTTCCTGATCCGCTCATGCTCAACACGGACGGTAATGTTGAGAACGTGGACGCGCCTTATATCCCTATCCGCGATAACGTCAAGGTCGAGGGGCGCATGACAAAGCGCACCCTTGCATGGGAAGTGTTCAAAGATACCATTTCCGAACTGGAAAAGAAGCAGAACACCTTTAAGACCATCGTTGTTGACCTGCTGGAAGATACTTATGAATCTTGCCGGGTCTATATGTATCAGCAGATGGGTATTACCCATGAATCTGATGATTCTTTCCGGGCATGGGATAAGGTGCGCGGCGAGTACCTGAACACCATGAAGCGGCTTATGGTGCTGGACTATGAAAACATCGTGCTTATCTCCCATGAGGATATGAGCAAGGATATTACCCGCAAGGGCGGCGATAAGATCACGGCTATTAAGCCCGCTGGACTGCCTGATAAGGTGGCTAACAAGGTTGCTGGCATGGTTGACGTGGTCGCCCGTATTGTGGCCGATGGCGAAACCCGCACGTTCTCTTTCAAGTCCAATGAGGTTGTCTTTGGTGGTGGCCGCTTGCGCGTGGCCGCAAAGGATCTGCCGCTTGATGTGGATGCGCTCTTTGCCGTGTACGATGAAGCTAACAAGAACGCCGCAAACGGCGTATCTGAAAACAAGCCGCAGACCGAAAGCACCGAACGAGCCGGGCGTTCCCGCCGTAAGGCAGGGGAAACGCCCGTCACCCCGGCAGAGAAGCCGCAGGAAGAGCCGGAACGGGTTGAGCCTGTAAACGATACCCCCGCAGAAGAAACCCCGCAGGAATCCCCCGCAGAGGGCGAGAGCGCGCCCGCCGAAAATGCCGATGATGGCAACCCCCCGATGGACGGTGCGGTTGAAGTCAACGCGCCCAACGCACAGCCCGAACAGCCCGCCGAACATCCGCGCCGCAAGCGTAGAGTGCGGGAATCCTAATCACAACTGACTGTAAGAAAGGACTATAACAATGAGCATTTTCGATGAATTTGACGCTAACTTTGATACCGCTGGTTTGGCGAAAGATGCCGCTGAAGCCGCAAAGAACGGCAACACCCGCCGTGAAGTCCCCCATGATACTTATGAGGTGGAGATCAACAAGCTGGAATTGGGCAAGAGCAAAAAGGGTGATCCCATGTTTTCCTGCTGGTTCAAGATTCTGGCGGGCGAATACAAGGGCAGTCTGATCTTTATGAACCAGATTGTGACGCAGGGTTTCCAGATCGGCATTGTGGATGAGTTCTTGCGTTCGCTCATGTCCGAAATGAACGCACCGATTCCCGTTCAGTTCCAGACCTACAATCAGTACAACAACCTGATTATGGATATTATGGAAGCCATTGACGGGAACTATGAGTATAGCTTGGAGTACGGCGAAAACAAAAAGGGCTTTAACACGTTCAAGATCAAGGAAATTTACGTTCTTGAGGACTAAGCCCCGGCTTGTGACCTGACAAGATAAACAGGCGGGCGGGTATGGTGGGAATTTCAAAGAAAGAGGGTGATTGCTATTCTATTTTACGATTTTGAGGTTTTCGCTTATGACTGGCTTGTTGTCATTATTGATATGGTGGAGAAGAAAACCCACGTCATTATCAATGACAAGGCGGAACTTGAAGCCTTTTATGAAGCGCATAAAACCCGAATTTGGGTAGGATTCAACAGCCGCCACTACGATCAATACATCTTACAAGGGATTCTGTGTGGGTTCAACGCTAAGAAGCTAAATGATTACATCATTGTCAAGGGTAAACCCGGCTGGCAGTATAGCAACCTCTTAAAGAGTTACCCGCTTCTTAATTACGATGTAATGTTGAATACCGATGTGGGCTTGAAGTCCTTTGAGGGTTTCATGGGTAACGATATTCGGGAAACGGAAGTACCCTTTAACCTTGACCGCAAGTTGACGGATGCAGAGATCAAACAAACCGTTTTTTATTGTACCCATGATGTTGAACAGACCATACAAGTTTTCATGCGCCGAACGCAAGAGTTCAACACCATGATGTATTTTATCAAACACTTTGAACTAGGAATTGAATACATTTCCAAAACTAAACCACAGCTTGCCGCAACTATTTTGGGCGGCAACAGGAAAGGCGCAAGTTTTGATGATGAATTTGATTTCCCGATTCTACCGTGTTTGCGACTGAACAAGTACAAGCATATTGCGGACTGGTACGCAAACCCTGAAAACCACGATTACGAGAAAAAGCAGGGTAAGCAGATGATCGCCGGGGTTGAACATACCTTTGCATGGGGCGGCGGACACGGTGCGCGGGCTAAGTATTCCGCCGATGGCGTGTTCATCATCATTGACGTTACCGCCTATTACCCGTCTTTGCAGAAACAATATCACTTCGGCTATCGGGTAATGGATCACCCTGAAAACTTTGAGTTTATCCACGATTCCAACATAGCCTTTAAGCGCAAGGGCGACAAGAAAGCCCGTCAGCCGTTCAAGATCATGGATAACGCCATTTCCGGGCAGATGAAACAAAAATCATCTGCCCTGTATGACCCGATGAGCAACAACGCTATCTGTATCAATGGACAGCTTTTATTGCTTGACCTTGTGGAACACCTTGAGGGGCATTGTGAGCTGATCCAGAACAACACAGACGGTATCATTGTTAAGGTTGCGGACTATGACCGTGATTTTGACGTTTTGGATGATATTGTTTGGGAGTGGGAACAGCGTACAGGTATGCGCATGGACTTTGATACTTACTTTGGAACGATTTATCAGAAAGACGTTAATAATTATCTGCTGGTAGATCGGGAAACGGGCGCGGTCAAGCGCAAGGGTGGGTATGTTATGAAGCTGGACGATCTAAGCTATGATCTCCCCATCATAAATAAAGCCCTTGTTGATTACATGATCCATCAAATCCCGGTGCGCCGGACGATTTCAGAGTGTCAAGACCTACGCGAATTTCAGCTTGTTTCCCGGATCAGTAGCAAGTATACGCATATTATGTACGGCGATAAGCCGTTGAAAGAACGGTGCATCCGCATTTTTGCTTCTACTGATCCAAACGATCCCGGCGTGAAGAAAGTAAAAGCGTCCAATGGTCGGTTGGAAAAACTGCAAAACTCCCCGGAACACTGTTTCATCTATAACGATGATGTAAAAGATGTTCGAGTGCCGGACAAGCTGGATCGCCAATGGTACATCAATTTTGCAAACAAACGTCTTGAAGATTTTGGAGTAAGTTAAAATGGACGATTTTTATAAAACCTGTCGTTGGTGCCGCTGGAATAAGAACGGCGAGTGTCAGCACAGCGGCACTTTTGCCGTGGACTCCCTCAAAGCGGAGTGCAGATTAGATGATGGGATCATCTATGAAGCGGTCAAGGAAGCCTTTTCAGATAAGACTTTTGCAAAGCTGAAAAGGAATCTTGAAAGTTCACTTTCAAAGAAAAAGGCGAATTTGTTCTATCAAGAGTTCTTGCAGGAACTTGAAGATATGCAACGCGATTGGGCGATAGCTATTGATGATGCTGTGAGAGCAAAGATCAATTATGAACTTGAGGGCGTGAACGGGCTTTCCGTAGAACTTGCCGATGAAGATTCGTTTTGCTGTAAGTATTGGGAATAAGGACGGTGATAAATTTTGTTCTTTCGCGGATATGTTGAAACCAAAGATAAACAGTGCGTGGAGAAGTTCAAGGGCAGGACGGACTTTAAGACCTATGAACAGGTGAAGTCTTTACCAGAGTTCGCCGGGATTCTGGCAGAAGATACGATCCTTGTTGATCTGGACGATGGAGAAAGTTCGGATGTTCTGTTCAAGGTTGTTCAAGACTATTCTTTGAACTGCCGTGTTTATCGCACCACACGGGGCAAGCACTTTCTGTTCAAAAACAGTGGTGTGAACGGCTGTAAGACCCATTGCACCCTTGCAATCGGCTTGAAAGCTGATATTAAGGTGGGCGTGAAAAGTTCCTATGAAGTGCTTAAATACGGCGGTATAGAGCGTGAAATCCTCTATGATACCGCCGAAAATGAGCAAGCGCAACCGCTCCCCCGGTGGCTGTTCCCCGTCCGTAGCAAGATGGCGTTTCTTGATATGGAAGAGGGGGACGGACGAAATCAAGCCCTGTTCAATTACATTCTGACCCTGCAAAGCAATGATTTTACCGTGGAAGAAGCGCGGGAAACCATTCGGATCATCAATAAGTATGTGCTGAAAGTTCCACTGTCAGACAGCGAGATTGAAACTATCTTGCGGGATGATTCGTTCAAGAAACCCGTTTTCTACAACGGTAGCACGTTCTTGTTTGATAAGTTCGCTATCTTCCTGAAGAACAACGCCCATATCATCAAGATCAATAATCAGTTGCACATTTACAAGGACGGTATCTATACCGCTGGATATGGCGAGATTGAAGCCGCCATGATTAAGCACATCCCCGATCTAAACCGTGCAAAGCGGTCTGAAGTCGTTGATTATCTTGATCTGCTGATCCGGGACAACACTAAACCAGAGGATGCGCACCTGATCGCGTTTAAGAACGGCCTGTATAACATCATTGATGGTTCTTTTGCAGGCTTTACCCCGGAACACATTATCACCAATAAGATTCCTTGGGACTATACGCCGGGGGCTTATTGCGAACTGGCAGACAAGACCCTTGATAACATCGCTTGCCATGATTCACAGGTGCGTTTACTACTGGAAGAAGCTATTGGTTATTGCTTCTACCGCTGGAACGAACTTGGAAAGGCTTTTATCCTGACAGGTGACAAAAGCAACGGTAAATCAACCTATCTGTCTATGGTGCAGAATCTTTTAGGTGAAGAAAACATTTGCGCTCTGGACTTGAAAGAACTTGGAGATCGCTTCAAAACTGCTGAAATGTTCGGTAAATTGGCGAACATTGGTGACGATATAGGCGACGAGTTTATAGCAAACCCCGCCGTTTTTAAGAAGCTGGTAACGGGTGATCGCGTGTCTGCTGAACGCAAGGGGCAAAACCCGTTTGAGTTCAACAACTATTCAAAGTTCTTGTTTTCTGCAAACCAGATTCCCCGTATCAAGGACAAAACGGGCGCAGTTCAGCGGCGTTTGGTTATTATCCCGTTCGATGCCAATTTCTCAAAGGATAAGGCGGGCTTCGATCCCACTATCAAACACAAGCTGAAATCTCCTGATACAATGGAATATCTTATCAATCTTGGGCTTGCTGGCCTGAAGCGTATTCTTGAAAATCGTGGTTTTACCGATTCGGACAAGGTAAAGAAAGCTCTGGACGAATACGAGGAAGATAACAACCCGATTTTGGGCTTTTTCAAAGAGTGCGAGGATGAGGATTTTCATATTGAAGATAACACGACTGATCTTGTTTATTCGCGGTATCAAGAATACTGCTTAGTTAACAACTTACAGGCTATGAGCAAAACCGCCTTTTCCCGGCAGATCGCCCGAAATCTGCATCTTCACACAGAGGTTAGGCGGATCGGAAAAAAGACAGCCCGGTTTTATGTTGCAGGGGATCAGAAATAAAGAGGTGAATACTTTGATCTTTACCGAGAGAGAGAGAGAGAGAGAGAGAGAGAGAGAGAACAGCATGGTTACTTCGTTGGTAACAGGCGCAACCCGGATGCTGAAACACACGACTATTACGCCACTGAGCCAAAGGCAACGGAAATTTTACTTGAGCAAGAACGCTTTGCCCCGGTGGTGTGGGAGTGTGCTTGTGGTGAGGGGCATATTTCTAAGGTGCTTGAATCGCACGGGTACGATGTTGTTAGCACCGATTTAGTATACCGTGGATATGGCCGTTTGAATCCGTGCGATTTTTTATTAGAAAATGTTGTGGATTTCAGCGGCGATATTATCACAAACCCGCCTTATAAATACGCCCTTGAATTTGTTGAACACGCTTTGAACATCGTTCAGCAGGGGCGTAAAGTTGCAATGTTTTTGAAGCTAACTTTTCTTGAGGGAAAAGCCCGCAAAGCGTTCTTCCTAAAGAATCCTCCCAAAGTCGTATATGTGAGTTCTTCCCGGCTGGAATGTGGGAAGAACGGCAAATTTGAAAGCAAAAACGCCGTTGCGTATGCGTGGTTCGTATGGGAAAAGGGCTTTTGTGGTGATCCAATCATTAAATGGGTGAATTAAGCATGGAAAAACTTCACTTTCAAGCAAAATCTACGGCTAATTTTGTGAAGCTGGGTTGCACTATCCTTTTTGAAAAGGGAAACAGGATGGATGATCTTGGGGCGGTGTGGCATGAGTATTTTAACGGTGGCACAGGAGATCGGCTTTTTCAACGGTTTATGGAAGAAGCCTTTCCGAATGGGTGCGTTATCGGAGAAAAAGAGTTGATGCAGATCACCAATAAAGCAATTAGCTTTTTAGAAACAGACGTTTCAGCCCTTGAAGCTAAGGCGGCTATTGATAAAAGGCGGTTTGCTTACTGGGTATATTTTTCCCCTACTCATACAGTTTCCGGGTGCTGGTTTGCAGAACATGAAGAAACCGTGATACAAATTTTAACAAATTATTTCGGGAAATCCATTGAGGATTTCACCCCCGATGATCTAAAGCGATTTATTATCGCTTCTTTTGAGATTCGTTCAGATAATTCGTCCGTTCGTTCGATTGCGGATGATGCCGAATTTATTCAAAGAGCCGTTCGCACAAGGTCGGTTCGATTAAAAGAAAGGATGGAACACTATGGAGTATGAGTTGGTTTATGGTCTGCCCAAAGCTGATATTGTAGAGCGGGGGCGTAACTGGTAATGCACGTTTATTCAACTAAGTTCAAGAAGAACGTGAACTTGCCGTATGCAAAGGTAGGCAAACAGGTTTTTAGAAGCCTACACGATGCCGAAACCTATTGCGGTGAAAACGGCCTTGACCCGGATTCAGCGATTGAATACGGGAACGATCCAGACCTTAGAAATCAATGCGCGGAAATTGCCAAATATCAAAAAGCCGTTCTTCGCCGTACTGAAAGCAAAATCCGAAAGCAGATTGAAAAGTTAAAAGCGGATATTAAAAGGGATAGCGAAAGGCTGAAATCCTGTCACCATCTGGATGAACGATCTTGCGAGGATAGGTTACATGAAGATGTTGCCAAACATACGGCAATGTATGACGCACTAAAAATTGTTTCCGATATGGTTACAGAACTTGAATGGTTATCCAACTGGAAAGATTGAAAGGACTGACTATGAACAATCCGGCTAACCACAAATGCAATGCAGAGGGGTATAACGATCCCACGGCGTTTTATGGTACACAGAAAATCGTTCGGGAAGAATCGGAAACCGAACGGCGGGCGAATGAACTTATCAAGGTGCTAAAGTTCATTATTCGTTCAACGGGCTTTGAACTGATTGAACGTGTTAAGATTCGTGACGTGAAAACGGGAAAGGAATTTCGATGATGGGTATTGATGATCGTTACCGGGCGGCAGAGGATGAAGCCCAACTTGAGTATATCAAGCAGTGGAGAGAGCGTAAGCGCAAGAAAAAGGACAGGCGCAAAGACTATTGGATGGAAAGCGTTTGGCATTTACGGATGTTCTTTGATATGCTCTTTAAGTTCGTTAAGGGGGAATGAAAATGGGGATGCTTGCACAAATCAGTGACGCGGTAAACGCCGCTTTTGCAGAGTATAAGAAAGAGTTTGGGGAGAACGCCCAAATCACCGATGGTACGGAATTTGTCACGGTGTTCAATAACTGTGCGCTGATCGTTCGGGCAGAGGGCGACACGCTCAAAACGGAGTTTATCGGCGGCAAGCCATATCAAGTAGATATGAGCCTTGCAATCTATGATGAGGTGGAAAAGAATGGACAGATTCAAATTGACTAAGCAGGATCGGATCAATCAGTATAAAATCATTATGTACAACGTGAAGAATGATTTGGAATACTACACCCGCCCCGATACCGTGCGGCGGCTTGATGAAATGGGGTTCTTCGATGCGCCCGCTTCGATCAATCACCACGGCACATACAGCGGCGCACTGTTCGATCATTCTCTTGCCGTCACGGGTGCTTTGTTGGACTATACGGACAAGATGGGCTTGACGTGGAGCGATGCGAGAAGCCCTTACATTGTGGGTATGTTCCACGATCTGTGCAAGTGCGATAATTATAAAGTGGTGGATAGAAAATGGAAGTATAACCCGAATATGATTCTTCCCGGCCACGGCGAAAAGTCGATCATCATGCTTCAGAATATCGCCCCTGATGCTTTGACAGATGAAGAAATCGCTTGCATCCGCTGGCACATGGGCGCGTTTGATGATCGGAATAATTGGGAGTATTACACCCGCGCCGTTGCAAAGTTTCCGAATGTCATGTACACACACGCGGCAGATATGGCGGCGGCTTACATTGTGGGGGTGTAAATTTTGACTGGTTTATTTCAAAATGTTTTCGAGCTGGCAAAGAATATAGTTGGCTGTGCGGGACTTTTTTATTTCTTTTTGATCCTTGTGGGTAAGGTGCTGGATGCGGCAGATAACATAAAACAGAAGTTGCGTTCTCTGAGAAAACGAGGGAGAGCGTACCGGGAATACAAACGCCTATATAATGACTTCTGTACTTACAGAACGAATTTGGAATATTGGCGAGAGATGCACGAAAGGTGGGCTAAGGGTGATGAGTAACAGGCTTTGTAAAGACTGCTTGCATTGCAAGAGCAAACAGACGGGCGTTGTGACGTTCCGTTATTGGTGCGAGATCACGAAAGTGGGCGTTCGTCCGTGGATGGAAAAGCCGCACCCCAAATGCCAGCTCAAGAGTGGTAGGGCGGGACGCTTTGAAAGTTAAGATTCAAAGTGTTACACTGATTTTCATAAGTGTTTCATAAGTGTTTCTATTTTTGAACGATTAAACGTATTTGTTACGTTTGTTTCGGCTTGTACACTTATTTTGAAGTTCTTTATATATTGATACTCTTGTTGCGTCATCGCGTGACGGTGCAACATATAAAAAATAATATATAATAGTAAATAGAGGGTGCGTAACCGAAACGTGAAACACAAAATTTTAGAAAAATAATGATAATTCGTAAAGTGAGCGTTACGCAAAGAAAAGAGGTTTGAGAAGTGACGGCGAAAGAGTATTTACAACAGCTTGAACGCGCGGATGTTATCATAGAACAGAAGATGAAAGAACAGGCTGATCTTGAAGAACTGTCTAAGTGCGTTCGGGCGATTGATTACGGCAAGGATCGCGTTTCGTCCAGCGGTACAGGCGATGCCCCGTTTGTAAACCCGGTGCTGAAAATCGTGATGCTTGAGCAAGAGATCAACGCCGAGATTGACAAGTATGTTGACCTGAAGCGTAAGATCACGGGCGAGATTCAGAGTTTGCAAGACCCGCAGTTTATCAAGGTGCTGTTCAAGCGGTATGTTGAATACAAGGGCTTTGATAAGATCGCGGTAGAGTTAGAGTGTTCGGAACGCAATGTTTATACGATCCACGGACAGGCACTAAAGGATTTCACAGAAAAAGTTTTGAAAATGTAAAAAGTTGCAGTCTTTTTCATTGAACTTCATGTGTCAAGTGTGATAAAATATATAATGCAAGAAGCCGTAAAAGAAAACCTTTTACGGCTTTTTCTTTTGCCCGATGAATCATCGTAGCTGATCGTAGGCAGTCAGTGATCTTCCGTTCACCGGGCTTATTTTGTTTTAAGGGGGTGAATATCTTGAACGAAAGACAACAGCGATTTTGTGATGAATACCTGATTGACTGCAACGCTGTACAGGCGGCAATCCGGGCGGGGTATTCGCCTAAGACTGCCCGTTTTGCGGCAGAATGGATAAATGAGCGAAACCCACAAAAACCTACTTCAAAGTTCAACGCCGAAATGAAAGCCTATATTGACGCAAAACTTGAAGCGATGCACAACGCAAAAACAGCGGACGCACAGGAAGTTTTGGAGTATTTAACCTCTGTTATGCGAGGGGAACACAAAGAACAGGTGCTAAAGCTGATCGGTGACGGTATACAAACGATCTCCGATATTGACGTTGGGGCTAAAGACCGTATCAAGGCCGCTGAATTGATCGGCAAGCGATACGGAATGTTCAAAGATGGGCTTGCTGTTGAGGTCGAGCCTGTCACACTGATAAACGACTTGAAAGAATGAGGATTTCTTTACAGGATGCCGTGGGGAGCGGCTATGTGGACTTCTGGAACACGAAAGCCCGATACCGTGTGTGTAAGGGTAGCCGTGGATCGAAAAAGAGCAAAACAACTGCCCTGAATATGATTTATCGCCTGTTTCAATATCCAGAGAGCAACGGCCTTTGCGTTCGGCGTTTTTCAAACACTTTGCGCGATTCCGTGTTTTCGGATTTGAAATGGGCTATTCATAAGCTGGGAGTGGATGCGTATTTTGATTGCACCGTGTCACCTATGCAGATCACCCGGCGTTCAACCGGGCAGAAGATTCTTTTTCGTGGTCTGGATGATGGCTTAAAAATCACCTCTATTTCCGTTGATAAGGGCGTTCTTTGTTGGGTATGGATAGAAGAAGCCTATGAGATCAGCAATGAGGACGATTTCAACAAGCTAGATATGTCAATCCGTGGTGAAGTTCCGCCGGGGTACTTCAAACAGCTTACACTTACGTTCAATCCGTGGAGTGCAACAAGCTGGCTGAAGCCCCGGTTTTTCGATACGCCGGATGATACAGTGTTTACCAAAACTACAACATGGGAGTGTAACGAATGGCTTGATGATGCAGACCGCAACATTTTCTTGAAAATGAAAGAAAACAATCCCCGCCGCTATCGCATTGAGGGCGCAGGGGATTGGGGCATTGCGGATGGTCTGATTTACACCAACGTCATTGTTGAGGACTTCGATGTTGATAAAATCCGGGCTATACCCGGTATCAAATCCGCATTCGGCCTTGACTTTGGTTTTACTGATCCTAACGCTTTTACCGCTTGCATGGTGGACAACACCGCTATGAAAATCTATGTTTTTGATGAGTGGTATAAAACAGGGGTCACGAACAAAATCATAGCCGAACAAATCAAGCGCATGGGGTATGGTGGTCAACGCCTGATCTGTGATTCTGCTGAACCGAAATCCATTGCAGAGTTGCAAGATGAGGGGTTAAGGGCTGAATCTTCCCGAAAGGGTAAGGACAGCGTAAACCACGGCATACAGTTGATTCAAAACTATCAAATCGTGGTGCATCCCCGTTGCGTGGAGTTCAAAAAAGAGATAGATAACTATTGTTGGGCGAAAGGCACAGACGGGAAACCAACGGACAAGCCGGATCACGAATTTTCGCACGGTATGGATTCAATGCGGTACGCCGTTACCAAAGTGCTTATGCCTGATACATTCAGCTTTGATTAACTGGAAAGGGGGTGAACAACGTGAGTTTTGTAGATTCAATGATGTTCAAAGTTTCAAACCTGATTTTGCAGGGTGCGCAGATTTCCGACAAGCAGTTTTTGGAACGTGAGATCGAAAAGTGGAAAGGTAGCCCACAGCGCGTTATGCAGATCAAGGGTCACTTGTACTACGACAACGATCACGATATTTTACACCGCAAGCGTCAGATGATCGGTGAAGATGGGAAGCTGGTTGACGTAGACAACGTGCCAAATAACCGCCTGATAGATAATCAGTTTGCAAAGCTGGTTAATCAGAAAGCTAACTATTTGCTGGGCAAGCCCTTTGTTGTTGATGGGGAGAATGAACAGTATGTTGAACTGTTAAAAGACGTGTTCAACAAGAAGTTTATGAAAACCCTGAAGAACGCCGGAAAACTTGCTCTTGAGTGCGGTATTAGCTGGCTATACCCTTATTACACTGAAACGGGAGAACTTGCCTTTAGGACGTTCCCCGGTTACGAAATCCTGCCGTTCTGGAAAGACACGGAACACACACAGCTTGAAGCCGCTGTGCGCCTGTATCTGGTGATCGGCTATCAAGGCACTACACCGACTGTCATTGAAAAGGTCGAAATCTACGACTTAGAGGGCGTTCACCGCTTCGTTCTGGACGGCGGCGCACTGATCCCCGACTTAGAGGGAGCGGACAGCAACACCGCCCCGTATGCAAGCATGATGGACGAAAACGGCAACACTATTCCCCTGAATTGGGAGCGTGTGCCGCTCATCCCCATCAAGTACAATGATTGTGAAATCCCCCTGCTGAAGAAAGTAAAGACCTTGCAAGACGCGCTAAACGTCATGCTGTCGGACTTTGAAAACGGTATGCAGGAAGATCCCCGAAACACTGTGCTTGTGCTGAAAAATTACGATGGCACGAACTTGGGCGAGTTCCGCAAAAACTTGTCTACGTTCGGCGTTGTAAAGGTGCGCACGGTTGACGGTGCGGACGGTGGGGTTGAAACGCTTGAAATTCAAGTCAATTCAGAGAATTACAAAGCTATCCTTGAACTGCTGAAAAAAGCCATTATCGAAAACGGTATGGGCTATGACGCGAAAGATGATAGGCTGAATGGCAATCCTAACCAGATGAACATTCGATCCATGTATTCGGATGTTGACCTTGACGCTAACGATATGGAAAGCGAATTGCAAGCCGCATTCGAGGAACTGCTTTGGTTCATCAACACCCATTTTGCTAACTCCGGCATGGGCGATTTTAGCGGCGAGGATGTAACGATCATCTTCAACCGGGATGTCCTCATCAACGAGGGTGAAGTGATCCAGAACTGCAAAGATAGCGTTGGCATTCTGTCGGATGAAACCATTGTAGCAAATCATCCTTGGGTTGACGATCCCGCCGCCGAAATGAAGCGGTTGGAAGATCAGAAACAGAAAGAACAGGATCGCATTGCACAACAGCAATATGATCCGTTCGCACCCCCACAGCAACAGCAGGGCGGTGATCTGAACAATGACTAATGCGGAATACTGGAAACAGCGTTTCACACAGCTAGAAGCCGCTCAAAACCGAAAAGGCGCGACTGCTTATCTGGAAATGGAGAAGCAGTATAAAGCCGCGCAGAATGAGTTAGAAGCCCAAATAGCGCGGTGGTATCAGCGTTTCGCTGACAGCAACGGTATTTCTCTTGCACAGGCTAAACAATGGCTTAAAGGGCAGGACTTGGCGGAATTTAAGTGGGACGTAAAAGAGTACATCAAGTACGGCAAGGAAAACGCCATAAACGGCGCATGGATGCAGGAACTTGAAAACGCTTCTTCTAAGTTCCATATTTCCCGCCTTGAAGCCCTGCAAATCCAGACACAGAACAGCCTTGAAACCATGTTTACACAGCAGATGGGAACGATGAAAAAAGCGTTATCCGATGTTTACGCAAGCGGGTACTATCACACGGCCTATACCGTGCAACAGGGCTTTGGGCTTGGGTGGGATATTGCCGGGCTGGATCAAGCGCAAATCGATAAGGTACTGTCTAAGCCGTGGGCTGTGGATGGCTACAACTTTTCAACCCGCATTTGGAACAGCAAAACAAAGCTGATCGGAGAGGTTCACAATGAACTTTCAAAGAATCTGCTAACGGGTGCTGATCCGCAAAAGGCTATTGATTCTCTTGCAAAGAAGATGGGAACATCTAAGAGCAACGCCGGGCGGCTGGTAATGACCGAACAAGCCTATTTCAGTAGCGCGGCGCAAAAGGATTGTTTCAATGATCTGGACGTTGAAGAATATGAGATCGTGGCAACGCTGGATTCTCATACTTCCGATATTTGCCGTTCGCTGGATGGCAGAGTGTTCAAGATGAGTGATTACAAGCCGGGTGTTACTGCCCCGCCGTTCCACGTCTATTGTCGTTCCACCACCGCCCCGCACTTCAAAGAAAACTTTGATGCGGGGGAGCGGGCGGCGCGTGGAGCGGATGGGAAAACCTACTATGTGCCGGACGATGTGACTTATTCCGAATGGAAAAAGGCTTTTGTAGACGGTGACAAGAGCGGGTTTGCTGAAGTCAAGCATAAGCATTATAAGCGGGAAGAGCCAAAACAACAGGCTAACCCACGCGACTATAATTGTGATATGGCGCAGAAAGTCGGAAAGAATCATTTTGATAATATCCGCGATAAAGTGGATGGTTGCCAAAATGACGATCTCCGCACAGTCTGGAACACCTTTGAATCCCAAATCAAAGTTGCTGACGCTCATTATCATGGGCGTTCCTTTGCTTCTGGCGGCACGATCAATATTACTATTGGTTCGGATGCAAAAGGGAATAGCTATAATGCCCCGTATGCTGTTACGTTCCATGAATCGGGTCACGCTATTGACTGCTTAACCGCACCAATGGGCGGTAAAAGCGGGCAATGGTTTATTTCTTCGTCCTATAAAGATGGACTGTTCCCCAAAACGATTAAAGCCGAGGTTTCCGATTGGGTGAACGCCGTCTATAAAGAAATGAAAGCCCACAAAGACGATTTCCAATACTGGATAGATCAGAATTGGATTGATTCAAATACAGCGGCGTATTATTCCAACAGTAGTTGGTTCAAAATGAGTAAATCGCTTGCATATAAAGCAATCCAAAATCAACTTTCAGCCCTTAACTGGTTGCAAAAAGGTGATATTTCTGATATTCTTGAGGGGGCAACCCGAATGAAAATTTGTTTGGGTGTTGGACACGGCGCGGCATATTGGACTAACCGCGTATATGACGGTATTGATTTTGGCTTAGGGACTGAAGCATTTGCGGAAATGACTTCTGCTTCAATGACTTGTCCTGAAAGCCTTGCGGTAATTCAGAAGTATTTACCTAAATCTTATGCCGTGTACAAAGAGATAATTAAGATGATCGCTGAAAATGTGTAAAGGTGGTGCGCTATGGAAAAACTGATTGAACAGTATGTTGAACGCTTCCACGAAAATTTCCCGCTGTTCGCCCTCATGGGAATGGATGAAGCGGAAATTGAAAAAATCATCCAGAATGCCCTTAAAAATGGCGTTCCCTATTCTCCCCCCGAACAGGATGGGGAAAACACCGTATATTAAAACCGCATATCGCTAACTAAGCACTTTTGAAAGTTATCTTTCAAGGGTGCTTTTTTCATGCCATTTTAAGGGGGTGAGATCATGGCGTGTCCGTTTGTCGGCAAGTAGAAAGGCGGTGATCCAAACCTATCTCCCAACTGTGGGTTAAACAGTGAATCGTCTTTTTCGTATTGCAGACGGTAAAGAACAAGATCAAATTCGTGGTTCGTTACCCACGGTAAACAACGGAAAGGCTGGTATGAACAATGAAACGTGAGGACTTGATTAGTTGGGGTCTGACCGATGAACAGGTTAAAAAGGTTATGGCCGGGCTGGACGGTGACTTTGTGACTAAGACCCGTTTTAACGAGGTCAACGAGGAAAACAAGACGCTGAAACAGTCCGTTTCTGACCGTGACAAGCAGTTGAACGATCTGAAGAAGTCCAGCGGCGACAACGCCGAACTGAAAGCACAGATCGAGGAACTTCAGAAGAAGAACACCGAACAGGCTAAAGCCCACGCCGCTGAGATGGCACAGTTGAAGCTGGACAATGCGGTTGATACCGCGCTTACGGCGGCGGGTGCTAAGAACAGCAAGGCCGTTAAAGCCCTGCTTGATATGTCTAAGGTCAAGCTGGGTGAGGATGGCAAGCTGTCGGGCTGGGATGAACAGATTTCTGCTGTTCAGAAGTCGGATTCTTACCTGTTCAACGCCAAACAGCCCGCAAACAAGGGTATCAGGGGTTTCAATCCCGGCAAGTCGGATGATGTGAAGCCCGGTACTAAGGTGGATATGTCTAAGATGAGCCTTGAAGAGCTGACCGCTTACATTGAAGCTAACCCGGATGCGGCAACCTAACAACAGAGTTCAAAAATTCAAAGAAAGGATTGAACACAAATGAGCAAATTCGATGCAAAGAGTTTCAACGAGCGGGCTTTTGGTGTTTACATGAACGCCATTCCCAACGTGAAGCTGAACAAACTTCGTGAGAGCCGCGCGATTGTCGCAGATCAGCGACTTCGTGAAACTTTCGTCAACAACGGACAGACTGGCACTGTGTACGCCGTCTTGCCTTATTTCGGTCTGATCGGCGGTGATGCGCAGAACTACGATGGTGTGTCTAACCTCACCCCCGAAAAGACTGATACCTTTGAGCAGGGTGTTTTCACCTATGGCCGTATGATGGGCTGGACTGAAGCCGATTTCTCCTATGATGTGACTGGCGGCGTGGACTTCATGGCGAACGTCCGAAACCAGATCAGCCGCTATTGGAATGATCGGGATCAGGACACTATCCTTGCTATCCTCAAGGGCATTTTCTCTATGTCCGCCACTGGCACGGGCAACATTAAGACCGCTAACGCCGCCTTTGTGTCCGCCCACACCTACGATATTTCCGCCCCCACCACGGATGCAAAGACCACCGATGATATGATGGTGAGTGCAACCACCCTCAACAGTGCTATTCAGCAGGCTTGCGGCGACAACAAGAGCAAGTTTAGCCTTGTGATCTGCCACTCCACCGTTGCAACTAACCTTGAGAACATGAAGTTGCTGGGCTATCTGAAGTACACCGACAGTGAGGGCGTGGAGCGTGATCTGGGCATGGGTACTTGGAATGGTCGTCTTGTTCTGATTGACGATTCCATGCCCGCCGAGGTTAAGAACGTGGGCGCAACTGGCGGTGACGTTACCCTGTACACCACTTATGTTCTGGGCGAGGGCGCAATCGGCTTTGAATCCGTTGGCGCAAAAGTCCCCTATGAGATGGTGCGCGATGCAAAGACCCGTGGCGGCGAGGATACGCTGATTTCCCGTAAGCGTAACGCCGTTTCTGTCGCTGGTATCTCTTACCTCAAGGCGGTGCAGACTACGAACAGCCCCACCAACGCGGAACTGGAAAACGGCAAGAACTGGTCTCTGGTGAGCAACGGCACTGATACCATCAATCACAAGGCCGTTCCCATCGCCCGTATTATTTCCCGTGGCTAAGTAAGGCGGTGTTTCCAGTGCTGGATATGGTAAAAGCGCGGTTGCAGTCTTTTGGGTATGAAATTAAAGATGGGGATGAAACCATTTTGAACTTTTGTATTCAAAAAGTGGAAAGTTCTATCAAGAATGATTGCAACGTGTCCTCTATCCCGGACGGGCTGGTTTGCATCGCGGTTGATATGGCGGTAGGCGAGTTTTTAACGGCAAAGAAAACTTTTTCGCCGGATAGCATTGCAGGGCTTGATTTAGATTATGCTGTGAAGCAGATACAGACGGGTGATACCAATACTGTATTTGCCACGGGAGAGGGGTCACAAACCGCTGAACAGCGGCTAACGGCCTTTATCAGTTATCTTCTGACCTATGGGAAAGGCGAATTTGCTTGTTATAGGCGGATTCGATGGTGAGCGCACTTGAAGCCGCCCGAAAAGCGGCACGAAAGGCAATCGAAAAAACTTACTATACCGGGCTTTGTTCCGTTGTGGAACGCCGGGATGTAAGGGACGAGCAAACCAAAATCACCCATAAATCAGAAGTAACAGTAATCGAAAATCAGCCCTGTAAGCTGTCCTTTGAAAAGCTGGATGCCACAGCACAAACCGAATCGGCGGCAAGCCTTACGCAAGGCACAAAGCTATTTCTCCCCCCGAATGTGGAAATCAAGGCAGGATCAAAGATCATTGTGGAGCAAGACGGAGTAAAAAACGCCTATTCCGCAAGCGGCGTTCCTGCTGTATATCCCACCCATCAAGAAATCATTCTCACACTGTTTGAGCGGTGGGCTTGATGGCACGAATGGGAAAGGTTTCAGCCGGGGATTTGAAAAAACTTCAACAGGAATTGAACAAGATTGAACAAAAAGATGTTGAATCGTTCATTTCTGCCTGTGCGAAAGAATTAGCCGCCCGACTACTTGCCAAAGTTATCAAGCGAACACCCGTAGGCGACTACTCTAAAGAAATAACGGTGGTTTCTAAAAAGGATTCCAAACACCACAAGGCGGGCGACACCTACACCAAACGTGTAAACCCCTCTGGAAAGATGGGCGGCACGTTGCGCCGGGGCTGGACTTCAGCAACGCATGAAGAAGCGGCAAGCGGTAAAGGCCGGGGCGATGCCAAAGCCTACGCTGATTCGTTGCGGATCAATCATAAAGGAAACCTCTTGACGATTGATATTGTGAATCCCGTTGAGTATGCTTCCTATGTGGAGTATGGACACCGAACAGCTAATCATACAGGTTGGGTGCAAGGTCAATTCATGCTCACCATATCCGAACAGGAAATACAGACGATAGCCCCGCAAGTCCTTGAAGCAAAGATTAAGCAGTTTTTAGGGGAGTGCATCAAATGATAAATTCAATTATTGAAGCTATCAGCATTGCCTTAAATGCTGAATTTGGCGATGATTACACGACTTACACGGAAGAACAGGAACAAGGCTTGAAAGAGCCTTGTTTTTTTATTTCCACCCTAGAGCCTACGCACAACCTTTTCCGGGATCGCAGATATTTTAGGCGGCAACAGTTCTGCATCCAGTTCTTTCCCGCTAATCGGGATCGGGCAAAAGCAGAGTGCAACGATACAGCCGAACGGCTGTGTAGCTGTTTGGAAACTATCACGGTTGACGGGGATTTGATGCGAGCTGACAAGATGGAACACAAAATCGTTGATAACGTGTTGAATTTTTTCGCAAATTATGATTGCTTCATGGTTAAGAAATACGACTGTGAGCCGATGGAAACATTGGAGATCAAAGGAGATGTGAACGATGGCGGTTAAAAACACGACTGCTAAAGCGGCTGAACAGCCGCCCGCATTTACCAAAGAACAGCTTGTGAAAGCGGATCGCTGGTTCAATCGGCGTGATCTGCTTAACGCACTGTTGGAGGATGATAAGACTTACACCATTGAACAGGTGGATGATCTTATCAAAGAATACTATAAGAAACCTATCTAAAGAAAGGAAAGGTGAGTAAAATGGCACTTGGCGGCGGTACTTTCGTAACGCAGAACAAGATTCTGCCCGGTGCTTACATCAACTTCGTATCGCTTGCATCTGCATCCGCTACGCTGTCTGATCGTGGCACTGTTACCATGCCCCTTATGCTGGACTGGGGCAATGAAAGCGGCGTTTTTGAAGTCACTAACGGTGATTTCCAGAAGTCCACTATGAAGCTGTTCGGCTATTCCTACACCGATGATAAGATGAAAGGCTTGCGTGATCTTTTCAAGAAAGCAAAGACCCTGTACGCCTATCGTCTGAACGGCGGCGGCAAGAAAGCAAGCAACACCTTTGCTACGGCAAAGTACAGCGGTACGCGCGGCAATGATCTGAAGATCGTGATCCAGAAGAACGCGGATAACGATTCTCTGTTTGACGTGTCCACCTATATGGGACTGTCTAAGGTGGATGCGCAGACCGTGGACAAGGTAAGCGCACTGACTGACAACGACTATGTTTCTTTCAAAAAGGATGCTACGCTTGCCGTTACCGCTTCTACTCCGCTCACTGGCGGCGAGAATGGCGCGGGTACGAGTGACGCATACCAGACCTATCTTGATAAGATTGAGCCGTATGCGTTCAACTCTATGGGCGTTGTCACTACTGACAAGGCAACTAAGGGGCTGTTTGCATCGTTCAACAAGCGTATGCGCGATGAGGTCGGTAAGAAGTTCCAGCTTGTCCTGTATCAGTACAAGGAAGCGGACTACATGGGTACGATCAGCGTCAAAAACAAGGTGCTGGACGATGGCGCAGATGAAGCAAGCCTTGTTTACTGGGTCACTGGCGCGGCTGGCGGCTGTGAGGTCAACAAGTCGAACCAGAACGTGATCTATGATGGTGAGTTCACCCCCGATCTGAACTATACACAGGCAGAACTTGAAAAGGCTATCAAGGCGGGTGAGTTCACTTTCCACAACGTCAACGGCGTTCCCCGCGTCCTTGATGATATTAACACTATGGTATCTACCACTGATACTTGCGGTGATGTTTTCAAGGATAACCAGACTATCCGCGTGATCGATCAGATCGCCAATGATACCGCCGTTCTGTTTGCGACTAAGTATCTGGGCGCAGTCCCTAACGATGCGGCGGGTCGTACTTCTTTTTGGGCTGACCTTGTGAAACTTCACAACGAACTTCAGAAAATCCGTGCTATCGAGGATTTCAAGGATTCCGATATTACGGTTGCACAGGGCGACACCAAAAAGTCCGTTGTGACTTCTGGCGCAATCTCTGTTATCAACGCAATGGGCAAGCTGTATATGTCCGTTTGCGTGTCCTAAAGAAAGGGGGTTAATGCAGTATGGCACAGCCTACGAATGTTTTTATGAAGTCTAAGGACGCGATTTCCGCGCGTCTGGCGGAATGCTTTGTCACCATTGGTGATCGCCGCTATAACTTCATGCAGATCATCAACTTTGAAGCAAAGATCGACAAGACCAAATCCAAAGTTCCCCGCCTTGGCACTATTATGATCGGCCACAAGTCCGTTGCACAGGAAGGCACTTACTCCGGCAAGGCGCATTACAATCAGTCCGTAATGCGTGAATGTCTGGCGGATTTCAAGCGCACGGGCGAGGACACCTATTTTGAAATTCAGGTCACGAACGATGACCCGGCAAGTGCGGCACAGCGTCAGACTGTTGTTTTCTACGACTGTCTGACCGATGGCGGCACGCTGGCTAAGTTCGATGCCGATTCGGAGTATCTGGATGAGGATATTTCCGGCACGTTCGATGATTATTCCATCCCGGAAGATTTCACCGAACTGGACGGCTTCGCCACTAACTAAGATCGTTGCCCCCGGATGTGGAAATGTATCCATTCGGGGGCTTTTCTTTATAAAGAATGAGAGGTACAGAAAATGTCTAATTTTTCCTATTTTATGAAAGCGAACAAAAAGGTTAAGGAAAATGTTTTCCACCCTGTTACCGCTTCTCTGTGCGATGCCAACGGCAAGCCCCTTGATTGGGAGTTCCGGCATATCACCTCTAAGGAAAACGATGAAATCCGCGAGGATTGCACCAAAGAAATTCCTGTCACTGGCAAGCCTAACCTGTACCGCCCCCATGTGGACGGTAGCAAGTACACTAAGGAACTGCTTATCAAGTCTATCGTCACCCCCGATCTGTACAATGTCGAACTTCAGAACAGCTACGGCGTGAAAAGGCCGGATGATCTGCTGATGGCAATGGTAGACGATCCGGGCGAGTACAACGCGCTGGTTGCCTTTGTCCAGAATCTTCAGGGCTTCAACACCTCTTTCAACGATCTGGTGGATGAAGCAAAAAACTAATTGAAGAGGGGGACTGGGAAGCGAGTTTTGCTTTCTATGCCCTCTTAAAATTGCACATCTTACCATCCCAATTTCTTGAAATGGACGAACGGGAAAAAGCGTTCGTGATCGCGTCCATCAAGATCAAACAGGAAGATGATGCAAGGCAGAAAAAAGAACTTGAAAGGAAAGCAAGCCGGAAAGGACGGTGATTAAATGGCTTCTATCAAGACTTCAATCGAACTGTATGACAATTTTTCTGATCCTATGATGGATATTGTCAACGCCGCAAATGCTGGTACTATCGCTATTGAAAACGTACAATCCGCGATGAATGCGGGCGTAGATATGAGCGGTATTAACCGGGCTACGGCGGCAATGCAGTCTTTTGAAAATACGATGCAAGCCATTGAAGCACCCTCTTTTTCCTTTGGAGATGTGGACACCACCTTACCAGATTTAGGGGTTGCAACTCCAAACATTACAGTCCCGGTGATCCCCGTTGTGGAAAGTCAGCCGCAAATTGACGTTCCCGATGGTATCACCGTACCTGTAACGGCGGAAGTTGTAGAGCAACCCCGAATTGACGTACCCGCTGGGATTGAAGTCCCCGTGAGTGCTGAAATTACGGAACAGCCGCTAATTGACGTTCCCGATGGTATCACCGTACCTGTTGAACTTTCTGGCGTGTCTGAATCTGAAAAGCAGATTCAAGATATTTCAACAAGATTGAACAACATTTTGAACTATCAGAACGCAATTAACAACGTGGGTCAAAACCTGTTCGTTTTGCCGGGAGATTCGGCGGCAGAGATCACCGGGATCAACCGAGAATTAGGCCAAATGCAGACCGCGCTTGATTACTTGAAAACAAATCCGTTTGATCTTGATTCGTCCGTTGCACAGTTGCAGTTGGGCAGTCTGTCAAGCGCGATTGACAATGTGATTGAGCGGCAGGAGCGGCTTAATGACTTGATGGGCAATGTTCCCTCACAGGTGTACAGCGCAACGCCCACCGTACAGGATGCCCCACAGGTTGAACCTACGCAAGCCCCGGTAAATGTTCCGTTCAACTGGCAAGCTGACAATATGAACGTGTTTGAGAACACGGGCATAGAGCGTTTCCAGCAGGAAATAGAGAGTGCTAACACAATGCTTAACGCATTGAATGACACTCAACAGCGGATCGCAGAAACGGCGGCAAGCGTTGACTTGTTCCCCGCGAATGCGGTTACTGATCTAAGCGGTATGCAAACCCGCTTACAGGCGATTCAAGATCGTATCGTGCAGATTGAGAACAACCCCTTAAACATGGGTACTAACGCCGCTAATTCGGAGTTGGAACAGTTGCGGGGGCAGTTGGATCAAGCTGTACAGGCACAGCAAGCCCTTAATAGTGCCGTTGACAATATGGACGTACAGGCGGCGAATGATGCTTACTTGCGGTTATCGCAAACCGTGAGCGGCACAGAACGCTATATCCGTGACAACGTGGATGAACAGGGGCGTTTTAACTCCACCATCGAACAAGGTACAGTTGAAGCGAATATGCTTGCACAGACCATCAAAGGGGCGGTTGCTTCTTTCGTGGGCATTGCGGGCGTAAAGAAAGCACTGGACTTTGTGGGCGAAACGACACAGGCATTTAACACACAGCTTAACGCGGAAACACAGCTTGCAAGCGTTTTGGCGAATATGCTGACCACGGATGCCGTGGCGCAGTATCAAGTTGACGTTTCGGCTGATACCACGGATGCCGTGAACCAGATCAACGCTATTCAGAACAGCGTTGATGAAGTAAAAGTGCCTGTTTCTGCTGAAACACAGGCGTTGACAGCGGCTTTCGATCAGATCACGAGTAAGGCAAGCGAGATTCAAGGCCGGGGCATTTATGGCGATGAAGCTATGATTGCGGCGGCTGGCGAGTTCTCCACCTACTTCACGGATGCGGACGCTATTACAACGATGATGGACACGCTGGCAGATTACGCTATGGGTATGTCTGGCGGCGGTGCATTGGATTCCACGGCGTTAGTTGATTACGCAACGGGTTTGGGCAAGATGATGTCCGGCGCGTATGACGCTATGACCAAAAAGGGCTTTGAAGTCACGGATGTTCAGAAAGCAATTATTGAGGGAACGGCAACGCAAGCACAAATCACACAGGAGTTAGGCGCAGAATACGCCAATATGTCCAGTGATATGCAGGCGGCGGCTACCATTTCCGAAATAATTGAAGAATCTTGGGCGGGCTTATATGAGAATATGAGCAACACCCCGGATGGAAAGATCATCCAGATGACAAACGCTTGGGGCGATATGGAAGAGATGATCGGCGGGCGGCTGTACCCTTGTGTACTGCTTTTCGTTGATGCCGTTAATAGTAACTGGCCTACCATCGAAACCGTTGTACAGGGCATTACAGGCGGCTTACAGGTTATGCTTACTGTCCTTTCGTGGATTGCACAGGGCGCGCTTACTGTCGCTGACGTTGTAGCTAACAACTGGTCGTGGATTTCCCCGATCATTGGCGGCGTAACAGCGGCATTGATGGCCTATTACGGTTCGCGGCTGGCGGTGAACGCTGTTGACATGATCGGCAACGGTATTCACCTTGCAACGGCGGCGGTAATGATGATACACGCGGCGGCAACTGGTACGCTGACAGCCGCCACAGCCGCAGAAATCGCGGCACAGAACGGCTTAAACGGTGCGTTGCTGGCTTGTCCTATCACATGGATTGTCATGGGCGTTATCGCCCTTATAGCCGTGCTTTTGGCGGTTACAAACGCAATCGCACAGGTGACAGGTGCTACACAGTCCGGCGTTGGTATTATCACGGGTGTTATCGCCGTAGGCGGTGCGTTCATCCTGAATACCATTATTTCCCTGATAAACAGCGTTATCACGCTGGGCGTGAGTTTTTGGAATATGCTTGCCAATTTTGCGGCGGCTTTCGGTCTGATCTTCAATGATCCCATCGCCGCGATTGAAGTTATGTTCCTATCGCTGTTTAACTTCATCGTATCTATCGTATCTTCGGCGGCGGGTATTCTTGATACTATCTTTGGCTCTGATCTGCAAAGCGCAGTTCAAGGATTTCAAGATAAGATTCAAACCCAAATCAACACCACTGTTGAGAACGCCGGGGGCGACAAGCCGAAAACGCTTGATCCGTCTGATTACACTATGGATCGCATTTCCTATGGGGATGCGTTCAGCATGGGTGCAGATTTTGGAGATGGCGTTGTTGGCGGAATTTCCGACTTTTTCAACAAAACTTTCAGCATGGATTCCGTTGCGCCCTCTATTGATCTTAGCGATTATACAGCGGGCATTGGTGACGGTGTGAAAGATATAGCCGGGAACACCGGGGCAATTAAAAATTCTCTGGATATTACGGATGAAGATTTGAAGTATTTGAGAGATATTGCCGAACAGGAAGTTATCAACCGTTTCACGACTGCTGAAGTGAAAATTGATATGTCTGGTATGAATAATAACATCTCTAACGGTATGGATTTGGACGGTGTTATTTCTGCTATGGCAGAGGGTTTAGCGGAAGCAATCGACACAGCCGCAGAGGGGGTGCATGAGTAATGAGCAATGGCTATATGGTTTTCCTAAAGTATTGCTTACTGCCCGTCACCCCTAGCAAGATCACCACGAAAATCAACAACGCCAACAAAACAATCACCCTGATTGATGAGGGGCAAGTCAACCTGTTAAAGAAAGCAGAGTTGACCGATGTTGAATTTGAGTGCATGATCCCGCAAACCAACTATCCGTTTGCTCTGTACAAATCGGGCTTTCTGGGAGCAAGTTTCTTTCTTGCCTACTTTGAACGCCTGAAAACAAGTAAAAAACCGTTTCAGTTCATCGTTGTTCGGATGAAGCCGAACGGACGGATTTTGTTCTCTACTAACCTCAAAGTGACGCTTGAAGATTATACCATCGTTGAGGATGCCGGACAGGGCTTAGATTTGACGGTGAAAATCAATCTGAAGCAATGGCGAGATTACAGAACAAAACTTGTGAATATTCAAGAAAACGATGATTCCACCATCACAGCCACGGTACAGGCTACGAGGTCGGTAGAAACCGCCCCCACGCCTACCGCTGGGCAGACTTACACTGTAAAATCTGGCGATTCTCTTTGCGCTATTGCAAAGAAGTATTACGGTAGCAGTAGCAAGTATACGGATATTTACAACGCCAACAAGTCCGTTATCGGCGGCAATCCGAACTTAATCAAGCCCGGTCAAGTCCTGACTTTGCCGGAATCTAGCTAAAAGGGGGTGCTTTTATGAACGTAGAATTTATGATTACTGATCCGAAAAGCGGGCAGAACTATTTCCCCGCTGTTCAAGAGGGTATCACATGGACTACGGAACGTAGAAGCAACCCCGGCAAGCTGGAATTTACCATTGTACGGGATGAGATCATCAAGTTTACCGAGGGTTCGCCCGTCCGCTTAAAGGTGGATGGCAAGCCCGTTTTCTTTGGCTTTGCCTTTACACAGAAAGGGAGTAAGGATGAACTTGTCAAGATCACCGCCTACGATCAGTTACGGTATCTGAAAAATAAAGATACTTACGTTTACAAAAATAAAACTGCATCCGACTTTATAAAAATGGTCGGTGCAGACTTTAACTTGAATTTAGGAAGTATCGCAGATACGGGCTATAAAATCCCCTCAAGGGTGGAAGATAACACTTCACTTTTTGAAATGATTGAAAACGCCCTTGATCTCACCATGCAGAACACAAAGCAAATGTTCGTTCTGTATGATGATTTTGGAAAGCTGACCCTCAAAAATCTTTCTGATATGCGCGTTGGTGAACAGGGTGCATATTTTATGATTGATGAAGTGACGGGTGAAAATTTTGAATATACGGCAAGCATTGACAACAGCACCTATAACAAAATTAAGCTGACCTATGAAAATGAATCCACTGGCAAGCGGGATGTTTACATTGCGCAAGACAGCGGACACATTAACGAATGGGGCGTTTTGCAGTATTACGATACTTTATCCAAAGGCGAAAACGGGCAGTCGAAAGCGGACGCACTTTTGAAGTTATACAATCAAAAGACCCGAAACTTGAAGATTCAGAACGCATTTGGTGATCCTAGAGTAAGAGCAGGGAGCATGATTATTGTAAATCTGGATTTAGGAGATATGAAAGTGAAAAACTTCATGCTTGTGGAGCGGGCAACCCACACTTTTAAGCTGGATGAACATTCTATGACCCTAACGCTTCGAGGGGGTGAATTTATTGCCTGATTATACTGCACTTCAAAAGGAAATGAAGCGAGCGGCAAAAGATATGCTTAACGCTTCAAAGCCTACACAAGTTTGTTATGGCGAGGTCACAAGCGATTCACCCTTGAAAATTCAAGTAGATCAAAAACTGGTTTTGGAAGAAGAACAGCTTGTGTTGTGCCGGAATGTCACCGATTATGAATGCGATGTTGAATTTTCGTTGAAAACCGAAAAATTACAGCACAATCATACAGGCGTACACGGCCCAACTCAACCTGTTACTTTGCAATACAAGGTCAAAAACAAGAAGAAAATGAAAGTCTATAACGCTCTGAAAAAGGGTGACGCGGTTTTGCTGATCCGGGAGCAAGGCGGACAGAAGTACATTGTGATTGACCGTATCAAGTCAATTCCAGAGGTGAAAGGTGAGTGGGTATAATGATTCCGTCAACTACTGGATTTCTGGATAAGGATTTTGAGATCACCCAACAGCCTACCTACACCCACCTAATGCAACTTGACAACAAGGTGATTCGTGGGTACACGGACGGTCAAGAAGCAATGCGGCAAGCTATTTTTAAGATTCTGCAAACTGAACGCTATCAATACGTTATCTATTCGTGGAATTACGGCATTGAAACGATTGATCTATACGGACAGCCCGTTGCATGGGTATGCCCTGAATTGGAGCGCAGGATCACGGAAGCCCTCACTTGTGATGATCGGATCACAAGCGTTTCGGATTTTGATTTTGACACGTCCAAAAAAGGCGTGGTGCATTGCACCTTTACCGCCCATACCATCTTTGGAGATGTTCAGGCAGAAAGAGAGGTGAATTTTTGATGTATGAGGGCGAAACCCATGAAGTGATTCTTGATCGGATGCTCAAACGGGTATCTGACAAATTCGACAAACGCGAGGGTTCTATTTTGTGGGACACCCATTCCCCCACGGCGTTTGAATTTCAGCTTTTGTATATCGAACTTGACACGATTTTGCGTGAAGCATACGGCGACACAGCAAGCCGTGAGTTTCTGATCCGCCGTTGTAAAGAACGCGGCATTGCCCCGGATGAAGCAACCCACGCAATCTTAAAAGGCGAATTTACCCCGAAAAACATTGACGTTACGGGAAAACGGTTCAATATTAGTTCACTTAATTTCAAAGTTGTTGAACAAATCGCGGACGGTGAATATAAGGTTGAGTGCGAAACCCCCGGCATTGTTGGCAACCAACAGTTGGGAACAATGATCCCGATTGAATACATTGAGGGTTTGGAAACTGCCGAACTTACGGGCGTTCTGATCCCCGGAGAGGATGAAGAAGATACTGAAGCCTTGCGCAAGCGGTACTTCGATTCTTTCAACGAAAAGGCGTTCGGCGGCAACGTGCAAGATTACCTCACTAAAACCAACGGCATTCCCGGCGTTGGTAGCACTAAGGTAACGCGGGTATGGAATAGCGATATTTCCCCCGCGTCCATGATCCCATCTGTCAAGGTGAAATCGTGGTATGAATCCACCATCAACACCCTTTCCGGGGATGCGGCGGACTGGTTGCGCACCGTTTACACAGCGGCGGCAGAAAAGAAACTCACCACAGGCGGAACGGTGCTTCTCACGATCCTTAACTCTGACTATGGCATTGCATCAAGCACTCTGCTTGAAACCGTCCAGAACACCATTGACCCGCCCGAAAACGCGGGTGATGGATACGGTTTAGCCCCTATTGGTCACGTTGTTTCGGTCAAAAGCGCGGATGCCGTACAGGTGCAAGTGAAAACCACGCTGACGTTTGATAGCGGTTATAGCTGGTCTAATCTGCAAAACTCCATCAACACGGCAATTTCTGATTACTTGTTAGAGTTGCGCAAATCGTGGGCTGATACGGCGTTCCTTGTGGTGCGTGTAAGTCAGATCGAAACAAGGCTTTTGAGTATCAAGGGCATTGTGGATATTGACAACACACGGATCAACGGCACGGCGGAAAATCTGGCCTTGGGGCGGTATGAAGTTCCCATGTTTGGGGGTGCAAGCGCATGATCCGCAATGTCGATCTTGTGTCTTATCTGCCGCCCATCATGGCAGAGTTTCAAGAATACCGGGCAACGCTGGAAGCAGAAAACCCGGAATTTGTTATCATCTGGAACGCAACGGATCAGGTTCTTCAAAATGAGTTCATCGCAACGGCGGATGAATACGGAATCAGCCGCTTTGAACAGATTTTGAACATCTTACCATCTAAGGAAGATACCCTTGAGAGCCGCCGTTCCAGAGTGCAAACGCGGTGGTTCAATACCATTCCTTACACGCTGAAAGCCCTGTTGGGTAAGCTGATCGCTTTATGTGGTGAAAACAATTTCACTGTTGTTAAGGACTACGATCATTACAAGATTTCCATTTTTACAGACCTTGAACTTTTCGGACAGGCTGAAGAACTGGATTTTACGCTTGACACCATGATCCCTTGCAACATGATCGTTGTTTCCCGGAACAATATTCCATGCAGTGCGAGCGGCTTTGCTCTGATTTGTGGCGGCGTATGCTTTATGCAAAATTTCTTTATCACGAACGACTTTCAAGAAAGTCACTCTATCACAGGTGATACAAAAGTGGGCGGCGGTACGGTTGATGCGGCTTTCCAGTTTATCACCAACGACAGCGAGGAAAACCACGTTGTCAACGGTGGAGCGGGCTTTGGTGGCGCACCGATCAGCACCGAACACCTCTTTATTACGAATGACAGCACTGAAAACACCACAATAAGCGGCGCGGCTATTCATGGCGGTGGTTTGGTAAACAGCGTATCGGTGACGATCACGAACGATTTCAACGAAAAGTTCAATGTAAACAGCGATGCTTTGAACGGCGCGGGCGTTGTTTTCACTGAATTTAATGAAATGAACTAAAACAGAAAGGAAAAATCACTATGGCAGAATTTTCTAAGCTGGTTATTACGGCGAAAGGACAGGCTTTGATCGCTAAGATGATCGCGGGCGTGGGTAACATTGAGTTTACCAAAGTTTCCGCGTCCAGCACCACCTACACCCTGTCGCAGTTGGAAGCCCTCACCGCCCTTTCCAACGTGAAGCAGACAAGCCTTATTTCCAAAAAGACGATCACGAACAATGTTGCTATCAAGCTGGAAGCGGCTTTTACCAATACCGATCTGACCGCTGGTTACAACATGAAAGCCCTTGGTCTGTACGCCAAAGACCCGGATGCGGGCGAAATCCTGTATGCTGTCACCATTGAAACTTCTGGTAACTGCTATATGCCGCCTTACAACGGGATCACCGTTTCCGGCGCATACATCCAGCTTGTTACCACCGTAGGCAACGCTGACAGTGTGAATCTGAAAGTTGACCCTGCCGCCGTTGCCACGATTGGCGATATTCAGGAACTGGAAGCAAAGATTGCTGATCTTCAGGCATTCGTAGGCTATACCGATGCCCACATTTACGGCGTTGAGGTGGATTTCAAGAACAAGAAGTTTACCAGACTGGCGGGCGCGTTTGGCAAGACTGGCGGACACGCCTTTGATTCGGTGCATTGCTTTGGCGGTCGCCGCCGTTGCAACGTCACGAATGACGGTAAGGTTGTAGCCTATTACGGCGAGGGTGCTTTCTCCACTACTGGCAAGCTGGCACAGAGCGTCACCATTGAAAGCGGACAGTATGCGGGTACTTATGCCGCTGGCACTCCCGTACAGGTGATGGTGGAACAGCCTAAGTTCTATTACAAGGTTGTACCGCTGGAAACCGAAATTGTGACGGAGGGCGAGAACCACGGCCACTACACCCGCAAGATTCGCTATTACATCTGTGATGAGCCGGAAACCGGGTTCAAGGTGCATCCGGCTTTCATGGAGAACGGCAACGAGAACGACTATATCTATCTTGCCGCCTTTGAGGGTTCGCTTTGGGATTCGTCCGCAAGTGCTTACATTCTGGATGATGCACAGGTGGCGAACTTCTCCGCCGATATGCTTTCCAGTATCGCCGCTGTCAAGCCCATGTCCGGCCTTACTCAAAATCTGACCTGTGCCAATACCCGCAAACTGGCAAACAATCGTGGCAAGGGCTGGGAACAGGCATACGCCGCAACCGTGGCCGCTTCTCAACTGCTCATGCTGGTCGAGTACGCTTCTTTCAATATGCAGTCCGCTATTGGTAACGGCGCAGTTTCTAAGACGGATGACACTTCGTCCAACATGGCAGAGTATACGGGCGCAACCGCCCCGCTGGGTAACGATTCCGGCGCAGTTACCAACGCGAACGGCATTCAGATCGTGTCCTATCGTGGCGAGGAAAACTTCTGGGGCAATATCTGGGGTTGGGTTGACGGTATGAACATCCAGAATCCCACCCCCTTTGATGCGGCTGGTAAGTTCGGCAGACTGTACGTTGCAGATCATGGCTTTGCAGACGATACCGGGAACGCACCCTATCAGGATACCGGGATTTGCCCCTGCTACGGTGAGGGCTATATTTCCGCCTTTGGCTACTCTGAAAACTTCGATTGGCTGTTTGTTCCCGCCGAACACAACGGTAACACCGCCGTTCCTGTCGGTGACTACTATTGGAACTATAACGCTGGTTGGAGGGTCGCTATATTGGGCGGTAGATGGGATGATGGTCTGAGTTCGGGGGCTTTCTGTTGGGATCTCGGCGGTGCCGCTTCTAATCGCTATCGGGCTATCGGCGGGCGGTCGGTGTATATCCCGTCCAAAAAGGCCGCGTAAACAGGCCATTTAACAAGTAAAATTGGGTGGTTCAAGGAGTATTGTTGTTTACAAACGATTGGCAACAAGCGGCAGATGAAAAGAAACCATAAAAAGGTCACTAAATTAGGCAGTAAATGGAATAATGGTCTGAAATCAGGGACTTTCTATTGGAATCTCAACAATGCCACTTCTAATCGCAATCGGAATATCAGCAGGCAGTCAGTAAATGCACGATACAGCCGGGGTAAATCAAAACGCCCCGGCTGTTTCTATATAATCTCTGTATTCTTGAATACCCTGCCACATGGCAAAACAGTCAGCCCGTAAGGGAAGTTAAAAATAACTTTTAGCTGTATTGGTAGACTTTGAAAATTAACTTTCAAACAATTTTCAGAGGTTGAAGATTCGGTTTCAAGTGCATACAAAAGGAACATTCAATAAATGAAGCGTTACGGAAATCTTTATCAAAAGATTTGCTCAATGGACAATTTGAAAGAAGCGCACAGGAACGCGAGAAAAGGAAAGGGCTGGTACGCTGAAGTAAAAGAAGTTGACACGCACCTTGAAGAATACTTAATCAAACTTCAGAAGATGCTTGTCAATCACACTTATCACACATCCCCTTATGAAAAGTTCATAAGGAAAGAAAACGGAAAAGAACGGGAAATCTTCAAACTCCCTTACTTCCCGGATCGTATTTGTCAATGGGCGATTTTGCAAGTCATTGAGCCGTACTTGTTGCGGAACATGACAAGTACCACTTATTCAGCGATACCGGGCAAGGGGATTCACGCCGCCTTGCATGATGTTCAAAAAGCAATGCGGAAAGATGTTCCTAACTGTCAATTCTGTTTCAAGCTGGATGTGCGGCATTTTTACCCATCCATAAATCACGCAATCCTAAAGGCAAAGTTCAGAAAGTTGTTCAAAGACACTGAATTGCTTTGGCTATTGGATGAGATCATAGACAGCATATCCACGGCAAGTATCGAGGATATGCGCAACATCTGGTTACTTGATGAAGATATTGACCCGGAAACAGGTATCCCGATTGGAAATTATCTGTCGCAGTATTGCGGTAATTTTTACTTATCTTCGTTCGATCATTGGCTTAAAGAGAAAATGCACGTCAAACACGCTTTTCGCTATATGGACGATATTGTTATTTTCGGAAGCAGTAAAGAAGCACTTCACAAACTGCAAAAGGAAGTTAAACGATACTTCAAAACGGAACTGCATTTGACTGTAAAAGGCAACTGGCAAATCTTCCCGACTTATGTTCGTGGACTGGATTTTGTGGGGTACAGATCATTTTTGAACTTCACCTTATTAAGAAAAAGCAGTTGCAAATCTTTCAAGCAAAAGATGAGCAGTATTCGCAAGAAAACCGAAAACGGGCAAATGATGCGATATTCGGAATGGTGTTCCATCAATTCTTACAAGGGCTGGTTAAAGCACTGTGATAGTTACAGGTTACAGGCTAAGTATATCGCGCCCGTACAAGCGGACGCTGATAGATACTATCAAGAAGTAATTCAGAGAAAGGCGGCTTAAAAATGGTTGATTATGGCAAAGTAAGAAGCACGATCAAGCCCGAAAGCGTTGTGATTGACGATTACAGCGTTTGGGAGAATACCAACATTGAAGCGGTTTCCGAAAACGTAGGCACGGAAACCGAGTTCAATGGCTTCGAGTACAACATGGTTCAGTATGATAAGAATGAGTACATTCTGAAACAGGCACAGACCAACGCTGAACTGTCCGATCAGCTTACGGAAACACAGCTTGCGCTGTGCGATGTGTACGAGATGATTCAGTAAGAAAGGGGGATTTATTATGGCTAAGGTATACGCTGATCTGATCCGCAAAGGTAAAAAGACCCCTGACGATGTTCCCGAAAAGCTGAAAGCAGAAGTCAAGGCGATTCTGGACGGTGAAAAGGATTGATCTTCAATCTTTTCATAATTCTATTCAGAAAGGTGGTGAATGATATGGCTATTATCTACGCAACTCTTATCATTAAGGGCAAGAAAACTTTCGCGGACGTTCCCGACAAGCTGAAAGCACAGGTTAAGGACGTTCTGGAAAGCCTTGAATGCCCCGAACTGGCAGAGTAAGGAACTTACCCGGATGAAGTAAGAAAAGCCACTGTATGGGCTTCTAAACGCCTGTACAGCGGCTTTCTCTTTATCACAACGAAAATCTGAAAGGATGAATGAACATGAAAGACAAAATCTGTGTTGCTATTGGCATTGCAGGGGGGTACATCGCTTCTCTGTTTGGTGGGTGGGATGCCGCATTGAAAACCCTGATCCTGTTCATGGCGGTGGATTATGTCACCGGGCTTATGGTCGCGGGCATTTTCCACAATTCCCGCAAGACTGAAACGGGATCGCTTGAAAGTCTGGCGGGCTGGAAAGGTCTGTGCCGCAAGGGTGTTTCTCTGCTGATCGTCCTTGTGGCTTGCCGCCTTGATCTCATCATGGGTTCTAGCTTCATTCGTGACGCAACGGTTGTGGCCTTTGTCGCCAATGAAACGATCTCTATTATTGAGAACGCGGGCTTGATGGGCGTTCCCATTCCCGAAATCATTGTGAAATCTATTGAAGTGCTGAAGAACCAGGCAGAGAAAGAGGACGGTTGATCTTATGTCTACGCTTATCACGTTCAAGGCCGGGGACAAGACCCCAATCACCAAAAATTTCACCCGAAACGAATTTCAGTGTTCGTGCGGCTGTTCGGCACAGATGGTGGATGAAATGCTTGTGCAGAAGTTGCAGACTATCCGCACCGTGTACGATACTCCGCTAAAGATCACAAGCGGCTATCGGTGCGTAAAGCACAACGCCGCTGTGGGCGGGGCTAAATCGTCTAAGCACCTGTACGGCATTGCCGCAGACGTTAAAGACCAAACGGGCAAACTCAACCCCGTTGCTCTTGCGATTCTGGCAAGTAAAACTTTCGGCGGCGTGGGTGTGTACTGGTACGGCACGGCGGCTTTTGTTCATGTGGACGTGCGCAAAACTAAGGCAACTTGGCTTTGCACTCAAAAGGGTGTGTACAACTACACTTCCCACCACTCTTTCATCATGCCCACCGTCCGGCGCGGGAGTTCCACGCAGACCGAAAAGAGCGCAATCAAGATGCTTCAGCGGTTGCTTGGTCTGCCCGTTGATGGTATCTTTGGCAAGAACACCGAAAACGCTGTGAGAGCGGCGCAGAAAGCCCACGATCTGGCCGTTGATGGTATTGTGGGAAAGAATACATGGCGCGCCATTGCTGGCGTAGAATGAAAGGTAGGCGGCTAATATGAAGAATCTGGTTAGTGTCGAGTGGTGGACAGCGGCAGGGGTTCGCGCGGCTAAGACTGCCGTACAGACCGGGCTTGCAATGTTCGCAACACAGGCGGCAAGCGGTACGCTCAATGTGGAGCTGATCGCGGAAACTGCCTTTATTGCGGGCGTTGCTTCGCTGGGTACGTCCCTTGCTGGACTGCCTGAAGTGAAGCAGGAAAACTAACGGTTTTCGTGTTACTAACTTGTTACTAATTGGCAAGTTTTCAGCGATTCGCAAAGAACCGTAAATATTGAACTATCTTGAAAAATTAGGTAGGTTCAAGGGTGGAAACGCCCCGGAATTTGTGATACAATATTTGGCGTATCCTACAAAAACATAGGGTCGGTCGGAGTGCAGAATGCAAACTCTGCAATTTTTCGGGGATACTGACCGTAATGATAGAGAAAAGAAAACAGGGAAAGGCGGGAAAGAGAATGGGAATCTCACACGAATATCATTCCACCCATGGCCGGAGACGGCGCAGCAAGGCAGGCACCGGCCTGCGGCTGGCGGGGGTCATTGCAGCGATCCTGCTGCTGTCGCTGGCCATCACGGCCATTCTGGAAAATGGCGAAAAGCAGAGCGAGGCTGTCCAGCAAAGCCCGGCGGCGGGCACAGCGGCCAATATCCTGGCTCCGCTGCCCATGCAGGGAGATACGGGAGCCTCTGCGGCAGACAGCGCCGGCGGTACGGCAGGGGAAGGCAGTGGAACCGCCGATGCGTCGGCTGTCACGCTGGAACAGTTCGGCCCCGCCCGGCAGGCAGCGGGGGCCTATCAGGTCAAGGTGTATGACAGCAGCGTGATCCGTCAGCCCAGCTGTGGGCAGGTGGATCTGAGTTACTTTTCGGATGCGGCCCTGCTGGGCGACAGCCTGACCGTGGGCTTTTCCGATTACAGCATCAACCTGGGCGGGGCGCTCATCTGCGGCTATACCGGTGTGGGCCCCGATGCCATCGTGAACCGCAGCGCGGTCAAGAGCAGCGTGCGCGGCTCAGAGGTGGCAATGGATGTGCTGACAGCGGCCCAGCCGAAAAAGCTCTATATCCTGCTGGGCACCAACACGCTGACCACGCTGGGGGCAGCAGACCGCTTTCTGGCCTACTATGGCCAGATGCTGGATCAGCTCAGGCAGGCCCTGCCCGGCTGCGTCATCTATGTCCAGTCCATCCCGCCGGTGCGGCCCCAGGCCGCTGCGGAAAAGCCCGGTCTTGCGTCCGATGTCCTGCGCTCTGTGAACGAGCAGCTGGCAAAGCTGGCCGCAGACAAGGGCTGTGTCTACCTTGACCTGTGGGAGACCTTTGCCGATGAGAACGGGAATCTGAAAGAGATGCTGGCGGCTCCCGATGGGGTCCACTTCTCGGCCGGAAACGGCTATGGTGCCTGGGTCACCTACCTGCGCAACCACGCAAAGTATTCGTCTTCCAACTCCTGGACTATGGGCAGCGCATACAGCGCTGAATAAAGAGCGAAACGCAAAACGGCATCGCAGACCGATTGGTTTGCGATGCCGTTTTTTATGTTGATCGGGAAGGAAAGCAGCTTACTTCAGCTTGCTCTTTGCCTTCATGCGCTGGTCGTGGTTCAGGATCTGCTTGCGGATGCGCAGGTTCTCAGGGGTGACCTCCAGCAGCTCATCCTGTGCCAGGAACTCCAGGCAGCCCTCCAGGCTCAGCTTGCTGACGGGGATCAGGCGCAGAGCGTCATCGGAACCGGAAGCGCGGGTATTGGTCAGGTGCTTGGTCTTGCAGACGTTGACATCTACATCCTCGCCGGAAGCGGTGTAGCCGATGACCATGCCCTCGTAGACCTTTTCGCCAGCGCCCACCAGCAGGGTGCCGCGCTGCTGCGCGTTGTACAGGCCGTAGGTAACGGCTTCGCCGGTCTCAAAGCTGACCAGAGAACCGGTGGAACGGTTGGCAATCATGCCGGCCCAGACATCGTAGCCATCAAAGATCTGGTTGAGGATGCCTTCGCCATGGGTATCGGTCAGGAACTGGTTGCGGTAGCCGAACAGGCCGCGGCTGGGCATCCGGAACTCCAGGCGGACACGGTCGGTGCCCAGGGACTCCATCTGCTGCAGGACGGCTTTGCGCTGGCCCAGGCCGGTCATCACAGCACCCTGATACTGGGTGGGAACGTCAATGACAACGTGCTCCATGGGCTCGTAGGTCTTGCCGTCGATGACCTTGGTCAGAACGTGCGGGGGAGAGACCTGCAGCTCGTAACCCTCACGGCGCATGGTCTCGATCAGGATGGACAGGTGCATCTCACCACGGCCCATGACGCGGAAGGAATCGGTGGTGGGAGAATCCTCCACTTTCAGAGCAACGTCCTTCAGCAGCTCTTTCTGCAGGCGGTCACGGATCTGGCGGCTGGTGACGTACTTGCCCTCACGGCCGGCCAGGGGGCTGTCGTTGACGGAGAAGGTCATCTCCACGGTGGGGTCGTTGATCTTCACGAAGGGCAGCGGCTCAACCTGAGAGGGAGCGCACAGCGTGTTGCCGATGGTGACATCGGGCAGGCCGGAGAATGCAACGATATCGCCTGCGGTGATGTTGTCGCAGGGCTGGCGGCCATTGGCCTGGAAATCGTACAGCTTGGTCAGGCGGCCGCGCATCTTCAGGTCGGGGTTGTGCCAATCGCACACGACCACTTCCTCGCCGACCTTGGCAACGCCGTTCTGGATGCGGCCAATGCCGATGCGGCCAACGAACTCGTTGTAGTCAACAGAGGAGACCAGCATCTGGAAGGGAGCCTCGGGATCACCCTGAGGAGGCTGGATGGTGTCCAGCAGGGTATCGAACAGGGGGATCAGGTCGGTGCCGGGCACATCGGGGTCCAGGCTTGCGGTGCCCTGACGGCCGCAGCAGAACAGGATGGGGCATTCCAGCTGCTCATCGGAAGCGCCCAGATCCATCAGCAGGTAAAGCACCTCATCGATGACTTCCTTGATGCGGGCATCGGGGCGGTCGATCTTGTTGATGGCAACCACCAGGCTCAGGTTCTGCTGCAGAGCCTTCTGCAGAACAAAACGGGTCTGGGGCATGCAGCCCTCAGCAGCGTCCACCAGCAGCAGCACGCCGTTGACCATCTTCAGCACGCGCTCGACCTCGCCGCCAAAGTCGGCGTGGCCCGGGGTATCAACGATGTTGATCTTGACACCCTTGTAGGTGCAGGAGCAGTTCTTGGCCAGAATGGTGATACCGCGCTCACGCTCGATATCGCCGCTGTCCATGACACGCTCTGCCACGACCTGATTGTCGCGGAAAGCGCCGCTCTGACGCAGCATGGCATCCACCAGCGTGGTCTTGCCGTGGTCAACGTGAGCGATAATGGCGACGTTGCGCAAATCGTTACGAACCATAAATAACTACCTCTCTATTTTGAATCTCTGTAGAAGTTACGTCATACGAATAAAGTTTATCTCAGTTGGGGGTGGTTTGTCAAGATTGTATAAAAACTTTTTCAAAATTTCGGCGCTTTGCCCGATAACTCTTCACACGATTTGGGCAGATGGACGCGGCGAGTTATGCTATACTAAGGGTGCAGAACCAAACTGGGAGGTGTATCTATGAAGCTCACATTTTTGGGAGCCAACCACGAGGTCACGGGCAGCTGCACCCTGCTGGAAGCAGCTGGGCAGCGCTACCTCATCGACTGCGGTATGGAGCAGGGCAAGAATGTCTACGAAAACCAGCCCCTCCCTGTGGCACCGGGTGAAATTGACGGCGTGTTGGTGACCCATGCGCATATCGACCACACAGGCCAGCTGCCGCTGCTGGTGCGCAACGGCTTCCGGGGCAGGATCTATGCTACCAAGCCCACGACTCAGCTGTGCAGCATCATGCTGCGGGACTCTGCCCACATTCAGGAGTTTGAAGCTGAATGGAAGAACCGCAAGGCGAAGCGTGCCGGTGCCGAGCCGGTGGAGCCGATGTACACCGTGCAGGATGCCGAGGCGGCCATGCAGCTGTTCCGGGGCATGGAGTATAACACTAAGATCGAACTGGCCCCGGGCCTTGTGATCCGCTTCATCGATGTGGGCCATCTGCTGGGCTCTTCCAGCATCGAGATCTGGGTCACTGAGAGCGGCACCACCACCAAGCTGGTCTTTTCCGGGGACATCGGCAACCAGCATCAGCCCATCATCAAGGACCCGACAACGATCCGGGACGCGGACTATGTGTTTATGGAGTCTACGTACGGCGACCGCAGCCACGGTCCCCGCCCGGACTATGTGGGGGAGCTGAGCAGGATCCTGCAGCGCACCTTTGACCGGGGCGGCAATGTGGTCATCCCCAGCTTTGCGGTGGGCCGTACCCAGGAGCTGCTCTACTTTATCCGTGAGATCAAAAAAGAGGGGCTGGTCACCGGCCACGGCAATTTCCCGGTCTACATCGACAGCCCCCTTGCCATTGAGGCGACCCGCATCTTCAAAGATACCGACCCCGACTGCTTTGACGAGGATACCCGGGCGCTGCTGGCCCAGGGCATCGACCCCATCCAGTTCCCGGGGCTGCAGGTCAGCGTGACCAGCGATGAGTCCCGGATGATCAACGCTGACCGGGTGCCCAAGGTCATCATCTCGGCCAGCGGCATGTGCGAAGCAGGCCGCATCCGCCACCACCTCAAGCACAATCTGTGGCGGCCGGAGTGCACGATCCTTTTTGTGGGCTATCAGGCCGTGGGAACGCTGGGCCGCACCCTGATCGATGGTGCCGTCAATGTCAAGCTGTTCGGTGAGACCATCGACGTGCAGGCAGAGATCTGTCAGCTGACGGGCCTTTCGGGCCATGCCGACCGCGAGGGCCTGCTGGCCTGGGTGAACGCGTTCAGCCCCAAGCCCAAGCGGGTGTTCATCATCCATGGCGAGGACGAGGTGGAGAACATCTTTGCCCAGACCTTGACCGAGCAGGGCTTTACCGCCTGTGCGCCATATAATGGGGAGCAGTGGGCCATTGGGGCCGAGGGTGCGGTCTGCCTGCAGGAAGGCTCCCGTGTCCGGCTGGAGCACAAGCCCAGTGAGGGCGCGTCCCGCGCCGCAACGGTGTTCCAGCGGCTGGTCAGCGCCGGCAAACGGCTGCTCCGCGTCATCGAGCACAACGAGGGCGGGGCCAACAAGGATCTTGCCAAGTTTGCCGACCAGATCAACGCCTTGTGCGACAAGTGGGACAGATAACCATAGAACCAGAAAGAACAGCACGCCGTTCGGTTTCGGCGTGCTGTTTTTGGTTGAAAGGGAAAAGGCTCTGCCGGGAGAAACGGCAGAGCCTTTTCGGGGTATGGAGAAAAGTGTGTGGGAGAAGAGCATGGAGGGCGCTACTGGTCGTCAGAGAGGCTTTGGGAGGAAGCCTTGTCTGCAGCATCCGGGGAGAAGGGGCGGTGCAGTGCTTTGTACTGCCTGTACCGGATGCCGAGCAACGTGAATACAACGCCGGTGACAAAGGAGCCGACGCTGACCACGATATAAGCATCAGCGCCGCTGTGCAGCAGCACCGAGCCGTACCCGGCCAGAACGATGGAAAGACCCGGAACATGCTCCTGATACAGCAGGGACGCAATGCCGACTGTCAAAAACAGACAAACTGCGGAGAGAGCGCAGTTGATTCGATGTGCCCGCCTTTGACGAAGCCTGCGTGTGCGGCGGCGAATTTCCTCCATACGAACACTCGCCTTCTGGGTCATGGACAGTCCCTCCTTTTGAGAGATCAACAGAGCGGCTGCTTTCCGTCCTCTCTATCTCCTATAATACAGTTCGCGCCGATTCCTTTCACCCAAATTTGAAAAAAGTTCAAAAAAATTTCCCGCTCCGGAAAAGAGCGGGAAACGGTCAGTGAAAAACAGTGTGCCTGCCCCTGTGGAGCAGCCTTGCCGCAAACAGGGTGACGATGATGGCAGAAGGAAAGAAGTACCCGACCATCTGCCAGAAGCCGTCGGCGGTGATCAGCAGGTTGTAGATGCCGTGCAGCACCATACAGACCCCAAGAATCCCCACCGTGCCGGTGCAGGTGAGCCACGGACGGCGGAACACATAGGCCAGTGCCAGACCGGTCAGGATGCCGCAGACCAGATGCAGGGCCCCGGCGGACATGCCGCGGATGAGCAGGAAAACAAAACTTCCTGCACCGTTTTCGGTCAGGTAGCAGACGTTTTCAAAGGTAGCAAAGCCCACGGCAATGCCAATGGCCGCAGGAGTCAGCTTGTGGGAATCCGGCTCAAAGATCAAGAAGTAGAGCAGCAGAGGCAGCAGCTTCAGGATCTCTTCGCAGACAGGTGCGATCTCTATGGCGGTGGTCACGGCACTGCACTGGTGCCGCCCCATGAAAAAGCTGCTGACATAAGCCGAAAGCAGGCAGGTGGCCATGCCCAGCACCACGAACAGGGTAAAGCGCCGGGAGCTGCCCGATGTGAACAGCAGGGAGAGCAGCATGGGAAGCGCCAGGCACAAAAAGATGTTTTCAATGTAGGTCATGGGGCGCCTCCCGCAGGATATGGGGCAGGAAGCTGACCAGCGTGAGGGTCAACAGGATGTCCACAGCATAGTAAAGGCTGAACCGGGTGTAATCACGGATGAACTCGGAGACAACGAACAGAAGAATCTGCAAGGACATTTCAAACAAAAGTGCGATCTCATAAGGCCGGAGCCGTTTTTCCTTTTGCAGGGCCGAAAAACAGAGGTAGGCCAGCGTGCCAAAGGTGAGCGCCAGCGCACCGGACATCAGCGGCGAAGGGCCAAACACCTGCACCCGCATGACAACTCCGGCAAAGACCACCCCAGCTGCCAGCGCAAAAGGCGAGAACGGCGGACGCAGGCCCTCCCAATAGAGGATCTCCAGCGAGAGAAAAAAGAAATACGAGGCCATCCAGGAGCATTCGGCCACATAAAACACCTGCGGCCCATGGCCCAGAATGATCAGATGGAGCAGGTAGTACAAAGTGCCCATCATAAAGCTGGCGTAGCCGAACGCCAGGATCAGGCAGGAGCGGCTGCTGCGCCGGAAGGCGAGGATAAAGGCGAGGAGCGCCATCGCAGCCAGCACGATCACCTGAAAGGTGTTGTCAATGATCTCAAAGCTCATCGTCGTCCCTCGTGTGCTTCTTTTCACTGCTGCGGCGCAGGCGGTAGAGCAGGATGGTCACGCAGGAGCCCAGCAGGAACGAGAGTACGCCCACCAGGATATAACCGTCGGCTCCGCGCTCACTCAGCATCCCGGCGGTGCCGGTGGGGGAAACATGCAGCGCGACCGATGTGCCTGCCCAGCCGGGCATGGCAAGGCCCAGGCAGACCACCAGCACAAGACAGGCCGCCATACAGCCTGCATCGATCAGCAGCATCTGCCGTGCGCGCGCCTGACGCTGCAGCTGGGCCGTGCGCTGGCGGATCAGCGCCATCCGTTCGGCATCAGTTTTCATACTGATATCCCTCCTGTTCCAAAAGTTGTTTCAGCTGCTGCTTGCCCCGGTACACAAGGTTCGTTACCTGCTGCTCGGTGCGTCCCAGCACCTGTGCGGCCTGCCGGTAGCTCAGTTCTTCAAAATAGACCAGAAAAAGTGTCTCCCGGTATTCCTTTTTGAGCTTGCCCAGTGCGGCGTACAGCTGCTGGTGCTGTTCGTTCTGGAGCGATCCAGTCTCGGCCAGTGCCTCGTCCGGCAGTTCAAAAGGCAGTTCCTCCAGCGGCAGAAAAAACCGCCGCCGGGTCTTGCAGCGCAATGCGAGATTGCGCCCGGTTTTATAGAGGTAAGCCTTGAAGCAGCCATCCTGAATGGGCCGCTCTCTTGCAAAAATATGGGCAAAGGCCTCGATCATCAGATCCTCTGCCTCGTGGATATCGCCCAGCACGCCGTTGATGTAAAGGGTCAGCGCGTCGCCATACCGCTCCACCAACAGCTGAGCGGCAGCTTCGTCTCCGGCCAGATACTTCCGGTAGGCTGTTTCGTCTGAGACCATCCGGTTGTTCCTTTCCGTGTTGTACACAGTTCATCTTGTCTATTTTATATAAGATGAAAGAAATTTGCAAGGGAAAATACGAAAAAGCACTCCATTCTCTTCCAATTTGTGATATAATAAACTGATTTCGCCTGTTTTTCGCGCGGAAGGCGGGCGGCTGAAATTATTGGAGGGGACAAATTTACTATGGAACGTGAAACGCTGAAATCGCGGCTGGGCTTCATCCTGCTGTCGGCAGGTTGTGCCATCGGCATTGGCAACGTGTGGAAATTTCCTTATATGGCAGGTCAGGGCGGCGGAGGAGCCTTCGTACTGTTTTACCTGCTGTTCCTGGTCATTCTGGGTCTGCCCATTATGACCATGGAATTTGCGGTGGGCCGTGCCAGCCGCAAAAGCCCGGTGCACGCCTATCAGGTGCTGGAAAAGCCGGGCCAGAAGTGGCATATCCACGGCTATTTTACCCTGATCGGCTGTTACCTGCTGATGATGTTCTACACCACCGTTGCAGGCTGGATGCTGCACTATTTCTATATGACCGCCGCCGGAAAGCTCTCCGGCTTGAACGCAGACGAGGTGGCGGGCAAGTTCACCGAGATGCTGGCAAGCCCCGGCATTATGACCTTCTGGATGGTGTTCGTGGTCGTTCTGGGCATTCTGGTCTGCGCTAAGGGCCTGCAGAATGGTCTGGAGCGTGTGACCAAGGGCATGATGATCGCCCTGCTCCTCATCATGGTCATTCTGGCCGTAAACAGCCTCTTCATGGACGGCGCAAAGGAGGGCCTTTCCTTCTTCCTGGTGCCTGACTTTGGCCGCATGAAGGAGGTTGGCATCGTCAACACCCTGGTGGGCGCTATGAATCAGGCCTTCTTCACCCTGAGCCTGGGCATCGGTGCCATGTCTATTTTTGGCAGCTACATCGGCAAGGAGCACTCCCTGCTGGGCGAGAGCGTCCGTGTGGTGGTGCTGGATACCTTTGTGGCCATCACGGCCGGTCTCATCATCTTCCCGGCCTGCTTCACCTTTGGCGTGGATCAGACTGCAGGTCCCAGCCTGATCTTCATCACCCTGCCCAACATCTTTGCCAACATGGCGCTGGGGCGGCTGTGGGGCAGCCTGTTCTTCCTATTCATGGCATTTGCTGCCCTGTCCACTGTGCTGGCGGTGTTCGAGAACATCATCTGCTGCGGCATGGAGCTGACCGGCTGCACCCGTAAAAAGTCCAGTCTGGTCAACCTGTTCCTCATCATCCTGCTGTCCATGCCCTGCGTGCTGGGGTATAACCTCTGGGCCTGGGATGGCTTTGCCATGTTTGGTGGTGCAGTGCTGGACTTCGAGGATTTCCTTGTCAGCAATCTGTTCCTGCCGCTGGGCAGCCTGGTCTACCTGCTGTTCTGCGTTTCCCGCTATGGCTGGGGCTGGGACAACTATAAGAAGGAGGTCAACACCGGCGAGGGGCTGAAGATCCAGGATTGGATGCGCGGCTATCTGACCTACGGTCTGCCCGTGATCGTGCTGTTCATCTTCGCCTTTGGCATCTACGACAAGTTCTTTGCATAAGGAAATAAACCCTCTCAGTCTCGCATTCGCTCGCCAGCTTCCCCGAGGAGGAGCCAACGCATCTGACAGGTAAGCAGCTTGCACAGCCTGAAGTCAGAGCAGCAATTGCCTCGCCCTTTGGGAGAGATGGCAGTGCGAAGCACTGACGGAGAGGGCGTTTTGTTGGAGGACACAATGCACATTTTGATCTGTGATGACGATGCGGTGTTTGCTGCCCGCGTGGAAACGCTCGTCCGGGATTTCTTTGCGCTGCGGGGCTTGCAGGTGGAATGCACCGTCTGCCACAGCGGGGAAGAGACACTGGCCCAGCGGGACCTTGATCTGTATCAGGTGGCGCTGCTGGATGTGGATCTGGACACCATGAACGGCATCTCACTGGGAAAGCAGCTGCGCCAGTGCAGCCCGGAGATCTGCCTGGTATATGTGTCGGCCTATCTGGAATTTGCCCCGGAGGGCTACACCGTGAATGCGTTCCGCTATATCCTCAAGCGCGATCTGGACTGCCAGCTGCCCCGCTGTCTGGATGCCATTCTGCACGAGCAGGATCACCGGGCTCCCAAGACCCTGACCATCCGGCAGAACCGCACCGAGACCGAGCTGCCCTACGACAGCATCTACTACCTCGAAAGCGACCTGCGCAAGATCAACGTTTACGGAGATGTGGCTCATCAGCCCCTGTGCTCCTACTATGGCAAGCTGAATGAGCTGCCGCAGGCACTGTTTGAGAACGGCTTCCTGCGGGTGGGGCGGAGCGCGGTGGTCAATATGAAGTACATCCGGCAGATCAGCAGCTATATGGTCACTCTGCGCAATGGGGTCAAGCTGGGCGTGAGCCGGAACGGCTATGCTGAGATTCGCAGCACCTATCTGGAATGGAAGGGGCAGTTTGGGGATGACTAAGGAAATGCTCTGGCTTCTGATGGGGCATCTGGTCTGCATTGGCCAGTGGGCGGCCTTTATCATGGTGGAATATGCATTTCTGGGCCGCGGCAGGAGATTCCGCTTCCCCTGCCTGTGGGCAGCCCTGCTGGCAGCAGTATTTCTAGTGGCCTCGATCCGGCATGACATTGGCTTTTTCAATGTTGAATCTGTGATTTTGAATGTTATCTACCTGTTGGTCACGGTGCTCTTTTTCGGCGGAAGCTGGAACCAGAAGCTCTCGGCCTGCCTTGTCAACGGCATTATGTGCCTGCTGACGGAAAATACAGTCAGCTACACCTTTGCCTGGTGTAAGCACATTCCCGTCCGGGAGGTCTGGCGCTACCGCAGCTGCCTGTTCCTGCTGGTTGCTGCTGTTGTGGGGGCTGGCCTGCTTGCAGCCTACATTATCCGGCGCTGGCGGCGGGAGCAGGCGTTGACCCCGCTGCAGATGTTGGTCATGTCCTTTTTTCCTGGCATCGTTGTGGTGCTGAACATCGTGCTGATGGTATCCGGCGGCAGCGAAGTGCCCAGCATGATGAATATGATGCTGACCTTTGGCCTGACCATAGCAGTGCTGATCCATCTGGGGATCGTGCAGATGGTCAACGACCAGATGCTGCTGCAGCAGACACTGATGGTGGAGGCTGTGCGCCAGAAGAAGAGCGCAGAAGCTCTTCTGGAATCCTACAAGACCCAGCGGCGGCTGACCCATGAGTTCACCAACCACACCGATGCACTGGCTCTGCTGCTTCAGCAGGGAGATTACGAGGGCGCAAAGGCCTACCTTTCCACGCTCACAAAGACCATTGCGGCGAATACCACCATTATGAACACCCACAACCCTTTATTGGATGCCCTGCTTAGCAAAAAGTACGAGGAAGCCAGCCGAAAAGGGGTCATGGTCTATTTTGATCTGCCCGATCTGCGGGATATGCCCATGGGCCAGACGGATCTTGTGATCGTGCTCTCCAACCTGCTCAACAATGCCATTGAGGCCGCCGCGCAGGCTGATCCGCCGGAGGTCTATGTGCGGATGCGGAAGAGCGAGGACGAGGTGGTGCTTTCCGTCCGCAACCGGGTGAAAAAGGACCTGAACCTCGTGGACGGTCAGCTGCCCCGCATCTCTCAGAAAGGGGCGGGCCACGGCTTCGGGCTGTGGAACGTGCAGGATGTGCTGAAAAAATACAGCGGCGAATATACCATCAGCTGCCGGGAGTGCTGGTTCCGCTTTACCTGCACCATCCCGCTCCGCAAGTTATGACATGAAACTCTGCAGAATATGACATTTGGGGTGAAAGTTTCATCGGAATCTGCTACAATGAAATCAAGTTAAAGGCAGGAGCGCCTCCCCGCTGTATGGTTTGCGGCCGACAGAGGAAGGAACATCCGGGAACGCAGGCGTGTGTGCGTGGGCCGGAACGTCTTTACGAATAAAAAGTCTGACGAAGCTCTGAATGGCGATCTTGGGGGATTGCTGCAGATAGAGACCTTCTGAATGCACTGCACCTGCACGGCATCGTATGTGGGAATGGGATGCCGTGCGGTGCTGCCGGAGGGAGCTTTGTCGGGCTTTTTTTTTTTTTTTTGAGATCGGGCCGGAAGGAAGACGGTGTGGAGCATGGCTGCACCTGCACGGAAGCGGGCATCCTGCTGGATATCTTCACTCCGATGCGGGAGGATTTCGTGTAACAAACAAAAAAAAGGCAGTGCGCCGCGTGGGACGCACTGCCTTTTGCTTTTGTACCGATTATTCCGGCTTCACCTGCAGCTCCTGCTCACAGTAGATGCAGCGGTATTTGCCGTTGGAGCTCATCTCAAAGATCTGGTCGCATTCCTCTTCAATGGAGGAGATGCAGCGGGGATTGCGGCACCGCACAATGTTCACCAGACGCTTGGGGGGCTTCGGCTTTTCCTTGCGCACGGCCTTGCCGTTTTCGATCACGGTCACGCTGATGTCAGGGTCAAGGTAGGCCAGCACGTCCAGGTTCAGCCAGGAGGCATCCCCCTCGACCTTGATGATGTCCTTGCGGCCGCAGTCGGCCTTGTGGGAGCGCGCATTCTGGATCAGGGCCACGTTGGCGGTCTTGTTGCCGGTGATGCCCAGCAGCTCCATCAGGCCCACAGCGGTGCCTGCCTTGATGTGGTCGATCACAATGCCGTTCTGGATCTCGTCAATATTCAGCATATCAGTTGCCCTCCTTCGGTGCCTTGGGGTCGGCAAGACCCAGCAGCGTCATGATCAGTGCCATGCGGATGTATACGCCGTTCTGCACCTGCTCAAAGTAGGCAGCACGGGGGTCGTTGTCCACATCCAGTGCGATCTCGTTCACGCGGGGCAGGGGATGCAGCACTGCCATTTCAGGCTTGGCAAGGGCCATCTTTTCGCTGGTCAGGATGTAGCTGTTCTTCAGGCGGATGTAATCCTCCTCGTTGAAGAAGCGCTCCTTCTGCACACGGGTCATGTACAGGATATCCAGCTCGGGCATGGATTCCTCCAGGCTCCGGGTCTCACGGTACTCAATGCCGTTGGCCTCCAGCACGTCCTTGATGATGTAGTCGGGCACCCGCAGTTCCTCGGGGCTGATGAGTACAAAGCGGATGTTCTTGCAGCGTGCCATGGTCTTGATGAGAGAATGGACGGTGCGGCCGAACTTCAGATCGCCGCACAGGCCGATGGTCAGGTTATCCAGCCGACCCATCCGGGTGCGGATGGTCATCAGATCGGTCATGGTCTGGGTGGGGTGCTGGTGGCCGCCGTCACCGGCATTGATGACCGGGATGCGGGAGTAGCGGGAAGCGCGGAACGGTGCGCCCTCTTTGGGATGGCGCATTGCCACGATATCGGCATAGCAGGAGACCACACGGATGGTATCTGCAACGCTTTCTCCCTTGGAAGCGCTGGAGACGGTCTCGCTCGGGAAGCCCAGCACATGACCGCCTAGGTTCAGCATGGCCGCCTCAAAGGAAAGGCGGGTGCGGGTAGACGGCTCATAGAACAAGGTGGCGAGCTTTTTGTGAGCCGCAACGTCCTGATAAGCGGCAGGGTCGGAGCGGATGCGGTCGGCCAGATTCAGCAGAGAGGTGATCTCTTCCTGGCTGAAATCCAAGGGATCGATGAGATGGCGCATGAATTTTACCTCCGTCAAAGTAATTTTCGAAGAATGGAAAAATCGAAGAAATTCGTGTAATAACTCAGTGAGCGCATGACCGGGTGGCACAGACGGTTGAAGCAGATCTCATCCAGCAGCAGCATGGCCTCGCCGGGAGCAAGGCGCATGGCAGCCCGGATGGCCTCGTCGCCGCAGCTGGCCTTGAGGTGGGCCACATTCGAGGAGATCTGCTGGTTGCATTCCTGCTCCAGGATATCGAACACGCCGCCGCTCAGGTCGATGCGGGTGTAGTCCCGGCTGCCAAAGAGGGCGCGGGGCAGATAATCGATGGAGTAGATGACCGGGGTGGTGTCGGCCAGGATGCGTTTTTTGATGCAGATGACCTCATCCCCCGGTGCAATGGCAAGATCCCGGGCAAGCTCGGCCCCGGCGCGGATGGGATAGATCTGGATGCCATCGGCGTGGGGGTAGCTGCCAAAGCTGCGGATCAGCGGGTAATATTCCAGCTTCTGGTCAAGGCGGCTGCGCAGGCCGAGCACAGTGCGGTTGACCACTGTGCCAATGCCGCGCACACGCTCGATGTAACCGGCGCGCTCCATCTCGCTCAGCGCGTCCCGGATCACGGTACGGCTGACACCGAGTTCCGCGGCCAGATCGACCTCGGCGGGCAGGCGGTCGGCATCGGCGTAGCGGCCGGTGCGCAGTTCTTCCAGAAGCGCCGCGACGACACGGTCACTGATGACCGCGCCGCCCAGGCGGATGGATGACGAAGAGCTGGATTCTTTCATGGGCTGTTCCTCCGGTTCGCGGGCGGGGCAGTGCCCGCCTGGACTTGGGAAAACCTGCCCTGCACCCCAAAGCTGCGCCGGACAGATTTTCTTGCTTTCATTATAGCATGATTTGACTTTATTTTGAATGGTAATTATACTGGAATCCAGCAGAAAGTATGATTTTATTTTTGGAGGGTTCACAAAATGGAACTGATACTGCAAAAAGTGTGCGGCCGGCCTGCACAGCTTCCCATTCGCCTGCGCCGGTGCGGCCCTGCGGATGCCGCCGCATTCTTTGCTTTGCAGAACGAAGTGCGGGCCGCTATGCCCCACCCGGAGCAGTTTGTGCCGGATACACTGGAGAATATCACGGCCTATCTGAGGGAGGACCTGTGCATCGGGGCATACGACGGCGAACGGCTGGGGGCGTACTTTATCTTGCGCTACTGCGGCCGGAGCGCGCACAACTATGCAGCCTTTCTGGGGGTGCCCCGGGAGGAGTGGGAGCACTGGGCCAATGCGGACAGCGCAGTGGTCCACCCGGACTGGCGGGGCAACGGCCTGCAGCGGAAGCTGCTGGAAGCGGCGCTGCCCCTTGTCCGGCCCGGCATCGTGGGCATCGGGGCCACCGTCAGCCCGGAGAATCAATACAGCCTGAACAATGCCCTTGCCTGCGGTTTTGTCATTGCCGACCGCCGGGAGATGTACGGCGGGTATGACCGATATCTGTTAAAGAAAATGCTGTAAACAAAAAACGCTCTCCTGCTGAGCACAGGAGAGCGTTTTTTTGTTATGCGGCCAGGCGGGCCTCTTCCTTCAGCTGATCGTTCATCTTTTTGCGCACGACCAGCAGGCAGATGAGATGCACCCCTGCGGTCAGGGCCCAGCTGATGGGGTAGCTGATGTACAGCGTGCCGGTGGAGCGGAACATCCGGAAGATGGTTGCGATCCAGACCAGACGGAGCAGGCAGCTGCCCACCAGGCTGACGATCATGGGGATCACCGAGTAGCCGCGGCCGCGCAGGCAGCTGGCCAGAGTGTCCATTATGCCGCACAGGAAGTAGGCAGTGCAGATGATCTGCATCCGGGACAGGCCGGCGGCCACCACGGCTTCATCCGTGGAGTAGAAGTGCAGCAGGATCTCACCGCTAAAATAAGCGCCGCAGCCCAGGAACAGGCCCACCACAGTGACACAGAGCAGGCAATTGCGCATGACGCGGTCGAGGTTGTCGTACCGGCGGGCACCCACGTTCTGGCTGGTAAAGGTCACGGCCGCCTGCGCAAAGGCATTCATGCCGGTGTAGATGAAGCCCTCGAGGTTGGATGCGGCAGAGTTTCCGGCCACGACCGTGGAGCCAAAGGAATTGATGGCCGACTGGATCACCACGTTGGACAGGCTGAACACGGTGCTCTGCAGACCGGCGGGCAGGCCGATCTGGATGATCTGCAGCATGGCTTTCTTGTGGAAGCCCAGATGCCGCAGGTCAAGGTGCATGGCACCCTCTTCCCTGACCAGCAGCACCGTGACCATAATGGCGGATACCGTCTGGCTGAGGATGGTGGCCAGCGCAACACCCGCCACACTCATCTGGAATACGATGACGAACAGCAGGTTCAGCACCACATTGATGACACCTGCCACCGCCAGACAGACCAGCGGGCGGCGGGTGTCGCCCACGGCACGCAGCAGGGAGGCGTTGAAGTTGTACAGCATGGTCATCGGCATTCCGATGAAGTAGATCTTCAGGTAAAGTGTGGCAAGGTCAATGACATCCTCAGGGCTGGACATCAGTTCCAGCAGGCCGTGGGCTGCAAAAAAGCCCACAAAAGCCATCAGAACGCCGCCCACAAGGCTCAGGGTAACAGCAGTCTGCACCGCTTCGTGCACGCCCTGGTCATCCTTTGCACCATAACAGCGGGCCGCCACAACGTTTGCACCCAGCGCAAGGCCGACAAACAGGTTGACCAGCAGGTTGATGAGTGCACCGTTGGAACCAACTGCTGCCAGCGCGGCGCTGCCGGCGAATCGACCCACCACGACCACATCGGCAGCATTGAACAGCAGCTGCAAAAAGCTGGATGCCGCCAGCGGCAGGGAAAACAGGATGATCTTTTTCAGCATCGGGCCGCTGGTCAGATCACCGGCTTGGGACATTTGTGCCATGAAAGCTCCGCCTCCTTTGAAACTTTTCTCATACTCTTGCACCAAAATCGAAGCGTAAAAAATGCGCCGTGCCGTTTTGCGGCACAACGCAATTTGTAAAGAACACCTATATTATAATACAGTTTTCTGTAAAATACAAGATGCCGCGCATGGGGTTCCTGCCTTTCTGGGGCGCTTTGATCAGGAATGATGGATCTGCAGCGTTTTCCAGTGCTCTTTCTTCTCGTATTCCGTTGTCACGCCGTCGTCCCGGTACATCCGGTACTCCGCAGATTCGCCGTTGGGCAGGAAACTCCACAGGGTCAGACTGGCATCATCCAGCTCAGCGGTGTTGTTGGCGGGCTGTGCCACGGGAATGATGTGACCCGGACGGATGAACAACAGCATTTCGTCCAGCGCACAGCGGATATAGTGGTGTCCGGCGGGCAGGATCTCTTCGTCGTAGTCGTCCACAGCCCGCAGGCGCAGGAGCTTCATGGGTTCGGGCAGGTAGACATGCCGCCCGTGGGCATTCTGGACATAGACGGGAGCGGCCATCAGGCCCTCGCCCAGCAAAAGCTGATCTTCCACCTCCCGGGCATCGGGGTCATCCGGGTAATCGAAGGCCAACGGCCGGAAGTAGCTGGTGTTTTCCAGCGCAGCCTTCATAAATTCGCTGTACAGGTAGGGCAGCAGGGCGTAGCGCAGACGGATCATATTACGCACAGCGGGCAGCACCTCGGGGAAGCGGTAGTATTCCTGCATCCGGGTGCCCACCGCGGAGTGGTTGCGCATCAGCGGGGTGAGCAGACCGAACTCAAGCCAGCGCAGGGCAAGATCCGGCGTGGTATCGCAGGAGAAGCCGCAGAGGTCGGCACCGCTGTACAGGAAACCGCACATCTGGACACTGGGCATCATTTGGATATTGGCCAGCAGCTGGGCCCAGCTGGAATTGTTGTCGCCCAGCCAGATGCCGCCGTAGCGGTGGCTGCCAATGAAGCTGGAACGGCTGTAAAGCAGGGTGCGCTGGCCCGGACGCAGGTCGGCAAAGGCTTCCCCTGCGGCGCGGGTCATGCTGCCGCCATAAAGGTTGTGAACCTGATCGTGACGTACCTTCCGGCCGTCTGCCTCGTGGTAAAAACTGGCGTAGTCTGCCGGGCTGTTCATCAGGCCCATGGCACCGCCCACCACGCGCGGGAAAAACTCCTCCTGCTCAATGTTGTCCTTCTCCCGCAGGGCGGCCATATCGTCCAGAAAAGCGCGCAGCCGCTCAGGTGAGTAGAAGAGGGAGGGCTCGTTCATATCGTTCCAGAAGCCCTCAATGCCGCAGTCGGTCAGGGCCTTGTATTTGTGGCCGAACCACTCCCGCACCTCGGGGCGCAGGAAGTCGGCAAAGTAGGCCTTGCCGGGCCAGACTGCCGCCACAAAGGGAGTTCCGTCGGCCTTTTTGCAGAAGTATCCCTTTTCCAGCCCCTCAGTGCAGGTGGAGTCGTTGGGGTCGACGCGCACGCCGGCATCGATGATGGGCACCAGCCGGATGCCCTGCGCTTTCAGGTCTGCGGAGAGCTTTGTAAGGTCTGGAAAACGTTCCTTGTTTACGGTGAAATCGGCATAGTCCTGCATATACTCGATGTCCATACAGATCATGTCCAGCGGCAGGTCGTGCTCCTTGTACTGGCGTGCAACTTCCCGTACGTCCTCCTCGGTCTTGTAGCCCCAGCGGCTCTGTGCCAGACCGAATGCCCACCTGGGCGGGATGTAGCTGCGGCCGATGAGGGTACGGAACTCCCTGCAGATCGCATTTTCGTTCCCGCCGGAGAGGAGATACAGATCGTAGTCTGGGGTCTCGGTGTGGAAAGAGAGAAGATCGTGGCGGGAATAACCGATGTCGTAATAAACCTTGCCCGGGAAATCCACGAACAGGCCAAAGCAGGTGCTGCCGTCCCGCACCAGCAGGAAATTGTGCGCACCATAGAAGGAAAGCTTGTCCTCGCTGTGGCGGGATTCATCGGTGTTGTTGGCGATGTAGTGCCAGCCGCGCTTGTTGATGCCGCGGGGCATTTCACCCAGACCGTAGACGGCAGCCTGCTCACTGAGGGTGAGCTGCCAGCCGCTGCCATCGGGAGTCAGAAAGGGAATGGAGCCGCTTTCCGCGGGAAGAGACAGCACAACGCTCTGGGTGGGAAAAGGATGCCCGAAAGAAAAACGTTGGATCACAGAAAAGACCTCCTGTTTCAGATAGAGTTATTACTATAATGATACGGCAGAAATCGTTCCGGAACAAGAGAGAAAACAGGATGAATAATACAACAAAACAGGCGTTTTGTGGCCTGCGCAACAGCCAATACTTCTGTTGCACCTGCCTGAGCCTCTCGGGCGAGAAACTGCACGGAATGGATTGCAAACTGTCGAATGGCTTGCTATAATAAAAAGTACTCTGAAAAGGGAGGATCTTCCATGTATCGAAACGGCATCAAGCGGCTGCTGGCGGTCATTTTGTCCCTCTGCGGCATGATCGTGCTCTCGCCGCTGCTGCTCATCCTCTGCCTTGCCATCAAGATCGATTCCCCGGGGCCGATCTTTTTCAGGCAGAAGCGGGTGGGCATCCACAAACAACATTTCAATATCCTCAAGTTCCGCACCATGCGCATCGACACCCCCCACGATATGCCCACCCACATGCTCAAGGACCCGGATCAGTATATCACCCGGGTGGGGCACTTCCTGCGCAAGACCAGTCTGGACGAGCTGCCCCAGCTCTGGAACATCTTTGTGGGCGATATGGCAGTCATCGGTCCGCGCCCGGCGCTGTGGAACCAGTATGACCTGCTGGCCGAGCGGGACAAGTACGGTGCCAACGATGTCCGCCCCGGCCTGACCGGCTGGGCCCAGATCCATGGGCGGGATGAGCTGGAGATCGTGGACAAGGCCCGGCTGGACGGCTACTATGTGGAGCATCTGAGCTTTGGCATGGACGTAAAGTGCTTCTTTGGCACCATCAGGGCAGTGCTCGACCACGACGGTGTGGTCGAGGGCGGCACCGGCACTTTGCACGAAGAGGAAAACCACAAGAAGTAAGACTGGCCCGGGCAGAATACTTGATTTATCCCCTGAAAAGCGTATAATAAAACGGTATAAGACATCAAAGGAGGATTTCCATGAATCGCACCTACATCAACGAGGTACAAAAGGAAATTGGCAATACGGTCAAGGTACAGGGTTTTATTGAAAACCTGCGCAACAGCAAGTATATGGCCTTTATCGTACTGAAGGATATCACCGGCAAGCTGCAGATCACGGTTGAAAAAGAAGATCATCCTGATCTGGTGGACACCATCGATCAGCTGACCCCTGATTCTGTCATCACTGTCACCGGCAAGGTGGTCGAGAACGACTACGTCAAGATGGGCGGCATCGAGATGATCCCCGAGGCCATCGAGGTGGAGAGCATTGCGGATGCACTGCCCATTGCCCGCAAGGCCATTGCCGCCACCAAGAAGAAAAAGGCTGTGGAGCGTTCCAGCATCGATCAGCGCATTGATTACCGCTGGGTCGATCTGCGCACCGACGAGAACCAGCTGATGTTCAAGGCCCAGAGCTGCATGGTCAACGCCATGCGCAAGTTCCTGCTGGACCAGAACTTTATCGAGATCCACACCCCCAAGCTGATCGCTGCTGCCAGCGAGAGCGGCTCCGAGGTGTTCAAGGTGGATTACTTCGACCGCAATGCCTATCTGGCACAGAGCCCCCAGTTCTACAAGCAGATGGCAATGGCTGCAGGCTTTGAGCGCATTTTCGAGACCGGCCCTGTGTTCCGCGCCGAGAAGAGCTATACCAATAAGCACGCCACGGAGTTCTCCGGCTTCGATCTGGAGTTCAGCTACATCACCTCTTACAAGGATGTCATGGCCATGGAGGAGCAGCTGCTCAAGGCTGGCCTGCAGGCTGTGAAGGATGCTTACGGCGACCAGATCCAGGAGCTGTTCGGCAAGGAAGTCATCGTGCCCGAGACCCCGTTCCCCGTGGTCAAGCTGGCTGACCTGTACAAGGGTCTGGAAGAGGACTTCGGCTATGTGGTGGACGATTCCGAGAAGGGCGACCTGACCACTGAGGCCGAGCGCCTGAGCTACGACTGGGTGAAGAAGCACTATAACCACGAGTTCCTCTTCGTCACGGATTACGATGCTGAGAAGCGCGCCTTCTACCACATGCGCGATGAGAACGGCGTGCCTCAGGGCTACGACCTGATCTGGCGCGGTGTGGAGATTACCACCGGTGCCCAGCGCGAGCACCGTTATGAGGTGCTGAAGAAGCAGGCTGAGGAAAAGGGTCTGGCTGAGGATGTCAAGTTCTATCTGGAATTCTTCCAGTATGGCTGCCCCCCGCACGGCGGCTTCGGTCTGGGCATCGACCGCCTGACCATGCTGCTGGTGGGCGAGAGCATCAAGGACGCGGAGTTCCTGTTCCGCGGCCCCAACCGTCTGACCCCGTAAGGACGGGGGTGTTCGTATGAACGCCGCAGACCATTATCTGACCCGTTATCTGGAAGCGAAGGATCTGGATCAGTACAACGCACTGCTCCGCTACACCTTTCAGGTCACGGAAGAAGAGCTGACTGCCACAGGCTGGAAGGACGACGAGATCAAACAGTCCAAGTTCCCGGTGCTGGAACGTGCCGATGTTCTGGGCTGCTTTGATGGAGACACGCTGGTGTCCCAGTTTGCCGTCTATCCGCTGAAAATGAACATCTACGATACGGTCTACCATGTGGGTTTTGTCACCAGTGTCTGCACCTACCCGGAGTACACCGGGCAGGGCATTATGAAGCACCTGATGATCAAGGGCCTGACCCAGATGCACGAGGAGGGCAAATCCTTCGCCCTGCTCTACCCGTACAGCATTCCGCTGTACCATCATCTGGGCTGGGAGATCGTTTCCAACAAGATCTCGTTCAACATCAAGGATCGGCAGATCCCCACCAAGGTTAAGGCCCCCGGCTATGTCCGGCGCGTCAGCTGGGATAATACCGAGTTCCATGAGCTGCACTCCCACTTTGCGTCCATCACCCACGGCTGTCTGTTCCGCAACAGTCTGGCCTGGGAGGAATACTGGCGCTGGGACGAGGACGATACCAATGTTGCGGTCTACTACAACGTCAAGGATAAGCCCTGCGGCTACATGGTCTACCTCATCAAAAACGACATCATGCACATCAAGGAGATGGTCTACCTCAACCGTGAGGCCCAGAAAGGCCTGTGGGAGTATATCCATGCCCATGATTCCATGATCGATGAGGTGCACGGCAGCACCTATTTCAGCGAGCCCATCGCCTTTGAGATGGACGATGGCGACATCAAGGAGAGCATCCGCCCCTATGCCATGGGACGCATCATCGACGTGGAGGATTTCCTCGCCGATTACCCCTGTGACCCGGACGGCGGCACCCTGTGCATCGAGCTGGAGATCGAGGACTCTCTTCTGCCATGGAACGACCGGACGTTCAACGTCCGCTTTGCGGATGGGCACTGCACCATGACCCGTGAACCCGCCGAGTATCACCTGAAAATGGGCATCGGCACCTTTACCACCCTGCTGCTGGGCTACAAGACCGCAGAACGTCTGTATGAGCTGGAGCGCATCGAGGGCAGGGAAGAGGCTGTGGAACGGCTGGATGACGTGCTCTTCCATAAGATTCCGTATATTTCGGATTACATCTGACAAAAGAAAACAACCCTCTCCGTCAAAGCCTTTTGCTTTGCCTGCTTCCCCCGAAAGGGCGAGGCGGCATTGCGAGGCAATGACGGAGAGGGTTGTTCTTTTTGACTCAGAGCAGCGTCGGCACCAGCTCGGCCAGCTTCTCAGCCAGCTGTGCGTGGCCCTTACGGGTCAGGTGCATGAAGTCGATCTGGTTGAACTCGCAGCCTTCAGCATCCAGGAAATGGACGTTGTTGCGCTCTGCAATGATCTTGTACCAGCCGGCAACGCCCTTGGACTTCTCCACACAGCCGTCGCCCATGACCTCATCGTGGAAGCCCTCCTTGATGCGCGGAGGAGCAACCACAAGAATGTTGGGTTCCTTGCCGCCCCAGCAGTCCACGGTCTTGCACTTCTGGATCAGGCGCTCCATGCCAGCGCCAATGCAGGCAGCGTTTGCGTTGAAGCGCTCTTTCACATCGTTGGTGCCCAGCATGATGATGAGCAGGTCGATGACTTCATGGCTTTTGAGCAGGGGATAGGCCACGCTCAGAGCATCCATGGACTCGTGGATGGGGTCTGCAAAAACGGTGGTGCGGCCGGAAAGGCCCTCTTCGGTTACCAGATACTTGTCGCCCAGAGCAGTCTGCAGGCGGCAGGTCCAGCGCTCGTCCTCGTTGAAGCGGATGCCGCCGTCGGCATTGTCCTTGGGGTCGGCACAATAACCGTGGGTGTTGGAATCGCCCAGGCAGAGAATATGTGTTTTCATCTCAATATACTCCTTTGATCGTTCAGATGATCAGGCTTCGCCGTGCTGCTGGCGGAAGTAATAGACTGCGCCTACCATACCGGCATCATTGTGCAGCTGGGCGGCGCGGATCTCCAGCCCCTCGGCAAAGGCGGGCATAACGGAGGCCCTGACTTTGGCGGCAATGGGCTCAATGAGCAGCTTCTGCTGGGCGCTCACGCCGCCGCCGATGAGAATGAGCTGCGGGTTGAAGATGTGCACCATGCCTGCAAGGCCCTGTGCGATCTCATCCGTCCAGGCATCCAGCAGGGCCAGAACGGTCTCGTTGCCGGCCTCTGCGGCAGCAAAAATGGCGCGGCCGTCTTTCCAGGCCGGGTCCTTTTCCTGTGCGGCCCGTACCAGAGCCGTGGTGGCGGCGTAGCGCTCCCAGCAGCCGGTGGCACCGCAGGTGCAGGGGACACCGTCCAGTGCATGGGTGCGGTAGTGGCCCAGCTCACCGCCCAGTCCGCGGGCACCCTCCAAAAGGCGGCCGCCGGTCAGGATGCCGCCGCCCACGCCGGTGCCCAGGGTCACGCCGATGACATCGGTATAACCCTTTGCGCCGCCGACCCAGACCTCGCCCAGCGTCATGCAGTTGGCATCGTTGGCAACGGTGACGGGCAGACCGAAGAGCCGTTCCAGTTCGGCCTGGATGGGGCTGTTGATGTAGTTGGGAAAGTTGCCGCAGGTACCGGCCACGATGCCTTTGCGGCTGTCGATCTGGCCGGTGGCCGAAACGCCCACGCCTTCCAGTGTGTTCACGTCGATGTTCTGGGTCTCCACAAAGGCTTTGGCGGCTTTGAGCACGGTGGTCAGCACCGGGGTCTGGTAGCCGTCGAAGTTGACGCTCTCCTCGGCCTTGGGGCCTACCGCGCCGGTTTCATCCACGATGCCCAGCTTGACGGCAGTGCCGCCGATATCGATCGCAAGATACTGTTTCATCTCAGTGTCTCCGTTTTACTTGTTCATGGCGTTGATGGCACCGGTGAAGCGGGCCGTGATCTCGGCAGGGCGGGTGATGGCACCGCCCACCACCAGTGCAAAAGCACCGGCTTCCAGTGCCTTGACGGCCTGCTCGGGGGAGTGGATGTGGCCCTCGGCAATGACTTTGGCGGGGCACTCGGTGGCCAGCTTGTGGACGAAATCAAAATCGATGTCGTCAATGCCCTGGGTCTCAGGGGTGTAGCCGCGCATGGTGGTGCCCACAAAGTCGGCACCGGCCTCGGCACAGGCCATGGCGTTCTCAAAGTTGTCGCAGTCGGCCATCACCAGCTGATCCGGGTACTTTGCCTTGATGGCGCGGATGAATTCAGCGGAGGTGGAACCATCTGGGCGGAGAGCTCCCGTGCCCTGCACGGCAAGGATATCCACGCCGCAGGCCACCAGCTCGTCCACTTCCTTCATGGTCACAGTGATGTACATGGGGGTGCCGGGGTAGTCCTTTTTGATGATGCCGATCACGGGCAGGTCCACGACCTCCTTGATCTGGGTGATGTCCCGCACGGTGTTGGCACGGATGCCCACCGCACCGCTCATGGCGGCTGCCTTGGCCATCAGGGGCATCACGCCGCCCTCCTTGGTGTACAGGGGCTCGTGCTCCAATGCCTGGCAGGAGACGATCAGCCCGCCCTTGATCTGAGCAAACAGTTTTTCCTTATCCATGATACTTATCCTCCATCTTGATCTTGACAACAGCTTTGCGGACACGATCGCAGCCGGGCATTTCCACGCCGGGACGGTGCAGCTCACCGGGGAAGAAGAGGACGAACCGCCCTTCGCCCAGAGTGCCGAAAACGGCATCTTCACTGTCCTTTTTGCCGATATCCGGCTGGTAGGGTTCTACCTCGGTGCCGGGGTCGGTCTCGTAGCCCCAGCCCTCGCCGCCGGTCAGGTCGATCTGCAGATCGGCGTAGAGCCGGTGATATTCGGCGTGGGAACCGGTGTGGGGTTTGAGATCGGCATCCATCACATTGATGAACACCTCATCGCCGTCCACTTCGGTACGGCCCAGCGGCAGGGTGTCCAGCGGGTGTGCGGCCAGAAACTCAATGGCCGTGTCGAGGTTTTTGTGGAACCCCTTATACAGATGCAGTTGATCCAGGGTATCGCAGATCATACGCTTTCCCTCCAAAAAAGAAGCGCCCGCCTCCCCTCTGAAAAGAGACGGAGAGGGGGCGCTTGTTCAGCTTACAGTTTTGCGATGGCGGCTTCGATCATGGCCTGTGCTTCGGCCACGATGGCCTCATCCTCGGGGATCAGGCTGGGCATGGGTTCACGCACGCCGCCCAGCTCCAGACCGTACATCCGGCGCAGGATCTCTTTCTGCACGGCGTACAGGTTGCCGTGGGCCTCACACATCTTGTAGATGATGCGGTCGGCCTCGTACTGGAGGGCCTGTGCTTCCTTGACCTCGCCTTTATTGATATGCTCGTTCATGGCCAGATACAGCTCAGGCATCACGGCGTAGGTGCCGCCGATGCCGCCGTCTGCGCCGATGACGCGGCCGGAGACGAACTGCTCATCGGGGCCGTTAAAGACCACAAAGTTGCCTTCGCCGCGGGCAGCGATGCCGGCATCCTTGAACATCTGGATGTCCTGGGTGGGCATGGAGCTGTTCTTGACAGCCACCACGTTGGGGTTCTTGAGCATCTCCTTCAGCAGGCTCATGGTCAGGCCGGTGCCAGCCAGCTGGGGAATGTTGTAGATGACGAATTCGGTGTTGGGAGCAGCAGCGGACATGTCGTTCCAGTATTTTGCAATGGCATACTCGGGCAGGTGGAAGTAGATGGGGGGGATGGAGGCGATGGCATCCACACCCACGCTCTCGGCATGGCGGGCCAGCTCCACGCTGTCGGCGGTGTTGTTGCAGCCAACATGTGCAATGACGGTCAGCTTGCCTTTGGCTTCGCTCATCACTGCCTCCAGCACGGCCTTGCGCTCGTCCACATGCTGGTAGATGCACTCACCGGAGGAACCGCCGACATACACGCCCTTAACGCCCTTGGCAATCAGGTAGCGGGTGAGGGCCCTGACACCCTCAGTGGAAATATTGCCCTCTGCGTCGTAGCAAGCGTAGAAAGCGGGGATAACGCCCTGGTACTTAGTGATATCTTTCATGGTTTGTCTCCTTAAGCTCCTATATGCTTATTTGTTCTGTTCACTGCATCAGCGCCCTCTTGCGGTGCCCTGCATCCGCTTCGGCCCTTGGTGCGGGCCTTGCGTCTTGCAGACCGCTGCGCCAAAAATTGCTTCCTGAACATCAAGCTCCAACGCTTTCTGTTCCGGGCAACTGCATCAATGCCCTCTTGCGGTGCCCTGCATCCGCTTCGACCCTTGGGCGGGTCTCGCGTCTTGCAGACCGCTGCGCCAAAAATTGCTCCCTGTTTCCGCCGCAGGCGGCGGTCGCAATTTTAGCCCTTAACGGCACCCATTGCGATGCCCTTGGTGAAATACTTCTGGAAGATGAGGAAGATGATGATGATAGGCACAGCAGCCAGTGCGGCACCTGCCATGATCAGACCGAAATCGGTGCTGTTCTCCGCCTGCAGCTTTGCAATGCCCAGAGAAATGGTCAGGTTGCTGGTGCTGGACAGCATGATCAACTGCATAAAGTAATCGTTCCAGCTGTTGATAAAGGTGAAGATGGCCAGAGCACCGATACCCGGCTTGACCATGGGCAGCACGATGCTGATAAAGGTCTTGGCTTCACTTGCGCCGTCAATGCGGGCGGCCTCCAGCATTTCTGTGGGGATGCCCTCGCTGAACTGCTTCATCAGGAACACACCGAATGGCCAGCCGACAATGGGGAAGATGACGGCCCAGATGGTGTTGTAGAGGCTCAGGGCACTCATCTCACGCAGCAGGGGGATCAGAATGACCTGCTTGGGCAGAGCCATTGCGCACACGATCAGAGTGAACAGGAGCTGACGGCCCACAAAGCGCTTCTTGGCCAGTGCATAACCGGCCATGGCGGCGGTGATGCAGGTCAGGATCATGGAGACAACAGCCATGAACACAGTGTTGATCATCCAGCGCAGGGCAGCAGGAGCGGTGGGGCCCACCGAGAAGTAGATGGGATCGCCGTCGACACTGAAGCGTGCACTGAAGGGGATGGCCAGCTGCCACAGCGGAGCGCTCTTTCCGGCAAACAGCTTCTGGTAGTTGGTCAGCACCCACTCATGGGGCCACCACTCGGGGGTGGTGGAGTTGATGGCTGCACCGGTTTTGAAGGAACCGGTGATGATCCAGTACAGCGGGAACGCAAAGGTCACGGCCACGATGCTGATCAGGATCAGGGTCAGGATGGTATAGGCGCTGGCCTGCTTGAGCTTGCTGGGGTGACGCTTCAAGGGCTTTTGCTTTTTTGCGGTTGCAGCAGTTGCACTCATTGTTACGCACCTCCTCAATTGTTCTGGTTGCCAACCTTGAACTGGATAGCAGACAGGATGGCAATGATGATGGCAAGCACAACACCCATGGCGTTGCCATAGCCGTAGCGGTACAGCTTGAACGCGGTGTAGTAGATGTAGTACATGATGGTATCGGTGCTGTGGTTGGGGCCGCCGGAGGTCAGCAGCTGGATCAGCGCAAAGCACTGGAAGGAGTTGATGGTGGTGATGACCAGGATGTACAGGGTGGTGGGCATGATGGCGGGCCACTTGATCTTCCAGAAGCACTGGAAATCGGTCGCGCCGTCCACTTCGGCAGCTTCTACGATGGATTGATCCACGTTGCCCAGGGCAGAAACATACAGAACGATGGGCTGGCCCACAGAGGTGGTCAGCAGGATGAGGATGATGCAGCCCAGAGCGAACCGCTCATCGCCCAGCCAGTTGATGTTCTTGTCGATCAGCCCCAGCGTCTTGCCCAGATAGTTGAAGATGCCGTAGTAATTGTTGTACATCCACTTCCAGACAACGGTAACGGCAACGGAACCGGTGACAACAGGCAGGTAGAACACGCAGCGGAAAAGGCTGGTGGCCCACTCGGGCAGATCCACGATGGCGGAGCTGACCCACAGCGAGAAGGCGCAGGTCACAGGCACCGACACGATAACGATGATGAAGGTGTTCTTCAGAGCGCCCAGGAAGATCTTATCGGCGAACAGCTCTTTGTAGTTTGCAAGGCCGACAAAGACATCGGCGCGGTTCATGGTGGAATCAAAGAAGCTCGTGACCACGCAGAGGATCATGGGATAGATGACGAACCCCAGAAAGAAGATCAGGCTGGGCAGAAGGAAGAGGTAGGATGCGATGGTCTCCTGCCGGACCAGTGCGCGGCTGCGCTTTGGCTCTTTGACTTTTACGGTGGTAGCAGCCAAGAAAATCACCAAACCTTTCGTTTAGTTCCGGTAAAATGACCGGCTCCCGACGGAACTTGCAAAAAGAATGCCCCTCCCTCGCCGGGATTATCGAGGAAGGGGCAAGGTTTATAACGTTGCGATGAAAAACTCAGGTGGTGCGCTTATGCCTCGGCAGCAGCGGCAGCATTTGCGTTCTCAACAAAGGTAGCAACGGCCTGCTCAACGGGCTCACCGGTGCCAACGCGCTGCAGCATGTTCCACCACTCGGTACGAGCAGTTGCCCAGCCCGGGGTGATCTGGTAGTAATCGCCCAGGAAGCCCATGAACTTGGTGTACTCGCTCATAATGTCGTTGCCGGCGTAGATGTCGCCAACGCTCTCGCGAACGGGGAAGTAGGTGGAAGCCAGAACGCTTGCGCCAACCTGGTCGGGGTCAGCAGCGATGAAGTCGATAAAGGTCTTGGCGGCTTCGATCTTGGCCTCGTCGCCGTTGTCGAAGATGCCGAAGCCCCAGATGCCGCCGCACAGCTTGGGATCGCCGCTCTCGGTGGGGAAGGCCATAGGGAAGATCTCGTCGCCGCTGTTGGTCAGGCCGGCATCGTTGTTGTCGGAGTTCAGCTGCTGTGCAATGTTCCAGCAGAATGCCATCTGCAGGGTACCGTTGCGGAACAGGGTGATCTCCTCGCCGCCGTTGATGGAAGCATCAAAGTTTACGCCCTTGGCATCATACAGAGCCTGGATGGCCTTGATGTTTTCGGGGGAGTCAGCGGTGTACTTGGTGTGCTCAGCATCGGTGAAGGTGCCGCCGTACATGTTGTTGATGATGGCGCGGGTGCCCTGGTCGCCGCCCTGACCGCTGCAGTAGATGGCTGCAACATTCTCATAACCGCCATTGTACAGTGCGTCAACGGTCTTGAGGAAGCCATCGGTGCTCCAGGTGTGCTTATCAGTATCAATGTACTGGTCTGCGCCCACTTCCTTGACCTTGGTCATGTTCACGGCCATGCAGTGTGCGGTCATGCACAGGGGATACTCATAGTAGTCGCCGGCTTCGTTCCTGCAGGCGGACTCAACGGAAGCGTAGATGTCCTTCTTGGCATCGTCGGTCCACAGGTCGTTCAGGGGAGCCATAACGCCCTTCTTGCCCCAGTTGGCAACCAGACGCTCGGGGCCTTCCATGATCAGGTCGGGTGCGCTGCCGCCCTCGATGGCGGTGTTGACCTGGTCATCACCATTGGTGTAATCCAGGTACTCAACGGTGACCTTGATGTCGGGATATTTTGCGTTGAAGCTGGAGATCAGCTCCTGCACAGTCTCGTCCTTGCCCCAGCCGCCGATGGGGTATGTCCACAGCTTGATGTTTGCGCCAGCTGCGGTGCTTGCCGCTGCAGAAGCTGCAGTGGAGGAAGCAGCAGTGCTGCTGGAGGAGCTGCCGCCGCATGCGGCCAGTGCACCGGCTGCACTCAGGGCACCCACGGCCTTCAGGAAAGAGCGGCGAGAGATACTGTTTTTCATAAGAAACTTCTCCTTACTCATTGATGTAGTGCGATTCTGCTCTGCGGCCCTCGTGTGGGAACCGCTTCTATTGGCCTTATTATAGAAAAATATTTTCATTTTGTCTATCGGCTGTCTGCCCAATAATGAAAGACTTTTCTTGTGGATGTCGCACAATTTTGGCGAAAAGACTGGCCTTTTGGGCAGGATTCACGGAAATTTTGAAAGTTGTAGCTATTTTGTAACCATTATAGAAAAACCACACTTTTTGCTGGTGAAAATAGTTTTCACTCAAAAAAGAGCGGAAAATCTGGTAAATTGAAAAGGATTTTCACAAATAAGTCATACTAATGCGGCGAATTTGGGCGCTCTGCACAGAAACGATCGCGAATTTGTAGTCAAAGCCCCTCTTGCCAAGCGGCTGGGATTCTTTTATACTTTTCTTAAAGGAAAACTTCCCGACAATGGTGTTGGCGTGTGCGGCCAGCCCTTCCGGCGGGAAACGGAGCAGGAAAAAGGAGACCATCATGTCTACGACCACAAACTTCTGGGAGCTGCTGCAGCAAAGGCAGGACGAACTGACAAAATCCGGCCGTGCTGTGGCGGATTACCTTGTCCACCATGCCGACGAGGCACAGTACCTTTCCATTTCCTCCCTTGCGCGGGAATGCAAGGTAGCAGAGGCAACGGTGTTCCGCTTCTGCCGGGCATTGGGTTTTGAGGGCTACCATGAGATGCGCATTTCGCTGGCGCAGGCCAACGCCACCGGTGCGCTGGTCAACCAGCATGAGCCGGAGCCAGGCGCTACCACCGCCAGCCTGTGTGAGCACGCCAGCGGCCTGTTTCTCACTGCCATCAACGGCACCCAGAATTCTCTTTCGCCCGAAGCCGTGGAGCAGGCTGTGGACCTGATGCGTGCGGCGCGGCAGGTGTTCTGCCTGGGTCAGGGCGGCAGTATGCTGCTGGCCAACGATATCTGCGCCCGCTTTTCCAGCCTGTCCAATAAGTTCCGCACCGCAGGGGACAGTCATCTGCAGATCCTGGCTGCCAGCCTGATGGGCCCGGAGGATGTGGTGCTCTTCATCTCCTATTCCGGCGCGACCCGCGATATGCTGGAAACGCTGCGCACGGCCAAGGCATCCGGCGCAAAGATCATTCTGCTCACCCATTATGAGGATTCGCCCGGCGCAGCCATGGCAGATGTGGTACTGCGGTGCGGTGCGCAGGAAAGCCCGCTGGATTCCGGCAGCATTCCCATCAAGGTGGCGGTGCTTTATGTGGGCGAGGTTCTTCTGCTCCGCTATATGCTGGATGACCCCGAGCATACCAACGAAGCACAGGACCGCACCAGCGAGGCAGTGGCCATCAAGTTGATCTGAACAGTAAAACAGGCGGCATCCAACTTTGGTTGGAGCCGCCTGTCTTTTCGTTATAAGAGCGCTATAGTTTCATCCGGGAACTGCTTCTGGTAGTAGGTCACCTTCCACCGGATATTTTCCGGTTCCACCGGCGCAAAGTGGAGCGAGGAACAGGCGGTGCGGGTATCACCCTGCTGCTTTCCGCTCACAAAGATTGCGGTCGGACCGTCTGCCCCGCCGATGATGCCAATGGCTCCATCTTCCGCGGGTGCGTCGCTTTTCCGGATGGGCTTATCACTAGAGGCGCAGTCGTTCACCTGCACCCAGCCGGTGGTCACGGCGGGAGTCAGGGTGTAAGTCATTTCCACAAATTCCCGGGGCCATTCCATGGGCGGCCCCATGTGGGGGAGGTCATTCTCCGGCAGCCGGGCCGGTTTCAGGTCTTTGACCGTCAGCACGCAGGGCACACCGGTGACGGGGTGGGCAAACTCCACGACCTTTCCGGGCGCTGCCGTGAACTGCACCGCTTCGGCAGGCTGTTCCCGCTGGGTGAGGGTCAGTGTCAGGCTGGTGATGTGGGCCGGCCTGCGCTTTGTCGCCCAGGGAAAGCTCCACTGCCGGAGATCCCAGCCTTGTTCCGGGTCAAGCCCGTAGTGCTTCACGATGTCCCGCGCCGCCTGTTCACCGCTGCAAACGATCTCCTCTTCGGAGCGGAGGGGGTTATAATATTCCCCGGCACCGCGGCTGTACTCCACGGTTTTGCCGTTGATGGCTACACTTGGCAGATAGTCAAAAGAACCAAACGGGTCCTCGGCTTCGGCCAGTTCGACAACTTCCGGCGGGCATTCGTCAATATCCATCCCTTCATAAGCGGCCAACTTCTGGTAATGCGCTTCGATCGCTTCACGCTCCACCCGGCGGCAGATGTCTACAACCAGCCCTTTTCCACAAAGGTAAATCGCCGGGATGATGAAATGCTGCCCGCCCCACACCGAGTGTGCCCCGCAGGACACTTCCTGCCCGGGGCGGCCCCGATGCGGGCGGTGACAGCCCGGATTGTCCTCAAAATAAACCTTCCACTCCATCTGCGTTCCACCTTTCTGCTCAATTCTTCTCTATTGTAGCGCAGAGGGATTTTTCCGTCAACCGACGCTTTTTCGCTAGGTGCCGCTCATATATCGCCGCCTGTCCGAATAGACTGTTTCCGAGAAGTAGACGCAGAAGGTGCGGCCTTGCCGCCCGGTGCGGACAGGAGAGAGGAGAGAGCAATTTGGAAAAACAGGAGTGTTTGGAAGCCACTGTCTGCCGGGAGATCGGGGCACGCACCGGCGGAGAGATCCTGATCGGGGTGGTGGGGCCGGTGCGCACCGGCAAGAGCACCCTCATCAAGCGGTTTATGGAGCAGCTGGTGCTGCCTGCCATCGGCCCGGCGGACGCAAAGCTCCGGGCCCGGGATGAGCTGCCGCAGTCGGCGGCAGGGCGAACGATCATGACCACAGAGCCGAAGTTCATCCCGGAGCAGGCCGTGCCGCTCCAACTGGAGGGCGGCGGGGAATGCCGTATCCGGCTCATTGACTGTGTGGGCTATATGGTGGAGGGAGCCATGGGCCACGAGGAGGACGAGAAGCCCCGCATGGTCAAAAGCCCTTGGTTCGAGGAAGAGATCCCCTTTGACCTTGCCGCTGAAACCGGCACCCGCAAGGTCATCCGGGATCACTCCACCATCGGCATCGTGGTCACCACCGATGGCTCCATCAGCGAGATCCCCCGGGAAAACTACCTGCCTGCCGAAAAGCGGGTGGTGGAAGAGCTGGAAGCGCTGGGCAAACCCTTTGTCATCCTGCTCAACAGCACCCGCCCGGATGCTCCGGAGACAAAGGCTCTGGCTGCAGAGCTGGAACAGGCATACGGACGCACGGTCCTGCCGGTGAGCTGTCTGGATCTGAAGAAAGACGACCTGCTGTCCATCCTGCAGCGTGTCCTCTACGAATTTCCGGTGCGGGAGCTGGATTTTGCCATCCCCCGCTGGGTGACGATGCTGGAAAAGGGCCACTGGCTCCAGAACGAGATCTACACGGCGGCGCTCCAGTTTTCAGAGAAGATCAGCCGGATGAAGGATGTTCCGGCCCAGAACAGTGCCGGAGCGCTGGCCGGGGATTCGGTGCAGGAGTCCGCCCTGAGCGGCATGAACCTTTCCGATGGCGTGGTGCGGGTGACCGTTCTGCTGAAGCCAGAGGTGTTCTACCGCGTCCTCAGTGAGCAGACGGGGCTGGAAATTGGCGACGAAGCGGGCCTGATGCCCTGCATCATTGAGCTATCCCGGGCAAAGCGGGAGTACGAGAAGATCCGCAGTGCACTGGAACAGGTGGAAGCCACCGGCTACGGCATCGTGATGCCAAGCATTGAGGAGCTCTCGCTGGAGGAACCGGAGATCGTACGGCAGGGCGGGAGGTACGGTGTCCGGCTGGAAGCCAGCGCACCCTCCATCCATATGATGAAAGCCGTCATCCATACCGAAATCAGCCCCATTGTGGGCACCGAGAAGCAGAGCGAGGATCTGGTGCAGAGCCTGCTGGGTGATTTTGAAGCCGACCCGGAGAGGCTGTGGGAATCGAACATCTTTGGCAAGAGCCTGCATGAACTGGTGAATGAGGGATTGCAGAACAAGCTCCTCCACATGCCGCAGGAAGCCCGCACCCGCCTGCAGGAAACGCTGGAACAGGTCATCAACGATGGCTGCACCGGATTGATCTGTATTCTGCTGTAACATAAAACGACCCTCTCAGTCACGCTGACGCGTGCCAGCTCCCCCGAAGGGGGAGCCAACGCATCTGACAGGAAGAAAACTGCTGATTTGCAGAATCTTACCTCGAAGCTGCAATTGCCTCTCCCTTTGGGAGAGGTGGCAATGCGGAGCATTGGCGGAGAGGGTCATTCTTATTTTTGATAAAACCTCAAACAGCCTTCAAAACTGCTCAATGTATCATGGAATCGAATCCCCTGTGCGGCCAGCTTTGAGCTGTCCATCACAAGGTTGCGGGAGAAATCAGCAGGCTCGATCTGCACCTGCACGCCCAGCGCTTCGGCAAACTGCCGGGCCGTTGTGACCATGTCGGCATCATTCCCGCTGCCAAAATTGTATACACCGCCGGGCAGCTGCAAGGCGGAGAAGAGCTGTTCCACCACTTCCCGCACCCAGCTGATACCCCGGTGATCGTGTGGCGAAAAGCGAACGGGAGTACCGTTTTGTGCGGCCTGCAGCAGGTTCAGCGGCAGATTGCCCCGGAGGGGCAGGCCATCACCGGGCAGATCGTACATCCACGGGGCCCGCAGAAGCACCGCCTCCGGGCAGAGCGCAAGGACCCGCTCCTCGGCCTCCAGCTTGTGCTGACCATAGGTGTTGGCGGGGGAGAGTGGCAGCGTTTCGGGCAGGGGGCCGGGCTGGGTCACACCTGCGTACACCTGATCCGAGCTGAATGAGATCAGTTTGGCCCCGGTGTCCCGTGCAGCTTTTGCCATCCAGACAGGCAGTTCGACGTTGGCACGCTGGGATTCCTCCGGGTGCTGCTGGCAGTAGCCGGTATCGGACAATGCCGCCAGATGCAGGATGACATCCGGCTGCACGGTTTCCACAAAACGGCGAATGGTAGTTTCATCGGCAGCGGCCAGAAATCCGCGCGGGAAGGTGAAAAGCTCTGCACGGCTCTGCCACTGGTGCAGTACCCGGGAACCCACAAAGCCGGAGGAGCCGGAATTAAGATCTTCATGCTCAGTGCACCAAAAACAGTTCCAGCACAAGCACCACGGCACAGCAGGAGACGGACACCTGAAACAAACTGGCCCCGAACCATGCAGCGGCGATGCCCACTACCAGCGCGGCGGCACCGGCAATGGGGCTCTGGGTGGCGTTGATGATGGCCGGGAAGGTCATCACGGCCAGCGTTACATAGGGCACATAGTAGAGGAAGGACTGGATGAACTGGTTTTTGATGGGTTTGCGGATAAGGGTCAGCGGCAGCACACGGATGGCGTAAGAAACGGCGGCCATCACGGCGATATAGACCCAATTATTGTAGGTCATGCCTGCACCTCCTCAGTTCCGGCAGTTTCCGGTGCTTCGGGTGTAACAGGGAACAGAACGGCTGCCCCGCAGGAGATCAGCACCGTCAGCAGGATGGTGCGGGTGCCGTCCGAAAGGGAAGCGATGCCGGGCAGGCAGCCGCAGGCGAAGCTCAGGGCAAAGCTCAACATCACCAGCACGGCAACGACTCTGTTCTTCCGGGCGGGGGGAATGATGATGGCCAGGAACATGCCGTACAGGGCCACGCTCAGGGCGCTGACCACACGCACGGGCAGCAGGTTGCCCGCAATGATGCCCAGCGCTGTGCCCATGGCCCAGGCGGGGGCTGCCAGCGCAATGGCACCGTAGGTGTAGAACGGGTTCAGATAGCCGGGCCGTGCGATCGTGATGCCAAACAGCTCGTCTGTGACATCGTAGCCGATGATGAGCCGGTGGAAGAACGGCGTGCCGGGGGCAAATTTCTGGGCCAGAGCGCAGCTCATCAGCAGGTAGCGCGCGTTGGCGATCAGGGTGATGATGGCAACTTCCAGATAGGTGGCACCGGCAGCGATCAGCGAAAAGGCTGCATACTCACCGGCAGAAGCATTGTTGAACAGGCTTGCAAAAAAGCCCTGAATGGGGGTCAGCCCCGCATTGCGGGCTGCAATGCCCAATGAGAACGAGACAGCAAAATAGCCCAGCGCAATGGGCACACCGTCCCGCATCCCTTCGCAGAATACCTTGCGGCTGAATGCGTAGGGCTTTTGAGTGGTTTCCATGAGTGGTTACTCCTTTCCTACTTCAAGACACGAAAATAAGTATAGCACATCCGGTAGGAATTGACAAAAGAAAAAGGCTCAGGTTTCGATCAAAAACCTGAGCCTTTTTCAAAGAAGGGAGCGTGGCTTAATCCACAACATCCTCAAACTGGCTGTTGTACAGGTCAGCGTAGAAACCGCCGGCCTCAATGAGCTGGTCGTGGATGCCCTGCTCCACAATGTCGCCGTCCCGCATGACAAGGATGAGGTCTGCATCCCTGATGGTGGACAGGCGGTGGGCAATGACGAAGCTGGTACGGCCCCGCATCAGGTTGTCCATAGCAGTCTGGATGCGCTGCTCGGTGCGGGTGTCCACGCTGCTGGTGGCCTCATCCAGGATTAGGATGCGGTTGTCGGCCAGAATGGCCCGGGCGATCGTCAGCAGCTGCTTTTGGCCCTGACTGACGTTGGAAGCGTCCTCGTTCAGCTCCATCTGGTAGCCGCCGGGCAGGGTGCGGATGAAGTGGTCGGCATTGGCGGCCTTGGCGGCGGCAATAACCTCTTCATCGGTGGCATCCAGACGGCCATAGCGGATATTCTCCATGATGGTGCCCTTGAACAACCAGGTGTCCTGCAGCACCATGCCGAAGCCCTCGCGCAGGGCACTGCGGTCAAAGTCGCGGATGTCGTGGCCGTTCAGGGTGATGGAGCCGGAATCCACATCGTAGAACCGCATGAGCAGCTTGACCATGGTGGTCTTGCCGGCACCGGTGGGGCCAACGATGGCGACCTTCTGGCCGGGCTGCACCTTACAGCTGAAATCGTGGATGATGGTCTTTTCGGGCACATAACCGAACCGGACATGGTCAAAGGTGACCTGACCATCGATGCAGGCAGGGTCTGCCCGGCGGGCAGGGTCGGCCAGCTGATCCTCTTCGGGCTCGTTCAGGAACTCGAACACGCGCTCGGCAGCGGCGGCCATGCTCTGCAGCATGTTGGATACCTGTGCCAGTTGCTGGATGGGCTGGGTGAAATTGCGGACATACTGGATAAAAGCCTGGATATCGCCGATGGTGATGATGCCGTTGGCGGCAAAGATGCTGCCGACGATGGCAACAGCCACATAGCCCAGGTTGCCCACAAAGTTCATAATGGGCTGCATCAGGCCGGAAAGGAACTGGCTCTTCCAGGCGGATTCAAACAGTTTGTCGTTGGCGGCGTTGAAGTCCTCCAGCACGGCGGCCTCCCGGTTGAAGGCCTTGATGACGTTGTGGCCGGAGTAGACCTCCTCCACCTGACCGTTCACAACACCCAGGGTGGCCTGCTGGGCCTTGAAGTATTTCTGGCTGAACCTGACCACCAGCATCACCAGGACCAGAGAGACGGGCAGGATGAGCAGTGCGATCAGAGTCATTTTGGGGCTGATGGACAGCATCATGATCAACACGCCGATCATGGTGGTAATGCTGGTGATGAGCTGGGTCACGCTCTGGTTCAGACTCTGGCCCAGGGTGTCCACATCGTTGGTGATGCGGGAAAGCACCTCGCCGACCGTCCGCTTTTCAAAGTAGGCCAGCGGCAGGCGGTTGATCTTCTCGCTGATCTGGCGGCGGAAATCATAGCAGACCTTCTGGGAAAGGCCGGTCATCAGCCAGCCCTGAATGAAGCTGAATGCCGCAGAGCAGAGGTACATGGCCAGCAGGGTGAGCAGGATCTTGCCGATGTAGGCAAAGTCGATGCTGCCGATCCCCCGCAGCTTGGCGATCCAGCCGGTGGCAAGGGCCGTGGTGGCCTTGGCCAGAATTTTGGGGCCTGCGATATTGAAGATGGTGGAAAGGATGGCAAAGACCATCACAACGATGAGGGAGAGCTTATACTGGCTCAATGCGCTGAGGAGCTGCCGCAGAGTGCCCTTGAAATCCTTGGCGCGCTCGGTGGTCTGTTTTCCGGGTCTCGGCATATCACTCATCCTCCTTTCCGGTGTTCAGGTCTTGCAGGTTGAGCTCTTTCTGGCTCAGCTGGCTCCTGGCGATCTCCTGATATTCAGGGCAGGTGGCCATGAGCTGCGCGTGAGTACCCTTGCCCACCAGCCTGCCATCGTCCAGCACCAGGATCTGGTTGGCGTGAAGGACGGTGGAAATGCGCTGTGCCACGATGATCACGGTGGCGTTGTCGGTCTCTTCCTTCAGCGCACGGCGCAGGGTGACATCCGTCTTGTAGTCAAGGGCAGAGAAGCTGTCGTCGAACAGATAGATCTTCGGATCCTTGGCAATGGCGCGGGCGATGGAGAGCCGCTGCTTCTGGCCGCCGGATACATTGGAGCCGCCCTGTGCAATGGGGCTTGCATAGCCCTCGGGCTTTGCGTCGATGAACTCGGTGGCCTGTGCGATGGAAGCCGCCTTCTTCATGCCCGCATCGGTGATCTGTGCACCGCCGAATTTCAGGTTGCTCTCGATGGTGCCGCTGAACAGAACGCCCTTCTGGGGCACATAGCCCAAAAGGCTGTGGAGCTGCTCCTGCGGCATCTCCCGCACATCGATGCCATCAATGGTCACGCGGCCGCCGGTGACATCATAAAAGCGGGGGATGAGGTTGAGCAGGCTGGATTTGCCGCAGCCGGTGGAGCCGATGATGGCTGTGGTCTCGCCGGGGTTTGCGGTAAAGCTGATGTGCTCCAGCGCGTCGCTGTCGGCACCGGGGAAGCGGAAGCTGACATCCTCGAACCGGACCACGCCATCCCAGTCCTTCTTTTCAAGGGCGGGCTTTGCGGTGGCAGCGTCCGGATCATGGATGGAAGCCTTGGTGCGGCAGACCTCGTCAATGCGGTCAGCAGCCACACCGGCACGGGGAAGCATCACGGCCACCATGGCCAGCATCAGGAAAGACATGACGATCTGCATGGTGTAGGTGATGAATGCGATCATCTCGCCCACCTGCATATTTCCGGCATCCATGGCCTTGCCGCCGAACCAGACGATGAGCAGGCTGGTGCCGTTCATGATCAGGGTCATAAAGGGCATCATAGCCACCATAGCGCGGTTGGTGAACAGCTGGGTGCCCATCAGCTCCCGGTTGGCCTTGTCAAAGCGCTGCTCCTCAAACTTTTCGCGGCTGAAGGCGCGCACCGGCATGATGCCGGTCAAGATCTCGCGGCTGACCAGATTCAGCCGGTCCACCAGCTGCTGCATCACCTTGAATTTTGGCATGGCAACGCTCATCAGGAAGAGCAGCAGCAACAAAAGCAGAGCCACATCCAGCACCACGATCCAGGAAAGGCCGCTGCTGCTGCCTACAACATGCAGCACGCCGCCAATGCCCAGAATGGGCGCATAGGCCACCATGCGCAGCAGGATGACGCAGACGAACTGCACCTGCTGGATATCGTTGGTGGTGCGGGTGATGAGGGATGCGGTGGAAAAATTCTCGATCTCCGCATTGGAAAAGCCGATAACGCTGGAGAAGGTCTCCCGGCGCAGGTCGCGGCCGATGGCGGCAGATACCCGGGAGGCAAGGAAGCCCACGGCCACAGCCACGGCCACCATCAGCAGGGTGAGCGCCAGCATCTGGCCGCCCACCCGGAAGAGGTAACCCATCTGCACATCCTGCGCAACGCCCTGCGCCTCGTATTCCAGCTGCACCAGCAGCAAAGACTGGCTTTTCAGGTTTTCCAGCAGGGTGCTGTCCAGCTGGCTCATGGCACCGTCCAGCTGCTTTTGCAGCATACTGCGGTCAAAGCCGGGCATTTGGCTCATGGCGGCAAACTGGCTGCAAACGGTGTCCAGATTCGCTGCCGTAGGGGTGACGGTCTCAGTGTCCGCGTCCGCAGCGGCAGAGGGCGTCTCGGCAAGGCCGGTCATGCCCATGCTGTTCTGTCCAGCGGGGGTGTTGGCGGCCTGTGCGGCGGCCATATACAGCACGATGTCCGGGGTGGTCACAGCATCTTCCAGTGCGGTGCGCTCGTCCTCGGTCAGGTCGGAGCGCAGCTGCAACACGCCATCGTCCTGCAGATAGTACTGGTAGGCGTTTTGCAGCTTCTGCGCATCTTCCTCGCTCATCAGCAGGCTCAGCGCGTCCAGCGTACTCTGGCGCACCGTCTGGGGCAGGGGGCTTTCAATGCCGCCCTGCTGGATGCCGGTGTCCACAATCTTGCTGGTGTAGTCCGGCAGGGCAAGGTCGCAGTACGCCTGCACGAACAGCAGTGCGAACACCACAAGGCAGACTGCCCAGTGCCGGGCCAGCTGCTTAAAGATCTTTGTCATGGTTCGTTTCTCCCTTCGGGTTAATGTTGCGCGCGGCATTTTCCGCAAGAATGGCATCCATCAGCGCGCCGCGCAGCGCGTCCATCTGGGCTACCTGCTCCGGCTCTAACCGTGCCAGCACGCTGGCAAAGTAGTTGCGCAGAGCCTGCTCACACTGGTGGCACAGCTCGTACCCCTTGGGGGTGATGCGCACCAGCGTTTTGCGGCGGTCGGCGGGGTCCGGTTCCCGCACCACGGTGCCGTCCTGCTCCATGAGCCGCAGCCCGCGCGAGACCGCCGGCAGCGGCTGACGAATCTCCCGGGCAAGGTCGGAGACATAAATGGCACCGTCCTTTCCGTGACAGTTGATGGCGTGCAGCAGGCCTTCCAGCATATTGAAGTGGCATTTGGGGCAATCGGCCAGCGCCGCCCGCATCCCGGCCTTGGATGCCTTGCTCAGCTGCCCGATATAGTGGCACATCCCCTGAAAGCTGGGGGTGCTTGGCTCGGACACGACAGTCCCTCCTCGTTTGCATTTTTTTGGATACTTAACAGTTGTTAAGTATTAACGCCTGATAAGCATATTCCTTTTGCTGCCGGATTGCAAGGGAATGGGGAAATATTAAACAAAAATTCACAAAAAACTTGTAGGTTTTGTCAATGCGCAAACCGGCTCTCGCTGCATAGAAATAAAGGACAGGCAGAAACGGAGGGCGCGGATGGAGCAGGGATTCCAAGTGTTGTTACAGGTATTCGGCGGATTGGCGCTGTTTTTATATGGGACGGACAGCCTGTGCAGGGCAGTACAGCAGGGAGCGGGCAGGCGTCTGCGCAGCCTGCTGGCGCGGTGCACCGCAAACCCGGTGGCAGGGTTGCTGACTGGTGCTGCGGTAACGGCGGTGCTGCAAAGCAGCTCAGCGGTCACGGTTATGGTCATTGCCTTTCTGGCGGCGGGGCTGTTGCAGCTGCGGCAGGCGGTTCCGGTGGTGTTCGGGGCGAACATCGGCACAACAGTCACGGCACAGCTGCTGGCGTTTCAGGTGGAAGGCTGGCGGTATCTGCTGCTGTTTGGCGGGGTGCTGCTCTGTCTGGCCTGTAAAGGCTGGCGGGGCCGCTGCGTGGGCGAGGCAGTGTTCGGCTTTGGGCTGCTGTTCGAAGGCGTTACTGTGATGCGCAGCGCCATGGAGCCGCTGCTGCAAAGCCCTCTGCTCCGGCTGGAGCTTGCCCGGGTGCGGCAAAGTCCCATGCACGGGCTGCTGGCGGGTGTCTGCATGACCTTAACGGTGCAAAGCAGCTCTGCCACAGTGGCGCTGCTGCAAAGCATGGCGGCGCAGCCCGGGGCAGACGGCGTGCACAGCCTGCTGGGGCTGACGGCGGCCATTCCCATTTTGCTGGGGGATAACATCGGCACCACCATCACGGCGGTGCTTGCCGCCATCGGGCAGGGAAGAGACGCCAAGCGGGTGGCGGCAGCCCACGCCATTTTTAACCTGAGCGGCGCGGCGGTGTGCTGCGCACTGCTGCAGCCCTTTGCGGCGTTGGTGCGGCTGTGCTCGCCCGCAGGGGTGGAGTGGGCCGTGATCGCCCGGCAGATCGCCAACGCACACACCTTATTCAACGTACTGTGCGCGCTGGTGTGGCTGCCCCTGACCGGGCAGATGGTGCGGCTGGTCTGCGCGCTGCTGCCGGATAAAAATCGCCCGGAAGAACGGTTGTAAACCGGAGCGGGGAATGGTATACTGAAGCAGACGATACTATTATATATAAAGGATGGAATGCAATGAAACGGAAAATCGGCAGGCTGTGCATGGTGCTGGGTGCTGTGCTGATCTTATGCGCCGCCGGGTTGCTGGGCTACAACCGGTGGGATGCCGCCCGGGCAGAAAAGGCCTCGCAGGAAGTATTGGGCGAGCTGGAGCAGACCATGCAAAAGACCATTACGGAGCACCAGCAGGAAAACGAGACTGCAGCCCCGCAGCCGGTGCTGGACCCGACACAGGAGATGACCACCGTGGAGGTGGAAGGGCGGGACTACATCGGGGTGCTTTCCATCCCGGCGGTAGAACGGGAGCTGCCGGTGATGGCGCAGTGGAGCTACGCCGGGCTGAAGATCGCCCCCGGGCGGTACAGCGGCACCACCTATGGCGATGATCTTGTGATCTGCGGCCACAACTACGCAATGCACTTCAGCCCCATCAAGTGGCTGGCCATCGGCAGTTCGGTCTATTTTACGGATGCAGACGGTCTGCGCTGGAGCTATGAGGTGGAGAGCGTGGAGACTTTGCGCCCCACCCAGATCGAGGAGATGACCACCGATACCGAGACAGACAACTGGGATCTGACCCTGTTCACCTGCACCTCCGGCGGCGGTTCCCGCTACGCGGTGCGCTGTGTGCGGACAGGCTACCCCGTCCGTGTGACGGACGCGGCAGAATAATGCTTTGCACAGCAGGATGATTTGGAAGGGCTTCCGCTTTGCTCTAGCCATTATCAGCGGAAAATTTATTTTTAATTTCGGGATAGCGGAGCGTCTGCGGACGCTCCGCTATCCCATTTTCACAGGAGGGGGTCGTGACGGAAAACGGCAGCTCCAGCGCCTGTTTCCTGCGGAAATGCGGCGCTGCGGGGACTGCCAAAGACCTGATCTCCGAGGAAAATGGCCGTGTACAGCGTGAGCAGACTGGGGAGCATACGCTGTTTTTTACGCAAAAATCCGCAAAAACCTTTGAAAGTCCTTTTTATGGTATCTGAATTATGCGATACTGTGTTCACCGGGAAAGCCCCGGAACAAAACAGAAACACAGGAGGGAAACACCATGAAGGATTTTGAGCTGCGTTATGTGGGCAGTCATGTGGAGGTATACACCGGCAGTGGTGTGTTCCTGTTTTCGGCCGACACAGTGCGGGAGGCCATGGAAGAGCTGGCCGGGTAAGCGGCGGCATATCGCATCTGGGAAAGCTGAATGTAAAATGTATGTAAAATAACGGAAATCTTTTTGTTTGCCGCCCGGAAATATGTTGCGGAATGTGTAAAAAAAGTAACTTTCCTGTAAAATAAACCTTGTTGAGACGCCCCCTTTGATGGTATAATAAAAGTAAGCGGCTTCCGGAACAGGGCAGGCGCTGTGCGTGCAAGGTTCCGGCGGCTGTGTGCTGTAAAGGATAAAAAGGGAAGTTTCATATTAGGAGTATCGTTATGGATATCACACACATTACCTCTCTGCTGGGCGGCGTTGCGCTGTTCCTGTACGGCATGTCCATCATGGGCGCCGGTCTGGAAAAGCTGGCAGGCGGCAAGATGCAGGGCGTATTGCAAAAGCTTACCTCCTCTACCATCAAAGGCGTGATCTTCGGCACACTGATCACCGGCGTCATCCAGTCGTCGGCTGGTACGGTGGTTATTTGTGTCGGTCTGGTCAACTCCGGTATCATGACACTGACGCAGTCGGTAGGCGTGATCATGGGTGCAAATATTGGTACTACGGTAACAGGTCAGTTGATCCGCATGGCGGATATCTCAGGCGACAGCCTGTGGCTGACCTTGATCCAGCCCAAGACCTTTGCCCCCGTGGTGGCGTTTATTGGCTGCATTTTTTATGTGTTCCTGCGCAATGCCAAAAAGAAGAATATCGGTCAGATCATGCTGGGCTTCGGCATTCTGTTTACCGGCATGAGCCTGATGGATACCGGCGTTGCTCCCCTGCGGGAGAGCGCCGTCTTTCAGAATCTGTTCGTCACCATGACCAACCCCATTCTGGGCGTTCTGGTGGGCGTGGTGGTCACCGTGATCATCCAGTCCTCCTCCGCTTCGGTGGGTATTCTGCAGGCACTGTCCAGCACAGGGCTTGTCACCTTCAGCTCTGCCATTCCCATCATTCTGGGTGCACATATCGGTACGGCGTTCACCCCGTTGCTCACCATCGGCGGTTCCTCCAAGGATGGTAAGCGGGCAGCGCTCATCCACCTGTACTTCAACGTCATCGGCAGCGTGATCCTGCTGGCGCTGATCTATGCGGTGCAGTTCACCATCGGCATCCCCATGTGGGGCGATGTGATGAACAAGAGCTCCATTGCAAACATCCATACTTTGTCCAGCGTATGCGCCATGCTGCTGTTCCTGCCTTGTAGCGGAGTGCTGAGCCGCTTGGCGATGCTCACGGTGCCCAGCAGCGTGGAGGAAGCACAGGAGCTGAGCATGCCGGTGCTGGACGAGCGTCTGTACAAGAGCCCGGCAGTGGCCTTGCAGCAGGCGAAGAATGCGGTGATCAAGATGTCCCGCCGCGCCGCCCGCAACGTGGGTCTGGCCGCGCCGCTGCTTTTGAAGATGGACGAGGAGACCGTGAGCGCCATTAAGGTGCGCGAGAACCTGATCGACCGCATGGAGGTGGAGATCACCAACTATCTGATCAAGCTGACCGATCAGGAGCTGGGCGACGACGAGAGCCACGCGGTGACCGAGTTGCTGAACTTTGTCACCGAGTTCGAGCGCATTGGCGACTATGCCGTGAACATCATGGAAAAGGCCGAGGAGCTGCACGACAAGGAGGCCAGCTTCAGCGAGAGCGCCAAAAAGGAACTGCAATTGCTGGACGCCGCATTGGAGCGTATTCTGGCTCTGACGGACGAGGCCTTTGAAAACGATGATACCCAGAAGGCTGCACAGGTGGAGCCGCTGGAGGAGATCATTGATGTGATGGTGGAGCGCCTGCGCGACCAGCACATCCGCCGCCTGAAGGACGGCATCTGCTCCATCGACACCGGCGTGGTGTTCCTGGATGTGCTGAACAACGCCGAGCGTATCTCCGACCACTGCTCCAACATTGCGGTGCGCATGGTGGGCATGGAGGCCGGCGATGATTACGACTCTCACACCCTGAAAAACATCATGCACCACAGCCCCAGCAAGGACTATATGCTGGAGTACGAGCAGTGCCGCAAGGAATACCTTGTGCCGCTGGAAGAAATGGAAGCGTAAGTCATATTTATAACAGAGGCCGCTGCACATCGTTTGCAGCGGCCTCTTATACTTATTCCCCTAGATCCTCCAGCAGCAGGTCGAGTTCCCGGGGGCTGTTGACCACAAGCCCGCGCTTGATGCGTAAGGCGTCGTTTTCGGGCAGAAGATTGGTGTAGATGCCGGTCACGCGGATCAGGGTGCCCGGGGTGCCGTCGGCGCGGCAGGTGTACACCGCCACCCGCCCGCCGCTGTCTTGCAGGCAGTAGCGGGCGGTGTCCGTCTGGGGCACTGCCTGCGCGGCAAGGCTCAGGGGAGAGGCGGGGTCGGTCTCAGACCCGGCGGGGCTTTGAGACAGCGGCAGCTTTGGCAGCGCCATCCAGAACAGACTGAATACAATGGTGAATACGCAAAGCCCGTAGAACAGGCAGACAGACAGCTTGCGCATAAAAAACACTCCCTTCCCCGGTAAGTATGCCCCGTTTTGGCGGATGGCAGACAATTTTCACACGCAGATACTGTACTTTCCACAAGAGAGTGTGTTATACTATTTATATCTGCTCAGCGCGCAAAGATTGGTTCTTGCCCGGCTGGGGCTTGCGTGCTATAATATGGTATTGCAGTTTGAAATTTCGTGTCACAAACGATGTGGATAAAGCCCGGTGCAGCCATGCCCGGCAACAGTCTTGAAATGTCAGGAGGCGATCCCTATCTCCAACAATGAGATGAGAAAGATCCACCGGGGCGGCGAGGAGCAGCCTGCCCGCCCGGTGGGACGTAAGGTCAATGTTTCCCAGAGCCGCCGCGAGGTACACTCCGCAGCGGAAAACCGTACCCGCACACCCAAGGCACCCAAAAGACCCAAGCCGCCGAAGGAAAAGAGCAAGCATCCCATTCTGCGGTTCATTGGCCGCACTGTCGCTACGGTGCTCTGCCTTGGCATCATGCTGGGCAGCGTGGTGGCCGTGGGCATGGTGTTCTATGTGGTGCAGGCTACTGCCAACGACGGTGACCTGCTGGACCTGGACAACATTCAGCTGAGCCAGTCCAGTATGGTGGTAGCTACCGACCCGGATACCGGCGCACAGGTGGAGTATGCCACCCTGCGCTCCTCCAACAGCCACCGCGTATGGGCAGACCTTGAGCAGATTCCCTCCAATTTGCAGTATGCCTTCATCTGCACCGAGGATAAGGACTTCTACTCAGAGCCTGGCGTCAACTTCAAGCGCACCATCGGCGCAATGATCAATGAGTATCTGCTGCCCATTTACAGCTCCAAGCAGGGCGCATCCACACTGGAACAGCAGCTCATCAAGAACCTGACCGATGACAACAGCGCCAGCGGTATCGATGGCGCATTGCGCAAGGTGCGCGAGATCTACCGCGCCCTCTGCCTGAGCCGCAGCTACTCCAAGGAGACCATTCTGGAGGCGTACCTGAACACCATCAGCTTTACCGGCACCATTCAGGGTGTGCAGACGGCGGCCAACGAGTACTTCAACAAGGACGTCAGCCAGCTGAGCCTGTGGGAGTGCGCTACCATTGCCTCTATTACCAAAAACCCCACCAACTATAACCCCTATACGAACCCCGAAAATCTGATCCACCGCCGCAACTTCATCATGTACAATATGTGGCAGCAGGGTGTGATCAGCGAGGAGGACTACCGCAACGGCGCTGCACAGCCCCTTGTGCTGGCCGAAGAAGACAGCGGAAAAAAGCCCAGCACCGTCACCTCCTACTTCACCGATGCACTGTTCAATGAGGTCGTGCAGGACATCATGACCAAGGAGGGCATCAGCGAGTCCGAGGCACAGAAGCTGCTCTACACCGGCGGCTTTACCATCGAAGCCACTGTCAACACCAAGCTGCAGTCCCAGATGGAAAACCTGATGCTGAACACCGACGATGCCTACTTCCCGGCGGGCTGGCATGAGGAAGAGGTCACCTCCATTTCGGACGATGATGTGCAGGTGTTCAACGAGGACGGCACCCCCAAGACCCGCACCGGCGAAGATGGCACCGTCTACTATTACCGCAACGTGCGCACGCAGGCTGCTATGGTCACGCTGGACTATGACGGCAACGTGCTGGCCATTGCGGGCGGCCTGGGCGAAAAGACCAAGAGCCTTTCCCTGAACCGCGCCTATAATGTGGAGCGGCAGACCGGTTCTACCATCAAGCCCATCGGTGCCTATGCGCTGGGCATTGAGTACGGTCTGGTCAACTGGTCCACCATGCTCAACAACTCCCCCCTGTATCAGAAGCAGGATATGATCATCCGGGACGAGGACTACTGCCGCAAGAATGGCCTGATGGGACTCTCCGACAAGCAGCTCCGCGCTTACCCCAACGCATGGCGCAGCTGGCCGCGCAACTACGGCGGCAACTATGGCGACGGCAGCGATCTCCCGCTGTGGAACGGCCTTGCCCGCTCGCTGAATACCATCGCAGTTCGCGTGGGCGACCTTGTGGGCGCAAGCAATATCTTCAACTTCGTCTACAACACCCTGCAACTGAATACGCTGGACCCCACCAACGACGTGGGTCTGGCACAGATGGTTATGGGCAGCCAGACCAAGGGCGTTACGCCCATGGCGCTGGCCGCAGCCTTCCAGATCTTCTATGACGGCGAGTACACCACTCCGCACCTGTACACCCGTGTGCTGGACCGGGAAGGCAACATCTATCTGGAAAACAACGCCACCAGCTATCAGGCACTGACCCCCGATACCGCTTATGTCATGAACCGTCTGCTGAAGAACGTTCTGTTCTCCAGCGTAGGTACTGCCAGCGGCCGCTACCCCAACTCCAACGGCATGGAGGCCTTTGGTAAGACCGGTACTGCCAGCGACGAAAAGGATCTGTGGTTCGTGGGCGGCACGCCCTACTATGTCACCGCTGTGTGGTGGGGATATGATGCACCTTACGATATGACCAAGACCCTGTCCAAGCAGCAAGCCAAGACCCGCACCTGTGTTATGGCGTGGAAGGCACTGATGGAGCAGGCACAGGCAGACCTGCCCTATAAGGCATTCCCCGCCTCCGCAGGCGTGGTGGAACGCCGTTACTGCACCCAGAGCGGATTGCTGGCCGGTGCAGGCTGCCCGAGCACTGCCGTGGGCTACTACCGTGCCGATGACCTGCCCGATACCTGCACCTATTCCCATGCCGCACCGCAGGCTGCTGCCCCTGCCGAGAACACAGACGATGCTGTGCCCACCCAGCCGGTCATACCCACCGATACCAGTGCACTGGACACGGAATAAGGACAAAAATCGTACTTTTTCACCCCTTTGCTGAAAAATCCGGCAAGGACAGGGCGCACTTCACAAGACAAAACTGGACAAAGTGACAAAATAGCATCCGGGCTCTTGCATTGCAGGGGTTCGGATGCTATTATATTTTCTGCAAGAACACTTGTGTTTGAGAGGTGAACAAGTTGGAACGCCGTTTTTATCTGGTGGATGCACAGGTCCTGCCGGAAG
>ENA-UEQJ01000033-UEQJ01000033.1-human-gut-metagenome-genome-assembly--contig:-NODE-33-length-91048-cov-36.529993_pt1 | contig 91048 bp, 65 predicted proteins | sample MGYA00242937_ERZ507938 | MGnify/ENA primary metagenome ERZ507938 (study PRJEB26167, sample SAMN06115437) | human gut metagenome | host: Homo sapiens | place: China:Gansu | collected 2015-07-03 | study...
GCTAAGCCAAAAGCGCAGATAATACTGGATGTCTTATCGAGCATTTTGGCAACGCAGATGCCGTGCCGCAGCCGCCGAAGCGGTGCTTAAGCCGCTAGGCGGGAATTGTGCGGTGTTGCCATAAAGAACGCAAGGACGAAAAATATTCCGGAAATTCATGTACAAATGATGGCGAACGGCAACCGAACAACAGACAGCACAAAAGCACCCCCTGCACCAAAAGCACAATGCTTTCCGGTGCAGGGGGTGTTGTGGTTCAGTTCAGCCGGTCAGCCAAAACCATCAATCTTCGATCGTGATTTTGGTGATGACAGGCATCTGTTTGGGCTTGTTCCAGGTTTCAGGGCCGTAAGTGGGCTGGTTGGCAATGGCGTCCAGCACATCAAAACCGCTCTCCATTTCGCCAAAGGCGGCGTAACGGCCGTCCAGCTTGGCAGCATCCTTGTGAACAACAAAGAACTGCGTGCCGGCGGTATCAAAGTCATCATCGCGCGCCATAGAAAGGGCACCGCGGATATGCTTGAGCGGGTTGTTGACGCCATTTTCCGTAAACTCGCCCTTAATATGCCAATCACTGTCCGTCATGATGTCATTGTCCGGCGAACCGCCCTGAATGACATAATCCTTAACGATGCGGCACCAACACAAACCATCATAAAAACCGCTGCGTGCAGTTTTCACAAAGTTTGCCACGGTGAGGGGGGCATATTCCGGGTACAGCGTAAAAACCATAGTACCAAAGTCCCTGGTTTCAATCGTGCAGCGCATTAGCCGACCTTCACATCCTTGAAGAACAGGTTGCCGGAAGCAGTCATGTAGAAACCGCTGATGTTGTCATGCATCAGGTAGTTGTTGGACTTGTAGTACAGGGGCAGAACAGCGTAATCGTTGGAAACGATAGCGTCAGCCTGCAGGGTCAGCTCAGCAGCCTTGGCCGGATCGTTCTCAGCCTTGACCTGCTCAACCAGAGCGTCATAATCGGCGTTGGAATAGAACAGGTTGTTGGAAGAATCGCCGGTCTTGCACAGGGGCAGGAAGCTCATGGGGTTCACGTAGTCAGCGCTCCAGCCCATGGCAGCAACCTGATAGTTGCCTTTCTGAACGTCGTCATAGAAGATGCTCCACTCGTTGGAGGAAACTTCAACATTGATGTTCAGGTTGTTCTTCAGCATTTCAGCCATAGCTTCAACGACCTTCTTGACGGTGTCGTTGTCGTAGTAGCTCAGGGTCAGAGTGGGGAAGCCTTCGCCGTTGGGGTAGCCAGCCTCTGCCAAGGCAGCCTGGGCGCCCTCAACGTCAGCGGTAGCGGACAGGCCAAAGCTTTCGCGGCCTTCGGTGATATCCTTGCCATCAACAGAGTAGCCGGGGGCCAGGAAGCTGTAAGCGGGCTGTGCATCGACCTGCACAACGTTGTCGATGATGGACTGACGGTCGATGGCCAGGCAGATTGCCTTGCGGACCAGAACGTTGTTCACAGGCTCGGCAGAGCAGTTGAAGTCATAGTAAACAGTGCCGTAGCTGGGGCTGGTCTGCACACCGGCATTCTCGGCCTTCAGGCGGGCAAAGTCAGAGGAAGGAATGCTGGCAACGCCGTCAACCTCGCCGGACTCGTAAGCGGTCAGAGCAGTTGCCTGATCCAGAACGTAGCGGAAGGTGACCTTCTGCAGGGAGACATTCTCAGCATCCCAGTAGTTCTCGTTCTTTTCCAGAATGACGTTTTCGTTCATGCTCATGCTGGCGATCTTGAAGGGGCCGTTGCAGATATAGGTATCTGCTTCGGTGGACCACTTGTCGCCGTTGGCTTCAACGGTGGCCTTCTGAACAGGGGAGAAGGTCCACATGCTCAGGATGTCGATGAAATAGGAGGTGGGCTGGATCAGGGTGATCTCCAGGGTCTTGTCGTCCAGAGCCTTCACGCCCAGGTCGTCAGCGGTGGCGGTGCCGTCGTAATACTCCTGAGCATTCTTGATGTAATCGGTAGCCATGCTGACGTACTGTGCGGCGGTGGCCGGGGTCAGAACGCGCTGAATGGTGTAAACGTAATCTTCAGCGGTCAGGTCGCTGCCATCGCTCCACTTCAGGCCGTCGCGCAGGTGGAAGGTCCAGACCAAGCCGTCATCGCTGACCTCGTAGCTCTCGGCCTGGCCGGGCTGGATTTCGTTGTTCTCGTCGATGATGAGCAGGGGCTCCTCGATGGTGATGAGGGTGTTGCCGCCGTCGACGGCAGCGTTCAGGGCCGGGTCCAGGGTCTCGGGGTTGGGGCCGAGCTGGACGGTGAAGCCGGTGCCCTCGCCGTCGGTGGCGGCAGCGGCCTCGGTGGTGGCAGCATCGGCAGTACCGGTGGTGTCGGTCTTGCTTGCGGAACCGCCGCAGGCAGCCAGAGAAACTGCCATACCGGCAGCCATCGCCACGGCGATGATTCTCTTGTTCTTCATGTTGCTTGTATCCTCCTGATGGATCTTTCTTACACTTGTTGCCTGTTCGCGACAGGCGAACATCGACTATTATAGTACGCGCAACACAGGATTGCAAGTTCGGCAACGATATGTTACTGTTTTGTAACGAATTGGCAATCGCATTGAATATGTAGGGGCGACCATTGGTCGCCCGCCAACTTGGCGCAGCAACGCCTTTTCCGGGCAAGTTTTTTCCCAGACAAACAGGTAAGGGCGAGCAATGCTCGCCCCTACAGAAGTTTTTGGGCAGCAGACGGCCCGGGAGGGATAAATCCCTCCCCTGCAAATTTTCCCGTCAGCGTCTGCCAGCCGCCAGGCTGCGGGCCGGGCATGCCCGGCCCCTACAGTGCATTTTTGTTTTCGCCCTGCGGGCGAAAACTCCACCATATAAAAAGGCATGACCCATTTTCACAGGTCATGCCTTTTATTATGCGGTTTTGCGGTTTATGTGGGGATTACTCCGCAACATAACCGTACTGCAGGTACCAGTAGCCGTAGGGGCTGTGCCAGGTGCCCTTCAGAGAGGGGCTCTGCAGCCAGAAGTCGTTGTAATACGCAACGGGGATGCAGGCGGCGTCGGCCATCAGCATGTCCTCGGCCTCGTGCAGCTTCTCAAAGTGGGTAGCCTTGTCGGCAACGCGGGACTCCTCGATAAGCTTGTCAAACGCGGGGTTGGCGTACTTGCCGTCGTTGTTGCCGTTGTTGGTGGTGAACAGCTCCAGCATGTTGGAGGGGTCGTTGTAGTCCATGGACCAGCCGTTGCGGCTGATGTCAAAGTCACCGGCGCGGCGCATCGGCAGGAAGCTGGCCCACTCGACCTTGTTGATGTTGACGGTGATGCCCAGCTCGCCCCAGGCCTGCTGGACGTACTCAGCAACGGGGATGTGGTAGCCGGCGTCGTTGGCGCTGTACTCAATAACCGGGAAGCCCTCGCCGTCCGGGTAGCCGGCGTCGGCCATCAGCTGCTTGGCCTCCTCGAGGTTGGCCTCGTAGTCGTCGCCGATGTAGGGCTTGCCGCCGTTGGCATTGTCCATGAAGTAGCCCTCGTTGTCCACGATGCCGGGGCCTACCAGCGCAGTGGCGGGGGTGTAGATGCCCTGCATGATGGTGTTGGCAACATAGTCGCGGTCAATGGCCAGAGACATAGCCTTGCGGACATTGGGGTCGGTGAACGGCTCCTTCTGATCGTTCAGGGAGATGTAGTAGGTGCCCATGATCTCATCGAGATAGAAGTCGCCGCCGTCCTCGGCCCTGGTCAGGCTGGGGATCTCATCGGTGGGGACGTCCTTGACGAGCTGTGCCTCACCGCTGTTGTAGGCGGCGTAGGCAGCGCTGGAATCCTCGAGCAGAAGCAGGGTGATGGTGTCGGAAACGATCTTGGAGGAATCCCAGCCGCCGACGTAGTTCGGGTTCTTGGACAGAACAATACGCTCGGAGGGGATCCAATCGCTGATCATGTAGGGGCCGTTGCAGACGAAGGTGTCAGGCTGCGTGCACCAGGCATCGCCGTTGGCCTCAACAGTAGCCTGCTGCACGGGGCTCATAGCCGCGAAGGCGCAGAGCTTATCGAAGTAGGAGCAGGGATAGGACAGCTGGACGGTCAGGGTCTTGCCGTCCTCGCTGGCATGGACGTTCAGGGCATCCCAGTCGGGATCGGTGGTGGTGTTGCCGTCTGCATCGGGGTTGCCGATGGCATCCTTATAGCCGTCGATCATGCCGACAACGGTCTCGCCGTAGGGGGCTGCGGTGTCGGGGCAGGCCAGACGCTTGAAGGAGTACTCAAAGTCCTTCGCAGTCAGGTCGGAGCCGTCGCTCCACTTCAGGCCGTCCTTCATGGTGAAGGTCCAGGTCAGGCCGTCCTCAGAGACCTCGGGCAGCTCTGCCTGGCCGGGAACAACATCGTTGTTCTCGTCGATGAGCAGCAGCGGCTCAAAGGTGGTGATGATGGTGTTGGCACCGTCGATAGAGCTGTTCAGCGCGGGGTCCAGGGTCTCGGGGTTAGGTCCGAGCTGGACGGTGAAACCGTTGGCGGAAGTGCCGGTAGCCTCGGTGGCTTCGCTGGTCGCAGCCTCAGTGGATGCAGCGCTGCTGGCATCGGTGGCAGCGGAGCTTGCAGAGCCGCCGCACGCAGCCAAAGAAGCAGCCATGCAGCCGGCCATAGCCACGGCAGCAATGTTCTTCATCTTCATGAATATACCCTCCAAATATAATGTACTTTATACCCAATCCCCCCGGGAGGCAAGCCCCCAACGGAATGAATATTTATACTTTACCACTCTGAATCCGCAATTTCAAGTGGTCTGTAACTTTTGTAACTGTTTTGATAGAAAGTCCTTTTGTATTTCTACCGCGTACAGTTCTATGTCCTGCGGATGGATGTTCGCCCCACGCGCACATTTTGGGGTCAAGCACAAGGCGGCTGCGGTGAGCCGCCCTGTATAAGTATGAGTTCTTATGTCAGATGGAGTCGAGGGGCGGACAAACAGCGTCCGTCACGCCCGGCAGCGCCCCCCTACATTACTTTACTTTGTCCAGATGGTGGCACGCTGCCCAGTGGCCGCTGCTCACTTCCTTGAACTCCGGCACCTCGGCGGCGCAGCGCTCGTCGGCGTAGGGGCAGCGGGTGCGGAAACGGCAGCCGCTCGGCGGATTCAGCGGGCTGGGCACATCGCCCTGCAGCACGATACGGTGGCTCTGGCGGGCCGTGACAGGGTCCGCCACGGGAATGGCCGAGATCAGGCTGCGGGTGTAGGGGTGGACGCTGTGGGCGATCAGCTCAAAGCTGTCGGCCAGCTCCACCAGCTTGCCCAGATACATAACGCCGATGCGGTTGGAAATGTGCTTGACAACGCTCAGGTCGTGGGCGATGAACAGGTAGGTCAGCCCCATCTCCTGCTGCAGGTCCTCAAACATGTTGACGACCTGCGCCTGGATCGAAACGTCCAGCGCGGAGACCGGCTCGTCGCAGACGATGAACTCGGGGTCCACAGCCAGGGCGCGGGCAATGCCGACGCGCTGGCGCTGACCGCCGGAGAACTCGTGCGGGTAGCGGTTGGCGTGCTCACTGTTCAGGCCGACGCGCTCGAGCAGGGAGATGATCTTGTCATGGCGCTCCTTGGCGTTGGCGCACAGGTGGTGGATGTCGATGCCCTCGCCGACGATGTCGCCGATGGTCATACGGGGGTCCAGGCTCGCGTAGGGGTCCTGGAACACGATCTGCATACGGCGGCGGTAGGGCAGCATATCAACAGCGATCTTTTCCTTTTTGTCAAACAGGACCTTGCCGTCGTAGATGATGGTGCCGTCGGTAGGCTCATACAGGCGCAGCAGGGTGCGGCCCGTCGTGGTCTTGCCGCAGCCGGACTCACCGACCAGGCCCAGCGTCTCGCCCTTGCGGATGGCAAAGCTCACGTCGTCCACGGCCTGAACGTACTGCTTGTTCTTGCCCATGCCGCCGGCGGGGAAATACTGCTGCAGATGCTTTACTTCAACGAGATTCTCGCTCATCAGGCTTTGCCCCCCTTCTCAAATTCTTCCTTCTGGCGCAGCCAGCAATAGGTGTAGTGGGTGTCGCTCAATTCGGTTCTGGGCGGCATCTTGTTCAGGCAGACCTTCATGCAGCTCTTGCAGCGCGGCGCAAACGGGCAGCCTGCGGGCGGGTTCAGCAGGTCAACGGGCTGACCCTCGATGGGCACCAGACGCTCCTTCTCCTCGGCGTTCAGCTTCGGGATGGAGTTGATCAGGCCCTTCGTGTACTCATGCTGGGGGTTGTAGAAAATTTCGTCCGTCGTGCCGTACTCGACGATGTGACCGGCGTACATGACGGCGATCTTCTCGCACATCTGGGCCACAACGCCCAGGTCGTGGGTAATCATGATGATGGACATGCCCAGCTTGTGGCGCAGGTCGTTCATCAGCTCCAGGATCTGCGCCTGGATCGTCACGTCCAGCGCGGTGGTCGGCTCGTCGGCGATCAGCAGCTTCGGCTCACAGGCCAGCGCAATGGCGATCATGACGCGCTGGCGCATACCGCCGGACAGCTCGTGCGGGTACTGCTTCAGGCGGCGGTCCGGCTCGTTGATGCCGACCAGCTCCAGCAGCTCCTTAGCGCGGGCCCAGGCTTCCTGCTTGGTCTTTTTGGTGTGCAGCAGGATGACCTCGACGATCTGGTTGCCGATGGTGTACACCGGGTTCAGGCTCGTCATGGGGTCCTGGAAGATGATGGAGACCTCGTTGCCGCGAATTTTGCGGAACTCCTTCTCGGTCATTTTGTCGATCTGGTGGCCGTTGAACCACACCGTGCCGCCGACCAGACGTCCGGGGTAGGCGGTCAGGCCCATGATGGAGTAGGCCGTGACAGACTTGCCGGAGCCGGACTCGCCGACGATGCCCAGCACGTCGCCCTGGTTCATGCTGAAGGACACGCCGTTCAGTGCCTTGACCTCGCCCGCGGGGGTGAAGAAGGACAGGCGTTCGTCCTTGATTTCAAGAATTTTTTCGCTCATGTTGCTCCTCCTTCCCTCTTTAGCTCTTGAGCTTCGGGTCAAACGCATCGCGCAGACCGTCGCCGAACAGGTTGAAAACCAGGATCATGATGCTGATCATCAGCGCGGGGGCGATCAGCAGCACCGGGTAGGTGTTCATGCCCTTGACGGCGTCAGTCGCCAGCGAGCCGAGGGACGGCATGGGGGCTGCAACGCCGAGGCCGAGGAAGCTCAGATAGCTCTCGGTGAAGATGGAGGACGGGATCTGCAGGGTGGTGGTGACGATCAGGGTGCCCATGCAGTTCGTCAGCAGGTGCTTCTTGATGATGCGCCCGCCGGAGGCACCCAGCGCGCGGGCAGCGGTGACGTACTCGCTCTCCTTCAGCGTCAGGACCTGGGAGCGGACGATACGCGCCATGCCGACCCAGTACAGCAGGGCGAAGATGATGAAGATGGACACCATGTTGGGGCCGAGCTTCTGCATCCAGCCGAAGCCGGGCTTGGTGGCCAGGCCCTCCAGCGGTTCCTTGATGGCCATGGCCAGCAGGATGATGAGCAGGATGTCGGGGATGGTGTAGAGAATATCGGTAATACGCATCATGATGTTATCGATCCAGCCGCCCGCAAATGCGGAGATGGCGCCGTAGGTCGCGCCGATGAGCAGGACCAGCACAGAGGCCAGCAGGCCGACGGACAGGGAGACGCGGGTGCCCATCATGACACGCACGGCAAAGTCACGGCCCATACGGTCGGTGCCCAGAATGTGCGGGAATACGTTCTCGCCCTGGTCGATGAGCTTCTGCTCGGCGGCAGAATACTCAAACGGAGCCAGGTTGTTGCTGCCCTTGATCTGCTGCTCGTAGCTGTAGGGCCAGAGGCTGGGCAGAACATAGGCCATGAAGGCGATCAGCAGGATGACGACCAGGCTGACCATGGCGATCTTGTTTTTGCGCAGACGGCGCATGCCGTCCTTCCAGAAGTTGACGCTCTCGCGCATGACGACAAGGCTTTTCTTCTCGTCGTTGGACGCGGGGGCAAAGTCCTCAACGTTGAGTTGCAGGCTCAACGGATTCTTTTTCAGATTTTCCATGTGTCTGCTCCTCCTTACTTCAGCTTGATGCGCGGGTCGATGATCTTATACAGGATGTCAACAACGACGTTCGCAATGATGACAAGGGTCGCCAGCAGGATCGTAGTGCCCATGATCATCATGTAGTCACGGTTCGTGATGGCGGACACGAAGTCACGGCCCAGACCCGGGATGGAGAAGATCTTCTCCACGACGAAGGAACCGGTCATCAGACCTGCCAGCATGGGGCCGACATAAGTGATGACAGGCAGGATTGCGTTGCGCAGCGCGTGCTTGAAGAGGATCTTCACACTGGAAACACCCTTGGCGCGGGCGGTGCGCATGTAGTCCTGACCCATGACGTCCAGCAGGCTGGAGCGCATCAGGCGGGTGATGTAGGCGGTGGGATAAATCGCCAGCGCCGTCACGGGCATGATGTAGGCCGCCGGTTCATTCAGGCCGACGGTGGGCAGGAGCTTCAGGTTCATGCCGAAGGTGTACAAAAGCACAACGCTTGAGATAAAGCTCGGGATGGCGATGCCGCAGGTGGCAAACACGATGATCAGATTATCGGCCCACTTTCCTCGGTTATACGCAGACAGACAGCCCAGCGGAATGCCGACGCAGAGCGCGACGATCACAGCCAGACCGGCGGTACGGGCCGAGACCGGCAGCTTGGAGAAGATGATCTGGTTGACGGTACGGCCGCGCTGTTTCAGGCTCAGGCCCATATCGCCATGGATCAGGCTGTTCATATAATTAAGGTACTGCACGCCGAGGGGCTTATCGAGGCCGTATTTTTCGGCCAGGGCCTGCTGGGCCGCTTTGCTGATGGACTTTTCCGCCACGAACGGGCCGCCGGGGACCAGGTTCATGATGAAAAAGGTAAGGGTCGCGACGATGAACACGCTGAAAATGCCCATTGCCACGCGCTTGACGATGTACTTCGCCATGGTTTTGTGCCACTCCGTTTCTTAATGGAATACAAATTGGGGTCGATTTCGGTTTATTCGTTTAACGCTCTGTACCGCGCGTACACGCTTGTGCGCAGCAGGCGGACAGACAGGAGAATAAAAAAGCCGATGGCGGCTGCGATTGCAAACGCCATCGTTCGTAACCCGAAATCTATTCTATATTATAAAATGTTGCAAAGTATTTGTCAATTCGATGTTCGTTTTCAGACAACGGCAAAGAGCCGAAAACCCGCCCCGCAGGCTGCGGATTTTCGTGAAAGATGCCCATTTGCGGAATTTTTTGAGTTTTTTGAAAAAAACGCTTGACTTTCCGGGCGGTGGGCGCTATAATAAAACACGTTCTCCGGCGAGAACGCCAAAAGAATATGCGCCGGTAGCTCAGCTGGATAGAGTGTCTGACTACGAATCAGAAGGTCGGGGGTTCGAGTCCCTTCCGGCGCACCAAGGTCACTTGCGATTGCAAGTGACCTTTTTTGTTTATATGTTGCAGTCTTATGATACTGTTGTGCAACATGCATTTGCCATATTAACAAACGCCGTCTTCATTCGGGAGAATTCCGAATGAAGGCGGCGTTGTTTCTGATATGTTATTTTACCCCTTTTCAAACTCCTTCGCCACATCCTGCAGCAGCTGTCTGATGGGCAGGTGCTGGGGGCAGACACGCTCGCACTGGCCGCAGCGGATGCAGTCCGAGGCGCGGGAGCCGGGCCCGGTGTGGACATCCTCATAGTAGTAGTCCGCGTTCCAGTCGTGGTGGGTGTGCTTCGTGTTCATGATGGCAAACAGGTCTGGGATGGAGATATGCTTCGGGCAGCCTTCGGTGCAGTAGCGGCAGGACGTGCAGGGGATCAGGTCCTTTTTATGGAAGATCTCCTGCACCCGGTTCACGGCGGCCAGCTCGGCATCGTTCAGCGGCGTAAAGTCCTTCATGTAGCTCAGGTTGTCCCGCATCTGCTCCATGCTGCTCATGCCGGACAGCACCATCAGCATACCGGGGAAGCCCGCGGCAAACCGGATGGCATAGCTGGCGGGGCTGCCGCCGTGCAGGGCATCCAGCACGGCTTTTGCGTCGTCGGGCAGGTTGACAAGGCTGCCGCCCTTGACCGGCTCCATGACCAGCACGGGCTTGCCATGCCTGCGGCAGACCTCATAGCACTTGCGGCTCTGGACGGCCACGTCGTCATAGTCCAGATAATTGAACTGGATCTGCACGACCTCGATGGCCGGATAGTCGGTCAGAATCTGCTCCAGCACGGCGGCGCGGTCATGGAACGAGATGCCCACATGGCGGACCTTGCCCTCGGCCTTGAGGGCGAAGGCCGTCTCATAGGCGCGGCAGTCCCTGTAGTGCTGGTAGTTTGTCGTGCTCTGGGAGTGCATTAAATAAAAGTCAAAGTAATCCACGCCGCAGGCTGCAAGCTGGCTCTCAAAGAACGGGCGGATGTCCTCTTCCTTTTTAAAATAGGACCCGCTCAGCTTGTCGGTCAGGACATAGTCCTCCCGCGGGTAACGGCTGGTCAGGCACTCCTTCAGGGCCAGCTCGCTCTTGCCCTGAAGGTAGCCGTGGGCCGTGTCAAAATAATTGAAGCCCTGCTCCAAAAAGCAGTCCACCATCTGTTTCGTCTGCTCTATATCGACGTCTTCGCCGATCATGGGCAGGCGCATACAGCCGAAGCCGAAATTCTTCCTGATCTTTTCCATTTGTAAATGCTCCTTTCGCAGGGTTTACCTTTCACGGATCTCTCCGGGGGAGGTTTTTCTCTTGGCCCCCTCTGCGAGGGGGCTCCGCCCGCAGGCGGTGGGGGAGAGAACCTTGCGGCAATCCGAAGCATTTCGGGCTATTGCAAGGTTCTCTCCCTCCGCCCCTTCGGGGCACCTCCCTCGCAGAGGGAGGCATGAATCTTTACGCCAGTTCAAACATCCCGTGATACAGCTGGTAATACTCGCCCTTTTTGGCCAGCAGCTCGTCGTGGGTGCCGCGCTCGATGATATGGCCATGCTCCAGCACGATGATGGCGTCCGCGTTGCGCACCGTGGAAAGCCGGTGCGCGATGACAAACACCGTGCGGCCCTCCATCAGGCTGTCCATGCCCTTCTGGATCAGCGCCTCGGTGCGGGTGTCGATGCTCGACGTAGCCTCGTCCAGAATCAGCACCGGCGGGTCGGCGACGGCGGCGCGGGCGATGGCCAGCAGCTGGCGCTGTCCCTGGCTCAGGTTTGCGCCGTCGCTCGTCACCATCGTGTTGTAGCCCTGCGGCAGGCGGCGGATGAAGGAGTCGGCATTCGCAATTTTGGCCGCCTTTTCAATTTCCGCCTGCGTCGCGTCCAGCTTGCCGAAGCGGATGTTGTCCGCCACCGTGCCGGTGAACAGGTGGGTGTCCTGCAAGACGACGCCCAGCGAGCGGCGCAGGTCGTTTTTCTTGATGAGCCGCACATCCATGCCGTCGTAGGTGATGGACCCGCCCGACACCTCATAAAAGCGGTTGATGAGGTTGGTAATCGTGGTCTTGCCCGCGCCCGTGGAGCCGACAAAGGCAATTTTTTGCCCCGGCTTGGCGTAGAGCGAGAGGTTCTGCAGAATCATCCGGTCCGGCGTATAGCCAAAGCTGACGTCGTGGAACCGCACGTCGCCGTGCAGCGGCTCGAGCGGGACGTCGGGGCGGCAGCGGTCACACCAGGCCCAGCGGCCCGTGCTCCCGGCGCACTCGGTCAGCGTACCGTCGCTGTTTTCCCGCACGCTGACCAGCTCCACCGTGCCCTCGTCGATCTCCGGCTTTTCCTCCATGACCGTGAAGATACGCTCCGCGCCCGCCAGCGCCGCCAGCAGGAAGTTGCCCTGCTGGGTCAGCTGGTTGATGGGCAGCGTCGTCTGGCGCACAAAGACCAGATAGCTGGCCAGGCTGCCGAGGTCGGACCAGCCCCACATAACCATGAGGCCGCCGACCACCGCAACGACCGCGTAGTTCAGGTAGCCGATGCTGACGACGGCGGGAATCATCGTGGCGGCGTAGCTCTGCGCGCCGGTGCCTGCCTCGCGCAGCTTCTCGTTGCGGGCGGCAAAGGCGGCCATGTCGGCCTGCTGGTGGTTGAACACCTTGACGACCTTCTGCCCGGCGATCATCTCCTCCATGTAGGCGTCCAGCTCACCGAGGCTGGCCTGCTGGCGCGCATAAAAGGCGCGGCTGCGCTGTGTCGAGTAGTTGATATACCAGAACATAGCAATATAGCCAACGACCACCAGCAGCGAGAGCCGCCAGTTGAGGACGAACAGCAAAAGCAGCGTGCCTGCGACCTGAATAAAGGTCTGGATGACCACCGCAAAGCTGTTGTTCAGCGCGTCCGAGATCGTGTCCACGTCGTTCGTGAACAGGCTCATCAGATCGCCCTTGCGGTTCGTGTCAAAGTAGTGCAGCGGCAGCGTCTGCAGATGTGCGAACAGGTCGCGGCGGATGTCCTGCAAAATCTTCTGCGCGGCACGGACCATGAGCTGGGTGTAGCCCAAGGTAGACAGTGCGCCGACGATGTAGATGCCCGCGGTCAGCGCCACAACACCGGCCAGATAGGCGGCGCTGCCGTTTTCCAGCACGCCGTTGACGATGGGGCGGATCATGTAGGTGCCCAGCAGCGCGGCCAGCGCACTGACCGCCGCCAGCAGGCCGACGACGCCGAGCATGATTTTGTGGCGGCCCAGATAGTCCATGAAGCGGCGCAGCGTGTGCCGCAGGTCCTGCGGGCGCTTACCGCCGAATGGCTTCGCCATCTGCGTCGCCCCCTTTCATCTGGGAATGGTAAATTTCCTGATAGATCGTATCTTTTGTCAGAAGCTCGTCATGCGTGCCCACGGCATGCAGCCGCCCGTCGTCCAGAATGACGATGAGGTCGGCGCTCTGCACCGACGTGATGCGCTGGGCAATGATGAGCTTGGTCACGCTGCCCAGTCCGGCCAGCGCATGGCGGATGCCCGACTCCGTCGCCGTGTCCACGGCGCTGGTGGAGTCGTCAAAAATCAGCACCTTCGGGTGCTTGAGCAGCGTCCGCGCGATGCAGAGGCGCTGCTTCTGCCCGCCCGAGACGTTGCACCCGCCCTGGCCCAGGTCGGTGTCAAGGCCGTCGGGCATCCGGGACAAAAATTCGTCCGCACGGGCGGCGCGGCAGGCGGCCCAGAGGTCGTCGTCCGTCGCGTCGGGATCGCCCCATTTCAGGTTGTCGCGGATCGTGCCGGAGAACAGCAGGTTCTTTTGCAGCACGATGCCGACGGCGTCCCGCAGGGCGTTCACGTCGTAGCCGCGGACGTCGCGCCCGCCGACCCGGACCGTGCCCTCGGTGGCGTCGTACAGGCGCGGAATCAGCTGGACGAGCGTCGTTTTGGCCGCGCCCGTGCCGCCGATGATGCCCACCGTCGCACCTGCCGGAATGTGGAGCGTGATGTCGGAGAGGGCATTTTTCTCCGCTTTGGCGTTGTATTTGAAGCTGACGTGGTCAAAGTCGATTTGGCCGTCGGGGATGGTGTCCACCGGTGCGGAGGCATTCGCAAGGTCGGGCGTCTCGGTCAGGACCTCACGGATGCGGCGGGCGCTGGCCAGCGAGCGGGACATCTGCAGAAAGACGCCGGAGAACATCATGACCGAGTTGAGCACCTGCAAAACATAGCTCAAAAACGCCGTCAGTTGGCCGACGGACATCGTGCCGACGAGGATATAATTGCCGCCGAACCAAAGGATGCAGACGATGGCCGTATACATGACGGTCTGGAACGCAGGCAGGTTAAGGACGGCATAGCGGAAGGTTTCCGTCGAAGCATCGCTCAATTCCGTGTTGACGGTGTCGAACTGGGCGTTCTCGTAGTCGCCGCGGACGAACGCCTTGATGGCGCGGATGGCGGTCAGGGACTCTTGGATGCGGCCATTCAGGTGATCCACGGCGCTCTGCTGGCGGCCATAGAGCGGACCGACCTTTGTGACGATCCAGGCGAGGACGGCAGCCAGGATCGGTGTTGTGACGAGGAATACAATCGTCAGCCGCGGGCTGAGCACGCAGGCCATCGCCAGCCCCATGCAGAGCATGACCGGGCTGCGCACCAGCGGACGCAGACCGGCGTTGACGGCGTTGAGCATGACCGTGACGTCGGTGGTCATGCGGGTGACGAGGGACGCATCGGAGAAGCGATCAAGGTTGGCGAAGTCGAATTTCTGCACGGCGGCATACTCCGCCATGCGCAGCTCTGCCGCGAACCCGTTTGCGAACCGCGCCGCGTACCGCGCATACAGCAGCCCCGTGATGAGCGCGAGCACCGCGCACAAAATCATCAGCCCGCCCTGCCGGAAGATGACGGCCATGTTATGGGCGGGCACGCCGTCATCCACGAGGGTGGACATCAGGACGGGGATGACCATTTCAAAGATACATTCAATAAAGATCAGCCCCACCGCCGCGAACAGATCGCGCCGGTGCGGGCGGGCATAACGGAAGATTTTGCGCAGATCCTGCATGGGTGGCTCCTTGAGGTGGGGGTAGGATGGTTGTTAAGGGAGGGCTGCGGTGAATGTTGTAGGGGGCGGCGTCCCCGACGCCCCGCGGAATGAGCGGCGGCGCGAACAACCCGGGAGGGATGAATCTCTCCCCTACAGGCGGAACGTTGACGGGATTTGACGTGAAGTTACGGAGGGGTCAAGACCCCTCCCTACGGAGCAATAGATACATGGGCGGTAATGGCAAGGCTGCGGGCCGGGCATGCCCGGCCCCTACGGGGTGCCACAAATGGGTTGCGGACGAGAGGGGCAAGGGAGGGCGGCAGCCCGCCCCTTTGCAGTGGGCGGGTGGTTGCCCGTTGATGGGTTGCCACGGTAGGTTGCGGGCGGCATATATGCCGCCCCTACAAAGCAGCCGTTAAAAACATCGGGGGTTCGGGGGAACACCCGAATTTAAGGTGGAGGAAGGGGCGGGGGCGTTAAGAACGAAAAGTAATACTGCTTTCGTTTAGCCCCCGCCCCTTCCGACCTCCGCTTTGGGGTTCTTAGGGGCGTGCAGCCCCTAAGTCGCGGGTCCCGCTTGGCGGCGCACAACGAGCGCCGCCAGTTTGCTTCGCAAACACGCTCTTGCGGTTGATTGCCCCGCGGGGGCAATCATTGTGCGCTCCCCAGTTTCGCTGCGCTCAACTGTGGCCCCACGCGCACAACCCCGCACCGCGTCGAAACAGCGGCAGTTTTCTTTGGTTCTTTCTTTTGCTGCCAAAAGAAAGAACAAGTTCCCGGGAGGCTGCCGTTCCCGGTTCAGCCTCTCTTTTTCTCAGGCAGCTGGCTCACCACAATCGCGCCGAACATCAGCGCGCAGCCGCACAGCTCGGTGGCAGAGAGCGTCTCGCCCAGGATCAGCCAACCGGCCAGGGCACTGAACACACTCTCGAGACACATCGCCAGACTGGCAATCGTCGGGTCCAGCTCCTTCTGGCCGACGATCTGCAGCGTGTAGGCCACGCCGCTGGACATGATGCCGCAATAGGCAATCGAGACCGCCGCGGCGCGGAACTGGTCGGGCGACGGGGCCTCAAAGACAAACGCGAAGATCGTGGACAAAACCGAGACCACAAAGAACTGCACAAAGCTCAGCTGGATGCCGTCGAGCTGCGGGCTGAAATGGTTGACCAGCATGATCTGCGCCGTGAACAGGATCGCGCAGACCAAAAGCTGCCACTCGCCGCCGGTCAGGCTCAGCGTGTCGCGCCCGGCCAGACAGAGCAGATACAGCCCCACGACGCTGGCCGCGACACAGCACCACAGCTTGACGCCGGGGCGGCTGCCCAGGAAAACCCCCGCCACCGGCACCAGCACAACGTAGAGCGCCGTCATAAAGCCCGCCTTGGCCGTGCTGGTCGTGCCAATGCCCATCTGCTGCGCGGCGGACGCCGCAAACAGCGCCACACCGCAGAAAATACCGCCGCGCAGCAGCACTTTTTTGTTCTGCCAGAAGCCCGGCTCCGCGGCGGGGTTCGTTTTGCCCATCTTGCGCAGCACGGCCATCAGGCCCAGCAGAAACGCACAGGCCAGCCAGCTGCGGCTGGCCAGAAACGTGTACGGGCCCATATAATCGCTGCCGACGCTCTGTGCGACAAAGGCCGTGCCCCAGATGAATGCGCAGGCCATAAGCATCAGCGTGTTGCGCAGCTGTTTTTTATCCATGTTCCAATTCCCCTCTGTGTTGTGCGGTCCCTGCAATACAAACCAAAAAGCCGCCCTGCCGCAAGCGGCACGGGCGGCATTGCTGCCGTTATCAGCCGGTCGTCGTATCGTCGCCGTAGGTGTTCAGCTCGGTGCTGCCCAGACCCTCGACCTTCAGGCCGCCGGTGACATAATACTTGTTGCCGTTGTCATAGCTGATCGTGATTTTGTACTGCTTGCCCGCAGTCAGGCCGGTCACGTTGTACTGGTAATCGGCACCGTCGGCGCAGTAGTAGATCGTCGAGTCCGGCACGTAGCTGGTCATCGTCTTGTCGTCAGACAGCTCCCAGAACGCGATCTTGAAGTACATATATTTCTCGTTGCTGGCCTCGGTGGTGGCGTAGCCGGTCACGGTCATGCTGTCGCCGCCCGCCACGAAATACTCGGTGGAGCGGTTGGCAATGCCGTTAAAAGAGACATACAGCGTGTTCTCTACCGGGTAGGTCACAACGCGGGCCGCGGTGGTGTCCATCTCGGCGGGGAACTCCACGCTGCCGCCGGCGGGCGCTTTTGTGGTGGTGTCGGTGTCATCCTCGTCGGATTCCTCGACCAGGCCCAGCTTGTGGACCAGATGCACGACCATATCCTGGGCGACCTGCTTCGGGGAGCAGGCCGTCAGGCTGACTGCCAGCAGCATGGCCATTGCCAGTGCCGCGAGCTTGCGGGTAAGTTTCATATCGCAGACCTCCGTGGGTGTCATTGCAAAAATACACAGCCTATTATACCGCAATTTTCCGCTATGTACAAGCGTTCCGCGCGTTTTTACACATTTGTTTTCGGCTTCCATTCCTTGATAAAGTCGATGAGCAGCGACGACACCGTGACCGTAACGAGGGAAAACGCGATGCGCCGGAACGGGATGTAGGACAGCGACGCGAACAGGACGGTCAGATCGGTGAACAGGTAGGCGCGGGAGAGCCGCCAGCCGGTCAGCTTATGGATGACAAGGGCGAGGGCGTCGTCGCCGCCGCTGGACCCGCCCTGCCGCACGATGAGCCCCACGCCGACGCCGACGAACACGCCGCCCAGCAGCGCCGCCGCCAGCGGCCAGGGCGTCAGGTCGGGCAGCATGGGGGGCAGGCATTCCCAGATCCTATAGAACCCGGCCAGGCTCACGCTGGCCAGTCCTGCCGAGAGCAAAAAGTCCCACCCGAGAAATTTGAACGCCAGCGCGTAGCTGGCCGCGTCGAGCAGGGGCGACGCCACCGACGCGGGCACGCCGAACCAATGGCTGATGAGCAGCACCAGGCCGATGATGCCGCCCTCGGTGATGGCGGTGCGCTGGTGGATATTATGGATGCCGAACGACAGGATGGCCGTGCCCAGCAGGATCATAGCGATCCGTTTGGCGGTGAACCGGCCCAGCGCGCGGCGGATTTTTTGTTGGAGCGTTTGTTTTGGCATAGTGTACCTCTTGACAGTAATATACCCAGTATACCACATGGCGTCAAGTGGCCGGAAACAGCCCCCGTAGGGGCCGGACATGCCCGGCCCGTAGCCTTGCCATTGCTGCCCCTTTATCTTTTGCATCGTAGGGAGGGGTCTTGACCCCTCCGCGGGGCGTCGGGGACGCCGCCCCCTACAATGTTCCGCAAGGCTTCTCATTGTCGCAAAAGGGCACGGCGGCCTGGGGGCAGGCCGCCCTACATCCCACTTTTCCACAGTCCGTAGGGCGGGGTGCCCTCACCCCGCCGCAGCTTCGCCGCTGCCGCCCGTTTTCGGGTTATTCCGCACAAAAAAGCAGGGGTTCGCACGCTCGTGCTCCCCTGCCGTTCCTCTTACTGCAATGCTCTTATTTCCCCGCCAGCAGCACCGCCAGCACGACCTTTTCCACGTAGATGCGGTTCTCCGCCTCGTCGAAAATTTCGTCGGCGTGGGCTTCCAGCACATCGGGGGCGATCTCCTCGCCGCGGTGGGCGGGTGCGGGTGGAGTTTTTGGCGAAAACCAGCGCCACCGCCTTGCCCTGCAGATCCTTCGGGTCCACGCCGTCCTTGTGCAGCCGTTTGTACTCGTCGGCCACATCCAGAATGTGCAGAATTTCCTCGGGCGTCATGCCGCCCAGCTTCAGCAGATGTTTCATACGCATTTCTCCAGTACGCTGCGCAAAATCGCCAGCGCGTCGTCCACATCGTCCGCCGTCAGGATCAGCGGCGGCAGCAGACGCAGGCGGGTCTTGGCGGTCAGCACCAGCAGACCCGCCTTCTCGCAGGCGGCGCGGACGTCGGCGGCCTTGATGCCGTCGTCAAACGCGATGCCCACCATCAGGCCGAGGCCGCTGACCTCCCTGACACGGGGCAGCTTTGCCAGCCCGGCGCGCAGCTGAGCCGCGCGCTCGTTGACGTTGGCGAGGAAGTCGCCGTCCATCTCGTCCAGCACGGCCAGCGCACCGGCGCAGCAGACCGGGTTGCCGCCGAACGTCGAGCCGTGGGAGCCGGGCTTCATGTGGTCGGCGACCTTTTTGTTCATCAGCACCGCGCCGATGGGCAGACCGCCGCCGAGCCCCTTCGCCAGCGTGACGATGTCGGGGTGCAGATCAAAATGCTCGCACGCCAGGAACTTGCCGGTGCGGCCCACGCCGGTCTGCACCTCGTCCACAATGACGAGAATGTCTTTTTCCCTGCAGAACGCCGCGACCCTGGCGACGTAGTCCGCGTCCAGCGCGACGACGCCGCCCTCGCCCTGCACCAGCTCCATCATGACGGCGCAGGTGTCCTTGTCGGCGGCCTTTTCCAGCGCGGCAAAGTCGCCCGCGGGCACGTAGTCAAAATTTCCCGGGAAGGGGCCGAAGTCGTGGTGGAACACGTCCTGGCCGGTGGCGGTCAGGGTCGCCAGTGTGCGGCCATGGAAGGAGTTGACCAGCGTGATGACCTTATTCCGGCTCTCGCCATAGGTATCTACGCTGTATTTGCGGGCGCACTTGATCGCGCCCTCGTTGGCCTCGGCGCCCGAGTTGCCGAAGAACACGGCGTCCAGCCCGGTGCGGCGGCAGAGCTTTTTCGCCAGCTTGCCGTCGGGGGCGGTGTAATACAGGTTCGACGTGTGCTGCAGCGTTGCGGCCTGGTCGGCCACAGCCCTGACCCACGCGGGGTGGCAGTAGCCCAGCGAGTTGACGCCGATGCCCGACGTGAAGTCAAGGTAGCTCTTGCCGTCGGCGTCCCTGGCCGTCATGCCCTCGCCCTCCGCCAGCACGACCTGGCTGCGGCCATAGGTGTGGAGGATGTAGTCGTTATCACGGGAAATAACTTTTTCGGTATTCAATTGGGTGACCCCCTTTTTATCATACGCAAAAGCCTTCCCCTTCGCGGGAAGGCGGCCCGCCTTGGAGCCTTCCCCCTTGGGGGAAGGTGGCCGCAGGCCGGATGAGGGGCAAGTGTCCTGCGGCTGCCCGTTTGCTGGACCGCGCCAAACACTTCGCCCTCATCAGTCAGCGGGCGGGGCCGCTGACAGCTTCAGTCTACGCGCTAAGAGCCGCCTTCGGCGGTTGCGCTCCGACACGCGCCTGCGGGCGCAGCCCCTCGGGGGAAGCCCAGGCTGCCGAAAAACGCTTGTAGGGGCGAGCATTGCTCGCCCGTGCCCGTTTGCCTTGTAAGAAGCTTTCCCGGAAAATGCGTTGCTGCGGCAAGCTGACGGGCGACCAATGGTCGCCCCTACACACGCAAAAAGGCAAGAATGCAATTTTTTGACAGTCTGAGCTTCCCCCGAGGGGGAAGCCATTTACCGGTTTCCTCTCCGGTAGAACATCGTGCCTGCGCCTCTGTCGCTGAACATCTCGAGCAGGATCGAATGCGGGACGCGGCCATCAATGATGACGGCCTCGTGGACGCCCTGATAGATGGCGTCGGCCATGCCCTCGATTTTGGGCAGCATACCGCCTGCAATGACGCCCGCGGCCTTGTAACCCTCGATCTCGGAGACCTCGACCTCGGGGATGAGCGTAGACTCGTCGTTCTTATCGTAGAGCAGGCCGACAATATCCGTCATGCTGACGAGCTTTTCGGCGTGCAGGGCAATGGCGATCTCCGCTGCGGCAGTGTCGGCGTTGATGTTGTAGGGGACGCCGTTTTCGTCCATGCCGACGGTGGCAATGACCGGGATAAAGCTGTCGGCCAGCAGGTGGTCGATCAGCGTCGTGTTGACCTTCTCGATCTCACCGACGTAGCCGAGGTCAACGTCCGACTTGCGCTTGCACATGATCATGTGGCCGTCCATGCCGCACAGGCCGACGCCGCGGCCCTTGAGCAGCGCGACCAGATCCTTGTTGACCTGCCCGGCCAGCACCTGCTGGACGATGCCCATGGTCTCCTCATCGGTGTAGCGCAGGCCGCTCACAAATTTGGACTCCTTGCCCACCTTTTTCAGCATACTGTTGATAGCCGGGCCGCCGCCGTGCACCAGCACGACACGCACGCCGAGCAGCGTCAGCGTGACCAGGTCGTTCATGACGGCCAGCTTGAGGTCATCGTTGACCATGGCATTGCCGCCGTACTTGATCACCAGCGTCTTGCCGTGGTATTTCTGGATATAAGGTGTAGCCTCGCTGAACAGCAGGGCCATTTGTTCGTTTTTCATTGTGCTCCTCCGCATCCCCTTCTCCTAAAGCCTTCCCCCTTGGGGGGAAGGTGGCCCCGCAGGGCCGGATGAGGGGCAACTTTGCCGCAACCGTCCTTTGCCGGGTTGTTGCCCGGAAGCGGGCCGGTTCCGGGCAGCTTTCCCCCTCATCAGTCGGCTTCGCCGACAGCTTCCCCCTTGGGGGAAGCCTTTTCAGGTTCTGTAATCCCCATTGATCTTCACATAATCATACGTCAGGTCGCAGCCCCAGGCCTTGGCGGTGGCGTCGCCGCTGCCAAGGTCCACGAGGATGTCGATCTCGTCCTCCTTGAGCACCACGGCGGCCTCGTCCTCGCTGTAGGGGTGGTAGGCGGCGTTCTCGCAGACAAAGACCTCACCGGCCTTGCTCTTGAGGCGCACCGACGTCTTGCTGATGTCGAAATCGCCCGGCGTGTAGCCGATGGCGCAGAGCACGCGGCCCCAGTTGGCGTCCGCGCCGAACATGGCGGCCTTGAACAGGGTGGAGTGGATGACGCTCTTGGACACCGCGCGGGCCGTCGCCAGGTCGGGCGCACCGGTCACGGTGCATTCCAGCAGCTTCGTTGCGCCCTCGCCGTCACCGGCCAGCTCGCGGCTCAGATGCTCGGCGACCTCGGTCAGCGCGGCGACAAACGTATCGTAATCGGGCGTTCCCTCGGCAATTTCTGCGCCGGACAGGCCGCTGGCCAGCAGCAGCACGGTGTCGTTCGTGGAGGTATCGCCGTCAACCGAAATCTGGTTGAAGGTGGCGGGCACGACGGTGGACAGCGCCTTCTGCAGCGCGGCGGGCGCGACCTTGGCGTCGGTGGTCATAAAGAGCAGCATCGTGGCCATGTTCGGGTGGATCATGCCGCTGCCCTTGGCGATAGCGCCGATGCGCACAGCCTTGCCGCCGACGGCAAATTCCAGCGCAATTTCTTTCGGATGGGTGTCGGTGGTCATGATCGCGGTAGCCGCGTCGTGGCTGCCGGCCTCGTCGGCGGCCAGCTTGGCGGCGGCCTCCGGGATGCCCTTGGCGAACGGCTCGATGCTCATGGCCTGGCCGATGACGCCGGTGGAGGACGGCAGCACGTCGTCCGCGCGGATGCCCAGTTCCTTGGCGACGATGTCGCAGGTGTCCTTAGCCAGCTGCACGCCGTTGGGCGCGCAGGTGTTGGCGTTGCCGCTGTTTACAACGATGGCCTGTGCATAGCCGTCCTTCAGGTGCTCGCGGTCCACCGTGATGGGTGCGCCGTAGACCTTGTTGGTGGTATAGCAGCCCGCGCCCGCGCAGCGGACGTCCGCCTTGATCAGCGCCAGGTCGAGCTTGGAATGGTTATGGCGGATGCCGCAATGCACGCCCGCCGCGGAAAAGCCCTTCGGCGCACAGATGCCGCCGCTTACCGATTTGAAGTTGCTCATTATGTATACCCCTCGATTTTTAAATAAGAAAGAATAAATAATAAATAATAAATAATAAATGTTGTGGATCGCGTCGCTGCGCTCCGCTCAAAAAACTCCGTAGGGGCGCATTCTATATGCGCCCGTCAGTCGTCAGTCAGCTTGCGGGCGGATATGGAATCCGCCCCTACGTTTTGTTTGCGCCTTGGGCGCAAACTCCACATTCTTTATTATTTCTTATTTTTTATTTATTATTTGCTTACCGCGTCAAGCCCTTGGTCTCCTCCAGCCCCAGCATCAGATTCATGCACTGCACTGCCGCGCCCGAGCTGCCCTTGCCGAGGTTGTCAAACAGGCTGATAAGCTGCATCCGGGTGCCGTCCGGGTTGGCCAGGCAGTAAATTTCCAGCGTGTCCTTACCCGCCAGCTTGTTGGCGGCCAAAAAGCCGCCGTCCGTGCCCTCACACAGGGGATGCACCTTTATCATCGGCTGCCCGGCGTAATATTCCGCCAGCGCGGACGCGACCTGCGGCGCGGAAACACCCAGCGCCGTTACATCCAGCGGGATCATCGTCTCCATGCCCGCGTAGTAGTCGGCCACAACGGGGACGAAATTCGGTGCGGTGTCCAGCCCCGTGACGGCGGCCATCTCGGGCAGGTGCTTGTGGTGCAGCGCCAGGCCGTAGGGGCGCGGGGCGTTCAGCGCCTTGTTGGTGCGCTCGGCCTCGTACTCGGCGATCATCTTTTTGCCGCCGCCGCTGTAGCCGGTCAGGCTCGTCACGTTCAGGTGCGCGGCCTTTGGGATGATCCCCAGCTCCACCAGCGGCGCGACGGGCGCGATAAAGCCGGTGGCGTGGCAGCCCGGCACGGCGACGCGGGTCGCGGTTTTCAGCGCCTCGCGGGTGCCGTGCAGCTCGGGCAGGCCGTAGACCCAGCCGGGCGCGGTGCGGTGCGCCGTGCTCGTGTCGAGAATGCGCACATCGTCCCGCAGCAGCGGCACGACCTCACGCGCGGCGTCGTCCGGCAGGCAGAGGAACGAGAGGTCGCTCTCATTGATGACCGCCGCGCGGGCGTGGACATCCTTGCGGTCCGCCTCGGAGATTTTCAGAATTTCAAATTCGTCCCGTTCCGCCAGCCGGTCCGCAATGCGCAGACCGGTGGTCCCGGAGGAACCGTCCACGAAGATTTTGTACTTTCCCATTGTTACACCCCTTACTTCCAAAGGCTTCCCCCGTGGGGCTGCCGCCAGTTCTAAAGGTTTCCCCCGAGGGGCTGCGCCCGCAGGCGCGTGTCGGAGCGCAACCGTCGAAGGCGGCTCTTAGCGCGTAGACTGAAGCTGCCGCCCGCAGGCGGCTGATGAGGGCAAAGTTTGCGTAGCCTCCCTTTTAACAGGCAACCTCCGCAGGCTCTCCCCTCATCCGTCCGCGGGCGGGGCCGCGGACACCTTCTCCCCCAAGGGGAGAAGGCTCCTTGTAAGCTCTAAAGGCTTCCCCCAAGGGGCTGCCGCCAGTTCTAAAGGCTTCCCCTTCGGGGGAAGCTGCCGCCCGCAGGCGGCTGATGAGGGCAAAGTTCGCGTAGCCTCCCTTTAACGGGCAACACCCGCAGGCTCTCCCCTCATTCGTCCGCGGGCGGAGCCGCGGACACCTTCTCCCCCAAGGGGAGAAGGCTCCTGTCAGCAAGGTCTGCCCTCATCCGGCCCTGCGGGCCACCTTCCCCCGATGGGGAAGGCTTTTATGCCAGCTGCCCCTTCACATCCGCAACCTGCTTCATCACGCTTGCCTTCGTCGGGCCGCCGTAGCTGGTGCGGCCCTCGCAGCAGGTCGTCAGGTCGATGGCCGTATAAACGTCATCCTCAAACAGGTCGCTGTACTGCTTGAATTCGTCCAGCGTCAGCTCCTCCAGCGTCTTGCCCTCGCGGATGCAGGCGGCCACCATCGTGCCGGTGCACTTGTAGGCATCGCGGAAGGGCATCCCCTTCTTCGTCAGGTAGTCGGCGCAGTCCGTCGCGTTGATAAAGCCCTTCGCAGCGGCGCGGCGCATATTGGCGGGCAGCGGGGTCATCGTGGCCAGCATCGGCGTGACGGTGCGCAGGCAGAGCTCCAGCGTGTCCACGGCGTCAAAAATGGCCTCCTTGTCCTCCTGCATATCCTTGTCATAGGCGAGCGGGATGCCCTTCATCATGACGAGCAGCGTGTTCAAATCGCCGTAGACGCGGCCTGTTTTGCCGCGGATCAGCTCCGTTACATCGGGGTTTTTCTTCTGCGGCATGATGGACGAGCCCGTCGTAAAGGCGTCGTCCAGCTCGATGAACTTGAACTCCCAGCTGCACCACAAAATAATTTCCTCGCTCAAGCGGGAAAGGTGCATCATGCAGGTCGCCATGGCGCTGCACAGCTCAATGCAGAAGTCGCGGTCCGACACGCCGTCGATGGAGTTGCCGCACGGCGCGGCAAAGCCGAGCTGTTCGGCGGTATAGAAGCGGTCCAGCGGGTAGGTCGTGCCCGCCAGTGCGCCGCTGCCCAGCGGGCACTCGGCGTCCATGCGGCGGGTCGCGTCCTGCAGTCTCCCCAAGTCGCGCAGCAGCATCCAGGCGTAGGCCATCAGCTGGTGGCCGAAGGTCACGGGCTGGGCACGCTGCAGGTGGGTGTAGCCGGGCATGACGTACCCTGCGCCCTTCTCGGCCTGGTCGCAAAGTACGGTGATAAGTTCTTTTATCTGGCCCTGAATATGCTCGCTGGCGGCGCGCAGGTTCAGGCGGATGTCCAGCGCGACCTGATCGTTGCGGCTGCGCCCGGTGTGCAGCCGCTTACCGGCGTCACCGACGCGGGCGGTCAGCGTCTGCTCGACGAAGGTGTGGACGTCCTCGGCGTTGGGGTCGATTTCCAGTGCGCCGCTGTGCAAATCGTCCAAAATGGAGTGCAGACCCTTGTGAATATCGTCCACATCCTGCCGGGAGATGATGCCCTGTCTGCCCAGCATGGCCGAGTGGACAAGGCTGCCCTGAATATCCTGCTCGATCATCCGCGCGTCGAAGCGGATGGAGGAGTTAAAATCGTTTACGCGGCTGTCAACGGCCTTGCTGGCCCGGCCCTGCCAAAGTTGGGGCATAGGTTTTACCTCCGTTTTATCTGTCGTTCCAAAGGCTTCCCCCCTCGGGGGAAGCTGCCGCCCGCAGGCGGCTGATGAGGGCAAAGTTCCCGGCAGCAACCCGTAAAACAGGCAATTGCAGCAAGGTCTGCCCTCATCCGGCCTCGCTTCGCTCGGCCACCTTCCCCCCTCGGGGGAAGGCTTTTTATCAGTAATGCCAAAACCGCCAAAGGGTTTCCACGCCCCTTGGCGGTTGCTTATTCGGCGTTCGTTCGCTTATTAGTCCTGTGCGGGCCAGCTCTTGGCCAGCTTGGCGCGCTCGGCAATGGGCAGGCCAAACAGGTTGATGAAGCCGGAGGCATCCGCCTGGTTGTAATCGTCATCCTCACCGAAGGACGCGGTCTGCTCATCGTACAGGGTGTACGGGCTGGTGACACCGGCGTTGATCATGTTGCCTTTGTACAGCTTCAGCTTGACGTCGCCGGTGACGGTCTTCTGCAGGTCGTCGGTGAAGGCGCTGATGGCCTCACGCAGCGGGGTGAACCACTGGCCGTTGTAGACCAGCTCGCCCATCTTCTGGGCCAGCTGTGCCTTGAAGTGCATAGACTCCTTGTCCAGCGTGATGGTTTCCAGAACATCGTGCGCCTTGTACAGGATGGCACCGCCGGGGGTCTCATAGACGCCGCGGCTCTTCATGCCGACGAGACGGTTCTCGACGATGTCCAGCAGGCCAATGCCGTTGGCGCCGCCCAGCTTGTTCAGGTACTCGACCAGCTCGACGCTCTCCATCTCCTTGCCGTCCACAGCGGTGGGGATGCCCTTCTCAAAGTGGATGGTGACGTAGGTCGGGGTGTCGGGGGCCTGCTCGGGGGAAACGCCCAGCTCCAGGAAGCCCGGCTTATTGTACTGCGGCTCCAGGGACGGCTTTTCGAGGTCGAGGCCCTCATGGCTCAGGTGCCACAGGTTCTTGTCCTTGGAGTAGTTGGTCTCACGGTTGATCTTCAGGGGGATGTTGTGGGCCTCGGCGTAGTCGATCTCCTCGTCACGGCTCTTGATGCTCCACTCACGCCACGGGGCGATGATGGCCATATCGGGGGCCATCGCTTTCAGGGTCAGCTCAAAGCGGACCTGGTCGTTGCCCTTGCCGGTGCAGCCGTGGCAGATGGCGTCGGCGTTCTCCTTCTTGGCGATCTCGGCCAGCGCGGCGGCGATGCAGGGACGCGCGTGGGAGGTGCCCAGCAGGTAGTCCTCATACTTGGCGTCGGCCTTCAGGCAGGGCCAGATGTAGTTTTCGACGTAGTCCTTCTTCAGGTCGAGGACGTACAGCTTGGACGCGCCGGTCTTGATGGCCTTCTCCTCCAGGCCGTCCAGCTCGGTGCCCTGGCCGACGTCGCCGGAGACTGCGACGACCTCGCAGTTGTTGTAGTTTTCCTTCAGCCAGGGAATGATGATGGAGGTGTCCAGACCGCCGGAGTACGCCAGAACTACCTTTTTGATGTCTTTCTTATCCTTTTTCATGATGAGCTCCCCTCTCTGTTTCTTTACCAAGACGCGCGGGGTATGTTGCTTGCCGCTTGTCTTGAATATTTATTCATTCATTGCTGTATATTATACACTCTTTTATACATTTTGCAAGCGGTAAAACTGCCAAAGGATTCTCCATTTTCGCGGTTGTTTTAGGCAGGTTGACGAATAGTTATGCATTTATGCAGCCCACGTCTGCAAAAATATGCAATCCCTCGTGTATATCCAGCGTTGACGTATGTATTATAGTACGGTTTTCAGCATTAGGCAACACAAAATTGCGGATTTGGCAACACGGGGGACCTCCCCGTAAGCTGTTTACGCTGCCGCGCACGTCCGCGGCGGCCTGGGGCAGGCCGCCCTACAATCCCTCTTAAACGTTGTACGTAGGGCGGGGTGCCCTCACCCCGCCGCAGTCAGCGTCAGCAGCCGCCCCCGGTCTGCCCCACAAACTTCTTCACCATCCCCAGCTCCTCCGGGAAGATGCAGTTGGGGATCGTGCCCTGCTCCACGGCGGCAGCGGCCTCGTCCAGGTCGAACCATTTTACATAGTCGATCTCCGACTTCTGCACGGCAAAGTCCTCGGCCTCGCGGTCCAGCCAGAGGCAGAACACCTTGCTGACCTGATTGTCTTTGAACGGTTTACCGTGGAATTCAGCCTCAAAGCGGAACCGCCGCAGGCCGCATTCGTGCAGGTCGGCGGGGGCGGCGGTCACGCCCAGCTCCTCGCGCAGCTCCCGCAGGGCCGAGCCGACGAACTCCGCGCCCGCCGGGATGTGCCCGGCAGAGGAAATATCGTAGCAGCCGGGGTAGGAATCCTTGGCGGCACAGCGCATCTGCAAAAGCACCTGCACCCTGCCGTTTTTGCGCCGCACAATCCAGACATGGCTGGTGCGGTGGCGCAGCCCCTCGGCATGGGCCGTCGTGCGCGGCACGCTCTGACCGGTGGGGACGCCGTTTTCATCGACAATATCAAGCATTTCGGGCATGGGGAACACTTCCTTACCAGATTTATTATCCTTTTTATACCACAGTTTCGCCCTTTCTGCAATTTTTTCTTGCATGGCCCGCAAGCGGGTCGTGACGCTATGGGAGCAGGTACAGGGGTTTAAAAATTCATAATCTTCTTTTATAATAATGATATTGCCGCAAACGGCCGCGGGCGGATATGGAATCCGCCCCTACGGTTGCAGGGGGGCGGCGTCCCCGACGCCCCGCATCCGCCGTAACGCTTATAACAAGGAGAACGCACCCATGTCCCAAATGACAAAGCGCGCGCTGGTCGCATCCTTAAAGGACCTGCTGGCCGAAAAGCCGCTGGACAAAATCACCGTGACCGACCTGACCGAACACTGCGGCGTGAACCGCATGACGTTCTACTACCATTTCAAGGACATCTACGATCTGGTCGAGTGGGCCTGCATCGAGAGCGCGACCCGTGCGCTGGCCGGGCAAAAGACCTACGACACCTGGCAGCAGGGCTTTTTGCAGATCCTGCAGGCCGTGCAGAAGGACAAGGTCTTTGTCACCAAAGTTTATCATTCCATCAGCCGCGAGCATATCGAGAACTACCTCTACCGCCTGACCTACGATTTGATGATCGGCGTCGTCGAGGAGAAGGCTGCCGGGATGACCGTGCGCCCCGAGGACAAGGAGTTCATCGCGAATTTTTACAAGTACGCCTTCGTCGGCCTGACGCTGGAATGGGTGCGCACCGGCATGAAGGACGACCCCGCCGCCCTCATCGAGCGGGTATCGACCCTGATCCACGGGGATATTACAAAGGGTCTGGAGGCGTGCCGGATCGATAAGTAACTCCCCCGCAAACCGCCGCCTTAACAATTCTGCCACAATCTATACAATCCGTCCCCTTTGATAAAATTCTTATCAAAGGGGATTTTTTGCTGATTGTAACCGTTCCGCCCGCCGGGTATACTACAGACATACCAAGTAAATCACAGGCCGCTCCCCAACAAGCACGCGGCCTTATCATCACAGGAGGTACTCTTATGTATTATTCCGCCGGTAACTATGAAGCCTTTGCCACCCCCCAAAAGCCCGCCAATGTGGACGGCAAATCTGCCTACATCGTCGGCTCCGGCCTGGCGGCGCTGTCTGCGGCGTGCTATCTCGTCCGCGATGCCCAGATGAAGGGCGAGCACGTCCACGTTCTCGAGAAAGACCCCATCCCGGGCGGTGCCTGCGACGGCTACCACTACGAGAACCTCGGCTACGTCATGCGCGGCGGGCGCGAGATGGACAACCACTTTGAGTGTATGTGGGATCTGTTCCGCTCCATCCCGTCCATCGAGGACGAGAACCACACCGTTCTGGATGAGTACTACTGGCTGAACAAGGCCGACCCCAACTACAGCCTCTGCCGCGCCACCCGCAACCGCGGCGAGGACGCCCACACCGACGGCAAGTTCGGCCTGTCCGACAAGGCCGCCATGGAGATCATGCGTCTCTTTATGACCCCCGACGAGGGCCTGTACGACAAGAAGATCACCGACTTCTTTGACGATGAGGTGCTGAACTCCAACTTCTGGATGTACTGGCGCACGATGTTCGCGTTTGAGAACTGGCACAGCGCACTGGAGATGAAGCGCTATCTGCAGCGCTACATCCATCACATCGGCGGTCTGCCCGACTTTACGGCGCTGCGCTTCACCCGCTACAACCAGTACGAGTCGATGATCCTGCCCATGGTCAAGTACCTCGAGGGCTTCGGCGTGCAGTTCCACTACGATACAAAGGTCACGAACATTGCGTTCGACTGCGCGGGCAGCAAGAAGCAGGCGACCCGCATCGACATCCTGCACGACGGTCAGGAGAGCTCCATCGACCTGACCGAGAACGACCTCGTCTTTATCACGAACGGCGGCTGCGTCGAGAACTCCACCTTGGGCAGCCAGGACACCCCCGCCGAGTTCAAGCCCGAAATCAAGGAGGGCGGCGGCTGGGACCTGTGGCGCAAGATCGCCGCGCAGGACCCGAGCTTCGGCCACCCCGACAAGTTCTGCTATGACCCCGAGCTGTCCAACTGGATGAGCGCCACCGTCACGACGCTGGACCAGCGCATCGTGCCCTATATCAAGAAGATCTGCAAGCGCGACCCGTTCAGCGGCAAGGTCGTCACCGGCGGCATTGTCACGGTCACCGACTCCAACTGGCTGCTGAGCTGGACGCTGAACCGTCAGCAGCAGTTCCGCGACCAGCCCAAGGATCAGCTCTGCGTCTGGGTCTACAGCCTGTTCACCGACAAGCCCGGCAACTATATCAAGAAGCCCATGCGCGACTGCACCGGCAAGGAGATCTGCATGGAGTGGCTGTACCACCTGGGCGTGCCCGAGGATCAGATCGAGGACATGGCCGCGAACAGCGCCAACACCGTGCCCTGCATGATGCCGTATATCGATGCGTTCTTTATGCCGCGCGCTGCGGGTGACCGCCCCGACATCGTGCCCGAGGGCGCTGTCAACTTCGCGTTCCTGGGCCAGTTTGCCGAGACCGCCCGCGACACGATCTTCACCACCGAGTATTCCATCCGCACCGGCATGGAGGCCGTCTACACCCTGCTGAACGTGGACCGCGGCGTGCCCGAGGTCTGGGGCAGCGTCTACGACATCCGCTGCCTGCTGGATGCCACGGTCAAGCTCCGCGACGGACGCAAGATCACCGATATGGAGATGCCTCTCGTCGGCAAGCTCGCCATGAAGGAGGCCCTCAAGAAGATCGAGGGCACCGAAGTGGAGAAGCTGCTGAAGGAGTATAACGTTATCTGAATGTAGGCCAAACGGGCAGTCACTCAAAATGGGTGACTGCCCGTTTTTATTTTGCTGCACCGCAGGGGCCCGGCTGCGCGGTAATTTACAAATTGTTCATAGGAAAAACATAGTTTTTTAGCAGTTATCCGGTAGTATATAAGCACAGGGTTACGGAGCCGCAACCGTAATTCTGGAACATGATTCCTCCTCACACAAACCGATACCCCAAGCCCTCATCCGGAGCCGCAACCGGATGGGGGCGATTTTTTTGTGTTGGGGCGAGAGAGCGGCGGCGGGAGGCTGCGGAGGGGTCAAGACCCCTCCCTACGGGGCAAAAGATACATGGGCGGTAATGGCAAGGTGGAGGGCCGGGCATGCCCGGCCCCTACGGGGTGCCACAAATGGGTTGCGGACGAGAGGGGCAAGGGAGGGCGGCAGCCCTCCCCCTTTGCAGTGGGCGGGAAGGCTGCCGTTCCCGGTTCACCGCCTTTTCCACGCCGTGCCAAAGCCGATGACGCTTGCGCAAAACGCGGCGGCCAGCGCTTCTATGGGGAAGCCGTCCCCGGTTTGCGGCAGCGCCGCCGGGGCGGCAGCCTTCACGGTCCGTGTGCCAGCCCTCGCGGCTGACGCAGTCACCGCTGCCGCGGCGGTCTCCGGCGGGTCATACCGGTTCACAAACAGCACGCCGTCGGCCTTCGCGGTCTCCCCGCTGCGCACGGCCCAGAGCCCGGCGGCAAGACCGCCGTCCGGGCGGCCCGTCACCCGGACCGTGACCGTGTAGCTGTGCGTATCGTAGGTCGTGTGGGCAGCGCCGCCGCTGCGCTCGGCAACCAGATACCGGTAATCCCCCGGCTCGTCAAAGGCGAAGCCCGTAAAATACACGGTACCGCCGTTTTTTACGGTCAGGGCACGCTGCACAGGCGCGGGGGCCGCGTCCAGCGGCGTCAGCTCCACCGTATAGACGGCGTCCGCAGCTGCGCCGTCGGTGCGGACACTGACGGGGATCGCCGTGCCCGCCCGCGCAGCCGCCACGGGCAGCGGGCAGAGCAGCGCCAGCAGCAGGGCCGCTGCGGGCAGCCAGCACCGCAGGGCCGTTTTGCCAAAGGTCATTGCATTTCATCTCCTTCTTTCAGGGGGCAGAGCCGCCCCAGCACGACGACCCGCCCGTTTGTCTCGCTCCCGGCGCAGGTCGAAAGCGCCACCAGCCGGTCCTGCGCCGTCACACCGATGTCCCGCTGCTGCACGGCCTGCGCCGCCGCATAGTCCAGCAGCGCCCCCACATCGTCGTGGTAACGCTCCGGCGTGTAAATGGCGGTGTCGTAGGCATCGGTCACCACACAGGCGAACAGCTCGATCGTATAGGCGGCGTCGGGCAGACTTATGCTGCCCACGGGGTGCGCGGCAAAATAGTCTGCCTCCGCAAACCGCGCCACATCGCCGAACATCGCGCTGTTGTCCATGTGGTGGCCGTAAATCACCGTGTACGGGTCGGTCAGGTCGGCGGCGCAGCGGCTGTCGAGAAAAATCGCGCCCGACAGGGAAAAATCACCGTAGACGTCGCGGTTGACGTAGTCCATGTTCGTCGCGCCCTGCACAACGGGGTAGTCGATGCCCGTGCCGTCCACCGTCAGCCAGCCGCAGACGTCGGGGTTGACGGTTTGCAGCCCGGCCAGCGTCGGGTTGTCGGCAGCCGGTGCGGCGGGCTTATACTGCAAAAGCTCCGCGCCCACAAACGCCCCGCGGCGCAGCGCGGCGTCCTGCCAGAGTGCGAACCCGCCGAAGGCCAGCAGCGCCAGCATCAGCAGCCCGGCCAGCGCACTGACCAGCCGTGTGCCCAGGCGTGCCAGCCGCGCCGCGCGGTCCAACATCAGTCCTCACGGCGGCGCTTGCGGAAGAACACCAGCCCGCTGCCCGCGGCCAGCGCCAGCATCGCGCCGTAGGGGGCGGCGTCCAGCAGCAGGCCGGTGGGGGCAATCGAGCTGCGGGTATTCGTGACGGTCAGGGCCGTGTCGGCGGCACCCACCGTCTGCGTGGGCAGGGTCTTTTCGGTGCTCAGCGTCTCACCGTCCAGCGTCCAGGCCGTCGTATACTTCCCAGCGTCCAGGCCGCTCTCGGTGATCGTGTAGGCCGCGCCGGTGGGCAGGCCGGTCACCTTGATCACATCGCCGCCCCGGATCGTCTCCGAGAAGCTGACCTTGCCGTTTGTAAAGGGCTTCACCTCGGCGCCGCTCGTCACGCCCGCCGCGCTTGTGGTTTGGACCGTGACCGATGCCATGCGGCCCGGGTCTGCGTCCGGGTCGGTGATCTCCAGCGTGAAGATAAAGTTGTCGGTGTAGTCGGCCCAGTCGCCCGCCAGCGCCTTGGTCACGGTCAGGCCGTGGGTCGTGTAGGTATTGGTGATGAGGTCGCTCTTGGTATTGTCATCGAGCGAGGTCAGCGTAGCGTAGTCGATTTTGAACGTTGCACCGTCCGGATCGGACGTATTGTCGTTGACAACGCGCACCTTTAGCAGGTAGGTCGCCGTCGTGGCTGTCAGGCCGTGGATGCCGGGGTCGCGCTCGGTCAGGTGGTAGTAGTAGGTGCCGGGGGCCTCGAACTTCGAGGTGTCAAAGCCGACGCTTACATCGCTCTCCTTGTTGGCAATGCCGCTGTCATCCGCCGCAAACGTGGCGGTGATGTCGCTGCCGTCCAGCTGATCCACGCTGCCGACATAGTTTTTCTCTCCGTCGTCGGGCAGGTCGCTCTCGTCGGCGGCGGTGACGTCAAAGGCAATCGTGCCCGTGATGCCGCCCGCGCCCGCGGCGTTCGTCACGTCGATGGCCTTGCGGAAGGTGATGCTGCCGGTGGTCGTGGTCAGGGTCTCTGCCGCAAACGCCGTGGCGGAGAGCGCACCCGTGAGCAAAGCAGCGGTCAGAACGGCGGAAATCTTGATGGTGTTCATAAGTATGTGCTCCTTTCGGGGTGGTGTATGGTTATGTGGGTGGTTTCCGGTAGGTCGGCCCTCATCCGCCGCTGCGGCGGCACCTTCCCCCGCGGGGGAAGGCTTGGGGCTGGGTGCCTTCCCCTGCGGGGGAAGGTGGCCGAGGCCCCGCCCGAGGCCGGATGAGGGCCGAGTGTATCTCTGCATCCTTCTTCCCTATAGCCTCTAAATCTCATTCCTCCTCACAATCGCAATGACCCGCCCGGCGATATTTTCTGCCGTCACCGGGCCGTACCGGCGGCTGTCGGGCGCACCCTCGCGGGCGTCGCAGAGGATAAAATACTCGCCGTCGGCCAGGGTCAGTGGGTAGGTCACGTCACTGTCGTAGCGGGGGGTCGTCTCGTAAATGTCCGGCTCGGCCACAAGGCTGCCGTTGATGCGCAGCAGCGCGTTTTCTGTCACCTCCACGGTGTCGCCGCCGCGGGCCGCAACACGCCCCGTGCAGCGCCGGTCATCCTGTGTAAAGACGACCACCTCCCCCGCTGCAAAGCTGCGCGGCAGCCGGTAGTAGAGCAGCAGGTCGCCGGGCTTGAGGTGCGGGTACATCGTGTCGTCCGGCTGGATCGCCAGCCCGAACACGACGCCGAACAGCACCAGCAGCAGTGCGGCCAGCGCCCCGGCGCGCAGAAAAAACTCCTTCACGTCCGCCAGCGCACGGCGGCGCTGTGTCTCGTTCACGGTGCAGCCTCCCTTCGGCGGCGGCAGAGCACGGCCAGCGCCGCGCCCGCCGCCAGCAGCCAGACTGCCGGGGCCGCGTCCTGCGCAAGACCCGTGGGCGGCACACCGTCCTTATTGTTGACGCAGGTCACCGCTGCGTCGCCGGTCAGGGTCGCGGTATAGCTGCTGCCCAGCATGACGCTGCTGCCGTCGTCCATTGTCGTTTCGTAGTCGGTCAGCGTCTCCTCGGTGACGGTCACGGTCTGGCCGGGCTTCAGATGCCCGATGACGATGCTGCCCTTGTGCGGGATCGTGAAGCCGTCCGCGGTCAGCGCCGCGCCGCCGTAGGGCTGCACATAGGGGGTATCCGCGGTGACCGCCGCGCCGTCAATGGCCGCCGTAAACGCAAAGCCGCGGCGCGTGTCGCCCATGCCGCCCGTGACCTGCTTGGTCACGGTGACGCGCAGGAACGGCGCGTAGGTGTTGGTGATGACAGCCTCCCCCACGCCGCCGGACGGCACCTGCACCGTCCCGGCCGCCGCGGCGGCGGTGGTCGTGCAGTACCAGCCGGCTAAGTCGGGGTGGTCGGTCTCGGTCACGGTGTAGCTGCCCACGGGCACATCCTCCACCGTTACGCTGTGCAGCCCCTTGAGCGGCACGGTCAGTGCGCCGGGCGCGTCCAGCGTGACGGTGCGGGCCGTGCCGTCGTCATAGACCAGCATATAGCTGCCGATGGGCAGGCTGCCGACGGTGAAGGTGTTCGTCACGGCCTCGGCCTCATCGCGCAGGGCCGCGTCGTCCACGGCCTTCGTCAGCCGCAGGCTGCCGGTCTGCCGGGCGTAGGTGTTCTCAAAATCGGCGTAGGTCGTGCCGTTTTGCAGCAGCGTTATGTTGGCCAGCGTCGGCGGGTCGCCCGCGGGCTGCAGCGCGTCGCCGTTGACGGCGGCGCGGCTCGCCAAATAGAGCACCGCCGCCGGGATGGCGTGGGCGGTCTCGGCCACGGTGTAGGTGTAGAGTGTGCCGCTCTCCGACGCCACAGGCAGATCCTGTATTGTATAGCTGCACTGGGCCGGGTCGGTGCCGACGGTCATATCCGCGCCGCTTATGACAGCCACAGCCGTGCCGTCGGAGCGGGTCACGGTGAAGGTCAGCCCCGCGCGCACGGCGGTCAGTTCGTCGGCGGTCAGGCTGCCCGCCAGCGTCTTGCGCAGCGTCAGGTTGGCGTGCCCGGCCACGGGCGGCGCAGGCTCGGTGCTGAACCAGACCTTATCCAGCAGGTTGCCCTCGCGCCGGTCCCCCTTGCCGCTGGACAGCGCCAGGAAGAAGAACCGGCTGACATACTGCCCCGCCCGGACCGTGTAGTCGCCGCTGTGGACGCCCCACTGGTCGTTGCCGTCGGTGATCTCACCGCCGACCATGAAGCTGCGGATGGGGACCTCCTCGCCGTTGTATTGCACGGTCCGGTCCAGCGCCGCGCGCACCAGAAGTCCCCTGTTGTCGTCCTCGCTGGAAGCGCCCGCCAGAATCTCGGTGATCTGCGCTGCCACATCCACCGGCGCGATGAGCAGCGCCATCGAGTCCTGCATACCCCTGCCGCGGGCGCGGTGGGCCAGCGACCAGTGCAGCGTGGTGCCGGGCGCGGTCAGCACATCCTGATACAGCGCACCGTAGGCCTCGCAGTTCAGCTCGGCAAACTGCCGGCCGTCGTAAGCGCTGTCGATGCTGTAGCTGGCCTCGGGGTAGTTCCGCGTGCCGTTATAGCTGCGGTTGGAGCCGTCCGCCAGCTCAATGTACAGGCCGGCGCTTCCGGTTTTCCAGTGCCTGGCCGCGCCGGTGGTCTGCCAGACGATGCCCCCTTCCCCCGACGGGTACTGGGTAAAGAAGCTGCCGGTCTCACCGTCCGGGGAATGATACAGCCGGGATGCGGGCGTATTGTTGTTTTTGTTGTGATACGCCTTCAGCCCGGCAATATCCGGCGTTTCAAAGCTGCCGTTCTGCAGCTGGATGCAGTAGGGCACCTGCATGGCCGCGGCGGTGAGTTTTGCGCCGTCGGTGCCGGTGACCTCGACCTTATAGTACAGCCGTTCCGCATCCCTGACACCGGCAATGCAGGCATCCAGCGCAGCGTTCAGCCGGTGTTCGCTGCCCGGCGTGATGTTCCACGCATCGCCGGAGCAGAGCTGCTGCGGGACCTCCTCCCAGTTGGTGCCGTCCTTGCTGCGGTACCAGGTGTACACAGCGCCGTCGAGTCTGTCCGTGCTGCCGTTGACCTTCGCTGTAAAGCAGCCGTCGGTCCGAATGCTGTCCACCAGCTCTGCGCTTGTGACAACGGCAGTCTGCGCCGCGGTGTCGGGCGCGGCGAGCAGCGTATCCATCACGAGGGTGCGTGCGGTCTCGGGCGTTGCCGCGGGGTCAGCCGCCGGGGTCGGCTCCGCCTCTATTTCGGGTTCCGGTGCAGGCGGGTCCGGGTCGGCGGGTGCAATCGCCGCCGCAGACTCCGCCGTGGCGGGCAGTTCATCCGCCGCAAACACAGCGTTGGCCATGCCTGCCGCCATACAGCAGGCCAGCAGCACAGCCAACAGACGTTTTTTCATGTACGGTTCCTCCTTTGCTGGTTTCCCGCGCGGGGCTTGTCTCCCCGCCGGGTCAATTGGGAGTATACCGTCCGCCGTTCGCGGAACACGTCGAGGGCTGCTTTCTTCCAAAAGGTTACAAAAAAAAAGACGCACCCCGGTCAAAAACCGGGATGCGCCTTTTTTGTAGGGGAGGGATTTATCCCTCCCGGGGTGTTTGCGGCAGCCGCAAGCTCTACCCTTCCGGCGCTGCGGCACCACCTCCCCTGCAAGGGGAGGCAAGGGACCTTGGCCCCCTCTGCGAGGGTGACTCCCCACTGCGTGGGGAGATGTCGCGAAGCGACAGAAGGGCCCGGGCCCGAAGGGCTCCGCCCGCAGGCGGTGGGGGAGAGAACCTACCGGCAAGCAGCCGTTTACACCACCGTGACCAGCGTCTCACAGTCGCCGGTCACGGCGTACTTGCCGCTGCCCGCGGGGATAAAATAGCTTTCGCCCTTTTTGACCTTCACGGTCTCGCCGCCGCAGGTCAGCGTGCCCGCGCCGTCGGTGATGAGCAGCGAGACAAAGCTCTTTTCATCAGCCGCACCGTCAAACGCGCCTTTTTTCACGTCCACCGTGAAATACTCGCACTGCGCGAGATGGCTGCCGAAATCATGCTTTTGCGGCGGCGTGCGGCGGGTCACGTCCAGCGCCTTTTCAATGTGCAGGGCGCGGGGCTTGCCGTCCGCACCGACGCGCCCGTAGTCGTAGACGCGGTAGGTCACGTTGGAGTTCTGCTGCACCTCGACCACGACGATGCCCTTGCAGATGGCGTGCAGCGTGCCGGACGGGATAAAAAAGCAGTCGCCCTTGTGTACGGGCACGGCGTTCAAAACCTCGGTCAGGGTGTTATTTTTGATGCGCTCCGCAAGCTCCTCTTTGGAGATTTCGTGCGTAAAGCCGTAGTAGAGGTACGCCCCCGGCACGCAGTCCAGCACATACCACATCTCGCTTTTGCCGTACTGGTGTTCGTTTTTCAGCGCGTAGTCGTTGGACGGGTGCACCTGAATGGACAGGTTGCTGCTGGCGTCGATGAACTTTGTCAGGATCGGGAACTGCTCGAATCGGTCACAGTCGGTGCCAAGGCAGCCGGGGTGCGCGGCAATGTACGCCGCCAGCGTCGTGCCGTCGGGCAGATAGCTCGGGCCGTCCGGGTGGCAGGACAGCACCCACGCTTCGGCCAGCGGTTCAAGGTCGCTCTTGATGCCGAAATCGGTGCGCAAGCGGCTGCCGCCCCACAGATAATCCTTGCAGCTCGGGGTCAATTTCAGAATTGCCATACCATTCACGCTTTCATCATGTCCGCGGCGGCTTTGGCCAGCGCGGCGTTCACGGCATCGGCGGCTGCCTCACTGTCGCCGACGGCGGAAAGATAAACTTTGATTTTCGGCTCGGTGCCGGAGGGGCGGACCATCAGCTTATGTCCGCCGTCCAGATGGTATTCCAGCACGTTGGCGCGGGGCAGCCCGGTGCCGTCGGTGTCGTAGTCCACGACGGACTCCACCTTGTACCCGGCAATGTCCTCCGGGGCGTTGGCGCGCAGCTTCTTCATCAGCTCCTGCATCGTGTGCATGCCGCTCTCGCCCTCAAAGGCAAAGCTGCACAGCGCATTGCGGTAGTAACCGAACTCCCTGTACAACGCCTCGATGGCGTCCAGCAGCGTCTTGCCCTGCTGGGCGTACCAGGCCGCGGCCTCGCAGACCAGCAGCGTCGCGTTGACAGCGTCCTTGTCGCGGACGTGGCCGCCGGACAGGTAGCCGTAGCTTTCCTCAAAGCCGAAGATATAGCGTTCGGGACGCCCCTCGGCCTCCAGCTTGCCGATCTGCTCACCGATGAACTTAAAGCCGGTCAGGGTGCGGCGCAGCTCGACGCCGTATTTTTTTGCCACCGGCGCTGCCATATCGGTGGAGACGATGGTCGTTACCGCCACGGGGTCGGCGGGCATCGTGCCCTGTGCCAGACGGGTGCGGCAGATGTAATCCAGCAGAATGATACCCATCTCGTTGCCGGTAATCAGGCGGTAGCCGCCCTTGCCGTCGGGCACGGCGGTGCCGCAGCGGTCACAGTCGGGGTCGGTGCCCAGCAGCAGATCGGGGCGGACCTTGTCGCACAGCTCCAAGCCTTTTTGCATAGCTTCGCGGATCTCGGGGTTCGGGTAGGGGCAGGTCGGGAAGTCGCCGTCGGGCTTTTCCTGCTCGGGCACAACGGTCACATGGGTCACGCCGAGCTTTTTCAGCAGCTTTTTCACACATTCCAGACCCGTGCCGTTCAGCGGGGTGTAGACGAGCTTGAGCGCGTCGATGCCCGCGCCGTCGCCGACGCGCTGGTCATAGACAGCCTGCACAAAATCATCGAGGCATTTTTCGTCAATTGTCACAATGCGGCCCGCGGCGGCGGCAGCGTCAAAATCTGCCAGCCGGACATCGTCAAAGCAATCAATTTTTTCGATAGCTGCCAGAATTTTCTCGGCAGCCTCCAGCGTGATCTGGCAGCCGTCCGCGCCGTAGACCTTGTAGCCGTTGTACTTAGCGGGGTTGTGGCTGGCCGTCACGCAGACGCCCGCGCCGCAGCCGAGGTACCGCACCGCCCACGAAAGCGCCGGGGTCGGCTCAAGCCGGGGGTACATGCAGGCGGTAATGCCGTTCGCGGCCAGCACGCGGGCAGTCTCGCGGGCGAACAGCGCACCGTTATGGCGGCTGTCGTGGGCGATGGCTACCTTTTTGGGCAGGCCGGACGCATTGAGGTAGTCCGCCAGCCCCTGCGTTGCCTTGCGCACGGTGTAGAGGTTCATCCGGTTCGTGCCCGCGCCGATCACGCCGCGCAGGCCGCCGGTGCCGAATTCCAGATCGCGGTAAAAGCGGTCCGTGACGGCGTCGTCGTCGCCCGCGATGGAGACGAGCTCGGCTTTGACGGCGTCGTCCAGATCCGGCTGGGCAAGCCAGCGGTTATAGAGGTCGTTTGTATTGTTCATGGAGTTTCTCCTTTATCTTCCCTTGGGTCCTGCGGGCAATCGCAAGCCGCCCCGCCTCTCTATTATCTTGCATTTTTACCGCTTTTGCAAGTACCAAATCTTTGTCGGCACCACCGGATTTTCCGGTCAGCCCTGCCAGACACCTTTTATTGCCTCCGCTTCACTTTCCGCCAGCGCCGGGGCGTCGGAATTGGCAAACAGGCTGCCATAGCGGTAGAGCCCCGCGCCCTGCACCCCTAAACGGGCAAGCAAAGCAAGCTGGTCGGCCAGCGCATGGCCGGAAAACCACTCCGAGCCGGCATCGGACCCATCCCCTGCGCCGACGCGGTAGGCCCCCAGCCCGGCGTACAGCTTCACGCCCGCCGCGCGGGGCAGTGCGGCCCACGCGGCGGCCAGCTGTGCAAAGCTGTGCGACGCATCGCCGTTTTTTATATATTCCTGCCCCCAATAAAGCTGGGGCATCAGGTAATCCACAGTCCCCTGCCGCAGCCAGCGGGCCGCGTCGCTGTATTGCAGGGTGTAGTTCTGCTCCGGGTCGCCCGTCGGGGCTGCGCCGAACCGCACGCCGTACCGCCGGGCCGCGGCGTGGCAAAGCTCCATCAGGGCGTTCACGTTCTCCCGCCGCCAGTCGTCCTGCGTCCGTGTGCTGCCGCTGGCCGCGTAGTCCGCCGCGTCAAAGGCCGGGTCGGTGGTGGGGTAAAAATAGTCGTCAAAGTGGATGCCGTCCACAGCGTACCTTGCGCACAGCTCCCCCACCCCGTCGGCAATGTACTGCCGCACGTCCGCGTTGGCGGGGTCGAGATACGCGCCGGTGTCGGTGTACCTGACCCAGTCCGGGTGCAGCCGCGCCGGGCTTGCGCCGCACAGCGCCGGGGTCTGCCCGGCCTGGATGCGGTAAGGGTTGACCCAGGCTTCCAGCTGCAAGCCCCGCGCGTGGGCGGCGTCCACCAGCAGTGCCAGCGGGTCAAACCCGGGGTCCTGCCCCTGCGTGCCGGTGCAGAGGTGGCTGAACGGAAAATAGCCGCTGGGGTAGAGCGCATCGCCGAAGGGCCGCACCTGCGCCAGCACGACTGTTGCGCCAATCGACTGTATATTGTCCAGCATTGTGCCGATTGCCTGCGTGAACGCCTCCGCCGACGAGAAATCGACCTGCTCCCATTCCAGATAGCTGACCCACACAGCGCGGTAGGGCGCGGCGGCCCGGGCGACGGCGGTTGGGGTGGGGGTCGGTGCCGCGGCGGGGGCCGGGACAGCCTTTTGCGGCAGCGCAAGCAGCGGCGCAAGCAGAAAGACGGCTATTATAAATAAGTAGAATCCGATCCGACGCATGGCATGTACCTCCTGCGGTATGTATATGCGGGGCGGGCAGCGGGTAGGACAGGGCCGTTGGGAGGCAATCCGCTGCCGGACGGTCATGGGGTCCCCCTTTACCACATTGACAAAAAACGCCCTGCAATGCTATAATGTTTTTATATATAACACAATTTTTATCTACCCATTCCTTCACACAAAGGCGGAAGCATTATGACCAGAGAACAGGTCGAAACGGAAATGGCCCAATACCGCACCATCTTTACTGTGGTGCGGCTGCTGGATGCTGCGCAGGTCGGCGGCGAGGAGTCCGTCAACAGCTGTTGCAGCTGCTACAGCTATTGGGGCAAAAACACCCCCTGCCGGAACTGCATCTCCCGGCAGGTGCTGGATGATCACCGCCAGCGCACCAAGCTGGAATACACGGGCAGCGAGGTCTTTCAGGTCACCGCCGTCTACCGCGAGGTCGACGGCGTTCCCTGTGTCATGGAGCTGGTCCAGAAGCTGGACGGCGAGACCCTCATTGACCCCGAAAGCGGGGACCGCCTGATAGACAGCATCACGAGCTACCACACCAAGCTCTACCACGATGCACTGACCGGCAGCTACAACCGCCGCTACTTTGAGGACGTGCTCAGGGACAAGACCGACCCTGCCGGTGTGGCCGTGCTGGATCTGGACGACTTTAAATTGATCAACGACACCTACGGCCATCAGGCCGGCGACATCGCGCTGCGCACCTGCGTTGACGTGGTGCGCGCCTGCATCCGCAAATCGGACGTGCTCATCCGCTACGGCGGCGACGAGTTCCTGCTGGTGCTGCCGGGCATTGAGCGCGCGGCGTTCCTGGCCAAGCTGGACCGCATCCGGGAGCAGCTGCACACCGCCAGCGTGCCGGGGTATTCCCGTCTGCAGCTGTCCGCCAGCATCGGCGGCGTGATAACGCAGCCCGGCGAGACCGTGGAGCAGGCAGTCTCCCGCGCCGACAAGCTGATGTACCAGGCCAAGAACCGCAAAAACATGGTCGTGACCGAGGACAACGCCCGGGACGGCGCTTTGAGCGCTGCCGGGCGCGAAAGCCAGACCCGCCAGAGCATTTTAATTGTGGACGACTCCGAGATGAACCGCGCCATTCTGGCGGAGATCCTGGGCAGCGACTACAACATTCTGGAGGCGACGAACGGCAGGGAATGCCTGGCCATGCTGGAGCAGTACGACACCGGCATTGCGCTGATCCTGCTGGACATCGTCATGCCGGTCATGGACGGCTTTGCGGTGCTGAGCGAGATGAACCGCAGCCACTGGATCGAGGACATCCCCGTCATCATGATCTCGAGCGAGGACGCCGACACCGTTGTGCGCCGCGCCTACGAGCTGGGCGTCTCGGACTATGTCAGCCGCCCGTTCGATGCGGGCGTCGTCTACCGCCGCGTTTTCAACACGATCAAGCTCTACGCCAAGCAGCGGCGGCTCGCCTCGCTGGTGACGAGCCAGATCAAGGAAAAAGAGAAAAACACCAAGATGATGATCTCGATCCTGAGCGAGGTCGTCGAGTTCCGCAACGGCGAGAGCGGCCAGCACGTGCTGCACATCGGCACGCTGACCCAGCGCCTTCTGGAGCGGCTGACGCAGAAAACCGACAGGTATGACCTGCCGCCCGAAACGCAGGAGCTGATCGTCATGGCATCGGCGCTGCACGACATCGGAAAGGTTGCGATAGACGATAAGATCCTGAACAAGCCCGGGCGGCTTACCCCGGAGGAGTTCGATCTTATGAAAACGCACACCGTTGTGGGCGCGAACATGCTGGACCATCTGGGCCGCTATAAAAACGAAGCGCTTGTCAAGACCGCCCACGACATCTGCCGCTGGCACCACGAGCGCTGGGACGGCCGCGGCTACCCCGACGGCCTGGCCGGGGACGAGATCCCGATCTCGGCACAGATCGTCTCGATGGCGGACGTCTACGACGCGCTGGTCAGCAAGCGCGTCTACAAGGCCGCCTACTCACCGGACACCGCGGTGCAGATGATCCTGCACGGCGACTGCGGGCAGTTCAACCCCCTGCTGCTGGAATGTCTGGTGGAAATTCAGGACGTCTTAAAGGCCGAGATCGTCGGGCGGGAGAACGAAGATTCGTAAAATTTGCATCGCCGTAGGGGCCGGGCATGCCCGGCCCTGCGCCTTTCCGCAAGCGCCCGCCTGTGGGACACCTGCGGGCCGGGCATGCCCGGCCCCTACCGCGCGGCAGACACCGGCTGCCCGGAGGGGTCAAGACCCCTCCCTACAAGGCACCCGTGAGCGGCAGTTCGTAGGGAGCGGTCTTGACCGCTCCGGGTGCTTTGCGGCAGCGTCAGCTTCCCTGTAGGGGCCGGGCATGCCCGGCCCGGAGGTCGGCGCGGCCACCCTTTAACGGGCAATCGCCTTTAACGCCGCGGGCCGGGCATGCCCGGCCCCTACTGCACCCTTATAAATTGTGTAATTGTTATGATATTGCGGATTTTGTTGAAAATATCCTCTGTCTATGGTAAAATAAGAAGATAACTATTAGAGAGGACTTCTCCTTCTTCATGACAAGTAAACGCGAAAAGCTGCAATACGCTTATGTATTTTTCGCCGATCTGCTCACGATGGCCGTCAGCGTGCTGCTGGCGTGGCTCATCACCGACGGGCTGTTCGGCGTGCTGATCCCCTACACCAGCACCGATTGGCTGCAGACCCTGTGCCTGCTGTTTGTGGCGTTCGTCGTCACCTTCTTCTTCTTTGACCAGGACAAAAACATCGTAACACGGTCTGAAAATGAGGAAATCAGCCTTTCCCTCCGGTTCAACATCGCGCTCGGCCTTGTTTATGCAGGCTGCATGCTGCTGGCCAAGGCCACGATGCTGGACTCCCGTTATTTTGCGGTCACAGTGCCCGCAGTCAACGCGGTGCTGCTGCCGTTCTCCCATGCGATTTTAAAGCGGCTGCTCATCCGGTTCCAGCGCAGCTGGGGCATGGAGACGCTCGTCGGCGTCGTCACAACGTCGGACCGGGCCGAGCGGCTGATCCCCGAGATTCAAAAGGACTGGTCCCGCCGGGTCGTGGGCGTCTCGCTGCTGGAGGCCACGCCCGCCGCGATCTCCACCAGAGTCTGCGGCGTCGAGGTCAAGGCGACGTTCGACGACTTCATGGACTGGATCCGGCGCGAGGCGCTCGACGAGGTCTATGTCGATGTGCCGATGGACAGCGGCGAGAGCTTCATCCCCTATCTGGACGAGATGGAGAGCATGGGCCTGACCGTGCACTTCCGTCTGCCGCTGCTGGACCGCATTGAGGAAGCCTGCTGCGACGAGACGAGCGCCGCGCGGCTGAGCCGGTCCCTGGGGCGCTGCGCCGGGGGCAACATCGTCACGATGGGCACCGTTGAATTGCAGCTGCGCGACCAGATCGCCAAGCGCTGCATGGACGTGGTGGGCGCTGTCATCGGCTGTATCATCAGCATCCCGATCATCGCGGTGGTCGCCATCCCGCTCAAGCTCGAAAGCCCCGGCCCGCTGTTTTTTAAACAAAAGCGTGTGGGCCGCAACGGGCGGTATTTTTACATCCACAAGCTGCGCAGCATGTACGTGGACGCCGAGGCCCGCAAGAAGGAGCTGATGGCCCAGAATGAAATGAACGGCCTGATGTTCAAAATGGAGGATGACCCCCGCGTGACCAAGGTGGGTAAATTCATCCGCCGCACCAGCATTGACGAGCTGCCGCAGTTTTTTGACGTGCTGCGGGGCGATATGAGCCTGGTGGGCACCCGCCCGCCGACGGTGGACGAGTACAAGCAGTACGAGAGCCACCACAAGCGCCGCCTGTCGATGAAGCCGGGCATCACCGGCCTGTGGCAGGTCAGCGGGCGCAGCGACATCGAGGATTTTGAGGAGGTCGTCAAGCTCGACGTAGCCTACATCGACAACTGGTCCCTCTGGGGCGACGTAAAGATTTTGTTCAAAACGATTTACGTTGTGTTCGCGGGGAAAGGGGCGAAATGATAGCAAGCAGCCGTTCCGGAAAGGGACGGCTGCTTTTTTTACTGCCGCGCGGCCCCTACAGGGAAGCTGACGTTGCCGCAAAGCACCCGGAGCGGTCAAGACCGCTCCCTACGAACTGCCGCTCACGGGTGCCTTGTAGGGAGGGGTCTTGACCCCTCCGGGCAGCCGGTGTCTGCCGCCCGGCCCCTACAAAAAGCCTTCCTCCACGCCAAAACGGGGCCCGCTTTTCGGCAGGTCCCGTTTTGGTTGGTATAGGAAAATAATAAGAAAATGGCTTGTTTATCCCCGCATTACACGATCTTGCGGGATTTGTGGACGCCGGTCTTGAGGAACTCGACCCATTCCGCAATGTTCACGGCGTGGTCGCCCAGGCGCTCAAGGTACTTATCGATCATAAATAAGTCCAGCGCCGTCTCGGCATCGCCGGGGTGGGCGGCGATGTAGGCCGCAATTTCCTTGGAAATGCGGCTGAACATCGCGTCGCAGTCGTCGTCGCGGGCAATGACCTGCGCGGCGGTGGACAGGTCCACCTGCACGTAGGCGGCAATGGCGTCCTTGACCATGTGCAGGGCAATGTCGCCCATCGCGTACAGGTCGTCCAGCACGCCGACGGTGCGTGCGCCGTCCGGGTGGAGATGGAGCGTTATCTCGGCAATGTCGCTGGCCTGGTCGGCGATGCGCTCAATGTCGGTGACCATCTTCAGCGCCGTGGAGACCTTGCGCAGGTCGCCCGCCACGGGCTGCTGGCGCAGAAACAGCGTTAAGCAGCGGTGCTCGATCTCATGCTCGGCGGAGTCGATTTCGCTGTCCCGGGCAATAACGCTGCGGGCCAGCTCGGTGTCGCCGGTGCGCAGGGCGGTCATGGCGCTCTCGATCGCGCCGCCGGCGGCGTGGCCCATGCGGGCCAGCATCGTGTCAAGCTGCAGCAGCTCGGCGTCGTACATTTTTCGTACACTCGTACCCATTTGTCGTACCTCCTTAGCCGAAGCGGCCCGAGATGTAATCCTCGGTGCGCTTGTCCACGGGCGTGGCGAACACACGCTCCGTCGGGCCCATCTCCACCAGCTCACCCAGCAGGAAAAATGCCGTCTTATCGCTGATACGCGCGGCCTGCTGCATGTTATGGGTGACCATGACGATGGTGTAATTTTCTTTCAGCTCCGTGGCCAGCTCCTCGACCTTGGACGTCGAGATGGGGTCCAGGGCGCTCGTCGGCTCATCCATCAGCAGGACCTCGGGCTCAACGGCCAGGGCGCGCGCAATGCAGAGGCGCTGCTGCTGGCCGCCCGACATGCCCAGGGCGCTCTTTTTCAGGCGGTCCTTGACCTCGTCCCAGATGGCCGCGCCGCGCAGGGATCTTTCCACGATCTCATCCAGCTGCGCTTTATTATGGATGCCGTGGGTGCGCGGGCCGTAGGCGATGTTGTCATAGATGGACATCGGGAAGGGGTTCGGCTTCTGGAACACCATGCCGACGCGCTTGCGCAGGACGTTGACGTCCATCTTGTCCTTGTAGATGTCCACGCCGTCGAGCTTGATGTCGCCGGAGATGCGGCAGCCCTCGACGAGGTCGTTCATGCGGTTCAGGCTTTTCAAAAACGTGGATTTGCCGCAGCCGGACGGACCGATGAACGCGGTGATCTCCTTTTCCGGGATGTCGATATTGATATTTTTCAGCGCATGGAAGCTGCCATAGTACAGGTCCATATTGCGCACTTCAAATTTGTTCATGGAATGACCTCTTATCTTATTTCTGCTCTGTTTCTTGTATCGGTAGGGGCCGGGCATGCCCGGCCCGCGGCCCGGACCGCGAGCACCCGTTTTCCGTACACCTGCGGGCCGCATATATGCGGCCCCTACATGCGCGGCGCCGGGGAAGGGGCTGCTGCGCGGAGAGTGCCCGGAGCGGTCAAGACCGCTCCCTACATGGCACCCGTGAACGGCGAATCGTAGGGAGCGGTCTTGACCCCTCCGGGCAGCCGGTGTCTGCCGCCCGGTAGGGGCCGGGCATGCCCGGCCCGCGACATTAAAGGCAGTTGCCCGTTAAAGGGTGGCCGCGCCGACCTCCGGGCCGGGCATGCCCGGCCCCTACAAGCTGCTGCGTATGTAGGGGGCGGCGTCCTCGACGCCCCGCAGGCGGCTTTACTTCTTCGCCAGCTTGTCGGCCACAAAGCCGGACAGGGCGTTGATGACCAGCACCAGCACCAGCAGGACCACTGCCGTGCCGTAGGTCTGGCCGATGTACAGGCCCTCGTTCGAGAGCAGGTACATGTGTACGGCCAGGGTGCGGGTGGAGCTGAACACGCCGGACGGGATCTTTGCCACAGAGCTTGCGGTATAGATCAGCGCGGCGGTCTCGCCGACGATGCGGCCCGTGGCCAGAATGACGCCGGACAAAATGCCGGGCATGGCGGACGGCAGCACGATCGTGAACACCGTGCGCAGCTTGCCCGCGCCCAGACCAAAGCTGCCCTCGCGGTAGGAGTCGGGCACTGCGATCAGCGCCTCCTCCGTCGTGCGCATGATGACGGGCAGAACCATGATGGCCAGCGTGAACGCACCGGCGATCATCGAATAGCCCCAGTGCAGCTTGGTGACGAAGAACAGCATACCGAACAGGCCGTAGACGATGGACGGGATGCCCTGCAGCGTCTCGGTGGTGACGCGCACGACCTTGACCAGCTTGCTGCCGCGGTGGGCGTACTCGACCAGCCAGATGGCCGCAAAGATGCCCAGCGGCGTCGAGATCGCCAGCGAGAAGGCGGTCATCAGCACCGTGTTGATAAGCGCCGGCGTCAGCGAGACGTTCTCGGAGTTATACTCCCAGGCGAACAGCTCGGGCTTCAAATTGGGGATGCCCATGACCAGAATGTAGCCGATGAGGAACACCAGCACCGCGGCGGTCAGCAGGGCGGCCATGCGCACAAGCCAGCGCAGCGCGGCGGCCTGCATACGGGCGGCGCGGCGGTTGCTGCCGCCGGTGGGCATGAACGCATGCGGTTTTGCGTAGGTCATATCGGCGGCTGTTTGCGCTGCGGCAATCTCAGGCATAGTCCTTCCCCCCTTTCACAAGGCTGAAGCAGAGGTTGATAAGCAGGATGAATACGAACAGCACAACGCCGGTGGCGATCAGCGCCTCGCGGTGGAGGTCGGCGGCATAGCCCATCTCGATGACGATGTTCGAGGTCATCGTGCGCAGGCCCTGGAACAGGCCCTTGGGCATCCAGGTCTGGTTGCCCGCGACCATGACGACGGCCATCGTCTCACCGATGGCGCGGCCAATGCCGAGGATGACTGCCGACAGCACGCCGGATTTTGCGGCGGGCAGCACGGCGTAGAACACGCTGCGCTCATGCGTCGCGCCAAGGGCAAGGCTGCCCTCGTAGTAGCTGTCGGGCACGGCGTCGAGGCTCGTCTTGCTGACCGTGATGATGGTAGGCAGGATCATGATGCCCAGCAGCACGGCGGCGGTAAACAGGCTCATGCCCTTGCCGCTCTTGACGTGGAGCACGGTTTTGAAGAACGGCGACTTGACCATGGCCTGCACGGCGGGCACAAGCACGATCATGCCGAAGAAGCCGTAGACGACGGACGGGATGCCGGCCAGCAGCTGCACCGCCGGGAGCATGACCTTATTGATGCGGGGCGGCGCGAACTTGGACATGTAGATGGCCGTCAGCAGGCCGATGGGCACGCCGACGAGGATAGCCCCCGCCGTGACATAGATGCTGCCCAGAATCATCGGCAGGATGCCGAAGATGTCGTTGCCGGGCTTCCATGTCGTGCCCAGCAGGAACTTGAGCGGGCCGATCTTGAACAGGGTGGGCACGCCGTTGGCAAACAGGAAGATGCAGATCAGTGCCACCGCCAGGATGGACACACAGGCGCAGAGAGTGAACACGCCCTGCATAACGCCTTCTTTCAGCTTGGAGGTCATTTTCCTATACTCCTTATGCTCGTAGATTGGTTATGATACCCAAAAAGCCTTCCCCCTAGGGGGGGAAGGTGGCGCCGCAGCGCCGGATGAGGGGCGGCCTTGCCTCACCAACCCGTGAACGGGTTATCTTGGGAAACCCGCCCCTCATCAGTCCGCTTCGCGGACAGCTTCAGTCTCCGCGCTAAGTGCCGCCTTCGGCGGTTGCGCTCCGACACGCGCCTGCGGGCGCAGCCCCTAGGGGGAAGCCTTTTTCTTTTTACTGCACGTCGCTCCAGACGGTCAGCTCGCCGGTGTAGATGCCCTTGATCTGGTCAACGGTCAGGTCGTCGGTGGTGTTGCCGGGGTTGACGACGACGGCGATGCCATCCAGCGCCAGGACGGTAGCCTTGGCGCCGCCCTCGACCTCGGAGTCCTTCAGCTCACGGCTGGCCATGCCGATGGTATAGGTGCCTTCCAGCGCACCGGAGACGCCGGTGGTGGAATCGGTGGTCTGGAGCTCCAGCTCGGCGTTGGGGTTGACGGTCTTGTAAGCCTCGATCAGCTTCTCCATCAGCGGAGAGACGGAGGAAGAACCGCCGACGACGATCTTGCCCTCGGGCTGGGCGGAGGTGAAGGTCTCGCCGTCGTTGCCGATGTAGCCGTTGTCAGTAGCAATGGCCTGACCGTCGGCGCTCAAGCAGTAAGCGATGAAATCAACGGCCACGGGGTCCGTCGCGTCGCCGTTGGTGACGATGTTGAACGGACGGGACAGAACGTAGCTGCCGTCCTTGACGGTCTCGGCGGAGGCCTCGACGCCGCCGACGGTGACAGCCTTGACGTCATTGCTCAGAGAGCCGAGGCTGATGTAGCCGATAGCGGTCTCATCGTTGGCGACGGCGGTCATGACGCCGTTGGTGCTGGACTGGATGGCGGCGGCCTCGGTGGTGTTATCGACCTTCTTGCCGTCGGCGTTCTTCTCCTCGACACCGGTCAGCTCGATGAAGGCGCCGCGGGTGCCGGAGCCGTCCTCACGGGAGATGACCGTGATGTCCTGGTCGGCGTCGAAGTCACCGGCAGGGGCAGAGGAAGCAGCGGCGGAATCGGCAGAGCCGCAGGCAGCCAGGCTCAGAGCCAGCGCAGCAGCGGTAACGGCAGCAATTGCAGAAGTACGTTTCATGTGTGTATTCTCCCTTTTTCCCAAATTTATGTGGTATAGTTTGGATGTTTTGCCAGTGCTTCACCGGAAGCAAGCTAATTGTACCGCGGTTTTGCGCCTGTTTCGACCATAGTACGGTACAATCGCGGTAAAGGTTTTGCAAAGAGGGGGCCGGTTTTGTGTAGAGCGTGTAAAGTTTGTAAAGTTTGGGGAAAAGGAGGGGGTGGGGGTGGAGTTAGGAGAGAGGAGTTAGGAGTGGATCGGGCGGCAAAGGGGTGACGGGGCGACGGTGGAAGGCTGCGGAGGGGTCAAGACCCCTCCCTACGATGCAAAAGGCAAAAGGGTGGCATAGCAAAGCTGCGGGCCGGGCATGCCCGGCCCCTACGGACTGCTGTGAAAATTTACGCACGAGAGGGGCAAGGGAGGGCGGCAGCCCTCCCCCTTTCCCGTTGACGGGTTGCCGCGGTAGGCTGTGGGCGGCATATATGCCGCCCCTACAGAGCTGCCGTTCACCCCTGCGGGGGTTCGGGGGCGCTTGGCGGCGCACAACGAGCGCCGCCAGTTTGCTTCGCAAACACGCTCTTGCGGTTGATTGCCCCGCGGGGGCAATCATTGTGCGCTCCCCAGTTTCGCTGCGCTCAACTGTGGCCCCACGCGCACAACCCCGCACCGCGTCGAAACAGCGGCAGTTTTCTTTGGTTCTTTCTTTTGCTGTCAAAAGAAAGAACAAGTTCCCGGGAGACTGCCGTTCCCGGTTCAGCCGGCCCGTTTTACACAAATTTTACACAACATTTACCTTCCCGTGGTGGTGTACCTGCGGCGCATACATTATAATAGAAGGCGGTATAGTGTAAAACTCAATAAGAGAATGGATGTGTAACACCGGATGACCATTTTTAATGTGTTCACCCTGATGGGCGGCATTGCCATGTTTTTGTATGGCATGGACCTGATGGGGAAAGCTCTGGAACAGACCGCCGGCAGTAAGCTGCAGGGCATTCTGTCCACCATGACCAGCAGCCCCATCCGCGGTTTGCTGCTCGGCATGGCCGTCACTGCCGTCATTCAGTCCAGCGGTGCCACCACCGTTATGGCTGTCGGCTTCGTCAACTCCGGTCTGATGGAGCTGCATCAGGCTATCAGCGTCATTATGGGCGCAAACGTCGGTACGACTGTCACCGGCTGGCTGCTGTCGCTGTCCGGCCTCGAGGGTGACAGCTTCATCACCCAGATGATGAACCCCAATGCCTGGAGCCCGATCCTCGGCTTTATCGGCATCTGGATGTATATGATCGGCAAGGACCGCAAGCGCGGCGTTGGTAAAATTATGCTGGGCTTCGCCATTTTGATGGCCGGCATGAACACGATGTCCCATGCCATGTCCCCGCTGGCCGATGAGCCGTGGTTCATGGATCTGTTCCTCAGCTTCAAAAACCCGATCCTCGGCGTCATTGCGGGCGCAGTGCTGACGGCTGTTTTGCAGTCCTCGTCGGCGTCCGTCGGTATCCTGCAGGCCCTGACCAGCACCGGCGCGGTCACCTACTCCACTGCCGTGCCCATCATCATGGGCCAGAACATCGGCACCACCGTCACGGCGCTGATCTCCTCGGCGGGTGCAAACAAGAACGCAAAGCGCACCGCCTTCGTCCATCTCTATTTTAACGTTATCGGCACGATCCTCTTCCTGTGCGGGTTCTACGGACTGAACGCGCTGATCGGTTTTGCCTTCTTCAACGATACGGCCAACACCTTCGGCATCGCCATCGTACACACAATTTTTAACGTAGTGACGACAGCTATTTTGCTGCCGTTCAACCGCCTGCTGGAAAAACTGGCCATTTTGACCGTGCCCGACTCCCCGTCCGACACGAAGCAGGAGAACACCCTGCTGGACGAGCGTCTGCTGGCTACGCCGTCCGTGGCCGTGGGCCGCGCCATGCTGACCGGCGGCGATATGGCCGAGATCTGCCGCACCTCGCTCTTGCAGGCCATGTCCACCACCCGCGCCTGGAATGACGCCATCGCCGACGAGGTCATCCGCAAGGAGGACGCCGTTGACCACTATGAGGACGTGCTGGGCACCTACCTTGTCAAATTGAGCGCCAAGCATCTGTCCGTGGAGGATAACCGCTCCGTCAACACGCTGCTGCACACCATCGGCGACTTTGAGCGCATCTCCGACCACGCCGTGAACATTATCAAAACGGCGCAGGAGATCCGCGACAAGGACATCAAATTCAGCGAAGAAGCGCTGAATGACCTGTCTGTGCTGGAAGCCGCCGTGCAGGACATCGTCAACCGCACGGTCGACGCCTTCCAGAAGGGCGACACCTACGCCGCCGGCAAGATCGAGCCGCTGGAGCAGGTCGTGGACGGCCTGGTGCGCGAGGTCAAGACCCGCCACATCGCGCGTCTGCAGGCCGGTGTTTGCACGATCGAGTACGGCTTTGTGCTGGACGATCTTTTGACGAACTACGAGCGCATCGCCGACCATTGCTCGAACATTGCGGTGGCCATGATCGAGGTCGCGGCGGACAAGTTCGACACCCACGAATATCTTGCCAACGTCAAGCACGGCGGCAGCGTGAAGTTTGAGCGCCGCTATGAGAAATACCGTGGCCGCTACACCTTCCCGCCGGAGGCATATTCCGAACCCGCTGAAAATCCGGCTGAAAACTAAAAATTACCTGCCTTCCCCTATGGGGGAAGGTGGCCGAGGCTCCGACCTAGGCCGGATGAGGGGCAGCCTTGCCCCGCCATCCCGTTACCGGGCTGTATTGGGAACCCCGCCCCTCATCAGTCCGCTTCGCGGACAGCTTCAGTCTCCGCGCTAAGAGCCGCCTGCGGCGGTTGCGCTCCGACACGCGCCTGCGGGCGCAGCCCCGAGGGGGAAGCCTTTTTGTAGGGGCGGGGCATGCCCCGCCCGCAACAGAAAAGCAACCGCCCGTTATCGGACGGCCACGCAAAGCCGCGGGCCGGGCATGCCCGGCCCCTACGTTTATAGTAAGGGGTATTTACTATGATTTACATCGTCGAGGACGACTCCAGCATCCGTGAGCTGGAGCAATACGCTTTGCAATCCAACGGGTACGAGACCACGGGCTGCGAGGACGCGGCCAGCTTCTGGGCAGCGCTGCGCAGCGGGCGGCCCGACCTCGTCATTCTGGACGTCATGCTGCCCGACGAGGACGGCTACCAGATTCTGGCCAAGCTGCGCGCCGACCCGGCCTGCGCCGCAACGCCGGTCATCATGGTCACGGCCAAAACCAGCGAGATCGACGTCGTCAAGGGGCTGGACCACGGTGCGGACGACTATCTGTGCAAGCCGTTCGGCATCATGGAGTTCATCTCCCGCGTGCGGGCCGTGCTGCGCCGCGCCGCCGCTGCCGCTCCCGCGCCCGCCGCGTCCACGCTGCGCTTCGGGGACATCGTGCTGGACGACGTGTCCCGCACCGTCCGGGTGGGCGGCGTGCCCGTGGAGCTGACCTTCAAGGAATACGCGTTGCTGCATCTGTTTTTGGAGCACCCGGAGGAGGTCCTGGCCCGCGAGCGCATCATGAAGGACGTCTGGGACACCGACGATTTACTGGAATCCCGCACCATCGACATGCACGTCCGCACACTGCGCCAGAAGCTCGGCGCAGCGGGCGAGGCCATCCGCACCGTGCGCAAGGTGGGCTACAAGCTGAGCACGGAGGGCAGCGATGACTGACGACGAACGCCGCACGCGCCAACCCCTCAGCATGACCCGCCGCTACCGGCGCGGCCTGATCCTGACCGGGCTGCTCTGCGCGCTGGCCGTGCTGACGGCGGCGACGGCGCTTTTTCAGCGCAGCTACGCAGAACGTATTGACAATTACCTGATGCAGATCTGCCATGGCTACGCCGCAGCCTACGAGGCACAGGACACCCACAGCGCTACCACGCTGCTGAACCTGCTGCCTGAGAACTGCCCCCTGCGCATCACCCTCATCGACACAGACGGCACGGTGCTGTACGACACCAAGCTCGGTTCCTACATCGTGGACGTAAACGGCGACATCTACGCGGCCCAGACCGACCTGCCCAACCACGCCGACCGCCCGGAATTTCAACAGGCAATGGCGAGCGGTTCCGCGTGCATCACCCGCGAGAGCGAGACGCTGCAGCTGGAGACGCACTACTACGCCGTGCGCATCGACCTGCCGGAGGGCGCACAGGTGCTGCGCGTGGGCGAGGACGTCGCAAACATCTGGGGCCTGAGCACCGACACCCTGCCGCTGCTGTGCGGCGCAGTCGTGCTGATTTTGCTCGCTGCCACGCTGTTCAGCTGGTGGCTGACCCGCCGCATGGTGCAGCCCATCAACCATCTGGCCGAGCATCTGGACACGATTGAGGCCGATGTGCCGTATGAAGAATTGATCCCGCTGGCGCGGACGATCCAGACGGACCGCAAGCTGCGCGAGGACAACGAGACGATGCGCCGCGAGTTCACGGCCAACGTCAGCCACGAGCTGAAAACCCCGCTGACGAGCATTTCCGGCTATGCCGAGCTGATCGAGACCGGCATGGCAAAGCCCGCCGACGTACCGACCTTCGCCGCGCGCATCCACAAGGAGGCACAGCGGATGATCGCGCTGGTCAGCGACATTCTGCAATTGAGTGAGCTGGACAGCACCCAGGCCAGCCACAGCCGCGAGCCTGTGACGGAGATGGCCCCTGTGGATCTGGCCGCGCTGGTCAAGGAGACGGCCCAGAACATGACGGTCAACGCCCGCCGGGCCTACGTGACGCTGCAATACGATGCCAGACCCGCCACCGTGCGCGGCAGCCGCGACCAATTGAGCGAACTGACGCAGAATTTGTGCGACAATGCCATCCGCTACAACCGCCCGGGCGGCCATGTGGAGCTGCGCTGCGGTGTAGGCGGCGACGGCTGCCCGTATTTTGAGGTCGAGGACAACGGCATCGGCATCCCGCAGGACAGCCAGACCCGCGTGTTTGAGCGGTTCTACCGCGTGGACAAGAGCCGCTCCAAGGCCACGGGCGGCACGGGCTTAGGGCTTGCCATCGTCAAGCACATTGCCCTGCTGCACGACGCAAAAATTGACCTGCAGAGCCAGGTCGGCACCGGGACGACCATACGGGTGACGTTCCCGAAAAATTCGTAACTTCGCAACGCGGTAGGGGCCGGGCATGCCCGGCCCACAACAGAAAGGCAAAATCGCGTCTGCGGGAAGGCCGCGGGCCGGGCATGCCCGGCCCCTACAAATGCACGCACCAAACAAAAAAGCTGCCGCTCTCCCACGAGCAGCAGCTTTTTATTTACAATGTTACGCCAGCACGAATGTCTGCAGGGCCCAGACACCCAGGACGACGATGCCCAGGGCGATGCGGTACCAGCCGAAGGCCGTGAAGGTGTGCTTCTTGACGTAGTCCATCAGGAAGCGGATGGCCAGAATGGAGACGACAAACGCCACGATGCAGCCGACCAGCAGCGCGCCGATCTCGCCAACCGTAAAGACGCCGCCGCCCGCCAGGAACTTGACGAGCTTGAGGCCCGACGCGCCCGCCATGACCGGGATGGCCAGGAAGAAGGTGAACTGGGACGCGCAGGCGCGGCTCATGCCGCAGAGCAGGCCGCCGATGATGGTGGAGCCGCTGCGGGACGTGCCGGGGATGAGCGCCAGCACCTGCCACGCACCGACGATAAGCGCCTGCCTGTAGGTGATGCGGCTCAGCTTGGTGGTGGTGGGTACACGGGGGCGGCGCTCGATGAGGATGAACGCGATGCCGTAGACGATCAGCATGACCGCGACGACGACGCTGTTATAAAAATGTGCGTCGATCCAGTCGTCCAGCGCCAGGCCCAGCACGGCGGCGGGCAGGCAGGCGACGATGATCTTGAACCACAGCCGCATGACCGGCCAGCGGATGTGCTTTGCCAGGCCGGAGTCACGGCCATTGTCAACGCAGAAGGGCCACAGCTTTTTGAAATACATGACCACAACGGCCAGGATCGCGCCCAGCTGGATGACGACGCGGAACATCTCCATAAATTCGGCGCTGAAGCTGAATTTAAGTACCTGCTCGGCCAGGATCATGTGGCCGGTGCTGGAGATGGGCAGCCACTCGGTAATGCCCTCGATCACACCGTAGATGACCGAACGCAGCAAATCCAAAAACAAATCCATTCGAGAAACCTCCTTACGTGTTACCTTATATAATACCATAAATCGTGCAAATGGGAACAGCTTTTTGAGAATTTACATCTTTTTTACGGTAAATGGGCGCGGCGGCTTGCTGTTTTCGTCAAATGCAACTATAATAAGAGTGATTTCTTGTGCAAAGAGGTTTTGAGAAATGTATAAAACCGTACTGTTTGATTTGGATGGGACCCTGCTGAACACGATTGACGACCTGGCCGACTCCGCGAACCGCGTCTGCGCCGCCCACGGCTGGCCGCAGTATGAAACTGCGCAGTACCGCTATTTTGTGGGCAACGGCATCCCGAAGCTGGTGGAGCGGTTCAGCCCCGCAAGCTGCCGCAGCCCGGAGCAGCTGGCCGCGACGCTGGCCGAGTTTGATAAGGTCTACGGCGCGCACATGCACGACAAGACCGCGCCGTACCCCGGTATGCCGGCGCTGCTGGCCCGGCTGAAGGCCGCCGGGGTGCGGATGGCGGTGTTCTCCAACAAGGCGGACGAGTTCGCCCGCGCCGTGGTCGCGCGGTACTTTGACGCCGACCTGTTTGAGGTCGTCCGCGGTGCGCTGCCCGACGTACCCACGAAGCCCGCCCCCGAGGGGACGCGCGCCCTGATGGCGCACCTTGGCGTCGAGGCCGACGGCAGTGTGCTGTACGTCGGTGACAGCAATGTGGACGTGGAGACCGCCCACAACGCGGGCCTGCCCTGCTGCGGGGTCTTGTGGGGGTTCCGGACCCGCGAGGAGCTGACCGAAGCCGGGGCAGAATATTTGGCCGAGGATACCCAGGGGTTGGAGAAGGTTGTTTTGGGGTGACGTGAGTGACCAGGGCGCCCGAAACGCCTGGAATGCCGGGAGATTGCCCGGAGACGGGATTTGACCGGACCGTTCCGGGGCGACCCCGACGCCCGCGCAGCAGAAGTTTACGGACCATACGTAGGGCGGCCTGCCCACAGGCCGCCGTGCCCGTTTGCGATAAGGAGAAGCCTTGCGGATCGTTGTAGGGGGCGGCGTCCCCGACGCCCCGCGGAGGGGTCAAGACCCCTCCCTACGATGCAAACCGGTAAAGGGGATACAACGGCAAGGCTGCGGGCCGGGCATGCCCGGCCCCTACGGACTGCTGTGAACGGGTCAAATTACAACATTTTTCACAAAAAGGAGCTGTTATTATGATTGCACAGCACTATAAAGATATGCTGGGCTCCAAGTCGGTTATCCGTCAGATTTCTGAATGGAGCACCGCCCGCGGCGCGGAGATCGGCTATGAGAACGTGTTCGATTACTCGCTGGGCAACCCGTCTGTCCCCTGCCCGCCGCAGTTCACCGCGGCTTGCGCGGACCTGCTGGCCCACACCGACCCCGTCAGGCTGCACGGTTATACGCCGACGCTGACGCTGCCGTCCGCCCGCAAGGCCGTGGCCGAAAGCCTGAACCGCCGGTTCGGCATGGACTACACCGCCGACCATATCTTTATGACGACGGGCGCGGCGGGTGCGCTGGCCCATGCTGTGCGCTGCGTCGGCGTGCCCGGGCAGAACATCGTAACGTTTGCGCCGTTCTTCCCCGAGTACAAGCCGTACATCGAGGGCGCGGGGCTTACCCTGCGCGTGACGCCGCCGCGGTGCGCGGACTTTCAGATCGACTTTGAGGCGTTCGCGCAGCTCGTGGACGAGAACACCGCCGCCGTGCTCATCAACAGCCCCAACAACCCCAGCGGCACCGCCTACAGCGAGGAGACCCTGCAGCAGCTGGCCGACTTTTTGACCCAGGCGTCCGCCCAGTACGGCCACCACATCTTCCTGATTTCCGACGAGCCGTACCGCGAGATTTCGTTCGGCGGCAGGGTCACGCCCTACCCCGCCAAATTCTACGATGATACGCTCACCTGCTATTCCTTCTCCAAGAGTCTGAGCGTGCCGGGCGAGCGTATCGGCTATGTGGCCGCCAACCCGCGGTGCGAGGACGCCGCGTACATCGTGCCGATGTGCGGCCAGATCTCCCGCGGGACCGGCCACAACTGCCCGTCGTCCCTCATCCAGATGGCCGTCGAGCGCTGCCTTGACGTGACCAGCGACCTGTCCGTCTACGAGACGAACATGAACCTGATCTACGACGAGCTGGTCGCGCTGGGCTTCACCGTCGTCAAGCCGGACGGCACGTTCTACATCTTCCCGAAGGCGCTGGAGGACGACGCAAAGGCGTTCTGCCAAAAGGCGCTGAAATATGACCTGGCGCTGGTCCCCGGTGACAGCTTCGGCTGCCCCGGCTACTTCCGCATGGCGTACTGCATCGAGACCGAAAAAGTCCGCCGCAGCTTTGCCGCGCTGGAGAAATTCGTGGCCGAGGAGTACGGCGTCACCAAACACTAAGGAGATTTTATGTCGATTCTACGCCGCATTTTTCCGCTTCTGCTGACGGCTGCGCTGCTGTGTGCCTGCGTGCAGATGCCCAACACCCCACAGGACGTGCTGCCCGCCCCGACGCCGCAGTCCACGGCGGCCCCCGCCGCTACGCCGGAGACAAGCCCCACGCCGACGCCCGAGCCGACGGTGGCCCCCGCGATGGCGACGGCCACGAGCAACGCCACCAAGGACGCGCCGCAGATCAAGGACCCGACGACCTGGGACGACAACGCCGCCGAGACGCTGGCCGGGCTGGAAACGCAGTTTGCCGCCTACGGACTGACGCTGGACGCGAAGGAGGGCTTCCCCTACCTGCTGGCGGTCAACAACGCAGGCGGCGTGGTCACGGTCTACGCCGTGGATTCCGCCACAAAAAAGTACGCTGTTCCGTTCATGGCGATGGTTTGCAGCGGCGGCATGGACACCCCCACCGGGTATTTTTCGACCCCGGTGGACTACAGCTGGCGGCTGCTGATGGGCCCGAGCTACGGCCAGTACGCGACCCGCATCTATGACAGCTACCTGTTCCACAGCGTGCCCTACTACAGTCAGCACAAGGACGATGTGGAGTACGACGAGTTCAACCTGCTGGGCACCCGCGCCAGTCTGGGCTGCATCCGGCTGGCCGTGGTGGACGTGAAGTGGATCTACGACAACTGCCCGCTGGGCACGCCGGTCATCATCTACAACGACGCCGACGACCCCGGCCCGATGGGAAAGCCCGGCACGATCTACACCGACCCCGCCGACACCGAGAAGCGCGGCTGGGACCCCACCGACCCCGACCCGGCCAACCCGTGGGACGATGCCTTTGAGAGCGGCACCGCCATCCGCAGCCAGGCCGCCTGGGACCAGTGGGAGACCGAGCGCGAGAATTGGATGAGCAGCCTGACGCCCACCGATTTGCAGGGGTGGAGCACCGATTCCAAGATCGCGGGGACGCGCGGTTGATTTTTGCGCCGTAGGGGCCGGGCATGCCCGGCCCGGAGGTTTTCCGTTAGCAGACGCCACATCAGCGCCCTGTCTACCCGACGGAGGGGTCAAGACCCCTCCCTACAAAGCACCCGTGAACGTCAGCCCGTAGGGAGCGGTCTTGACCGCTCCGCGGCACGTTTCGGAAAATGCCTGTCAATCAAAAAGCACCTGCTTTCTCACGAAGGCAGGTGCTTTTCTATTGCATTATCAGCTGAACATCACCACGTCCTGCGCGGGCTTTTCGCCCGGCTCGACGGAGATGGCGGTCAGGACAGGGCCGGTGGAATCGGGGGTCTGGCCCTTGTAGATGGGGTGGTACTTGACGTTGACCTTGGCCGTAATGTTGATCCAGCTGCGCTGCTCCAGCGACTTGTAATCGTCGTACTTGCAGGGCATACCCACAAACTGGATGTCCTGCACGCAGCAGGTCATGGCAAAGCGTCCGGGCACAAACGCGCCCTTGCCGGCCTGGGGGGTCTGGCAGACCTGAGCCAGATATTTGACCGTCTTGCCGTCATATTTCTTCGGGTCGTCCATGCAGTCCATGTACCATATACCGAAGAACTCCTCGGGGATCTCAATGACCGGCGCGTCCACGTCGAAGGGCAGCGGGTCCGGGATGTCGTCATAGGCGACGCTGCCGTCCTTGAACTCGTAGGCGATGTCGCAGCGGCGGCTGGCCTGGCGCACCAGCTTGTGGATGAGCTGGCGGCTCTCGTCGTCGTTGACAGCCTCGGCGCGGTTGACGACCAGCAGTTCACTGCCGCGCAGCTTGTCCAGCAGCAGGCTGCGCATGGCGCTGTCGCCCGCGTAGGTCTTGATGGTCGTACCGTCGGCGGTAGCCAGGCTCTGGTAGATGAGCCAGTTGTCGGGCAGGGCGTCGTACAGCTCCTGAATGAGCCACATACCGTTGTACTCGATGATGACACGGCCGCAGCCGGACTTCTTTTCGAGCGCGGTCAGGTTCTCGGCGGTCAGCTCGCTCTTATCCTCGATCTGGGCAACGTGCACGCCGCCGAAGGCGAACTTGGACGGGTCGTACTCGATCTCGCCCTCCTCGCAGACCAGCAGCAGGGTCTTGTCGCCGGAGTCGAAGTTGGGGTCCTCCATCGTTTCCTGAATGAATTTCGTCTTGCCGCTCTCCAGCTGGCCGACGAAGAGATATACGGGGATTTGTTTAGGCATAGGGGACGTCCTTTCGGTTAGTAGCAGTCAAAGGCTTCTCCCCCGGGGGAGAAGCTGTCCGCGAAGCGGACTGATGAGGGGAGAGCTGATCGCGGCCTGTCATTCGTGGGCTGCTGCGGCAGGCTCGCCCCTCATCCGCCCTCGGTCGGGGCCTCGGGCACCTTCCCCCAAGGGGGAAGGCATTCTTATCAAACGTGGAACAATTCCGCGATCTCATGCTCCTTCAGCTGGGAGCCGATGACGCAGAGCTTGCCGGTGACGTCGGGGCCGCAGGGGCGGATCTCGTGCTCGCCGGGGACCATGTCGAACTCGTACCAGGTGTCGCCGCCGTCCACAATGCCCTTGGCGCGCAGGATCATGCCGTAAGCACCCTCGTCCAGCGCGTGCAGGGCCTTGTCCAGATCCTCACGGCTGTATTTGTGGGCCGTCTCCTTGCCCCAGCTCGTGAACACCTCGTCGGCGTCGTGGTCGTGGTGGTGATGATGCCCGCAGGAGCAGACACCGTGCTCGTCGTAGTGGTGCTCATGGTGATGCTCGTGCTCGTCCTCGTCGTCGTGGTGATGGCAGCAGTCGTGGTCGTGGTCATCGTCATCATGGTCGTGATGGTGATGCTCATGCTCGTCCTCATCGTCATCCTCGTCGTGATGATGATGGCAGCAGCAGTCGTGGTCGTCCTCATCGTGGTCGTGATGGTGATGATGGTGGTGCTCGTGCTCATCCTCGTCGGCATGGGCCACGTTGGCGGCGCGGGCCTCGGTCAGCAGCTCGGCGACGAGGTCGCGCTTGCCGTCCATGACGGAGACGATCTGTGCGCCGGTCAGGACGGTCCAGTCGGTGGTGACGATGGTGGCGGTGGGGTTCTTCTCGGCCAGCAGGGCGACGGCGGCAGCGACCTTCTCCTCACTGGCGTTGCCGGTGCGGCTCAGGATGATGCAGGACGCATGGCTGACCTGGTCGTCATAGAACTCACCGAAGTTCTTCATATACATCTTGACCTTGTTCACGTCGGCGACGGTGACAAAGCTGTTCAGGATGACGGGCAGATCCTCGGCGACGCCCTCGACGGCGCGGGTCACGTCGGACAGCTTGCCGACGCCCGACGGCTCAATGAGGATGCGGTCCGGGTGGTAGGTCTCGACGACCTTCTTCAGTGCCTCGCGGAAATCACCGACCAGGCTGCAGCAGATGCAGCCGGAGTTCAGCTCATTGACCTGAATGCCGGCCTCGCGCATGAAGCCGCCGTCGATGCCGATCTCGCCGAATTCGTTCTCGATCAGGACGATCTGCTCACCGGCGAAGGCCTCCTTGATGAGCTTTTTGATAAGGGTGGTCTTGCCGGCGCCGAGGAAGCCGGAGAAAATGTCGATTTTGGTTTTCTTTTCAGCCATAGTTGGGTACCTCTATTCAAGATGTGTTCAGATGTTCAGTTGGTTGGCAATCTATTACACTAACTGCTAATACTATTATAACAAACACGTCAAGGGGTTTTGCGCCATTTTGCGCGGGAAATTTTGAATTTTTTGCAAAATTTATGGGATTACCGCCTCCCCGTAGGGGTCAAGACCCCTCCCTACGGGCTATCGTTCACGGGTGCTTTGTAGGGAGCGGTCTTGACCGCTCCGCCGGGTAGGCAGACGTTAGCGGGTTGGCCCGTAGGGGCGGCATACATGCCGCCACGCCCGGCCCCTGCAAAGCGCCGCATTTTTGCTTGTGCCCCCGGGCGCAAACTCCACCTGTTTATTATCTATTATCTTTTATCTATTATCTATTTATTATTTGCAGCATTCGTGGTATGATATACCTAACCCCAATATCTATCACAAAAAGGAGCGATCCATTTTGACTACCAATGAAAAAATCGCCGCGCTGCGTGCCGCTGCCAAAGCGGCGGGCGCGGACGGCGTGCTCATCATGACCAGCGACCCCCATTGCAGCGAGTACCTGCCCGGCTATTATAACGCTCTGCCGTGGTTCTCCGGCTTCATCGGCGAGAACTCGACCCTCGTTGTGACTCAAGACCGCAGCGCCCTGTGGTGCGATGGCCGCTTCTACGTGCAGGCCGACAAGCAGCTGGCCGGCAGCGAGATCGAGTGCATGCACGCGGGCTCCGCGGGCGTGCCCACCGTGGCCGAGTACCTCGGGAGCCACTTTGCGGACGGCCAGACCCTGCTGCTGGACGGCAGCTGCGTGCCCGCCACGATTGCCAAGGAGTACATCGACGCATTGGCCAAGAAGGGTGCCGCCCTCAAGAGTCAGGACGTGGCCAGCCCGATCTGGGACGCCACCGGCGAGCACCCGGCCCTGCCCGACACCCCCTGTGAGCTGCTGACCCCGGCCCAGACCGGCGCGACTGCCGCGGACCGCATCGCCATGGTGCGTGCCGAGCTGCAGAAGGCCGGTGCCACCGCACTGGCCGTGACCGGTCTGGACTGCGTGGGCTGGCTGCTGAACCTGCGCGCCCGCGACCTGCCCTGCACCCCGCTGGCCGTCGCCTACGCGCTGGTCACGATGGACACCTGCATGCTGTTTATTGCGCCGGGCCGCCTGTCTGACGCCGACGCCGCCACGTTGGCCGAGAGCGGCGTGACGCTGCGCGGCTACGAGGAAATTATCGACGCCGTCCACGCCCTGCCCACCGACGAGGTGTTCCTGGTGGACGAGAAGGCCACCAACTACGCCCTGTACGAGGCCCTGACCGCCCACAAGACCGTGGCCGGTGCCGACCCGATCTTTGCCCTGAAGGGCATCAAGAACGAGACCGAGCTGAAGAACCTCCGCGAGTGCCATATCCGCGACGGCGTCGCCGTGGTGCGGTTCCAGATGGATCTGGAAAAGGCGCTGGCCGAGGGGAAGCAGCTGACCGAGATCGACATCGACACGATGCTGCAGAAGCGCCGCGCCGAGATGCCCGGCTACTTTGAGGACAGCTTCTCCACGATTGCGGCCTACGGCGCCAACGCCGCCATGATGCACTACCACGCCGAGGGCGACGTGAACAGCGTCATCGAGCCGCGCGGCTTCCTGCTGGTGGACAACGGCGGCCAGTACGACTGCGGCACCACCGACATCACCCGCACCTACCCCGTCGGCCCGCTGACCGACAACGAGCGCCGCTATTACACCTGGGTGCTGCAGAGCCACATCGACATGGCCCGCGCGGTGTTCCTGGACTACTGCACCGGCTTTGCACTGGATACCTTTGCCCGCGGCCCGGTCTGGGCGCACAAGGTCAACTACCGCTGCGGCACCGGCCACGGCGTCGGCTTTATCTCCGGCGTGCACGAGGGCCCGCAGAGCCTGCGCCCGAACAACCCCGTGATTTTTAAGCCCGGCATGACCATCACCGACGAGCCGGGCATCTACGAAACCGACGAGGTCGGCATCCGCATTGAGAACGAGCTGGAGTGCATCGACCTGGGCGAGAACCAGTACGGCCACTGGCTGGGCTTTGCGCCTTTGACGCTGGTGCCCATCTCCACCGAGCCGGTCCTTGTGGACGAGCTGAGCCGCGACCAGATCAACTGGCTGAACGACTACCACGCCCACGTCTACGAGATGCTCAGCCCCCGCCTGAACGAGGACGAGAAGGTCTGGCTGAAGGAGAAGTGCGCGGCGATTGGCAGATAAACAGCTGACAGGTGTTTATCTTTTATATTCCTGTAGGGGCCGGACATGTCCGGCCCGCAACATAAACCGGAAAGCAGGTGCTTGCCGGTAAGCTGCGGGCCGGGCATGCCCGGCCCCTACAGAGCGGCATATTCAATGGCTATTTACTTCTCGCACGCGCCGTCGTTGCCCTCACCACACCCGTCGCAGTCACTCTCAAACCGGACGGCGTTCTTCGCCAGCTCGGGGTCAAGGCGCTGGGCGACCTGCATCATCAGGGCGCACTCCATCCGCTTGCGGAACACCTTGCAGCCGTACTCATACGTGCCGTGGATGTCGCCGGTAGCGTGCAGGGCGTTGGCCGCGCAGCCGCCCGCGCAGTACAGGCGTGCCCAGCAGTCCTTGCAGTCGGGGCGGGCATAGACGTTGCACAGCTTGAACTCGTCGCGCAGAGCGGTGTTGGTCACGCCGTCCCAGACGTTGCCCAGCTTGTACGCCGGGTCGCCGACAAACTGGTGGCAGGGGTACAGGTCGCCCCAGGGGGTCACGGCCATGTACTCGGTGCCGGAGCCGCAGCCCGAAATGCGCTTGTAGATGCAGGGGCCGTGCTTGAGGTCCAAAATATAATGATAGAACGTGATCGGCTTGCCGGCCTTCTGACGGCGCAGCATGTCGTTGGCCAGCAGCTCATACTGGTCGAACAGCTTGGGCAGGTCCTCCTCGGTCAGGGCCTCGGGGGAGTCCGGCGGGGCGACAACCGGCTCCATGGACAGCTCGGTAAAGCCGAGGTCGTCGGCCATGTGGAACAGGTCCTTCGTAAAATCAACGTTGTGATGCGTAAACGTGCCGCGCATATAGTAGCCCTGGCCGCCGCGTGCCTTGACGAGCTTCTGGAACTTGGGCACGATGCGGTCATAGCTGCCGTTGCCCGCGAGGTCGACGCGGAAGCGGTCATTGACCTCCTTGCGGCCATCCAGCGACAAAACAACGTTGTGGCATTCTTTATTGCACCAGTCGATGACCTCGTCCGTGATGCCGATGCCGTTGGTCGTCATCGTGAAGCGGAAGTTTTTGTTGTACTTTTTCTCGATGCTGCGTGCATAGGCGACCAGCTGCTTGCAGACCTCAAAGTTCATCAGCGGTTCGCCGCCGAAGAAATCGACCTCGAGGTTGCGGCGGGTGCCGGAGTTTTCGATGAGGAAATCCAGCGCGCGCTTGCCGGTCTCGAAGCTCATGAGACCGGCCTCGCCGTGGAACTTGCCCTGCGCGGCGAAGCAGTAGCTGCAATTCAGGTTGCAGGTGTGGGCAACGTGCAGGCAGAGCGCCTTGACAACGTTGGAGCGGTTTTTGAAGTCAAAGGCGTGGTCGGCGTAGGCGTCGGGCGCAAACAGCTGGCCCGCGGCGGTCAGCTCGTCGATGTCGTCGAGCACGTCGCTGATGTCGGCGGCGGTCACATCGGCGCGGTCCGCGTACTTTTTGGCGAGGGCTGCAGCAGCCTGCTCCCGGCTGCTGCCTTGGTCGATCAGGGCGATGGCGTCATAGGCGACGTCATCCACCGCATGCACGCTGCCGCTGTAGACATCCAGCACAATGTTGTAACCGCTTAATTTGTATTGATGGATCATGGTTTTCTCCGTTTTGTTATGGTGCAATGCGGCGGACAGCCACGGGCGGATATGGAATCCGCCCCTACGGCATTCCCCTTGCAGGGACGCATTCTATATGCGCCCGCCGCACCCTTTGTATCATAGAAAATGCCGGGCTGCCACACGGCATCCCGGCATCAAAGCCAGCAAAAATTACTTGTCGGTCTTCTCGCAAGGCTGGTTGGCAATGCCGCAGCTGGTCTTGCAGGCGCTCTGGCAGGAAGTCTGGCACTCGCCGCAGCCGCCGTTCAGCAGGCTCTTAGCCATGTCGCGGGTCTCGAGAGTCTGGATGTGCTTCATAAAACAGTCACCCCTTTATACATTTTAGAATTATTATTATTGTACACGGAAATCCGGGGTTTGTCAATAGGGGCAGAGGGAAAACAACAGACAGCGGGAGGCCCGTCGGCCTCCCTTTACAACAAAACCGCAATCTCCTCCGCACCGCTGCCGCCCGTATGCTTCAGCGCGGTTCCGGCCTGCTCCAATGCACGGCAGGCCGTCACCAGCTCTGCCGTCACTTCCTCGCCCGGTGCCACCAGCGGCACGCCGGGGGGATAGGCCCAGAGATACTCCGCGGCGGTCTCCCCCACCGCGTCCCGCATCCTTACGGCCCGCGCGGGGCGCAGCAGCGCCTCGGCAATCGTGCAGCGGGCCGCGCCGGGGGCGGGCAGAATATGCCGCGGGGCCGCGGGCGGGGCCGCCGTTTTGTCCCAGGCGTGCAGCACATCGGCCAGCCGTTCCAGCGCGTCGGCGTCGTCGCAGGGGCTGGTCATGGCCAGCACGTTCGGGCCGCAGACCATCTCGGGCTCAAAGCCGTCGGCCCGCAGGTACGCCGCCCCCGCCGCGCCGATTTGCAGCAAAATTTTGCCGCTGTCATACGCAAAAAAATCAGGGTGCGTCGTCAGTGCGTCCGCGCCGCAGCACAGTATTTTTGTATTTTTCAGATCCCGCACCGCCGCGTCAAAGGCATCCAGCCGGGCGCGCCACGCGGCAAAGGCGGCCTCTCCCTCGTCGGCCAGCCAGCGGGTGCAGCCGTCCAGACTGACCATGAGCGGGTAGCTCGGCGAGCTCGTCTCGAACACGTCCAGCTGGCTCTCGACCCCGGCAGGGTCGGCCAGATCACCGTTCAGCTGCAAAAACGCGGTCTGGGTCAGGCTGGGCAGCGTCTTGTGGGCGCTCTGCACGACCAGATCGGCCCCTGCGGCTACGGCCCCGCCGCGCCAGCCGTACCGGGCGGCAAAGGGCAGGTAGTGCGCACCGTGGGCCTCGTCCACCAGCAGCGGCACGCCGCGGGCGTGGCAGATTTCCGCGATAGTACGTATATTACTCAAAACACCCTCATAAGTCGGGCTGGTCAGGATCACGCAGCGGGCGTCGGGCGCAGCGTCCAGCGCGGCGGCCACATCGGCGGGGCGCACACTGCCGTAGATGCCAAACTGCGGGTCCACGGGCGGCGTGAGCCAGCGGGCCGTCAGCTGCCCCAGCTCAATCGCGTGGTAGACGGCCTTGTGGCAGTTGCGCGCCGCAACGACCGTGCTGCCGAACGGTGCCAGTGCGCGGATGCCCGCCAGCAGGCCGACGGTGGACCCGCCGACGAGGTACCAGCACCGCCGCGCGCCGTACAGCGCCGCCGTGCGGGCCATGGCGTCGGCCAGAATGCCGTCCGCGTCGTGCAGGTCGTCCGCGCCGTCGATCTCGGTCAGGTCCCAGGCATAGCAGCCCAGCCCCGGTGCGGGCGGCACCCGCCGCTTATGCCCGGGCATGTGCAGCGGGTAACGCGCCGCGGATAGGGTTTCCAATTGTTGTTGCAGCGTTGATTTTGTCATATTTTTATACTTTTTATAAATAAGTGCAAGCTAAAAAGCCTCCCCTTTGAGGGGAGGTGCCCGCGGGGCGGAGGGGTGGGCGGGAGACACACACTTTACAGGTCTACACCCGGCCACCCCTCACCGCCTGCGGGCGGAGCTCCCCTCAAAGGGGAGCCTTTACGAAATCTCAATTTCCGCCTTACTGCCCGCCCGCGTTTTGGTCACGTGGATCTGTCTCGTCAGGCGGTCCTGCAGTGCCTCGACGTGGGAGATGACGCCGATGAGCTTATCGCCCCCGGCCAGCCCGGCCAGCGTGTCCACGGCCTTTTCCAGGCTGTCGGAGTCCAGCGAGCCGAAGCCCTCGTCGATGAACAGCGTCTCTATGACAACGCCGCCCGCGTTCTGCTGGATCGTGTCGCTGATGCCCAGTGCCAGGCTCAGCGCGGCCATGAAGCTCTCGCCGCCGGACAGGCTGCCCACGGGGCGGGTCTTGCCGGTGTAGGCGTCGAACACGTCGAGGTCCAGCGCGGTCTTGCCGCCGACGGCCTCGCTCTTGCGGCGCAGCAATCGGTACTGGCCGTCGGTCATGCGGGTGAAGCGCAGGTTCGCGGCCTCGACCACGCCGTCAAAATAGAACGCCTGTACGTACTGTTCAAACGGAAGTTTGATTTTTCCGGTCAAATTGCCGTTGATCGTTTTGGACAGATTGTCCCACATGGCACGCTTCTCGCGGGCGGCGGCGCTCTCCCGCATCGTCTTTTGCAGCGCGTCGATGGCGGCGCGGTTCGTGTGCAGACGGTGCACGGCGGCGTCCCGGGCGGCCATGGCGGCAGCGCGATCCCGGCGCAGGCGGGCCAGCGCGTCCTGCAGCTGGGTCAGTGCGTCGGGGTTGTCGCGCTTGGGCATCGTCTCGCGCATCTGCTGCACGCGGGCGCTGGCGGCAGCGTGCCCGGCCTTGGCGTTCGCGGCGCGGCGGGTGGCCGCAAAGCGCTGCTTTTCCAGGTCTGCCAGCTGGCCGTTCAAAAGGTCGGCCTGCTTGGCCAGGCTGCGGGCGCGGTCCGTCTTTTGCTTCAGCTTCAGGTGGTCGGCCTGCAGGCCGCGCAGACCCTCGGTCAGGCTGGTCTGCTGGGCGGTCAGCGCAATTTTCAGCTCGTCGGGCGTCAGCTCGGCGGCGGGCTTACCGGTGTAGCGGTCCCCGCGGCGCGCGAAAAATCCATCCGCGTCCCGCTGCAAAGCCGCCCGCAACTCATGCGCGTGGGCGGCGGCATCACCGGCGGTGCGGCTGGCCGCGGCAGTGCTGCGGCGCTGGGCCGTCAGCGCCTTCTCCCGCTCCTCCAGCTGCTTTTCGGTGATGTGGTCCTTGGGCAGCGCGGCGATCTTCGGGTGCTTGGTGGAGCCGCAGACCGGGCAGGGCTTGCCCTTTTGCAGGTCCCTGGCCAGCAGGCCCGCGCGGTTGGCGTTCAATTGGCGCTGCATCGTGCTGTATTCTTCCTCGGCGCTGTCCAGTGCGGCCTGTGCGGCCACATACTCTGCCTGACGCGCGGCGGCGTCCTCGTCGGCCTTGTCGGCGTCCGCCAGATTTTGCAAGAGCTGCCTGCAGTCGGCGGAAAGCCCCTCGGCCAGCTCAATACGGTGGTCGGTCTTGAGCAGGTCGGCCTCGGCCTGGCTCAGCGCGGCGCGGTCCGCCTCGTTTTTGGCAATATTTTCCTTCACGTTCGCCGTGCGCTTTTCCAGATCGGTCATAATGAGGTCGGTCTGGTGCTCCACATCGGCGGCACGCTGCTCCTCGGCCACCAGCCCGGCCAACTGGCGGCGGCGAGCGGCGCGTTCCTCGGCAATTTTCAGGCCGGCGTCACCGCGGGCGATCTTCTCGTCCAGCTCGTTCATAACGCTGGTCTGTCGTTTTTCGTTGGCGTCGTCGGCCTCGAGCAGCATCCTGCCCAGCTCGGCGGCAGCCCCTGCGGCAAACGGGTCGCGCTCGGCCTGCATTTCGGCCAGGTCGGCGGCGGTCTCCTCGTCGGCGCCGTCGCCGATCAGCGTGCCGACGTGCATCAAAAGTACATCGTCCAGACGCTTACATTCCTCGTCGGCCTTACGGGCGTGTTCGACGGCGGCCTGACCCAGGCGCTGGTGGTCGGCGGTGTCAAAAATGCGGCGCAGGATGGCCGCGCGGTCCGCGGACGGCGCGTTGAGCAGCCGGGTAAAGTCGTTCTGCGCCAGCATCGACACCTGGGCAAACTGTTTGGCGTCGATGCCCAGCAGCTTGACCACGGCATCGGTCACGGCTGACGCACCGCTGACCGGCTCGGCCGGCTCACGGATCAGCTCGGCCTTGGCGGGCACCTTGACCATGCCGCTGCCGCGCTTGGCGGCGCGCTGCTGGTCGGGCCAGCGGCGCACGGTGTAGCTGCGCCCACGGTGGGTAAAGGCCAGCTCGACGCTCGTCTCGGCGTCGGGGGAAGCAAAATCACTGCGCAGCATCGTTGTTTTTCGGTTCTCACCGGAGGTCTCGCCGTAGAGCGCAAACGTGATGGCGTCAAACAGGGCGGTCTTGCCCGCGCCGGTGTCGCCGCCGATCAGAAACAGTCCGCTGCCGCCGAACGCCGAGAAGTCCAGCTCGGTGCGGCCCGCGTAGGGGCCGAAGGCGGTCAGGATCAGCTTTTGGGGTTTCATTCGCTTTTTGACGCCTCCTCGCGCAATCTTTTCACAGCCACGGTCTCCTCCACTGTCAGGGGGCGTCCGTTCATCTTGGTGAAAAAGTCCTGGAACAGCTCGACAAAGGGCTTGCCGCGCACAGCCTGGGTCATGTCCAGCGGGTGCGCGACCTCACCTTGGGGCAGGTAGTCGAGCCGCATGGCGTTGGGATAGGCGGCGCGCAGCTGCGCCATGGCGTCGGGCAGCGGCGTCGGGTCGGTCAGGGTCGCCCAGATGTAGTCCTCGGTGTCGGTTGGCCGGGCGGTCAGCCGGGCCAGCGGGCCGGTCAGGTGGCGCATGGCGCGGCGGGGCGTCAGCGGCAGCTGCTCGATTTTTTCCACGCCGCGCTTGCCGACCCGCACGAGGGTGACGGATTTCTGCATCCCGCACTCGTCCAGATGGTAGCAGAGCGGCGCACCCGCGTAGCGCACGGCGTCGATGCCGACGCGCTGGGCGCGGTGGATATGGCCGAGCGCCGCATAGCAGAAGCCCGCAAAACGCGCTGCATCGATGGAATCCACCGTGCCGACAGTCAGGGGCGCGGTCTCGCTGCCGGAGAGCTGCGGCGGGCAGACGCCGGAGACCACCATCTGGTGGGCGACGAGCACCCGGCGCGGGGCGGCGGGCTCACAGACGGCCAGCGCCGCGCCGACGGCGGAGTCGTAGTCGGTGATGTCGGCGTCGGGCAGGTAGTGGCGCACCGTGGCCGCCCGCACAAAGGGCAGCAGCGTGAACTCGATGGGGCCGTGGCGGTCATTGAGTACGACCTGCTTGGGGCAGCCGGTGAAACGCCCGGCAATGTGTACGTTTTGTTCGGCCAGCAGACTGCTGGCAAAGTCGAGCCGCTCGGCGCTGTCGTGGTTGCCGGAGACGGCCAGCACCGGGATGCGGCGTGCGGCCAGCTGGGTCAGGAACCAGTCCAGCAGCGTGCAGGCCGCGGCGGGCGGCACCGGCGTGTCGTAGATGTCGCCCGCGATGACGACGGCCTCGACGCCGTGTTTTTCACAGAGGGTCAGAATTTGTTCAAGGATGAACCGCTGATCCTCCAGCATATCAAACCCGTTGACCCGTTTGCCCAGGTGCAGGTCTGCAAGGTGCAGAAATTTCATGGTGTATCTCCAGATTTTGCTTTTACCGCGCTGTAGGGGGCGGCGTCCTCGACGCCCCGCGGGCCGATGCAAGCATCGGCCCCTACCGCTTTACCGCCACAGCTTCTCCCAGGTCGTGATGTCCAGCGTGGTGCCGGGCAGGACCTCCACGGGGGCTGTCTCGGCCTTGCGGAAGCGGCACTTTTTGGCAAAGCCCTCGGCCTTCAGGTCGCGTGCCCACACCCGCATATACAGGCGGCTGCGGCCATCGCCCTCGGCCAGCTTCTGCGCATAAGCCACGATGCTGCGGCCAATGCCCTGCCCGCGGGCCTTTTCCTTTAAGAAAAGGCGGCTCAGGCACATGGCGCCCGCGGGGCCGAGGTCGAGCGCGAAATAGCCCACCGGCTCGGTGCCGAGGTAGATCAAAAAGTAGTTGATGACGCCGCTGTGGATCTCGTCGTCGGTCAGGATGTCGCTCTGGTACTTATCGGCCAGTGCAGCGGCGACCTTGGGCGTCAGCTTGGTGTAATGCTGAACGAAAATTTCCTGCGCCAGCTCGGAAACCAGCTGGACGTAGCGGGTCTTGGTTACTTGTTTAAATGTCGGGTTCATAGTAACTCCTTTTGTTAAACATAGCTGCCGTAGGGGCGCATTCTATATGCGCCCGTGCAGCTTACGGCAGGTGCCGCGGGCGGATATGGAATCCGCCCCTACATTTATTCAATGGTAACGCTTGCCTTCGCCGGCATGCACGCGGCCCAGTCGCCCTCGTTTTTCAGTGTGCCGAAGCCCTCGCACAGGTGGTCGGGGCAGGGGCTGTCTACAAAGGCGATGCCGCCGTTTTCCACCCGCAGGTGGATCGTGTACAGACCGGTGTCAATGTCATATTCGGCGTTTTTACGCAGATCAATGCGCTGCTCGACCTGCGGGTCGCCGTAGCGCAGCACCGCCGTGCGGCCCGTGCCGCCATGGTGGGCGGCCAGCCACAGCACCGCGGCCAGCGCCAGAATTACAGCGATAAACAGCAGATTTTTTCGTTTTTCGGTCATGGCTCTCTGTCAAATTCCAGTTCTTCGGTCAGGCCGTCATACCCGGCCACGGCGGCGGGGTACGCGGTGCGCGCGGCGGCCAGGCCCGGCGCGGGGTCGGTCACGGCGGCGCTGTAGTGGGTCAGCCATAGGCGGCGCACATTGGCCGCGGCGGCCAGTGCGCCGGTCTCCCGGCAGGTGGCGTGGCCGTACAGCTCCGCCTTGGGCAGGTCGGCGTCGTCGGCGTAGGTCGCGTCCATGCAGAGCAGGTCGGCGTCCCGGGCGGCGGCCTCCAGCGCGGCGCAGGGGCGGGTGTCGGTGGCGTAGACCACCTTCAGCCCGCGGCGCGGCGCACCCAGCACCTGCTCCGGCGTGCAGCCGCCGACGGGCTCGCCCCTTTGCAGCGTTTTCCAGTAGGGCATCGGGATGCCCGCAGCCCGCGCCCTTGCGGGGTCGAACCGCCCGGCGCGGGGCAGCGCAAGCACATAGCCGCAGCAGGGTACGCGGTGGGTCAGCGGGAACGGGGTGATTTTCAGCGTGTCTATGTGGAATGGTCCGTCTGCGACCTGCCAGCGCACCGGGTACGCCTGCCCCCCGGCCAGTGCCGTGACGGCCTGCGCCACAGGCTCGATGCCCTTGGGGCCGTATATCGTCAGCGGTTCGGTGCGGTTTAGGCTGCCCAAGGTCTGCAAAAGACCGGGCAGGCCCAGAATGTGGTCGCCGTGGTAGTGGGTCAGCAGCACCGCCGAAAGCCGATACGCGCTGACGCCGTACCGCCGCAGGCCGACCTGCGTGCCCTCGCCGCAGTCCAGCAGCACGCTGCGCCCGCCCACCGTGACCGCGGCGGCGGCCAGTGCGCGGTCCGGCAGCGGCTGCGTGCCGCCCGTGCCCAGCAGGGTTACTTTCAGCATGTATGCACCTCTTTTCCAATACTTCCCCATTATCAAGCGTATTATAGCACAAATCGGGCGGGCGGTAAAGGGGCGGTGCGGAAGCCTTCCCCCGAGGGGGAAGCCAAAAAAAAGTTGAAACACTTTCCCCAATTTTGTCGTATAATCTTTATGAAAGGGGGCGACGCCCATGACAGAGCACGAGTTGGACACCCTGCTGCGGGACTACGGCGGCGCGGTGCGGTCCGTCTGCCGGGCCATTCTGCCCGGCCACCCGCAGGACGCCGAGGAGGCCGAGGCCGACACATTTTACAAGCTCTGGCGCGGGGCACACCTGCCCGCAGACGAGACCCATCGGCGGCGGCTGGTGGTGCAGGCGGCGCGGCAGTGCGCCATTGACCGCTACCGTGCGCTGCTGCGCCGGGGCGAGACGCTGCCGCTGGATGACCGCGACGACGCCGAGCTGGCCGTTGCGCTGGAAAGCGAGCTGGAAACCCGCGAGCTGATGGCGCAGGTCATGGCGCTGCCGCCGCCCGACGGGGATCTTTTTCTGCGCAGGTACGTGTATGGCGAGACCGCGGCCCAGCTGGGCGTACATTTCAACATGCCTGCCGCAACGGTGCGCACCCGGCTGCACCGCGCACGGCTGGCGCTGCAAAAGCTATTGAAGGAGGGCTGACCTATGACCGAACTGGAACGCTGGATGAACGACCACCCGCCGCTGGCAGACGCCCTGACGGCGGAAGAAACCGCGGCGCTGCGGGCAAAAGTGCTGGCGCGCCGCCCAAGGGTGCATGTTTTGCGCGGCTGGCGGCTGGCAGCCGCGGCGGCAGCGCTCTGCTTAGTGGCCGCGGGCGCGGTGGTGCTGGGGCTTTTCCACCCCATGAGCGCCGCCAACGAGACGAACGCACTGGTGCAGAAATACGGCGAGGTGCTGGACGAACCGCTGACCGCCGAGATCAACGGCCACACGGTCAGTGTAAAGGCGCTGCTGCGCGACAAGAACACGCTGCGGGTGCTGTACGATGTTGATCATGCACAAGGGCTTGAGCCGTGGGATTTGGTGTGGAGTACCGCAAACTTCACCTTCATCCCGACCGAGGAAAGCGCCCTTGACAAACGGATGTACACAGTAACAAACTTCGGCACAGGGCTTTGCGGCGGCTATGCCGTCGGCTCGTTTGAAACCCGCAACTCCACAAGCGAGAGCGGCATTCTCTCCTGCTTTGTGGATATTCCACTGCACAGCAATCCCGCCAAGATGCGCACGCTGTGGATTGGCGACCTGAACAACTACGACGCCAAAGCCAGCCTCAAGGTGGAGCTGCCCGACGCCGCCCAGCCTATCACAATAGCGGCAGACACAAGCATTGCAATGAAGGGCGGCCCGTGGTTCCACTACGATTTGACCGACGAGGAGCTCAAGGCGTTCCCGGACGGGACGTTTAACATCACTGCGATACGCATTGAGCCGCTGGCCGTGAGCATTGTGGGTAGTGACTACGAAAGCGAACCCCGGAATTTGAGCCGCTACAATGTGCAAGGCCGCGTGAAGCTCTACCGAGCTGACGGCAGCGAAATCACCTACGGCTGGGACGGGAATTTCTTCCAAGGGCAATACAGTCCGACGGTGCTGCGTGTTGACAGCTACGACATCCTCGACCCCGAGGCCGTGGCATGGGTCGAGATCGACGGGGAGAGGTTTGAGGTGGAATAAGTGGGAAAGGACGGTTACAGGAAACCACCGGGCCGGGCGGCATATATGCCGCCCCTACGAACCGGCGGATGATTTGCGGCATTCAGAGACAAACGCGGAGGGGTCAAGACCCCTCCCTACAGGCCTCCAAAAGCCTTCCCCCTTGGGGGAAGGTGGCCCCGCAGGGCCGGATGAGGAGGAAACTGCCCGGCAGCAGCCGTTTGCTTATAACGTGCGGGCCGGGCGTGCCCGGCCCCTACGAACCGGCGGGGGCAAGCCCCCTCACAGAAACAAAAACAAAAAAAGCACCCGCATGGCGCGAGCCATGCGGGTGCTTACTTTTTATGTCAATATCAGCCGAACATATTGATCAGGATACCAGCGGCAACGGCAGAGCCGATAACACCGGCAACGTTGGGGCCCATGGCGTGCATGAGCAGGTAGTTGCGGGGGTTGTACTCCTGGCCGACCTTCTGGGAAACACGGGCGGCCATGGGAACGGCGGAAACACCGGCGGAGCCGATGAGCGGGTTGATCTTGCCGTGGGTGACAACGCACATGACCTTGCCCAGGAGAACACCGCCGGCGGTGCCGACACCGAAGGCGACGATGCCCAGAACGATGATCTCAACGGTCTGGATGTTCAGGAAGGTGGCGGCGTTGGTGGTGCAGCCGACGGAGAAGCCGAGGAAGATCGTGATGATGTTCATCAGCTCATTGCCGGCGGTCTTGGTGATACGCTCAACAACGCCGGACTCCTTCATCAGGTTGCCCATCATCAGGCAGCCGACCAGAATGGCGGCGTCAGGCAGGGTCAGGGCAACGATGATGGTGACGATGATGGGGAATAGGATCTTCTCGGTCTTGGAGACACGGCGGGGGGCCGTCATGACGATCTGACGCTCTTTTTCAGTGGTCAGGGCCTTCATGATGGGCGGCTGGATGACCGGCACCAGCGCCATGTAGCAGTACGCGGCAACCGCGATGGAGCCCAGCAGGTGCGGGGCCAGCTTGGTGGTAACGTAGATGGCGGTGGGGCCGTCCGCGCCGCCGATGATGCCGATAGCGCCGGCCTCCTGGTTCGTAAAGCCCAGGATCTTAGCGCCGACGAAGGTGAAGAAGATGCCCAGCTGTGCGGCAGCGCCCAGCAGCAGGCTGGACGGACGGGCGATCAGCGGCTCAAAGTCGGTCATCGTGCCGATGCCGAGGAAAATCAGCGGCGGGTAGATGCCCAGCTTAACGCCTAAGTAGATATAGTCGACCATGCCGCCGGACGAGCCGAGCAGCGCCCAGTCGATGTGGTTGGTCTCGTTGATGAAGATGTCCATGTGGAAGATGCCGTCGAGGGGCAGGTTGGTCATCAGCATACCGAAGCCGATGGGCAGCAGCAGCAGAGGCTCAAACTGCTTGACGATGGCCAGATACAGCAGCACACAGGCCACTGCCAGCATGACGGCGTACTTCCAGCCGCCCTCGGTGAAGAAGATCTGTGCCCAGCCGGACTTTGCAAAAATCTCTGCAATGTTGGTAAAAATAGCAGCCATTTCCGTACCTCCTTACATAAAGGGCGTCGTGTGCTCACGCACGCCGGCGTCGCCCCAGGCACCGCGGCGGGAACCGGCGGCAGGCTTGGAAACGCGCTTGATGCCGCGGATGACGGCATTGCCGCCGCAGACAGAGGCCACGGCAGCGGAGATCGCGGCGATGATCTCGCCGGGGATGGAGCCGTTGTCAGCCTTGGCTGCAGGGGCAGCGGGCTTGGCGGCAGGGGCAGCCTTGGCAGCGGGGGCTTTCGGCGCGGCAGGCTTGCCGTTCTTCTTATTGTTGATGTTGTCGAAGATCTTGCCTTCCAGCGTGATGATGAGGCACAGGGCCACCAGCATCGCGAAAACCAGTGTGATGCTGGTCAGCACAACGGTACCGTCACTGGCTTCAAGGGCAAGAAGAGCTAGGTTGGGCATGGATGATCCTCCTTTGAATGGTAGCAGCCCCCGATAAAGGGCTATTTGATGATATTATAGCACAAAGAAAATTTTTTGGGTAGATTTTTTTACAAAAAAATGAATAAATTTAGGGAAATGTACAGATGGTGCATGTAGGGGGCGGCAGGTTTCGGCAGGGTGAGAGCACCCCGCCCTACGCACGGGTTTGATGTGGGGGTGTAGGGCGGCCAGCCCTCTGGCCGCCGTGGCCGTTTGCGGCGGTGGGAGGGTGCCCGGGAGGGATGAATTCCTCCCCTACGGATTGAATCGTAAAAAGGATATGGCGGTAAGCTGCGGGCCGGGCATGCCCGGCCCCTACAGGGCGGCGATGGGGAAACGGGATATGGCGGTAGGTTTCGGCGGGGTGAGGGCACCCCGCCCTACGCACGGGTTTGATGTGGGGTCGTAGGGCGGCCAGCCCTCTGGCCGCCGCGGCCGTCTGCGGCGGCGGGAGGGTGCCCGGGAGGGATGAATCCCTCCCCTACGGATTGAATCGTAAAAAGGATATGGCGGTAAGCTGCGGGCCGGGCATGTCCGGCCCCTACAGGATGCACAATTTTCCAGCGGTATTTTCGGCTGGTTGTACAGCATTTTCTACAAATATGAATAAAATATGTCCCCGCCCTCTTGACTAGGCCGCAACTCTGTGATAGCATAAGCGCAATGAAAGAACGGCAAAGGCGCCGGACAGTGTGATTCTGTCCGGCGCCTTTCTGTTTTGCAAAGTAAGAGAGGGGTTCTGTTCTATGTACAATTCCGCAGACGTTACATGGACACTGGTTGGAGCGTTTCTGGTGTTCTTCATGCAAGCGGGCTTTGCCTTGTGCGAGGCTGGCCTGACCCGTGCAAAAAATACCGGCAATATTCTGATGAAGAATATGATGGATTTTTGTATCGGTACGCCGTGCTACTGGCTCGTCGGCTTCGGCATCATGTTTGCCGGTTCCGGTGCGCTCATCGGCGGGTTTGATCCGTTCATCCGCGGCAGCTATGACTTCGGCACGCTGCCGGTCTGGGTCTACGCGGTGTTCCAGACTGTGTTCTGCGCCACTGCCGCGACCATCGTCTCCGGCTCGATGGCCGAGCGCACGAAGTTCAGCGCCTACTGCTGCTACTCCGCCGCCATCAGCCTGATCGTCTACCCCATCTCCGGCCACTGGATCTGGGGCGGCGGCTGGCTGGCACAGCTCGGCTTCCATGATTTTGCCGGCTCCACCGCAGTTCACTTCGTCGGCGGCGTCACGGCCTGCCTGGGCGCCTGGATGCTCGGCCCCCGCATCGGCAAGTACAACAAGGCCGGTAAGGCCCGCGCGATCCCCGGCCACAACCTGACCGCGATGGCTCTGGGCGTTTTCATCCTGTGGTTCTGCTGGTTCGGCTTCAACGGCGGCTCCACCGTCAGCATGACCGGCGATGACACGATGGTTTCCGCAGGTCTGATCTGCTTCAACACCAACCTGGCCGCCGCGCTGGCTACCGTTGCGGCGCTGATCGTCTCCTGGGTGCGCTACGGCAAGCCCGATGTCTCCCTGACCTTCAACGGTGCGCTGGCCGGTCTGGTCGCCATCACCGCGGGCTGCGACGTCGTTGACCCGTTCGGCGCGGCCATCATCGGCATCGTCGCCGGTGTGCTCTGCATCTTCTCGGTTGAGTTCTTCGACAATGTTGCCAAGATCGATGACCCCGTCGGCGCTGTCTCGGTGCACTGCATGAACGGTGCGTGGGGCACCATCGCCGTCGGCCTGTTTGCCACCGAGGGCGGCCTGTTCTACGGCGGCGGCTTTGCCAAGCTGGGCATCCAGCTGCTGGGCATTGTCAGCGTGGCGGCCTGGGTGCTGGCCACGATGTTCATCATCTTCACGGTCATCAAAAAGACCATCGGCCTGCGCGTCTCCGAGAAGGAGGAGATCGACGGCCTGGATTACCACGAGCACGGCCTGGCCAGCGCCTATGCAGGCTTCGCCATCAATGATCCGACCTACGCCGAGCTGGACGTGAACGAGAACACCGATCTGGGCGAGGACGACATCACCAAGGCCAGCCCCGAGAAGGTCGCCGCCGCGGTCAAGGTCGTCAAGGACGCCCCGCTGCCCGCCGAGCTGGATTCCGGCATGCACAAGGTTTCCATCATCGTGCAGCTGGCCAAGTTTGAGACCCTGAAGAAGGCGCTGAACGACATTGGCGTTACCGGCATGACCGTGACCCAGGTCATGGGCTGCGGCCTGCAGAAGGGCAGCGGCGAGAAGTACCGCGGCGCCGAGGTTGACGCCACGCTCCTGCCGAAGGTCAAGGTCGAGGTCGTCGTGAGCAAGATTCCCGTGGATAAGATCATCGACACGGCCACGAAGGCCCTGTACACCGGCCACATCGGCGACGGCAAGATCTTTGTCTACAATGTGGCAAAGGTCGTGAAGGTCCGCACCGGCGAACAGGATTACGCCGCGCTGCAGGACGTAGAGTAAACATCTCCCTATTATAATAAGGTATAAAGGTCAGTAAGCCAGCCCCTTCCGAAGTGGGATTCGGAAGGGGCTGGCTGTTTTTCAACTTTGTGAATTCAAAGATTTATCGGCACTCCTTGCACCATGACTGATTTCTTATTTGCGCCTTTTCATCTTTGCTCATTTTTCGATATCCAAATTCACTTATGGGCTTTTCTTTTCCACAATGAGGGCAAATTCTTGTCGGCTCTTTTCCATTATATCCATGTGATTGTATAATGGGTCTGTCATTGTTCGCGTTCATGTTGTGCTCCTTTCAAGTAGTTGTTTATTCATCAATAGTATCTAAAATCCAATTTACCCAACCTATCACTGTAAATGTTCTACGGTAATATGTACTGTCAGCTTTCACATTAAAAAGATTTGATCTTTTCATTATTTGCATTATCGTTGTTCTGTCTGGCATCTCACCACAGTTTAAATGAATTCTTAGTGTTTCATTAAAAACCTTGTGTTCCAAAATCTGCTTCGCGATAGCCAGTTGTCGACTACGATAGTCAAGTGTCATAATATAACGGCCTTGCTCAGACAGAAAGAAATAAATCTCATTATCTTCATTAACTCCTTTTTCAATTAAACCGAGGTATCGTCCTGCATCCGTATAATAATTTGTTTGTCTCTCGTCAAATGCATACTTCGATGTAATCTCTTGCCTTGTCATCCCTCTTTCGCTCAACAACTCAATAAGATTTACAATCCTAGACATCCGATCAGCCTGTGGGAACGCAATTTGAGGTTCATCCACTAATCGAACTGATTGTACTAAATGTCCAATATCCTCGGCATTTATCGACGTTGAAATCATGTAGTTCTTCTGCTTCACCAATCTTAAAGAATTATAATTTCTCGCTTCCTCAAATCGATATTCATACAAGTTAAATACACCGTTAGAAAATACCAGGAATATTGGCTTAACTTCTTTCGTAACTCTTTGATTCCATACGCGGAACGGATAGTAAAGCTGCCGAACAATAAAGTCATCGGCCAAATCATGTTTTGCCTCAAATAGAGATAAATAACTAGCCCCTTCATAAGCCGCATCTATTTCGATCTGTGAATTGCATACATTAACAGTACGTAGTCCATGCTTTGTATTTATATCAAAATCAAATTGTCCGGAACTCATTCGTCCATTAACCGTCGGTAGGATGTAGTCATCTTCCAAAAAATCTTTCATAACTCCACAAGCATTAGCGCAGTTTAAAGCAATCGACTCGCTCACTAAAAAACGAGGAACTAGGCTTTGGAGATAATGCGGAATTGAAATCCGATAAACTTCTTGTGTAGGTTCTTCAAATGACTCATAGGCTGAAAAGGAAGATATAATATACTCGCCTCTTGTTATAGGCAAAATAGACAGGCCATTATTTTGGAAAATCGCAGGAAGGTTAATCTTATGGTCAAACTTTGTCATCAAACGTGGTTCTCTAAATTTTCTAATTTCATCTGCTGTGATTATATATTGTCCTTCCCGTTCAATTTTATCGAGAATTCTATACTTTTCAAACAGACCTTCCCACGCTGTATCATTTTTCCCCATAGTTTCTAATTAGTACCTCGTCAACGGTTCCACGTCCGTTTACATTTGAGTTGATTATTCGTTTCGCTTTTACAATCGTCACATCGTAGTCGCCATATAGACTTTTTATAAACTCCGTAGCCGAATTAGAAAGCATAAACTTTACACCACGTTTATCCAGTAAGTCACAACATCTTTTCAGACGTTTCTGTTCTTCTTTATCAAATCCGCCTTTATTATATCCCGTAAAACTAGCCGTATCAGAAACCGGATCATACGGCGGATCTAGATACACGAACCCATTGTTTGGAACACGTTCAAGGATCTTTTCAAAATCTTCACTATACAAGATAATATCGTTTTTTGTGAGATACTTATTTACTGCCCGCAAAACCGGTTCATTCACTATATTGGGATTTTTATAATGTCCAAACGGTGAATTAAACTCTCCCGAAGAATTCACCCGAAACAAACCATTGAAACATGTTTTATTTAGATATAACAGTCTTGACGCTCTATCAACTTTTGACATGGATTGGTAAACACTTTGGTCTCTATCCATATCCCTTATTTCATAAAAATAATCTGCTGTGTTTTCATGCTTCTTTAATGATTCGATCAGTTCTTCAACATTGTCCCTTATAACCTCATAAACAATCATCAAATCCCTGTTTAAGTCATTGACAATCGCTTTAGGAGGCTGCATAGAAAAAAGCACAGCTCCGCCACCTAAAAAAGGCTCACAATAAAATTCAATTTTTTTAGGTAGTAAAGGAGTTATTTCGTCTATCAGTTGACGCTTTCCTCCCACCCATTTCACAACGGGTGCTACCAGTTTGTTCTTCGCCATATCTGTGCTCCTTTTTAAATGTGTAGACCTTTACATTATAATTATATCAAATCAAGACGTACTCTTGCAAGGTTATGGCAAAAATTCACATTAAACTTTCTGTTTATTTCCCCCTCGCTGACTGAATATACTGCCGCGGCGTCTGGTTGTATTCCGCCCGGAATGCGCGGTAAAAGTTTGCGTAATCGCCAAAACCGCAGTATTGGCAGACTTCATTCGGCGGGACGCCGCCGGCTAAAAGCTGCTTCGCGTTTAATAGCCGCTTCTGCAAAATATAGCGATGCACCGTCGTGCCGACCTGCGCATCGAACTTCCGCAGAAGATGATACTTGCTGATGAAGAACTTCTCCGACAGCTGGTCCAGCGTCAGGGCCTCGCTGTAGTGCTCGTTGATGTAGTGCAGCACCGCGTCCACGACCTGGTCACTCGTGCCGGTGGGGCGGGCGTCGCCGCGCTCGGCTGCGGCACGGTTCAGGCCGACCAAAAGCTCCACCAGCGCACTCTGGGCCAAAAGGTCACTGCCGTACGCCTTGTCCGCCTTTAACGCGCACAGCTTATCCACCGTTGTGCGCAGCGGCGCGCCGGTGGCCCCGGGCAGCCGCAGCAGGTTCGTGTGGCCGGGGACTGTCGTGTCAAAGCAGCGGGTCAGACTTGTGCGCGGGGTGGACAAGCCCTCCAGATAGGGCCGCGCGATCCAGAGCACGATGCGCTCATAGGCGTCGGCGTCGGTGGCAATGCGCGCCTGGTGCAGCTCCAGCGGGCTGCACAGCATCCAGTCGCCGGGGCGCACGCGGTAGAGCTGGTTCTCGACGATGTACTCCACCCGCCCGCGCAGCAGCAGGTAGATCTCATAGAAGTCGTGGTGGTGCAGCTCGACCTCGTTCATGTAGGTCGAGCGATAGCGGTAGACCTCATAATCCGGCGCGATCATCGTCTGGCGCTTGGTGTAGGGATTGTAGTTTGACATAGGTGACTCCCAAAAAGCCTTCCCCTCCGGGACAGACTCCCCCGGTACGGGGGAGGTGGCGCATAGCGCCAGAAGGGGAGTAGGTGGCTGAGCGAAGCGAAGCCGGATGAGGGCCGACCTTGCCGCTGCCGCCCTGCAAGCGGGATTTTGCGGCCAGCTCTCCCCTCATCAGCCGCCTGCGGCGGCAGCTTCTCCCCCAAGGGAGAAGCCTTTTCTGCGTTGCTATGATTTTACCGCAATTTTCGCAATTTTTCAAGCAATCAGCGTTATTTTCTTGCAAAAAATCACGCGGTATACTATAGACATCGCGGGCGGTCGTGTGCCGCCCACCCCCACAGCAACAAAAGGAGCAAATCATTATGCAGATGAATGCGTCTTCCATCGTCAACCAGAAAGCCGAGTGGGAAAAGCTGGGCGTCAAGCTGCCCGCCTTTGACCACGCTGCCATGACTGCCGCCACCAAGGAGCACCCCATCTGGGTCCACTTCGGTGCGGGCAACATCTTCCGCGGCTTCATCGCCGCGCTGCAGCAGCGCCTGCTGAACGAGGGTGCCGCTGACCGCGGCATCATCGCAGCCGACACCTTCGACTACGACATCATCGACAAGATCTACACCCCGTATGACAACCTGACGATGAACGTCACCCTGAACCCGGACGGCACCACCAGCCGCGAGATCATCGGCTCTGTGGCCGAGGGCCTGCGCGCCAACTCTGCCGACGCGGAGATGATGGCCCGCTTCAAGCAGATCTTCACCGATCCCAGCCTGCAGATGATCTCCTTCACCATCACCGAGAAGGGCTACGCTCTGTACCGTCCCGACGGCAGCCTGATGCCCGTCGTGCAGGCTGACATCGACGAGGGCCCCGCCCACGCCCGTCACGCCATGAGCATGGTCGCCGCCCTGCTGCTGGAGCGTTTCCAGAACGGTGCCTATCCTCTGGCCGTCGTCAGCATGGACAACTGCTCCCACAACGGCGAGAAGCTGCAGGCCAGCGTTATGACCGTTGCCAAGGCATGGCTGGAGAAGGGCTTCGTCGGTCAGGACTTCATCGACTACCTGTCCGATGAGACCAAGATCACCTTCCCCTGGTCCATGATCGACAAGATCACCCCGCGCCCCCACAAGATCGTCGAGGAGTCTCTGGAGAAGGACGGCATCGAGGGCATGACCCCCATCGTCACCTCCAAGAACACCTTCATTGCCGCGTTCGTCAACGCCGAGCGCCCGCAGTATCTGGTCGTCGAGGACAAGTTCCCCAACGGCCGCCCCGCGCTGGAGAAGGCCGGTGTCTACATGACCGACCGCGAGACCGTCAACAAGACCGAGCGCATGAAGGTCACCACCTGCCTGAACCCGCTGCACACCGCCATGAGCGTGTACGGCTGCATGCTGGGCTATGACCTGATCTGCGCCGAGATGAAGGACGAGGACATCGTCGCCCTCATCAAGCGCCTTGGCTACGTCGAGGGCCTGCCCGTCGTCGTTGACCCGAAGATCCTTGACCCGAAGGCCTTCATCGACGAGGTCATCGAGCAGCGCCTGCCCAACCCCTTCATGCCCGACATGCCGCAGCGCATCGCTACCGACACGTCCCAGAAGGTCGGCATCCGCTTTGGCGAGACCATCAAGAGCTACGTCGCCGAGGGCCGCGACCTGAACAGCCTGGTCTCCATTCCTCTGGCCATCGCCGGTTGGCTGCGTTACCTGCTGGCCATCGACGACAACGGCAACGCCTTTGAGGTCAGTGCTGACCCGCTGAAGGACGAGCTGCAGGCCAAGCTCTCCGGCATCGAGTTCGGCAAGCCCGAGACCGTCACCGACCAGCTGGACGGCATCCTGTCCAATGCGTCCATCTTCGGCAGCGACCTGACCAAGACCGTCCTGGCCGACAAGATCAAGGCGTACTTCAAGGCCGAGATCGCCGGTGCCGGTGCCGTCCGCAAGACCCTGCACGAGGCCGTGAACGGCTGAGAGCAGCTTCCCTAAGCCTTCCCCCAAGGGGGAAGCCTTTGCAGCTACGCTGTAAGGGCCGGACATGTCCGGCCCGCCACGTAAAATGTATAACCCGCTCACGGGTTCGCAACCGGAAACTTGCGGGCGAGGCATGCCTCGCCCCTACGCAAACGACTATACAAACAAAAGGAGCACCACATGTCTATGAAAATGGGTTGGCGCTGGTATGGTGAGGGCAATGACCCCATCACCCTGAGCGACATTAAGCAGATTCCCGGTGTTGAGGAGATCGTCTGGGCCCTGCACAGCAAAATGCCCGGCGAGATCTGGGAGGAGGCCGAGATCAAGGAGGTCGTAGACCAGATCCATGCCGCCGGCTTTGACGCCACCGTCGTCGAGTCTGTCAACGTCCACGACGACATCAAGATCGGCCTGCCGACGCGCGACAAGTACATCGAGAACTACAAGCAGTGCATCCGCAACCTGTCCAAGTTCGGCGTCAAGACCATCTGCTACAACTTCATGCCCATCTTTGACTGGACCCGCACCGACCTGTTCCACCCCGTCGGCGACGGCTCCACCGCCCTGTTCTATCAGAAGGACCTGATCCAGGACGACTACAAGGGCATGGCAAACTACATTCTCGAATTCACCGAGAAGTACAACATGACCTTCCCCGGCTGGGAGCCGGAACGCATGGCCAAGCTGGACGAGCTGTTCAAGGCCTACGCCCCCGTCACCAAGGAGAAGCTGTGGGATAACCTCAAATACTTCCTTGAGGCTATCATGCCCACCTGCCGCGAGTGCGACATCAAGATGGCGATCCATCAGGACGATCCCCCATGGGACATCTTCGGCCTGCCCCGTCTGCTGGTTGACGCCGAGAGCATTGACCGCTTCCTGACGATGGTCGATGACCCGTACAACTGCCTGACGCTCTGCTCCGGCAGCATGAACGCCAACCCCAACAACAACGTGGCCGCCATCGTGCGCAAGCACTGTGACCGCATCCCGTTTGCCCACGTGCGCAATATCCACCACTTCGAGAACGGTGACTTCTCCGAGGCTGCCCACCGCGACTGCTGCGGCGAGACCGGCATCATTGAGATCCTGCGCGCCTACCATGACTGCGGCTTTGACGGCTGCATCCGCCCCGACCATGGCCGCCAGCTGTGGGAGGAAGGCCCCGGCAACTGCCGCCCCGGCTACGGCAAGTATGACCGCGCCCTCGGCGTGCAGTACATGCTGGGTGTCTGGGACCTGCTGGACCGCCTGGACGAAGAAAAGTCCAAGTAATTTTTGCCATCCTCAAATTGCTGTATAACAAAAAGGACGCTGTAACGATACAGCGTCCTTTTTTTGTTAGAGTTTTATTGTATGATGAGCCGCTTTGCCTCCTTGCCGCCATTGCCCCTACCCGACACCTTACCCTTTTCACCTCCCGGTAGGGGCCGGGCATGCCCGGCCCGCCACCTCACGGCTGCCGCCATTGAATCCTCCCTTCGTAGGGAGGGGTCTTGACCCCTCCGCCGCACCTTGCCTCTGCCCGACAGCTTACCCTTTGCACCTCCCGGTAGGGGCCGGGCATGCCCGGCCCGCCACCTCACGGCTGCCGCCATTGAATCCTCCCTTTGTAGGGAGGGGTCTTGACCCCTCCGCCGCACCTTGCCCCTACCGCTGCTTTATCTTCCACGCCGGAGGGATTCCCGCAGCCTTGCCTTTACCGCCCTTCTGCCTTCCTTACCCCTTCACCTCGTTCACCAGCTTCTCCCCTCTTGCAAACGCCCGCGCGTTCTCCATCGTCGTGATGGCAATGCTCTGCAATGCCGTCCGCGTGAAAAACGCCTGATGGCTCGTCACCACCACATTCGGGAAACTCATCAAAATCGGCACGACCTCGTTCTGCAAAACGTCGTCCGAGAAGTCCTCGAACACCTGCCCGTCCTCGTCCTCGTAGACGTCCAGCCCCACGCCCGCAAATTTGCGGGCCCGCAGCGCGTCGATCAGCGCGTTGGTGTCGATCAGCCCACCGCGGCTCGTGTTGACAAGAATCGCGTTGTCACGTATCATTTTGATTGTGTCAGCGTTGATTATATGGTGCGTCTCGGCTGTCAGCGGGCAGTGCAGACTGATAAGGTCTGCCGTGCGCAGCAGCTCGTCCAGCTCCACATAGCGCACAATACCGTCCAGCGCAGGGTTCCTGTACTGGTCGTAGGCCAGCACCGTCATGCCAAACCCGTGACAGATGCGCGCCATGGCCGCGCCGATGCGCCCCGTGCCCACAATGCCCGCCGACGAGCCGTACAGGTTGTATCCCAGCAGACCGTCCAGCGCAAAGTTGTTGTTGCGCACCTTGATATACGCCTTGCAGATGCGCCGGTTTGCGGCCTGCGCTAGCGCCATAGCGTGCTCGGCCACGGCCTCCGGGCTGTAGCCCGGCACGCGCAGCACCGTGATGCCGCATTTCTGCGCCGCAGCCAGGTCCACATTATTGTACCCCGCGCACCGCAGCAGCAAGCAGCGGATGCCCACCTGCGCCAGCTTTTCCAGCACCGGAGCCGAGCAATCCGCATTGACGAACGCGCACACAGCGTCCCCGCCCTGCGCCAGCGGCGCGGTGTCCGCATCGAGATTCGCCGTCAGAAACCTGATCTCGCAGCCATATTCCGGGTCCGCCGCCAGCACATCAAAGTAGTAATGGTCGTATTCCCGCGTACCATAAAAAATAATTTTCATAAAAACGCCCCCAGTCTCCTTCAGTATTTGCTTTTTACGCCCATAGTATACCGAATCGGACGGGGGATTTCTGTTGTCGGGACAACAGGCGACTATTTTTATTCCTTTTGCATTGCACATTTACCGGGTTTACATCGTAGGGAGGGGTCTTGACCCCTCCGTCCCCCTGCCTGTTGCCGACTGCTTTCCTTTAACCACCCAGTAGGGGCCGGGCATGCCCGGCCCGCACGCCTCCGTAAGCTCTCCGCCAATCTTAAACAACAACATCCCACGCCAACCACCCCGGCCACATCAGCTTCCGCCCGTGCGGAATCTCCCGCGCCCTAAAAACAGCCCGCGGGGCTGTTTTTGCCCCGCGGTACGCTGGACGCGGGGCCCGGGCTTTTCGCTTCCCGCACTCCTCTACTCCTTACCATGTATAATAAAAAGAAAAAAGCTCAACCTCTTGCGAAGTTGAGCTTCTTGGTGACCCGTGCGGGAATCGAACCCACGTTAACGGCGTGAGAGGCCGCTGTCTTAACCGCTTGACCAACGGGCCATAATAAAAAAGAGAAGCCGGCATCTACCTATTTTCACAGGCCGTTTCCAGCCAACTATCTTCGGCACAAGTGAGCTTAACTTCTGTGTTCGGAATGGGAACAGGTGGAACCTCACCGTCATCGACACCGGCCATTCACATGGCGCTTGTCATGCTTCTCTTTTGTTGAGGATGTACCCTCAAAACTGAATATCGAACCGCTTTCTTAGCAAACAGAGTATCTGATCAAGATGGGGTCAAGCCCTCGACCTATTAGTACACGCTAGCTGAACGGATCACTCCGCTTACACTGTGTGCCTATCAACCTTGTAGTCTTCAAGGGGTCTTACCTGATTGACTCAGTGGGATATCTTATCTTAAGGCCGGCTTCACGCTTAGATGCTTTCAGCGTTTATCCGATCCGAACATAGCTGCCCAGCTGTGCCACTGGCGTGACAACTGGTGCACCAGAGGTTCGTCCATCCCGGTCCTCTCGTACTAGGGACAGCGCCTTTCAAATATCCTGCGCCCACGACAGATAGGGACCGAACTGTCTCACGACGTTCTGAACCCAGCTCGCGTACCGCTTTAATTGGCGAACAGCCAAACCCTTGGGACCGAATACAGCCCCAGGATGCGATGAGCCGACATCGAGGTGCCAAACCTCCCCGTCGATGTGGACTCTTGGGGGAGATCAGCCTGTTATCCCCAGGGTAACTTTTATCCGTTGAGCGATGGCATTTCCACTCACATACCACCGGATCACTAACTCCGACTTTCGTCTCTGCTCGACCCGTCAGTCTCGCAGTCAGGCTCGTTTATGCGTTTGCACTCAATCATCTGGTTTCCGTCCAGATCGAACGAACCTTTGAACGCCTCCGCTACTTTTTAGGAGGCGACCGCCCCAGTCAAACTGCCCACCTGACAATGTCCCCCGCCTCGATTCAGAGGCGCAGGTTAGAATTCCAATGTCGCAAGGATGGTATCCCAACGTCCACTCCACGAACGCCAAAGCATCCGCTTCCCAGTGTCCCATCTATCCTGTGCATGCAACACCGAAACCCAATATCAGGCTACAGTAAAGCTCCATGGGGTCTTTCCGTCTTGTCGCGGGTAACCGGCATCTTCACCGGTACTACAATTTCGCCGGGCGGGCTGTTGAGACAGTGCCCAAATCATTACGCCTTTCATGCGGGTCAGAACTTACCTGACAAGGAATTTCGCTACCTTAGGACCGTTATAGTTACGGCCGCCGTTCACTGGGGCTTCGATTCAATGCTTGCACATCTCCTCTTAACCTTCCAGCACCGGGCAGGCGTCAGCTCGTATACGTCATCTTTCGATTTAGCACAAACCTGTGTTTTTGGTAAACAGTTGCTTGGGCCGATTCTCTGCGGCTCCATCTCTGGAGCACCCCTTCTCCCGAAGTTACGGGGTCAATTTGCCGAGTTCCTTAACAACCCTTCTCCCGTTGGCCTTAGAATCTTCTTCCTACCTACCTGTGTCGGTTTGCGGTACGGGCACCTTAGATATACACACAGCTTTTCTCGCCTCTCTTCCAGCCGGACTTCGGTACTATATTTCCCTCGATCACTACCAGAACCAACACCTGGCTCCGACCTTCAAAAAGTGTCCCTGTGCTTAAATCTTTCGGTGGGGACGGAATCTCTACCGTCTGTGCATCGGCTACGCCTTTCGGCCTGACCTTAGCTCCCGCCTAACTTGGAGCGGACGAACCTTCCTCCAAAAACCTGAGGTTTCCGGCCATGTGGATTCTCACCACATTCGCGCTACTCATTCCGGCATTCTCACTTCTGTAAACTCCACAGCCGCTTACGCTACTGTTTCTCCGCTTACACAACGCTCCCCTACCCCGCACTTTCGTGCAGCCTAAGCTTCGGTTTGTATCTTAGCCCCGTTAAATTTTCCGCGCAGAGACGCTCGACCAGTGAGCTATTACGCACTCTTTAAATGAGTGGCTGCTTCTGAGCCAACATCCTGGTTGTCTGCGTATTTCCACATCGTTTTCCACTTAGATACAATTTGGGACCTTAGCTGTAGATCTGGGCTGTTTCCCTTTTGACAATGAGATTTATCTCACACTGTCTGACTCCCATACATCAATACTCCGGCATTCTTAGTTTGATAGGCTTCGCTACCCTCTCGGGCGCTAGGCCATTCAGTGCTTTACCTCCGGGTATCTAATATGAGGCTAGCCCTAAAGCTATTTCGGGGAGAACCAGCTATCTCCGAGTTCGATTGGAATTTCTCCGCTACCCACAATTCATCCGCCGCCTTTTCAACGGAGGTCGGTTCGGCCCTCCATGAAATTTTACTTTCACTTCAGCCTGATCATGGGTAGGTCACCCGGTTTCGGGCCCATTGCATGTTACTGAACGCCCTGTTCAGACTCGCTCTCGCTACGCCTCCAGTCCTTAAGACCTTAAGCTCGCAACATACAATCGCTCGCCGGACCGTTCTACAAAAAGTACCATATCACACGTTGATGTGCTCTATGTGCTTGTAGGCACAAGGTTTCAGGTTCTATTTCACTCCCCTCCCGGGGTCCTTTTCACCTTTCCTTCACAGTACTATACGCTATCGGTCACTGGGTAGTATTTAGGGTTGGAGGGTGGTCCCCCCAT